>VFQO010000162.1_pt1 | contig 85091 bp, 66 predicted proteins | sample 3512331 | NCBI WGS metagenome assembly VFQO01 (sample SAMN10412371, study PRJNA504923) | tailings metagenome | isolation source: Replicate 3 from Balatoc abandoned mine | place: Philippines: Itogon, Benguet | collected 2017-08-28 | reverse complement strand
TTTTATTTCGAGGCAGACCATCGCTTTTCTACTTCGCACGATTACAAGGTTGCCAAGATAATTGCCAATGACCTGATACAAGTATATTTGGAAGACAGGTTAAACAACGTCAATGTTAAAAAGGTTTCAGATAATTCGTTGAATGGACAGCAAGCAAAACTGCACTCACGGAACTTATTTATGCACTGTACTCCCACGGAGTACTTAATAATGGGAATACAGACATAAAATTGATTGCTAAAGCATTTGAAGATGCCTTTAATATTGAATTAGGCGATTTTTACCACACATTTATGGAACTTAAAGCCCGTAAGATAAACCGAACAAAATTCCTTGACAGCCTGTGCGAAGCACTGATTAAGAAAATGGACGAACAGGACGAAAAGTAAACGACCATCACATTACAATATGCCACGAGGCAAATGAATACCTTTTGTCCGTACAATGCTTTCCTTAACCTTTGGGGTTTCATTCTGCTTTTCAACCTGCTCCGGGACTTCTGCTTTAATTTCAGGTGTGATAGATAACTGTATCTTTCTTTCCACGGCTGCCAGTTCCGTTTTAAGCTCACTCAATCGGCTTTCCTTAGACCAAGTACCGTTTACTACTTCCTGAAGTATAGGCAGGTCTTTTTGTATTTCGGCAATTTTCTCCTGTTCCTGCTTCACAAAGCCAGGCAGCTTTTCCAAAGCTCTTAAAAAATTCATTGCGGCTGTTTCAGGGTCTTTTGCCATCAGACCGTTGTTATAGGTGTATTTGATATTGCCCTCGCCCCGTACCAAAAAGCGGTTTACCCGAATATCCACGCCCTCTTTTTCCGATATTTCAGTTTTGACTAACAGCGTAAAACCATACAAACTGCCTATCTCTTCATACTGACCTGCGGTGCGAGCTTTATCCGCAATCTCGTTGAGTTTTGCTCCTATTTGTTTTGGATTTGCATTAGGCGGTAAGCCCTCCAACACCACAGGGTTTTCGATAGTACCGTCCGAACGCTTTTGTAAGCGTTGCTGTAAGTTTTCCCAGTCTGTACTCATCCGGTTTAAACGGGATTGAGTGCTTTGCAACATTTCCGTATAATCCTGTACCTTAAATTTGGCACTGGATTTAGAACGGTTGAACGCCTGCTTTTCGCTTTCCAGTCCGGCAATCTGCTTTTCCAGTTTGGCTTTATCCAACAGGTCTGTATTTCCTGACAGAATTGCCACATATTCCGAAAAGTTCATTCCCGATTTTTCATCCATACTGCCCTCGTCAATCGTTCGTTTGCCGAGATTGTTATTTTTTAGTTGGTCGATGAAAAGCTGCTTATTATACAGCAGGTTGAACTTATAACTATCCAAAGATTTTTCAACGGCGTAGATAACTACAGCCACTTTATTATCGGCAAAGAATTTGGCAATCTCATTGCCTTTACGGATTGCCCGCCCATCCCTTTGGGCAAGGTCTGACGGTCGCCACGGCGTATCTAAATGATGAACGGCAACGGCTCTTTTCTGTGCGTTTACGCCAGTTCCGAGCATACTCGTAGAACCGAACAGTACACGGATTTTACCCTCGTTCATCCCATTGATAAGGTCTTTACGTTGCTTATCATTTTTCGCTTCCTGAATAAACCTTATTTCGTGCGCAGGGATACCGTGGTCTTCCACGAGCTTGCGTTTGATTTCGGAGTACACATTCCATTCGCCGGGCTTGTAAGTTCCCAAATCCGAGAAAACGAACTGCGTTCCTTTCTGTGCGTTGAACTGGATGTAATACTTGGCGATATTTGCCGCACAATGCGAAGCCTTATTGTCGGGATGGTCGTCGTAGATACCGCTTACCATACGCATATCGAGCGACATCTTACGGGCGTAGTCCGTAGCAATAAGCATCTTTGCTTTTTCTTCCCTTTGTGATAATGGTTCTCTTCCGAGCAAAGTAGCATCGCCCGTTTTGGCGAACTGCATCAGGCTTTGTATAAATTCTTCCTGGTCGGGCGTTGGCGGTATATTGTACAATACCTCGTTCTTATTGGAGCGGTCAATGCCAATATCTTTTGCCGTTCTGTAATCCGTGATTTCAGAATAGAACTGCGCCAGTTCCGGCACTTTAATAAAGTAGCGGAAACGCTCTTTTGCTACAATATTGTTAGCTACCGAAAATTCTAGATAGTCAAAAAGACAAAATGGTGTTTTTTGACATTCTTGCTCAGGGAGTCATTTATGTTGATGAAAAAGGCATCATTACCCATGCCAATCGTGCTGCTGAACATTTATTGGGATTGGATTCTAAAGAATTGATTGGGATTTTTGCCAACGACAAACGTTGGAAAACCACAAAACCAGATTTAACGCCTTATGAGGATGTGAATCATCCAGTTTTACTTGCACTATCATCCCGTTTGCCTGTTCTTAATCGGGTAGCGGGAATCCTTCATGTTAAGAAGAACAAGTATATCTGGTTATTAATAAATGCAGTTCCAGAGTTTGCCAATGATTCTAAAAATCCAACCAGTGTATTTATAACATTTACAGATATTACCGATCAGATAGAACTGGAAATTAAACTTAGGAAGAAAAATAAACTACTTCATCTGGTTACTACCATTGGTCAGAAATTCATTAATATTCCCTTGGAGCATGTTCAGGAAGAAATAGCCATTGCCATTGCGAAACTCGGGGAATTTACAGGCGCGGAACGATTAGCCATTTTTGATTATGATTTTCAAAACAACCTAGCTCATTATAATTATGAATGGTGTGCAAATGGTATTCCTTCTCAAAAAGACAGATTTGCCGTTATACCCATTACAGAGTTTTCTTCTTGGATTGATGTATTAAAAACAGGTCAGGCCATTAATATTGCTAATAGACAGCAACTTCCTTTGAACAATCCATTACGAAAACTACTGGATGCAACAGAAGTTAATAGTTTGCTTGCCGTTCCTTTGATTTATGAACAAGAATGTATTGGTGTAATCGGCTTAGAAAGCATAACTAAACCACAATATTTTGATTCTTTTGAGCAGGATCTACTGGTTATTTTTGCTGAATTATTAGTGAATATTAAGCATAGAATCTACAATGAATCTGAAAGGGAGAAAACCGAAAAAGCAATTATTGAATCAAGGAGAGATCTCAGCGAACGTTTAAAAGAGCAAAATTGTATTTATCAAATTACAAGCTTAAGTCAAAATGAAGACTTGAATGTAGAAGAGTATTTTAGTGCAATAGTTAATATTTTAACTGATGCGTTTCAATTACCTGAACAAACTTCTGTTTTAATTTATTATGATGGGCATTGCTTTTATTCTAACCAGTTTTCAGATGCGGGCAAAAAAGAAAAATATAATTTTTTAATTGGCAGCAAACCGCAAGGCTATATAAAAATATTTATCCCACATGATATAGAATTCCTTGACGAAGAATTGCAAATGATGGAATCAGTTATTCGCATCATTCAGAAGTATAAAAAAATTAAACAAAGCAAGCGAGCACTTATTGCATCCGAAGAAAAATATCGGATTATTGCAAACAACACATATAATTGGGAATTCTGGCAAGCGCCAGATGGACATTTTATTTATCATTCACCATCCTGTGAAAAAATTACTGGCTATACACCTAATGAACTTTTCAATAATGAATTTATTCTTTCTAAATTAATACACCCGGAAGATCAATCCATTTATTTAAACCACTGTGCAAAAGTTCTGGATTGCAAATGTGCAGACAGGGTAAGTTTTAGAATTTACACTAAAGAAAAAAAGATCAGAATTATTGAACATGTTTGTCAACCGGTATATGATAGTGAGGGCGTTTATTTAGGTACAAGAGGAACCAACCTAGATATTACAGAAGCGAAACAGGCTGAAAACCTTCTTTTTGAAACAAAGGAAATGTATCGAAGCTTAATTGAGAGTTCTGAGGCTTCTATTATGATGTTGAATATTGAAGGACAGTTTTTGTATGTGAATAATATTGCTGCTAGTGTTTTTGGCAAAGAGCCAGAGGATTTTATCAAGAATAAATTAACCATTTATGATTTAGCACCACCAGATATTGCCAGTGAAAACATGGCATACATTGAGCATGTTTTTTTTAGTAAAACCGGCAATATACTTGAGACGCATAGAAAAATTAATGGCCAAGAATATTGGTTTAGAAATAGTATACAACCCGTAAAAGACGCTAATGGCAATGTTAAAGCTGTTTTTGTAAATGCAACCAATATTACGGATCAAAAACTAGCAGAAAAGAGGGTGAAAGAGAGTGAATTGAAATATAGAACACTTTTTGCTGATTCGCCAGATGGATATTTGATTGTAAAAGATAGCGTTTTTATTGACTGTAATAAAGCAAGTGAAAAGATTCTGAATGCCAATCGAAAAGATATTATTGGCAAGTCACCACAACAAATTTCCCCGGAATTTCAGCCCGATGGACAATCTTCAAATACTAAGGTTAAAGAAGTAATAGAGCAAGCCTTTAAAAACAAGCGACATCAATTTGAGTGGGCACACTTGAAATCAGATGGCGACCTTGTCTATATAGACGTTATACTTTCTCCGATTGTAACGGGTAATGAAGAGGTTTTATTTACCTCTTGGAGAGATATTACTGCTCAGAAAAACGCACAGGTTTTAATTAAAAAACTGCAAAGCGCCGTTGAGAAAAGCCCTATTAGTATTTTTATCACAGATGGCGAGGGCACAATTGAATATATTAATCCTCATACTTTGGTTACCACGGGTTATACCGCCGAGGAATTGATTGGTAACAATCCCCGTTTACTAAAGTCCGAGTTCACCAATCCTAAATTTTATGAAGAGTTGTGGCTAACTATTAAAAATGGAAATGTCTGGAGAGGGATATTAAACAATCGAAGAAAAAACGGGTCTTTATACTGGGAATCAACTACTATCACTCCCATACTTGACGAAGCGGGGTCAATTATCAATTTTATCGCAATCAAAGAAGACATTACAGAAAGAGTAAAAATTGAACGAGAAATAAAATCGCTTAATCAAAATTTAGAGAAAAAAATTAATGAACGAACAGCTGAGCTTCAGAACTCTAATGCTGAATTACTACAGGCCAAAAAAGAGGCAGAGCAGGCCAATCAGGCTAAAAGTGAATTCTTATCGCGCATGAGTCATGAACTACGCACACCTATGAATGCTATTCTTGGATTTGCACAGTTGCTAGAAATGGGCGAATTAAATGAGAAGCAAAACAAATCGGTTCATCATATTTTACACAGTGGTCAGCATTTGCTGAACCTGATTAATGAGGTATTGGAAATTACAAGAATTGAATCCGGAAAAATTTCTATTTCACTTGAACCTGTGAATATATTAGATGTTTTCGAGGATGTAATTGAAACCTTGACTCCAGCTGCCAACTTAAGAAATATTCAGTTGATTAATGAATTGGATGTTAAAGAGTCGTTTTTTATTAAAGCAGATAAGCAGCGTATAAAGCAAGTTATTATTAACCTAGTTAATAATGCAATTAAATACAACCGCGAAGGAGGTTGGGTAAAACTTTCTGTAGGTCAAGTAGTTAAAAAGAATAACCATTTTGTAAAAATTTGTATCACTGATAATGGCCCCGGCATTGAACCGTTTCACTTAAAAAAACTATTTATTCCTTTTGAACGCGTAGGTGCTGAAAATAGTGCAGTGGAAGGAACGGGTCTTGGACTAGCAGTTGTTCAGCAGTACACATCTTTAATGGGCGGTATTTGTGGCGTTGAAAGTGTACCCAATGAGGGAAGTGTATTTTGGGTACAATTACCCAAGACAATCGCCTTGACTGAAACCATACAAATAACACAAAATCACTTGCCAGATAATCCCGAACGTGTCAATAGACATCATCAGTCGGTAGTACTATACATAGAAGACAACAGTTCTAATATTGAATTGGTTAATCAAATTATTGCTACAACCAGACCTCATATTAAGATCATCAATTCAGTTTATGGAAGAATGGTAGAAAGCCTTGCGCTGGAGCATAATCCTCAGCTAATTCTATTGGACTTGAATTTGCCTGATATGCACGGCTCTGAGGTATTTAATATACTTCAGCATAACGATAAGCTCAAAGGTATTCCCGTAGTGGTAGTTAGTGCTGATGCACTCTCAGCACAAGTACAAAGATTACTCGAAGCAGGTGCTAAACACTACCTTACTAAGCCCTTCGATATAAACGATTTTCTTAAAATAATTGACGAGTACACATAGCATTAGACCAGGCCAGACTAACTGCCAATCAAATTGGATTTTTGTAGATAGTTCTTATCGGGCGCGTGTATATAAAATAAGGAAGATCCTTTTATGGTTTGAATGATATCTTTTACCTGATTCTGTGGTACGGCTGGACAGCCAAGACTTCTACCGATATACCCTTGTTTTTTTATCAATGCATCATTAACATAATCAGCTCCATGTATTACAATGGCTCTTTGCTTGGCTTTGTCGTTAATGCCAGCTTCAATCCCCTCTAGCTGTAAAGACATTCCATGTTTGCCCTTATAGATATTCCCGGTAATAAAAAAACCAATACTAGATTGGTAGGATTCCATTTTATTGGAGAATTTTTCTGCCATCTGTTTTCCAGAATTTCTACCATGCGCTACCAAACTATGGAACACCAATTCCATTTTTTCCATATTGATAATAAAAAGCCTTTTTTCTGAGCTAGGTTTACTAAAATCGGCAATAGTTAAGAATTGCTGATTATTTAGCTGACCTTTCAACTTCAGTTGCTGGTAAACTTTTACCGCGTTTTGAAGTGCATCAATACTGATATTGAACTTACTGGAAAGGGTTATTAATGAACTTTTCCATCCTTCTATTGGATTGGCTGTTTTATTGTTGAATGCCTGAATGCTGAATAATATAAACAGGCTGAATAAAAGTATTTTTTTCATAGGGGGGTATACTAGGGTAACATTTCAATAAATATTCCGCGCGCAAAGTTACCGCTTTTATAGCCGATTTGCCCCTGAAAACTGTTAAAATGGCATGTTATATATTGGCCTGAGCCGTTTTAGAAGATATTTCCCGTACTGTTTTATCAATTTCGTTGGCTGAACTGACCACAATTTCCATGATTTCTTCTTGTGTAACCCCTGCATCATCTTTTATGTCTAGTAGTGCTATTGCCCCCATCATTCTTGCGAGAGGAGCTCTCACCACATGCGATTGTATCCATGATATTTCTCTGAGTGCCTTGTTTTGCAGTTCTATCGCAGCCAGATTTTTTTCCAGTTCAGCGGTTCTCTCAGCTACTCTTTCTTCCAGGATTGCATTTTGACAGGTTAACTGAGATAAGAGATAAACAGTGTAAAGCAGGTTTTTGATTCTCAGGTCAACTTCTGTAAGATCAAATGGTTTGGTTAAAAAATCACTGGCTCCTCCTGACAACGCTTTCTTTTTTGATTCAGCTGTTATATCAGCAGTTAAAACTAGAATTCGCATTAGCCTGAATGCATCTGCCTCTTTATTTAATTGCTCCAATATATCAAATCCGGACAGTTCGGGCATCATCAGGTCTAACAAAATTAGCTCAGGTTGAAAATCCTTAATTGTTTCAATTGCTTTAGTGGAGTCATTAATTGAACGGACATTGGTATATCCCTTCATTAGTAATAAATTTTCCAATACTTCTATATTGGCGAGTGTATCATCAACAATCAATATTTTACTGTCTTTTAAATCTTCTCTCATGTCTTATTTTATATAAGTATCAATAATATCAATAAATGACTTTATTTCTATTGGCTTGGTTAAGTAGCCAGCTGCCCCCAAGGATTCTAATTCACTTATTTGATTCGGCATTGCATCTGCACTTATGATGATTACAGGAATATGCTGAAGTGACTTATCAGCTTTTATTTCTTGTAAAATATCTTTGCCATGTTTTCCTGGTAAGTTTAAGTCTAATAGTATTATATCTGGTTTTGTTTCTTTTATTTTTTCTAATACCCCAAGACCACTCATGTGAATATCTAGTTGAACACCTTTTCTTGTGGTGCTAATAATTTCTTCAACCAATTCAATATTAGGTTGATTGTCTTCAACATATAAAATGGATACACTACTATTTTCCGACTCCTTATGTTGCTGGAGCGCTGCAGATTTTTGAATGCTGTTTAAATAGTTTTCAGACTCCTGTAATTCTATCCAGAATGTACTACCCTTACCATAAATACTTTTCACTCCAACCTTTCCTCCCATTAACTCTGTAAGTTGCTTTACTACCGGAAGCCCCAATCCTGTTCCTTCTACATTGGATCTCTCCGCACCAATTCTTTCAAATGGGAGGAATATCTTTTCAATATATTTTTCTTCTATTCCCCATCCATTATCTTCTATTGAAATTCTGATGGGCGTGTAGCCTTCAGCTGAAACTTGCTTTGCTTCAACAGAAATGATAACCTCACCACCTTCATTGTTGTATTTGATGGCATTGTTAGTTAGATTAATTAATACCTGTATTAATCTTTGTCTGTCTGCTCTAACATAGATAGGCATGGTTCCTTTTGGATCCCATTTCAGATTTACTTTTTTCTGAACTGCAGAAAACTGAAGTCCTTCAGTTATTTCCTTTATTACTTCATAAACATCAACGGGCTCAACGGAAATGCTGATTCTGCCTGATTCAATTCTGGAAATATCCAGTACTTCGTTTATCAAATTGAGCAAATGCTTTCCACTATCTAGAATATGCTGTACTCCTTTTTCCTGCACAGGTGTTAAATCACTCATCTGAAGTAATTGTCCGAAACCAAGTATGGAATTCATAGGTGTGCGTAATTCATGACTCATTTTAGACAAAAAGTCAATCTTTGCCTTGTTGGCGTCCTGTGCCTCCTTATTTGCATTGATCAGCGTGATATTTACATTTTCTAAATCTAGAGTGCGCTCTTTAATTTTTTCTTCCAGATGGTTGTTTAAATCTTTTAATTCATCCTGTATTCGTTTGCGTTCAGTTATATCCTCCTTGATGGCAATATAGTGGGTTATTTCGCCTTCATCATTCAAAATTGGACCAATTGTTGCCTGTTCCCAATAAAGTGTTCCATCTTTTTTTCTGTTATGAAAAATACCTTTCCACTCTTTACCATGGGTAATATTAGCCCATAAATGTTGGTATTCTTCTAAGCTAGTTTCACCTGATTTAAGCACTTTAGGATTTTTGCCCAACAATTCTTCCTGGGTATATCCAGTGGTGTGAAAAGTATAGGGATTGGCATATTCAATATTGCCTTCTAGGTTGGTAATAACAACTGTTAAAGGAACTTGCTCAATAGCTCTGGAAAGTTTTCTTACTTTTTCTTCTGCTATTTTTTTGTCTGTTATATCAATTCCCATGCACTGCATTTCTGTAGGCCTGCCATTTGTATCTGCCAAACAAACAAATTCCCAAAGAATAGTCATTATTCCTCCTTCTTTGGTTGGCTTATCCAATTCTATCTGATGAACCGATCCGGGGTTTCTGATACAGGTTAAAAACACTTCCTGTACTTTTTTGTGATGATAAGCACAAATGGATTTTAGAGAGTCGCCTTCTGAAAGGCCTTTTTTACTGTACAACCAACCAAATGTTTCTTCAAATGTTTTATTCCAAAAAGTATGCTTGCCAGTCAGGTCTGTCCTTAAAACATAATGCGTTGGACTGTTAACGATTTTTAAGAGGCGCTCTTCGCTTTCTGCAATTTGTTTATTGTATTCAACCCTTAACTTCATGTTGGCGTACAGCTCAGCAAAAATGGTCAATAGGTTTTGTTCTTCTGAAGTAAAAAAATGTTTTTTCTTCACAACATCTAAGCCAAGGAAACCAATACAATCCTGTCCTTGAAAAATAGGTACAGTGAATAAACTTTGGACTTTTTGAACTTCAAGTTCAATCTTCAATGGATCGCTTTCCGGCAGCGCACTAATATCTGGAATATGAATGGATTTTCTTTGAATATGCTGATTTGTCCATACAGTATAATTCGACAAAGGAATATTTTGTAAATCATTGATATATGAATGGATTCCGTCGCTACACCACTCATAAGTATTTTTGCAAATACCTTTTGTGAAATCGTACTCAAAAATATAGGCTCGGTCCGCTTCAATAAACTCCCCCAATTCCTTTAATGAGTTTTGAACTGCATCATCAGGTTCATTAACTAGCCCCCCTAAGTAGTCTTTCGCTGTTTTGGTAATAAGTTGCTGTAAGCGGTTTTGAAACCTGAGTTTTTTCTCAATATTTATCTGCGTGGTAATATTGGTAATAGTTGTGAGAATCCTTTCAATGGTTATGCCGTCCTCCTGAAATTCAGGTTCAGATTCCATTAAAATCCAGGTGGTATGTTTGGTTTTTAATTGGTGTATACCCACTATTACGTCGTGTACAGGTTGTTTGGTTCTTAATACAATATTGGAGGGAAACTCTTCTTTCGGTAAAATATTTCCGTCAAAATCAATAATGATATATCCTTCTTCCTGTGAACGAAGTTTTGTAAACTCATCAACCCTAACGCCTAAAATACGTTCTGCTGCTTTATTGGATAAAATAGGATTGCCTTCTCCGTCTGAATAAACAATCCCGACATTTATCCTGTTAAATAATTTTTCGTTCATTATAAGACCATCCTTCATTTTTCCCTATTTTTTGCAACCGTTTAAAGTTAACAAATTATATGCGTTTGCGCTGCGACCAATACAGTAGATTCGCAGTTGACGATTATTTAAAACTATGTTTTATAAAATACTAACAGTAGCAGGTCTAGCAACTTTTGAAATTTATGCGGCAATCCCGGCAGGTTTTGCTTTTGGTATTTCTCCCATTACCATATTTATTACTACCATGATTGGCGGTCTTGTGGGTGTATTTGTTGCCGCATTCCTGGGTAAGCATATACAACAGTATATTAACCGATTCAGAAAACCCAAGCCCAAAAAAGAAGATAAGAACACTTTGATTTTCAAAATCTGGGAAAAATATGGAATTATTGGTCTTGGTTTTTTTGGCACACTTACTGTGGGCGCTCCGGTTAGTATTGGTGTCGGAACTGGTTTGAACGTTTCAATCCAAAAATTACTTGTATGGTGTTGTATTGGTGTTGTTACCCGTTGTGCCATTTTTACAACTTTAGGACATTACGGTATGAAATTGATTAACTAATGAGCCAGAAACCCAAAAACATACTTTTAGATTTAGGCGGAGTACTTTTGAATATTGATTTTAAATTAACCAGCAACGCTTTTAAGAATTTGGGTGTTATCCATTTTGATGAAATGTTCACCCAGCATTTTTCTAACCCCCTTTTTGAACTCCTGGAAACAGGCAAAATAGAGGAAGCCGCTTTTTATGAAGCGTTCAGAAAGGAAGCCGGTTTGCCTTTATCCGATACGCAAATTCAGTCTGCCTGGAATGCCCTTTTACTGGATTTTCCTTCTGAAAGAATTGAATGGTTGGAAAAAATGGCGAACCGATATCGTGTTTTCTTGTTTTCTAATACCAATCAAATTCATTACGACTGCTTTAAACAAAATTTCAGCAATGCTTTTGATGGAAAGAATTTTGACGATTTTTTTGAGAAAGCGTATTACTCTCAGTTCCTAGGATTAAGAAAGCCATACCCCGAATCTTTTCTGGCAATTCTAGAAGAGCAAAAAATTCATCCTTCAGAAACACTATTTATTGATGATACCCTGAAAAACATTGAAGCGGCCAGTATGCTGGGTTTTCAGACCATTCATCTTCAAAGTCCTACGACTGTACTGGATCTTGATCTGGTTTAACTAAACCAGGAAGCTTAGACTGAGTTGGTTACTTAACTTCTTCAAAATCAAGGTAGTCATCTTTGCTGGCTGTACTGGTAAAGGTACCATTCCCCGAACCGGTGGTTTGCTTTTGTTGAGCTTGATTTTGTCTGGTCTGGAATGCTTCCTGATGCTCATAGGCTTGTTGAGCCTGCATTTCTGCCATTTTCTTTTTCAAATGACTGGCGGTTCGGCTAACCGGTATTACCAATCCAAAAATGAAACGGTATAAAAAGTAGATAGCCAGACACCAGAATAGTACTTTAAACATAAGATTGTAAAACTACCGATAATGCTTAAAAACGATTGTTAAATACTGCTAAATCGCTAAATGCAGTAAAAATTTGGATGCTAGCCTATTTTTTGTATACCTTTGCAGTAAGCTAAGAAACAAAAGAAGGGAACGACTATCGTTCCCTTCTCCTTTTTTACTATGGCAACAGATAAAAATTTAGAACAGATAGAGGCATTTCTCCAGACTTTGCTGGCAGAAGAACCCAGTTATTTTTTGGTTTCTATAAAAGTGAAGCCTACAGACAATATCAAGGTTTTTCTAGATGGCGATAATGGACTTCCCATTGAGAAATGTGTGTACTTTAATAGAAAGCTCTATCATATGATTGAGGAAGCGGGTCTTTATGATGAGGGGGCATTTTCATTAGAAGTGTCTTCTCCCGGAATAGACGAGCCGCTCAAGTTAAAGCGCCAGTACCAGAAAAATATTGGCAGAACCATTCAGGTGGTTTTTAATGACAATACCATCAAGGAAGGGGTTTTGGAAACAGTTGCAGAAGCAGATATCATGCTTATGTGTACTACAGGAAAAGGCAAAAAAGCAGTAACTGAACAAGTACTTATTCCTTTTGAAAATATAAAATCAACAACCGTTCAAATTAAATTTTAGCAGAATAAAAAAACAGCGTTATGGCAAGTATAAACTTAATTGAAGCGTTTCAGGAGTTTAAAGACGCAGAAAATATTGATCGTCCCACGATGATGAAAGTGGTTGAAGACGTGTTCAAAACCTTACTTCGTAAGAAGTTTGGAGCTGACGATAACTTTGACGTAATTGTAAACGCGGAGAAAGGTGACCTTGAAATTATCCGAAGAAGAATGATTGTGGAAGATGGAGAAGTTAATGATCCATTGGCTGAAATTGCTTATTCGGAAGCTGCTAAAATTGAACCAGACTTTGAAGTTGGGGAAGAATTATATGAAGAGGTTGATATTCTAGACTTCGGACGCAGGGCTATTTTAGCTGCCAAACAAACATTGGCAAGCCGAATCAGCGACCTGAAGAAAAACGTGTTGGTTAAAAAGTATGGTGATCGCATCGGTGAAATTATTAGTGCTGAGGTTTACCAGGTTTGGAAGAAAGAAGTCTTATTACTCGACGAGGAAGGCAATGAGTTAATTTTACCTAAATCGGAGCAGATTCCTCAGGACTACTTTAAAAAAGGAGAAAATATCCGTGCAGTTGTTGCCAGAGTAGACATGAAGAACAACACACCAGTTATTATTCTTTCCAGAACCAGCCCCTTGTTCCTTGCCAAATTGCTTGAAATTGAAGTGCCGGAAATTTTTGATGGCCTTATAGCTATTAAGAAGATTGTTCGCGAACCAGGTGACAGAGCAAAAGTTGCTGTTGAATCTTATGACGACCGAATTGATCCAGTAGGAGCATGTGTGGGTATGAAGGGTAGTCGTATTCACGGTATTGTTCGTGAGTTGAAAAACGAAAACATTGATGTTATCAATTTTACCACTAATATTCAATTGTTGATTCAGCGTTCATTAACACCTGCTAAAATCAGTTATATGGACCTGGACAATGAGAAAAAGCAGGCAAATGTTTACTTAAAAGCCGATCAGGTTTCATTGGCCATTGGACGCAGAGGTGTAAACATTAAACTAGCTTGTGAATTAACTGGTTATGAGATTGATGTTTACCGTGAAGATGAAGAAATTACCGATGAATTTGATATCGATCTGGATGAATTCAGCGATGAAATTGAAACCTGGATTATTGACGAGTTCAAGAAAATTGGATGTGATACAGGACGCAGTATTTTAAAACTTACTGTTGATGAATTGGAGCGCAGAACCGACCTTGAGCGTGAAACTATTGAAGAAGTTAGAAAAGTATTGCAAGAAGAATTTGATAGAGAAGAATAAGCAGCCAATAACCACGTATATTTGTCAAGTATGCGTGGCTTGATTGTTACGCATATTAGGACCCAAAAACAAAGAATGTCAGAACTGAAATTACCGAGACTGTTAGCAGCCGCCAAAGAATTCAACATTGGTCAGGATACACTGATTGAATTTTTGGTGAAGAAAGGATTTAACAGAGATGACCTGAAGCCAACTGCAAAGCTTCAGGAAGACCATTATCGTGCCCTACAGGCAGAATTCCAGGGCGATAAAGTAGCAAAGAACAAAGCTGATCAGGTTGAGATTCCCAAGGGAGGCCAAACTGAAGCAAAAAAGAAGAAGGACGAGGAAGAAATTACTTTCAGAAAAGAAGAGAAAAAGCCGGTTGCTGAACCAGCAGCACCTCCAGTGCAAGCGCCTGTTGTTGTTAAAGAAGAAGTGCCTGAAAAAGAGCAGGCTCCAATTGCAGCAGCTCCTGTTGCAGCAGCGCCAGTTACTCCAGAGCCAGTTGTTGAACAACCCAAACCAGCACCTGCCCCAGTCACTGTTCCGGTTCCGGAACCGCCGGCTGAAAAAGTTGTTGAGCCTGCAGTTATTAAACCAGAATCTACTACTATAGAAGGTCCAAAAGTGATCAATAAGATAGATTTATCTACCATTGATTCATCAACTCGACCAAAAAAGACCGCTAAGAAGCAAGAACCTGCAGTTGAAAAGAAGGCAGAAGCTCCAAAGCCTGCACCTGCGCCGGAAACTCCGGTTCCAGTACAGGCAGCCCCTGTTGCAAAAGTACAGGACCCTGCTCCTGCAGCCGTTCCAGCTCCCCCAGCAGTGGAAACAGCACCTACTATTGAAAATATTCGTGCTGAAAAACTGGAAGGCCCTAAAATTTTAGGAAAAATTGAGCTTCCTATCAATAGCGATACTCGGCCGAAGCCAATGGGCAGAGATGAGAAACGCAAGCGCAAACGTATTCCTGTTGATAAGAAGGGAGAACCTAATACCAATGTTCCTAAAGATGCGGAAGGAAGACCATTGACGGGTCCCAACCGACCGATTGTTCCTGCCAGAAATAACAATGCCAATAGCGGTGGTGGAGGATTTAACAGAGGTGGACAAGGTCAGGGTGGATTTAATCGTGGAGGCCAGGGAGGCGGAAATAGAAGAAACGACAGAAATGCTCCTAGAGTTGAAGAGAAAGAAATTGATCAAAAAGCAATACAGGAAAAAATCAGAGAAACCCAGGCCAAGCTTGCCGGAACTGGTGGCAGAGGTAAGAGCTTAAAAGCAAAATACCGTAGAGCCAAGCGTGATGAAGCAGCTGAATCTATGGGTGAAGAAATGACTGATGACAACAAGCTACAGGTTACTGAGTTTGTAACAGTAAGTGAGTTGGCCAACCTAATGGATGTAAGTTTTGCCGATGTAATTGGTAAGTGTATGAACTTGGGTATTATGGTTTCTATTAATCAGCGTTTGGATGCTGAGGTAATTGAACTTGTTGCCAGTGAGTTTGGTTTTGAAGTTGAATTTATTGGATTGGAAGAAGTGGATGAATTAGAGGGAGATGATGAGGTGGACGATGAAGCAGATTTACAGGAAAGACCTCCGATTGTTACCATCATGGGTCACGTTGACCACGGTAAAACTTCTTTGCTAGATTATATCCGTAATGCAAATGTTGTGGCAGGTGAAGCGGGAGGTATTACTCAGCATATTGGTGCTTATGAAGTAACCTTACCAAATGGTAAAGCCATTACCTTCCTAGATACCCCTGGTCACGAGGCGTTTACTGCCATGCGTGCCCGTGGTGCCAAAGTAACTGACATCTCTATTATTGTGGTTGCTGCAGACGATGCGGTGATGCCTCAAACAAAAGAGGCCATCAGTCACTCTCAGGCTGCATCGGTACCTATGATTTTTGCAGTGAACAAGATTGATAAAGACGGAGCAAATCCGCAAAAAATATACGAGCAACTTTCTCAAATGAATATTTTGGTGGAAGCATGGGGCGGTAAATTCCAGAACCAAGAGCTTTCGGCAAAACAAGGGTTGAACGTAGACCTTTTATTAGAGAAAGTATTGTTAGAAGCTGAATTACTAGACCTTAAAGCGAATCCAAACAGAGAAGCTGTAGGTACTATTATTGAAGCCTCTTTGGATAAAGGAAGGGGCTATGTAGCAACTATTCTAGTTCAGAATGGAACACTTCGTCAAGGAGATTTGATTGTTTCCGGACAATTTTTCGGTAGAGTAAAAGCCATGTTTAATGAGCGTAATCAGCGCATTAATGAAGCTCCACCTTCTACTCCTGTTGTTATCTTGGGCTTGAACGGGGCACCTCAAGCAGGTGAGAAGTTCAAAGTATTTGAAGATGAGGCAGAAGCAAAAGAAGTAGCTACCAAGAGAGCTCAAATATCCAGAGAGCAAGGACTTCGTGCCCGTAAGCATATCACATTGGATGAAATTGGCCGTCGTCTTGCATTGGGTAACTTTAAAGAACTCAATATTATCATCAAAGGGGATGTGGACGGTTCTGTAGAAGCCTTGAGTGACTCTTTACAAAAACTAAGTACGGCAGAAATTGCTGTGAGAGTAGTATTAAAAGGTGTAGGTCAGATTTCTGAAAGTGATGTATTGCTGGCAACGGCATCTGATGCCATCATCATTGGATTTAACGTACGTCCTTCTATGCAAGCCAATAGGTTGGCGGATACTGAAGGGGTACAGATTAAGCTATACTCTATTATTTACCAGGCAATTGATGAAATTAAGAGTGCCATGGAAGGTATGCTTGAGCCGAAGATTCAGGAAAAAATTACGGCTAACGTTGAAGTTAGAGAAGTATACAAGTTTGATAAGGCCACAGTGGCTGGTTGTTATGTACTGGAAGGAAAAATTGCCAGAAACAGTAAAATCAGAATTATCAGAGACGGTATTGTGGAATATCCCAAAGGGGAAGGCCAGAGTGCTGAACTGGGCAGCTTGAAACGCTTTAAGGACGATGTTAAGGAAGTATCTACCAATATGGAGTGTGGTTTAACCATTAAAAACTTCAATGACCTGAAAGTTGGAGATATTGTAGAAGCATTTGAAGAAGAAGAAGTGAAGCGTACTTTATAAATCGTAAACAAACATAAAGCCTCAAACCTGGTGTTTGGGGCTTTTATAATTTGTTAAAAGGTTCGGCAACAGCTGAAAACCATATTAGTTTGATTATTTTTGAATACTATGCAAGGGATGAACAAAATTGGAATGCTGCTCGGAATAATGCTGTTTGCTTTTAGCGTAACAGTTGATGCGCAATCTAAAAAAGTGGTTGCTGATAAAATTATTGGGCAGGTTGGCGATAAAATTATTCTTCGTTCAGACGTAATGAATACCATCGCCGATGCCAAGCGTCAAACACAGGGCCAGGAAAATGTGATATTACCCAATGAGTGTCAGGTACTGGAAGGACAATTGATAAGAAAAGCTTTATTGCTTCAAGCCCAGAAAGATTCCCTTAAAGTAGAAGATGATGAAATTGAGGCTGAACTAGACAATCGTATTCGTCAGACAATTCAACAATACGGCTCAAAAGACATATTGGAAGAAATTGCTGGGAAAACCGTTTACCAGCTAAAAGATGATTTCAGAGAAGCTTTTCGTGAACAGAAGCTGGCAGATCAGATGCAAAGAAAGATTGTTGACAATATTAAAATTACCCCTACAGAAGTAAAACAATATTTCAGCAAAACCCCAACAGATAGCCTACCCTTCTATGAAAGCGAAGTGGAAATAAGTCAGATCATGATGATTCCCAAAGCGAACAAAGATGTGGAAGAATATGTAGCCAAGCAATTATACGATTACAAAAAACAGGCAGAAGCACAGGGTCCAAAGAAGTTTGAACAGTTAGCCAAAAACTTCTCTGAAGATCCTGCTGTTAAGGAAAATGCCGGCCAGTACACTTTAAACAGAAATGATAAATTCTGGGATCCTGCATTCCTTGCAGGTGCTTTCCGTTTAAAGGAAGGTCAGATTTCTCCGGTAATCAAGTCGAAGTTTGGTCTGCATATTATCATGATGATTAGCCGCTCTGGAGATGAAGCCATTGTGAGACATATTCTGAGAATTCCTCCAATTACGGAAGATGAAATCAAAGAGACAACCGATAAGTTAGATTCTATCCGAGTGCAAATTCAGTCGAATAAAATCAGTTTCCCTGAAGCAGTAAGTAAATATTCCGACGACGAGAATAGTAGATTCAGTGCAGGTGCTATGGTTGGCAGAGATGGATCTACCTTCATTTCTTTGGACATGTTAGACAAAGACATGATTCAGCCTATCAGTAAAATGAAACCAGGTGAGATTTCTGCTCCTCAGGTTTACCAAGATGAGCGGGGAAGAAAAGTTGTTCGTCTTATCTATTTTAAATCTAGAAAAGATCCACATAGAGAGAACCTGAAAGACGATTACAATCGTATTGCCCAGCGAGCTTTGGAAGAAAAGAAGAATGCAACATTGGAGAAATGGTTCAAGGATCGTATTCCCACCTATTATGTCTTAATCGACAATGAGTTCAACAAGTGTCCTGAGCTGGAGCAATGGAAACAGGCTGCTGCCAATGCTGCTGCGGGTAGAAAGCAACAGGATTAATTAACTCCAGAATCACTCCATTTTTACTTAAAAACAAGCAAAGGAAAAAATATTTGGAAATTACATGTATGTACATGTATATTTGCATTGTGAAATTAGAACAAGCCATACAAAGCAATAAATTCAAGAACGAAATGCATAAAGCAAGTCTGAATATATTGTATACAGCTTGGTGGTTAAAGACGCAAATGAGTAAGTTATTAAAGGAATTTGGGTTAACACACGAGCAATACAATGTAATGCGCATATTAAAAGGTAAGTATCCTGAGCAAATGTGCGTGAAGGATATTAGTTGCAGAATGATTGAAAAAAGCTCTAATGTTCCCAGGATTATCGACAGATTGGTCTTAAAAAAACTGGTTAAACGTGCAGATTCTCCTACGGATAAAAGAGAAACAGTTATCACTTTAACACAGGCTGGAATTGCTGTATTGGCTGCTTCTACGGAAAGTGTGAATCAGTTAATGGTAGAAATGGTTCGGATAGAAACGGCTGAGGCGCAAGAACTCAACCGATTGTTGGAAAGAATGAGAGGAACGGAAGTATAGTTTTTTTTACATTAATACATGTATATACACTTAAATATTTTTTATGAAAACAGTTTTACACAAAGCAAATACAAGAGGACATAATAGTTTCGGCTGGTTAAACAGCTATCATAGTTTTAGTTTTGGTCATTATTATGACCCAGCAAGAATTCATTTTGGTGCTTTAAGAGTATTGAATGATGATACGGTAGCTGCCGGAATGGGCTTTGGAAAGCATCCGCATGATAATATGGAAATTGTTTCTATCCCATTGTATGGTGATTTACATCACCAGGACAGTACTGGTAGAAATGAAATTATCCGCCAGCATGATGTTCAGATCATGAGTGCTGGTACAGGTATTGCGCATAGCGAAATGAATGCAAATAAGGACAAGGAGGTAAAATTTCTACAGATCTGGGTTTTACCAAAGGAAATTAATATAGCCCCCCGATACGAGCAGAAATCTTTTAATCCGGCAGACCGACAGAATCAGATTTTAACCGTTGTTGCGCCGGACAATATAGAAGCTATTTGGATAAATCAGGATGCCTGGTTTTCGTTGGCCAGTTTTGATGCAGGCAGATCTGCCAGTTATGAACTTAAAAAATCTGAAAGCGGCGTTTATGTTTTTGTAATTGCAGGCAAAGCTTCTATTAATGGAGTTGAATTGAATGAGCGCGACGGCTTGGGTATTTCTGAGGTTAAAGAGCTTGAAATATTCGCAAATAGTCAGACTGAATTGTTATTAATTGAAGTTCCCATGAACATTAATTTATCATAAGATGAAAAACAGAACAATCGAAACCATTGCCTACGGACAGCCCATGGATATGGGAGGTTTTCCCATCCGTCAGGCATTGCCTTCCAGCAAAGCAGATAGCATTGATCCTTTCCTATTGTTACACCATGCAGTATTGAAAGTGGATCCTAATGTGGATGTTAAGCATGCAGGGGTTGGTCCTCATCCGCATCGGGGTTTCTCTCCTGTTACTTTTATTTTTAAAGGAGGAGTACACCATAGAGACAGTCGCGGAAACAGTCATGTGGTATATGAAGGGGGTACTCAGTGGATGAATGCTGGTATGGGTGTTATACATAGTGAGCGACCACCTGCAGATATTCAACAATTGGGCGGTGTTCAGGAATTAATTCAATTATGGATTAATACACCCGCTGCAAATAAAATGGAAGAACCTGCCTATATACCCGTTTCAAAGGAAGAGACACCGATTGTGTTTTCTGAAGATAAATTAACTGAAGTACAGGTTGTTGCAGGGGAACTAAATGGAGTAAAAGGTCCGATTGTTCCACATACATCGATTAATATGTTCACGATTCGTATGCAAAAAGGAGCACAAATCAACATTCCATTTTCTAATACACACAATGCATTCCTCTATGTATTGAATGGAAAAATTCTGCTGAGCGACGAGGAGATACCTGCTCATTATCTGGCGTCCTTTCTTAAAGATGGAGACGGTATTTCCATTACTGCAACAGAAGAAACTACTTTATTAATGGGTACGGGTGAACCTTTGAATGAACCTGTTGTTTCCCATGGACCTTTTGTGATGAACAACCAAACCCAGTTGCTGGAAGCTTTCCGCGACTATCAAATGGGTAAAATGGGTGTTCTCATAGAAGAATAAATTTTTTATAAATCCTTTTTCAACCAATTAAAAATTAAAACAATGGCTACTTACAAAATCGACCCAATGCACAGTGAAATCACTTTTAAAGTGAAGCACTTAATGATCACCAATGTAACTGGAAGTTTTCAGCAATTTGACGCTACAATGGACGCAAATGCTGAAGATTTCAGCGATGCTAAAATCAGCTTTGAAGCTGATATCAACAGCATTTCTACTGGAAACGAACAAAGAGATACTCACTTGAAGAGTGATGATTTCTTTTCAGCTGAACAGTTCCCTAAACTAAGTTTTAATTCAACTTCCTTTACCCATAAAGGGGGATCTGATTATGTTTTGAACGGAGACCTAACCATTAAGGGCAACACCAAGCCTGTTAGTCTGAATGTAGAATTCGGTGGAAGAATGACCGATTTCTATGGTCAGGACAAAGCTGGATTTGAAATTTCTGGTAAAATCAACAGAAGTGAATTTGGCTTAACCTGGAGCGCGGTAACCGAAGCTGGTGGCGTTGTGGTTAGCGATGAAATTAAGTTAAATCTGGCTGTTCAAATGGTTAAGCAAGCATAGTCTTTGCTTACCAATGAACCCTAAGCCTGAAAGAATGTTATAGTAATATGCAAATTGAAATTATATCCGGAAGTCCAAGGAAAGACAGTGTAACGTACAGAATAGCGCTTCACTTACAGGAATATCTGCGTAAGCAAACAGATCATATGGTGGGAATTATTGATGTGAGAGAGTGGAAGCTGCCTTTGCTGGAAACAGTTTTTTCTTCTGTAGAACAAACCCCCGAAGCATTTAAGCCTTTGGCAAAAAGAGTATTTGCAGCCAATGCGTTTATTCTGGTTACTCCGGAATACAATGGTAGCTATGCCCCTGCATTACAGAATTTACTGGACCATTTTCCAAAACAAAGCAGAAAAGCTTTTGGCTTAGTAACTGCTTCTGTTGGGGCTATGGGGGGAATGAGAGCGTCTCAGCAGTTGTTACTGCTGGTTCCGGGGCTGTTTGGAATAGCTTCCCCGCATATGCTAATCGTTCCTCAGGTAGATAAAAAGTTTGATGCCGCAGGTCAGTTAACAGATCTCGGATTCCAGGGTGCTATTGATAATTTTGTGAGGGAATTCTTATGGCTGGCTGGCAATTTGTTGCCCGAAGCTGTGGTGGATAAACGAACCGTATATAATTAATTTTTAAAAGGGTGGCGGAGTTGTAACTTCGCCATTCCTTTTTATACAGCATCATGAGCGACGAAATAAAACACGAATGCGGACTTGCCTACATTCGTTTGCGCAAACCCTTCTCCTATTACCTCCAGCAACATGGAACGGTAACATATGGCTTAAACAAGCTATATCTTTTGATGGAAAAACAGCATAACCGTGGCCAGGATGGAGCGGGTATTGCAACCGTTAAGTTGAATATTGAACCAGGGAATCCCTACTTGCATAGAATGCGCAGCAACGCGCAACAACCCATTGCCGACCTGTTTTTTAAAATTGGTCAGGAAATTCAGGAGCTTGAAAAATACCAGGCAGATATCAAACAGCATCCAGGTCTTATGAAAGGACATCTTCCTTTTTTAGGAGAGTTGTTATTGGGTCATCTCCGATACGGTACTCAGGGTAAAAACAATGTTGAATTCTGTCACCCTTTTATAAAAAGAAATTTAATGCCTGGCAAGAATCTGGCGCTGGCGGGCAATTTTAATCTGGTTAATACTGATGAGTTATTCGAAAAAATCGGATTTCAGCCGGGAGATTTTCAAAAGCAGAGTGACCTGGCAGCTATGATGGAAGTGGTTCATCATTACCTGGTTAAGGAAGATGATGCCAATCCTAACAATGCAGATGTTGCAGGGGTTTTGAAAAAAGCTACGCCCTTATTTGATGGAGGATATACCATTGGTGGATTGCTGGGGAATGGATATAGTTTTATTATGCGGGATGCACATGGTATCAGACCTGCTTATTATTATGTAAATGATGAAGTAGTAGTAGCGGCTAGTGAAAGAGCGGCTATCAGAACTACTTTTAATGTTGCTGAAAACGAAGTGAAGGAATTAATGCCGGGTACGGCATTGATTGTGGATGATAAAGGCAATTATACTATTGAAACCATTCTGGCGCCAAAAGAAAGAAGAGCCTGTTCATTTGAAAGAATTTATTTTTCAAGAGGAAGCGATGAAAAAATTTATCGCGAAAGGATTGCTTTGGGGCATCATTTAAGCAAGACTGTTCTGGAAAGTATCTCCTACGATTTAAAAAATACTATTTTCTCCTATATCCCTAATACGGCAGAAGTGGCATTTTATGGTCTTGTGAAGGGTATGGAAGAGTATCTGAATAAGATTAAAGTAGAAAGAATTCTTAGCTGGGGCAATGATTTTAGCTCCGAAAAGCTGGAAGAAATGGTGAACAGAAAAATTCGCCAGGAAAAAATTGCCATCAAGGATGTGAAGCTCCGTACTTTCATTACAGAAGACGCCAACCGAAATGAAATGGTACAGCACGTTTACGATATTACCTACGGTACAGTTCGTAAAAATGAAGATTCGTTGGTAGTGATTGACGACAGTATTGTAAGAGGAACCACTTTAAAAGAAAGTATTATCAGAATGCTTTCGCGGCTTAATCCTAAAAAAATAATTGTGGTTTCCTCAGCGCCTCAAATCCGGTATCCCGACTGTTACGGTATAGATATGAGTAAATTGGGCGATTTTATTGCATTCAGAGCAGCTATAGCTTTACTAAAAGAAAGAAATCTGGACAATATATTGAATGAAGTACAGCAACAAATTCTGGATATGGAGGCAAATGGAACCCTTCACACGGAAAATGCAGTTCGTCAGATATATAAGCCATTTACCACACAAGAAATTTCCAATAAAATTGCACAGCTCATTACTCCTGAAGGAGTAGATGTGGAAGTGGAAGTAATTTATCAAACCATTGAAGATTTACACGATTGTTGTCCTACGAATACAGGTGACTGGTATTTTACAGGTAACTATCCTACACCAGGAGGAAACCGTGTAGTAAACAAGGCATTTCTGAATTACCTAAGTGGTAAAAATGTTAGGGGATACTAATTAAGGCAGAATATGATTTTCATAGGCAAAGCTTACCAGATGTGCCAGATTGTTTACATTGAATCTCTTATATAAGGGTTGTATTCTCTTTTCAATGGCTGAAGCGGAAACACCCAGTTTGTCTGCAATTTCTTTAAAGGAATAGCCCTTGGCTACATAGCTTAATGCTTCTTTTTCCTTGCCCGAAATGGTAAGAAATTTTTGTACTGCTTTGTGTATTACTTTTTCAAATTCTTCTTTATCAGGACCATGTACATCGTATCGCATTACAATGCCGAAGTGAATATTTCGGTTAATTCTGAATCTGCCAATGATATAATCTACCCCTCCATTTTGATCCACCGTTAAAATGCCAATCTTCGCCTCCATAGGAACGATACTTCCGTTTTTATGGATTTTCTTGAGCTCAACGGTAAAACTATAATCCTTGATGCCTGTTTTTCTGCTGAGTAAAAATTCAATTGTTTTGGCATTGATTTCATGCGAAAATGCTAGGTAGGAAGCGTCTGTTTGTTTAATGATCTGCTGAAGGGTAATTTCGTCGTCTTTGAAACCCAGGGTTTCTTCCCAACCATCCGCATAAATCAGTTTTTTATCCTTGAAGGAGTAAATATAAATAGCCTCATCAGCAAAGCGAATTAAGCTTCTTTTATACTGCTGATAAATGGGACAATTTTTGTCAGCTGGCAAGTTGGTTATTATAGCCGGATCTATTTCTGCAACTTTTATCGGCTTATTCATGGTTTCAAGGTACAAAAAACTGTGTAATTACACAGTTGTTCAAAGATTTGAATTGAATTAGCTTTGCATTGATTAGCTATCGGGGGGTAGTTAATTCTAAGGTCGCATTCCGAAAGGTAAGCGGCCTTTTTTGTTTGAAAGGTTTTTTATTGAATATGTATTAGACCCTGTAGCAGAATGCATTGATATTCATCCCGGCTCCAACAGAGGCAAACATGACTATATCCCCATTCGAAAGCTGATGTTCAGGCATTTCGCCTCGTTTTACCAAATCATATAAAGTTGGGATAGTGGCTACCGAGCTGTTACCGAATTTGTGAATGCTCATCGGCATTATATTCTCAGGTATCTCCCGAATACCGTATAATTTAAAAAGGGCTTTGATAAATCCTTCATCCATTTTTTCATTTGCCTGGTGCAAAAAGAACTTCTTTACATTTCGCACATCTACTTCGCTTTTTTCTAGACAGGCTTTCATGGCAAGGGGAACATTTTTAATAGCGTATTCGTACACTTTTCTCCCTTTCATTTTAATATACCTTACGGCAGGGTCTGCTTCTGGCAAATAAGACTTGCCCATGGTAATATATCTTAACTCATCATTGCAATGACTTTGCATACTGCTAGCAATAATTCCTGCGTCTGTATTAGTTCCTTCAACAGCTTCTATAATGGTAGCTCCAGCTCCATCGCTGAAAATCATACTATCTCTGTCGTAATGATCAATCACCCTGCTAAGGGTTTCCGTACCAATTACCAGACAACGTTTAGCAAGTCCAGCTTTTATAAATGCATCTGCCTGTGTAACACCTAAAATCCAGCCGGGACAACCGAATAAAACATCGTACGCAACACAGTTGGGATTCACAATTCCCAATGCGTGTTTAATATGCGATGCCAGTGCAGGAACTGCATCGGATTGAATAGTATTCTTTATAACGTTTCCGAAATTATGTGCTACAATAATCTGGTCAATGGTTTCATGATCAATGCCTGCATCTTCAATGGCATGTTTTGCCGCAATTGCACCCATATCACAAGCTGTAAACTCATTACCAGCGTATCGTCTTTCCTCAATACCAGTAATGTCTTTGAACTTCTCTACAATTTCAGTTGAAGGAGTTGGAATTTTTACATGATCTTCTCCGTAAAAATCCTGGTTGGCAAAATCTTTATTGGTTTTAATATGAGGTGGAATATAGCTTCCTGTTCCAGTAATTACCGTTCTGATTCCCATTGAATTTTGGTTTGATACTCCTTCAAATGTAATCATAAATAAAAAGGGATGGCAAGCCATCCCCTTATAATTTTTATTAAGCTAACAAGCGTTTATAAGTATTGATCGCCTTTGTTGCGTTTTACTTCTGCAACATATTCTTTAATGGCTTGCTCTTTTTCTTTTTTACAAATCATTAGTACATCTGGGGTATCTACTACAATAAAATCGTCAAGACCTTGTAGCAATAGTAATTTTTCTTTTGGAGCAGAAACCATACACTTGGTGGCATCAATGATGATGACATTTTCAGAAGCTACTGCATTGCCCAAATAGTCTTTTTCTAGGTTATCATAAGCACTGTTCCAGGTTCCTAAATCGCTCCAGCCAAAAGAAGAAGGAATTACATAAACATTGTCTGCCTTTTCCATTATGGCGAAGTCAATAGACACATTAGTGCATAGCGGATAAATCCTGTTAATTGCTTCTTTTTCTAAAGGTGTATTGAAATATGCTTTTTCTGCATCAAACAGTTCATACATTTCAGGTTGAAACTTTTCAAAAGCCTTCATTACATTTTTTACCTGCCACACAAAGATGCCCGCATTCCATAAAAAGTCTCCACTGGCCAGAAAGGTCTTAGCTAATTCAAGATTTGGTTTTTCTGTGAACGTCTTCACTTTGTAAATGCCATCTGCCACTTGCATGGGTTCATGCTGAATGTAGCCGTATCCGGTATTGGGGTGAGTTGGCTTTATTCCCAGTGTAACCAATGAATTGATATGAGAAACAAAATCCAATCCCTGCAAAGTGATTTTTCTAAAATTTTCATTATCGAGAATCATATGATCACTTGGCGCAACAATCAAGGAGGCTTCCGGATCCTTCTGCAACAATTTATAAGAGATATAAGCTACACAAGGTGCCGTATTTTTTCTGCTGGGTTCTGCAAGAATATTTTCTGCCTTTAACTCAGGTAGTTGTTCCTGTACAATGGAGACATATTCTTCCGAAGTAACGATGAAAATATTATCGTTCGGAATGAATGCAGCATAACGCTCATAGGTCCAGCGTATCAAAGATTTTCCTGTATTCAATATATCCAGAAACTGCTTGGGATAACTTGTTCTGCTTTGTGGCCAGAAACGACTTCCGATCCCTCCCGCCATGATGGCAACATAATGGTGTTGATTCATTTGATTGACTTTAATTGCTGCAATACAAACGATTTCAAATTAAACTTATTGCTCAGATTATACAATTCCCTCCCTAATTAAATCATGCAGATGAATGATGCCCATATACTTACCATTTTCGGCAACTACTAATTGACTAATATCTTTTTTGCGGATTAAATCCAGGGCTTCAACGGCCATTGACTGTGGCGATATGGTAACCGGGTTAGGAGATAAAATATTGGAAGCACAAATGGCAGAAATATCGCTGGTTTTTTCAAGCATTCGTCTTAAATCTCCATCAGTAATAATGCCTATCAGAAAATTATTCTCGTCAACCACGGCAGTCACTCCCAGCCGATTTTGTGTAATTTCAACAATGACTTCCTTTAGGCCGGCAGTAGGTAAAACAGCAGGTTTTTGATTGTTTTCTGATAAATCTTCTACTCTCAGGTACAAGCGTTTACCCAGATTTCCTCCGGGATGAAATCGCGCAAAGTCTCGGTTATTGAATTGGTTCAGTTCCATGAGGCAAACAGCTAGTACATCTCCCATAACCATTTGAGCGGTTGTACTACTGGTGGGTGCCAAGTTGTTGGGGCAAGCTTCCCTTTCTATGGTTGTATTAATAACCAGGTTGGCTTTTTGAGCCAGATAACTGTCCATATTTCCAACCATACCAATCAATAAGTTGCCAAAATTATTGATCAGGGGGATCAAAACTTTTATTTCTGGGCTCTCACCGCTCTTACTGATTAGCATCACTACATCATCAGAAGTTATCATCCCCAAATCTCCATGGATGGCATCCGCAGCATGCATAAACAAGGAGGGGGTGCCTGTTGAATTCAATGTGGCCACTATTTTTTGGGCAACAATGGCACTTTTGCCAATTCCACTCACTATCAAACGGCCTTTTGTGTGATGGATTGCCTGTATAATTTTTTCAAAATCATCATTGATAAACTCCCTGAGCCCCTGTATGGAAGCCATTTCAGTATCAATGGTTTGCCGGGCAATGGTCTGGATATTTGTATTCATGCTTAACAAAGGTAAACTTTAACAGCTTTGGTCGGGTATTGCCTTATGGATTCATTAACTTCGCAACCCTTTTGCAAAATAGCTTGATTTTTAGGCTATTTGTTGAAATAAATAAGGAAAAAAGGTAAAAATTGTTTAACTTTTACAGACACAGATTGTTCTTGTGAAGTAAATAGACATCCCCCAATGGCAACGACTACAAAAAAAGCAGTAACCAGGAAATCAACAGCCAAAAAAACTGCCGGCACAAGCCAATACCCCATACATGCAGCTTTAGAGCAATATTTTGGATTTAAAGAATTTAAAGGAACCCAGGAAGCAGCCATTAACAGTCTTTTAGACGGTAAAGACACTTTTGTAATTATGCCTACTGGTGGAGGTAAAAGTCTCTGTTATCAGTTACCGGCCTTAATGCTGGATGGTTGTGCCATTATTGTATCTCCTTTGATTGCACTAATGAAAAACCAGGTGGATCTGGTGAGAGGGTATAGTGAAAATGATGAAGTAGCCCATTTTTTGAATTCTTCCCTGAATAAAAGCCAGATTAAGGCGGTAAAAGACGATTTGAACAGCGGCAAAACCAAATTATTATATGTTGCCCCGGAAACCCTGACCAAACAGGAAAACCTGGAATATTTCAGCGACCTGAATATTTCATTTTTTGCGGTGGATGAAGCACACTGTATTTCAGAATGGGGACATGATTTCAGACCGGAGTATAGAAGACTCAGGGAAATGATGGACATGATTCATCCGGATAAGCCTGTTATTGCATTAACAGCTACCGCTACTCCCAAAGTTCAAAGTGATATTGTAAAAAATCTGGGTTTAAGAGAGGCGAATATCTTTATATCCTCCTTTAACCGCACCAATTTGTTCTATGAAATTCTACCTAAAGTTCAAAAAGAACAAACGGTAAAGAGTATCGTAAAATTCATCACCCAACACAAGGGGAAAAGTGGTATTATTTATACGCTAAACAGAAAAACTACAGAAGAACTGGCTGAATTGCTGGTTGCCAATAAAATTAAAGCGGTCGCTTATCACGCAGGACTTGATCAGAAATTAAGAGCCGAGCGTCAGGATCAGTTTCTGAATGAAGATGTGCAGGTAATTGTAGCCACCATTGCATTTGGTATGGGTATTGACAAGCCGGATATCCGTTTTGTGATTCATTTTAATATTCCCAAATCCATTGAGAACTATTACCAGGAAACCGGAAGAGCAGGTCGAGATGGTCTGGAAGGCATTTGTGTATTGTATTATTCTCATAAGGACGTATCTAAGTTGGAACACCTGATGCGAGATAAGCCATTAAGCGAGAGAGAAGTAGGTGCACAGTTGATTGATGAAATGGTTGCTTATTCTGAAAGCGCGGTATGTAGAAGAAAGATTCTTTTGCATTATTTTGGTGAAACTACAGAAACCGAAAATTGCGGACTCTGCGATAATTGTAAGAATCCTAAAGAGAAGTTTGAAGCGAAAGAAGAAGTAGTGAAAGTGTTGAAAGTGGTGAATGCGCTGGATGGAAGATTTGTTGCAGATTATGTGGTAAATGTTTTAACCGGAAAGCTCACTCCTCAAATTACCATGTTCCGTCACGACAGTTTAGCGGAATTTGGAATTGGAAAAGATAAGGAAACCCATTTATGGAATAGCCTGATTAGACAATTGCTACTTGAAAATTTTTTACTTAAAGACATTGAGGAATATGGGTTGTTAAAAGTGAGTGAGAAAGGACAGAAGTACCTGAAGAAGCCATCTTCCTTTAAAATGGTACTGAATAATTTATTTGAAGACGCTAATGCAGATGATGATGAAAACGAGTCTGGCTCTCAATCTGGTGCTGCTGCCGACGAACAGCTATTTACCATGTTGAAAGAGTTAAGACAAAAAGAGGCGAAGAAAAAAAGCTTGCCACCTTTTGTTATTTTCCTCGAAAGTTCTCTACAAGATATGGCCACTCTTTATCCAACCACCTTGGATGAAATGAGTAAGTGTCAGGGTGTAAGCAAAGGGAAAGCCCTGAAATATGGTAAACCTTTTGTGGAGTTGATTGCCAGTTATGTTGAGGAGAATAATATTGAAAAGCCAGATGATTTTGTCATGCGCAGTGTAGCCAATGCTGCCAGCAATAAAATTTACATTATACAGAATGTAGATAAAAAAATCCCGCTTGAAACCATTGCAAGGAATAAAGATTTAAAACTTGACCAGTTATTGGAAGAAATGGAAACCATTGCGGCAAGTGGTACAAGACTTAATCTGGATTATGCCATTGATGAATGGCTGGGAGAGGACGAACAGGATGAAATTCTTGAATATTTCAAAAGCTGTGAAACTTCTTCTCTGGATGTTGCCCGCGAAGAGCTTGCGGAATTTGATTTTAACTGGGAGCAGTTAAAAATCATGAGGATCAAATTCCTAAGTGTTTACGGCAATTAGTATTTTCGTAAAAATTATTGTTATGGCCATACCAGTTGTTGACTTAGCCCAGTTCACTAAAGGAACTCCCGAAGAGAAAGCTGCTTTTGTGCAGGCATTGGGAAAAGCCTATGAAGAAGTTGGATTTGTAGCAGTTAAAAATCATGGAGTACCTGATGAATTGATTGCCAATCAGTATGAATATGTACAGCAGTTTTTTTCACTTCCGCTGGAAAAGAAAAAACAGTATGAAGTTCCTGGCTTAGCAGGTCAACGTGGATATACTTCCTTTGGTAAAGAACACGCAAAAGGCAGTGAAGCCCCCGATTTAAAAGAATTCTTTCAATATGGTCAAACGGTAGAAGACCGTGATACCATTCAATCTGAATATCCCGATAATGTACAGGTTTCAGAAATTGCTCCATTTAATGAAACCTTGTACAATGCTTACAGGAATTTTGAAAAAAGTGGGAAGGCTTTATTACAGGCAATTGCTTTGTATTTAGGTCTTGATGAACATTATTTTGATGAACATATCCATAATGGAAATTCCATTCTGCGTTGTATCCATTATCCGCCCATTACTTCAGAACCCAAGTCGGCTATCCGGGCAGAACAACACGAAGACATCAACCTGATTACTTTACTGGTAGGTGCATCCGCTGATGGTTTGCAGATTCTAACAAAACAGGGAGAGTGGGTTAATGTTACTTCATTGCCAGAGCAGATTGTGGTGAATGTAGGCGACATGTTGCAGCGTTTGACCAATAATAAATTAAGAAGTACTACACATAGGGTTGTTAATCCTGCGAGAGAACTATGGCATACCAGCAGATTTTCCATGCCGTTTTTCCTTCATCCAAGAAGTGAAATGAGCCTGGCTTGTCTGGAAAGCTGTATTGATGAGCATAACCCCAAAGCCTATCCGGATACAACGGCTGGTGAATACCTCGATGAAAGATTAAGAGAAATTGGACTAAAGAAATAGTCTTCAATTGAATTTGATTCGTCATATCCCCTTTTTAAGAGCTGTGTTTTCGCATAGTATTACTGCATTTGGCGGACCACAGGGTCATCTGGGGATGATGATGAAAACTTTTGTACATCAGCGAAAAGATATAACAGAAGAAGAGTTACTCGATTATAATGGTTTCTGTCAGATGTTGCCCGGTGCTTCTTCTACACAGGTATTAACGTTGATAGGGTATAAGCGTGGCGGGATTTTACTATCCATTCTTACTTTGATCATCTGGATTTTACCGGCAAGTCTGTTGATGTCTAGTCTTTCATTTTTGTTGTACTATTTTGATAAAATGCAGAACCCTGCTACTTTTTTTAGATTCATCCAGCCAATGGCAATTGGATTTATTGCCTATTCTGCATTAAGGACCTATAAAGTAGCTGTGAATAATACAATTACCCGCGTGATTGTAACAATAGCAGCCATTGCTACATTTCTGGCTTTTAAAACACCCTGGATCTTTCCGATACTGATTGTTTGTGCTGGTATTGCCACTAATTTCAGCGACAAAAGAATTCCACAAAAAGGAAATCCACCCAAACAGGTAAAATGGGGGAACCTCTTGATTTTTTTGGTGCTTTTTGGTATTACTGGTTATCTGTCCGAAACAGCCACCAAACAAAATTGGGAAAACCGTAAAGTGTTTAACCTATTCGAAAACAATTATCGTTTCGGAAGTTTGGTTTTTGGAGGGGGGGATGTTTTGATTCCGCTGATGTATGAGCAATATGTTACACGTCCTCAGAGTAAAAGAATTCTTGAAAACAAGAGAGATGTGCTGAAAATAGACAGGGAGGCATTTTTAACAGGATCAGGGATCGTCAGGGCAATTCCGGGCCCGGTTTTTTCTATTGGTGCTTTCACAGGTGGTATGGTATTGAAAGAAATGGGAGTTGAAAAGCAGGTTTTGGGATGTATTATTGGGTTAATCGGAATTTTCTTACCCAGTGCCTTATTGGTTTTATTTTTCTTTCCCGTCTGGCATAATTTAAAGAAGTATGCAGTGATTTTCAGATCATTAGAAGGTATTAGGGCATCAGTGGTAGGTATCATGGCTGGATCTGTTTTATATTTATTAAATGACCATATTTTACCTGAATTGGGTTCACAACATTGGTCTATTTTTTGGGACTTGGGGATTGTAATTGCCACACTGATGGTGCTTCGCTTAAATCGAGTGCCCGCTCCGTTTATAGTAATTGGTTGCTTATTACTGGGCGCTATTGCCTGATTTTTTGTATCTTACTCTGAAGCATTTTTTTAATTATGGTAACCATAGCCCTATACAATTTAAAAGGTGGTGTTGGCAAAACTGCTGCTACTATTAATTTGGCCTATCTAAGTGCTAAACAGGGATATAAAACGTTGATATGGGACCTAGATCCGCAGGGATCTTCTTCCTTTTATTTAGATGTTGAATCAACAGTTAAAAATGAATCCAGAAAGCTCATTAGTGGGGAGATGGATTTGGTAGATGCCATTCAGGGATCAGCTTATGAAAACCTGGATATCATTCCTTCCGACATATCAGCCAGAAATGCTGATATCTTATTGAATGATATGAAGCAAAGCAAAAAGAAAATAGCTTCTTTGCTGTCATCGGTAAAAAAATCTTATGATATTGTTTTTTTAGATTGTCCTCCAGGAATTTCCATTTTACACGATGCCGTATTTACTGGAGTAGACTGGATATTCATACCAAATATTCCAACTACTTTGTCAATCCGCTCTTTTGAGTCTGTGCTTCAATATTTTAAAGAAAATGATTTTGATACTTCTAAACTCAAATGTTTCTTTAGTATGGTAGATCATCGGAAGAATCTGCATCACGAAGTCATCAATGAGTTTTACAAAGACAAACTATTTTTTAAGAGTTATATCCCCTATTTAAGCGATGTAGAAAAAATGGGAGTGAATCAGGCTCCGCTGGAAACCTTTGCATCTAGTAGTTTTGCCGCTCAGTGTTATAATAATTTATGGAAAGAAATTAAAAAGTCTTGTATAGAATAAAATATGAAAAGAGAACTTAGTTCCTGGTATAGTCCGGCTTTAAATAAAGAAATGCCAATTGCGGCTTATGGCCATTATGGCTTTGCTATTTTACTGATTCCAACAGCCGCAGCTGATTATCTGGAATACGAAAGATTCCAGTTGATAGATGCCATTGCACCCATGATTGAATCCGGGAAATGCAGGGTTTTCAGCATTGATAGCATGAATAAGGAAAGCTGGATGAACAATCAGATGCTTCCTGAACACAAAGCAATACGTCATAACCAGTTCAATGAATATGTTTTTAATGAAGTGGTTCCCTTTATACGCAATAGCACCAGCAATGAAACAATGATTTATACTTGTGGTGCATCTTTTGGTGCTTTACATGCCATGAATCTTTTTTTGAAAAGGCCTGATATCCTGAATGGAGCCATCAGCATGAGTGGCGTGTATAATTTAACTGAATACACCAAAGGTTTCTGGGACGATCAAGTATTCTATAATAGCCCTGAACATTATATTCCCAGTTTACAGGACGATTGGTATCTCAGCAAAATAAAAGCCAGTCACCATATTCACATATATACAGGTAGCGGAAATTTTGAAGACCCTGAAGCATCCAAACGCTTTGCCGGCATCTTATACAATAAAGGAATATGGTACGACCTGGATGTATGGGGACCAGATATACACCACGATTGGCCTACCTGGAGATCTATGCTTCCCTACATTTTGGATAAGAAGTTTTAAACTGTAAAAAACTCGTTAATTCCCTGAGAACCTATGGTACTCTGCCAATGCTGAACTAATATTACACATTAATCGAAGGCAATTGAGGTATTATTCTGGAATATCGGGTTTCATTTTACTACTGCTTATTTCCTTTGCTGCTGATGTACAGGCTCAGTACACAACAGTGAGTGGAAATGTGTATGATATTTCGGCCAGAAGGCCTTTGGAAGCAGTTGCAGTGCAAAGCACTTCTGGGAGAGGAACGATTACCGATTCTACTGGTTTTTATATTTTAACTGTTTTAAAAACAGATTCTATATGGTTTTCCCTGATTGGAAAATCTACCATGAAATATCCTGTTGACACCATCAGCAATCTGGAACGTTTTAATGTAATGATTCACGTAAGGGCTTTTGATTTACCAGAAGTGAAAGTTCGTAACAATTATTACCGGTACGACTCTATGATGAACCGACAGGATTATGCCAAAGTATTCAATTTTAAAAAACCGAGTTTAGGTGTTGTGTCCAGTCCCAATTATAATCCCGGGGCTTCGGTTGGTTTTGATTTGGAAGGCATCATTAATATGTTCAGGGTTAAACGCAATAGAAGTATTTTAACCTTGCAAAAAAGGTTGATTGAAGAGGAAGAAGAGAAATATGTAAACAGCCGGTTCACCAAAATATTTGTAAAAAAACTTACGGGGTTACAGTCTCCTGAACTAGATACTTTTATGAGACGTTATCGCCCTGCGTATGGCTTGGTAAAGTTATTGAACGATCTTGAGTTGGGTTATTATATTGGCCAGCAGTACGAGGAATACAAGTCTGCCAAATACAACTGGCGCGGAGGATTGTATAGAAGAAAAGTCGATTAATAATGCCTGGTTGCTTTTAGTGCTTTTGTGCCCAATAATTCTATTAATGGTAATAAAGCCCCGAATCTCTCATCGGTACTAAAGCCTTGTTTGTATCTGTGGTAAATTTGTTGTGCAATAACTGCATTTTTAAATAAACCGAATGCGTAGTAAAAATGAATATCAGAAACATCTCTGTTGGTAAGGCTTGCGTACATAGAAATAATTTCACTTCTTTTTAAATTTCCAGGTAGCCAGGTGCAGTTGTATTGTTTAAAAATGGGTTCTTCATTGTCTTCAAACCAATAAGCCAACATGGCACCTAGATCCATCAGCGGATCACCAACGGTTGCCATTTCCCAATCTAATACCCCGATTACTTTTGTAAAATCCTTATTGAAAACTATATTGTCGTATTTGAAATCATTGTGCAAAAGTGTTGGTGCTTGTGCTTTGGGTTGATATTGCTCTAACCATGCTGCAACGGAGTTCATGGATTCAATAGTATCAGTTTCTGCAGCATAATATCTTTTAATCCATCCGGCTACTTGCCTGTTGACATATCCTTCAGGCTTTCCTAAATCAATTAGTCCTGTTGCATAAATATCAATGGCATGTAACTGCACCAACGTATCTATTAACTTTTTTGCGCAATGTTCAAATTGTATGGGATTTAAATTCATTTTAGGGGCATTATATGCCCTTAAAATAATTCCATTTAACTGTTCCATGATGTAAAACGAAGCACCAGTAATGCTTATATCTGTTGAGTATAGGATTGTTTGTGGTACTTGTCTAAAATGTGGTTTTAAAAATTGGAGCACTTTGTATTCCCGCTCCATATCATGCGCCGATTTAATATTGGCACCTGGTGGTGCCATTCGCATTACATAGTATTGGTTGTCTGTTTGAATATTGTAGGTTAAATTGGAATACCCCCCGGGAAATCGCGTGATGGATTGTATGGGTGTTGCATTAGGCATCACCGTTTGCAATAATTGATTCAAACCAGTTATATCAAATACTTCTTTATCGGAAAGCGAGACAGTTTTTTCCATGATGCAGTTTAATTTTTTTTACCCATGCCATATTTTTTTAAAATGCTCAAGGCCAAACTCTGCTTATGTACTTCATCTGCACCATCCCAGATTCTGGCACCTCTTTCGTGTTGAAATAAATTTGCCAACAGGGTTTCATCTGATAGTCCCATTGCGCCATGTACTTGTATGGCACGGTCTAAAACTTTTAAAACCATATTCGCCACAAAAAATTTTATGCCAGCTATTTGATCTCTTGTTGCTGCAGCTCCATACAAATCAATATTGTGTGCCGTTCTTAAAACCAATAGTCTGGCGGCATCAATCTCTACTCGACTTTCTGCAATAAATCCTTGTATAAATTGTTGATGCCCCAACATTTCTCCTTCTTTAATTTCTCTGCTTGCTGCTCGTTTGCACATCAGGTCAAATGCTTTTTCTGCAATCCCTACCCAGCGCATGCAATGGTGTATTCTACCCGGACCAAGGCGTTCTTGTGCCAATTTAAACCCAGATCCCTCCGTGCCAATAATATTGCTCACAGGAATGCAACAATTGTTGTATCGTATTTCTGCATGACTGGCCCAGCCTTCTCCTGCTTCTCCAAAAACTGGAATATTTCGAACGAATTCAAAACCAGGCGTATCCGTGGGCACAATGAACATGCTGGCTCTTTCATGAGGTGCAGCATTCGGATTGGTTACCGCCATCACTACTGCAAATGAAGCACCGTCTGCAGAAGAGGTAAACCATTTATGTCCATTGATGATATACTGATCGCCTTGCCTGACTGCTGTAGTGCCCAATCTGGTAGGGTTTGAACCTGCATACTCAGGCTCAGTCATTGAAAAACAACTACGAATATGGCCCTCTAATAAGGGGTGTAAATATTTTTTTTTAATATCGTCCGATGCAAATCGGGAAATCATTTCTGTATTACCAATATCGGGTGGTTGTGCGTTAAATGTATACTGACCATAATAGGGCGATAAGGATAAAATTTCACTCACCTGACCAAATTCGCAAAGGGTTAATCCCATCCCTCCTTCAGAAATAGGCAAATGCAAATTCCACCAACCCTTTTCTTTAACCATTGCTCTTTTTGTAGCAAGTATTTTTTCTGTTGCTTTAAAAGGTCTGGTTGTATGCTCGCTTTCTAGAGGGATTAATTCAGCTTCTACAAACGCTTTGATTTCCGGCAAAAGCGTTTTTAATCTTTCTGTTACAAATATGGCTTCCATAGAATGAATTATATAGTTACTCCTCCATCAGCTGTAAATAAAGTACCTGTGCAATATCCGGAAGCCGGCGCAGCTAAAAATAAAGCCAGTGCTGCAATTTCATCTACTGTTCCCATTCTTGAAATAGGGGCCATTTTTACAAATCGATTCAACCATTTTTCATCCTGCCACAGTGCTTCTGAAAATTTGGTTTTGATTAGGCCTGGACAAATAGCGTTTACCCTAATTCCATCTTTACCCCATTCTTTAGCCGTTACTTTTGTAAGCATATTCAAAGCTGCTTTGGATACAGAATACAGACCAAGCCCCGGATCTGGTGTAATGCCTGCAATGGAACTGATATTGATTACGGAACCGCCGCCTCTTGCTTTCATTATCGGATAGGCTAGTTTTCCCAGTTCAAATGGCGCTTTCACATTCACATTCATGATTTTATCAAAAGCCCATGATTCAGATTCTACTACCGGACCAAAAACAGGATTGCTTGCAGCATTATTAACCAGAATATCAATTCCGCCAAAAGCTTCAATGGTTTTTTCTATTAATATTTTACAAGCTTCTGAATCTCCTGCATTGCCCGCAATACCAATGCATTTTCCACCGAGTCCTTGTATGGAAGCGGCAACTTTATCTAGTTCTTCTTGTTTTCTGGAGTTGATTACAACTGCTGCTCCACTGCTTGCAAAATAATGTGCAATGGCTTCTCCAATTCCTTTGCTGGCGCCGGTTATTAAGGCTACTTTTCCTTCCAGACTAAATGCTTCCTTGATTTGCATAGGTGATTTATTTTGAGAGTGCTTTTTGCATGGCTTTCATAAACTGGTTTTTCACTTTTACCCTGAACCAGGTAGGTGCCAGTCTTTTTAGTTTCCACATGGTAACAGCCGCTTTGGGTAGAATAATATATAGTTCTTTTTTGCCTGCACGAATCAGGATTTCATTTGCTACATCTGCGGCTTCCAATCCAGATTTTTCAATGAATTTTCGTGTAATTTTTTCAGTGATGGCACCCCCTCTTACTGAGTTAGCAATATTGGTTCTGAAATAGGTAGGTTGAATACAGGAAACATGAATTCCAGCATCCAACAATTCACTGTAAAGGGTTTCGCTGATGGCAACCACTGCTGCCTTGGTCATATTGTACCCACCCATGGTCGGCGCACAGCTGATAGCAGCGGCACTTGCCGTATTGAGAATATGCCCATAGCCCTGTTTTTTCATGACTGGAATAAAATACCAGCAACCATACAAAACCCCCATCTGATTAATTCCCACCATCCATTCATAGTTTTCGAGAGAATATTCTTCAAATGGAGAACCGTCGCCAACACCAGCGTTGTTAAACAGTAAATCAATCCCCCCTGTCTGTTGAATAAACTGTTGGGCGATTTCCTTGTATTGATCTTTGTCTGCTACGTCCAGAGAAAAAGGAAGCGCCTTGCCTCCAGCTTCCAGCACCAATCCCTCCGTCTCCTGAATAAGTTTAGGCTGGTTATCTGCCAATCCAATGGTCCAGCCATCTTTGGACAATGCAATAGCCAAAGCCCTTCCCAATCCAGATCCTGCACCGGTAATGAATGCTCTTTTTTGAGGATATCGATTGCTCAATACATACATAGGCAGAAATTGTTTACTGAATGTAATTAAAGCAATGCATTTTTCCCTTGATTCACCGAATAATTTTATGCTTTCGCCATTCAGCAAAACCCGCACTTCCTCCAAGTTTTTAATTCTATCTTTACAGCTTCCAAAAATTGACTCCTTTGAAAAGAATTAATCTGCTGCTGACATTGCCCTTGTTGTTATTTGCCTGCAAGGAAGCTAAAAAAGAAAATGTTGATGCAAAATCAAAAGGCCCTTCTGCAACTATTGTGGATGTTCTGATTGCAGGAACTGGAAATGTAGACAACAAGGTTGAAGTAAATGGGTCTGTTATTCCAATGGAAACCGTGAATATTAATCCGGAAGTAAGCGGAAGGTTAACCTTGCTCAATGCTCCTGATGGAGCTAAAGTAGCGCAGGGTACTGTTCTTGCCCGGATAAATGATGCCGACTTACAGGCGAGTTTGTCTAAAACCAAGGTATTGCTTGAGTTGGCTCAAAAAAATGAAGAACGTCTCAGGAAACTATTGGCTATAAATGGCATTAACCAATCTGAATACGATCTGGCATTGAATCAGGTAAATGGATTGAAAGCCGATTTGCAGATTACGCAGGCTCAGATAGATAAGACGGTTATTAAAGCACCTTTTGCCGGTGTCCTGGGTTTAAGACAAATCAGTCCTGGCGCTTATGTTACCCCTGCTATTACTTTGACAACATTGCAGCAGGTAGACAAAGTGAAGATTGACTTTAATGTACCGGAATTTTATACCAATATGATTCGTGTTGGATCATCGGTTCAGGTACAAACCAACGAAACCAATGATAAAAGAAGGGCTACTGTAATTGCAACAGATCCTCAGATCAATCCCACCACCCGTAATCTTAGGGTTCGTGCGGTATTGGATGGACCCTCATTGTCACCGGGTACATTCGTGAAAGTGTTTTTAGAAGGCAGCAAGAACAAGTCGAGTATTCTGGTACCCACCAATGCTATTATTCCTGATGCAAAGGCTAAGAAAATCATCGTTGCCCGCGGAGGCGAAGGTGTTTTTGTAGATATAGAAACAGGAATGCGAGGTACAGGGTTTGTAGAAGTAACCAAAGGACTTCAACCAGGGGACAGTGTAGTTGTTACTGGGGTATTATTTGTTAGACCCAAGCAACCTGTAAAAGTTCGTTCCGTTAAGCAATTGAGTGATATTATCAAATAGTAGAAGCAGCCATATCCCATGAATATTTCTGAATTATCATTAAAAAGACCCATCCTGGCAACAGTGATGAATATTCTCATCATTTTGTTTGGGATAGTTGGATATAGTTTTCTTGCGGTAAGAGAATATCCGGCAGTGGATCCTCCGGTAGTGAATGTGAGAACCTCTTATTCAGGTGCGAATTCTGAAATTATCGAGAGCCAGATTACAGAGCCACTGGAAAAAGCCATCAATGGTATTCCTGGTATCAGAAGTATCTCTTCTTCTAGTTCTAACGGAAACAGTAATATCACTGTTGAATTTAACGTATCTGAAGATTTAGAAGCTGCTGCCAATGATGTAAGAGATAAAGTAAGTCAGGCGGTAAGGAATTTACCTCAGGACGTAGATGCGCCACCTGTAGTGAGTAAATCGGATGCTAATAGCGACTTCATCATCATGCTGGCTGTACAAAGTCAGACAAAGGGATTATTGGAGTTGAGTGAGTACGCTGAAAATGTTTTGCAGGAAAGGTTCCAAACCATCTCTGAAGTGAGTGCAGTGAATATATTCGGACAAAAGCGTCCGTCTATGCGTATCTGGATTGATCCGGATAAATTGAATGCATTCAATGTTACTTTCAGCGATATCCGTACAGCTTTAAACACAGAAAACGTTGAAATTCCTTCTGGAAAAATTTATGGTGATAAAACAGAGTTAACCATAAAAGCACTGGGTAGATTAACCACTGAAAAAGATTTCAGGGATTTAATCATTCGTCAGACTGCTGCAGGAATTGTTCGTTTATCAGATGTTGCTTATGTTGAAATTGGGCCTGAAAACGATGAATACAGCTGGCGTTTAAATGGAGTGAATGCAGTTGGTATGGCAATTATTCCTCAGCCAGGTGCCAACTATATTAAAATAGCAGACGAGTTTTACAAACGTTTGGCAGAAATACAGAAGACAGAGAAGGGTGACTTTATGATGACCACCCTAATAGATCAGACCAAGAATGTTCGGGCTTCTATTAAAGAAGTAGAAGAAACCTTGTTGATTTCTTTTTCACTGGTAGTTCTGGTAATCTTTTTCTTCTTTAGAAACTGGTTGATTGCCATTCGCCCGCTGATAGATATTCCTATTTCATTGGTTGCTACTTTTTTCATCATGTACATTTCAGGATTCTCTATTAATGTACTGACTTTACTGGGTATTGTGCTGGCAACAGGTTTGGTGGTTGATGATGGTATTGTTGTTACAGAAAATATTTTCCGAAAGCTGGAAGGCGGTTTACCTATCAGGAAAGCTGCGCTGGAAGGTAGTAAGGAAATTTTCTTTGCGGTATTATCAACTTCCATTACCCTAGCGGTAGTGTTTTTGCCGGTGATTTTCTTACAGGGATTTGTAGGAAGCTTATTCCGTGAATTTGGTATTGTAGTAGCAGCAGCCGTTCTGATTTCCGCATTTGTTTCGCTTACCATTACTCCGGTATTGAATGTGTACCTGAATAAAAAAGATGCTGGTCATGGCAAATTTTACGAAATGACCGAGCCTTTTTTCAAAGGCATGGAAAACGGATATAAAAATCTGTTGGGTGTATTTTTAAAAGTCAGATGGCTGGCATGGGTAATTGTAATTGCCTGTATGGGACTGATTTATTGGATTGGTTCCGGCTTACAAAGTGAACTGGCACCTCTTGAAGACAGAAGTAGTATTCGTTTTCAGATGAGTGGTCCAGAAGGAGCAAGCTATGGATACATGGTGGAAACAGGTGACATGCTCTTGAATTATCTTACCGATTCGGTTCCGGAAAAAGATTTTGTATTTGCGGCGGTTCCCGGATTTGGGGGTAGCGGTGGGGTAAATGGGGGTACCCTGAGAATTAAATTGGTAGAGCCCAATGAGCGGACAAGATCCCAATCAGAAATTGCCAAAGCCATCGGAAAAAAATTACCCAGCATTAACAATGCCAGAATCTTTCCTGTTGAAGAACAAACCATTTCTGTTGGTTTGGGCTCCCGCGGCTCCTTACCTGTTCAGTTCATTTTACAGAACCTTGATTTTGAAAAAATAAAAACGGTGATTCCTAAGTTTCTAGAAGAAGCCAGAAAGGATAAGACTTTTCAGAATGTGGACGTGAATCTAAAGTTTAATAAGCCTGAATTGCAATTAACCATCGACAGAATCAAAGCAAAAGATTTAGGTCTTTCTATTATTGATGTGGCAGATGTAGTTTCCAGTGCTTTCAGTGGCAGGAGACTGGCTTATTATATCATGAATGGAAAGCAATACGAAGTAATTTCACAGGTTGCCTACAAAGACAGACAGAAACCAGCTGATATAGAAAAACTATATGTAAGAAATAACAGAGGAGAAAGTATCCCATTAAAAGCGGTTGTGAAATTAGAAGAAAGCTCTAATCCGCCCACTTTGTATCATTTCAATCGTTTCAAGGCAGCCACTATTTCAGCATCATTGGCAGAAGGAATGACCATTGGAGATGGTGTAAAAGCAATGAGAAGAATAGGTGACAAACTATTGGATGAAAGTTTTAAAACAGCTTTAAATGGGCCTTCAAGAGATTTTGAGGAGAGCTCTTCCAACACTGCATTTGCCTTTGGATTTGCGTTGATTCTGATTTATCTGGTTCTGGCCGCTCAGTTCGAAAGCTTTAAAGATCCGTTTACCATTATGCTTACCGTTCCTTTGGCATTAGCAGGGGCTTTATTGAGTCTTTGGGTTTTTGATCAGACCATCAATATTTTTTCTCAGATTGGTATGATTATGTTGATTGGTCTGGTTACCAAGAATGGTATTCTGATTGTGGAATTTGCCAATCAGAAAAGAGAATTTGGTCTTGCTAAAAGAGAAGCGGTATTAGAAGCATCAGCACAGCGATTAAGACCTATTTTAATGACTAGTTTGGCAACCGCTTTGGGTGCATTACCGATTGCGCTTAGTATTGGTGCAGCGGCAACCAGTCGTATGCCATTGGGTATTGTGATTGTTGGGGGTATTATGTTTTCTCTATTGTTAACCTTATTTGTTATTCCTGCCGTATATACTTATATCTCTGGTAAGCATGACGCAAAAAAGGTTGATATTACCGATTAATCTAGTTGTAATAAAGCGAATAATTTTATAAAAGCATGCTAAGTTCTATATCTGATATTCGTCGTGATTATATGCTCAAGTCTTTTGATGAATCCCATGCTGCCAACGATCCCTTTGACCAATTCAGGGAATGGTGGGAGGAAGCTACTTCTGCAGACATTGATGAAGTAAACGCTATGACATTGGCAACCGTTGACGGAAATGGAAAACCAGCTGCCAGAATTGTTTTGCTGAAAGGATATACTCAAGACGGCTTTATATTTTTTACCAATTATGAAAGTGCCAAAGGCCAAGATCTGGCTATCAATCCTAATGCTGCACTGTTATTCTTCTGGAAAGAACTAGAAAGACAAATCAGAATTGAAGGAACAGTAGAAAAAATTGATTCCGCAGATAGTGATGCCTATTTTCATTCCAGACCCGCAGGCAGTAGAATAGGGGCATGGGTATCTCCTCAAAGCAAGGTAATACCGGATCGATTTTTTCTTGAAAACAACTACAATGTATTGGTAAAAAAATACCCTGATGAAAATGCAGTTCCCAGACCACCGCATTGGGGTGGGTATATAGTAAAGCCAGAATCATTTGAATTTTGGCAAGGCAGAAGCAGCCGCCTTCACGATAGATTAAAATACACCAAAACGAAAGAAGGTTGGAACAGAGAACGCTTGGCTCCTTAAAAAGTATATGCTTTATTAAATAGCCGGAAAATCTGTTTTTAATTGTTGAAATACCTGTTCCAATAATTGTTGCAATTGATTACCCAACAACGGTATTTTTTCTTCCTGTTCTCCAGTTTTTGCATAAAACTCAAGACTTTCTATGGTTTTGTAGGCTTGCTTTATTCCCATACTATAAATGGAGGATTTCATTTTATGTGAAAATTGAAATACTTCATTCATCTGGTTATTTTCTATCGCTTTAAGTAAACCGTCTAAATCCTTTCTTGTATTCTTGCTGAATACTTGAATAATTTCAATCAAGAATTCGGTATCGTCTTTATCTATTCCCTGAAGTGCGTCCAAATCGTATAACTTTTCATTGGATAAAGCTTTTGTATTGTCGACGGTTTTTTTACTAAAGTCGATGGAATGCACAAGCTGAAGTTGCTTTTTAATACATTCATACAACAACTGTTCTGTAAATGGCTTAGTGATATAATCGTTAAACCCAGCCTCTGCAAATCGTTCTGTTTCCTGCTTAAATGCATTGGCGGTTAATGCAATAATTGGTACTGCTGCTTTATTTGTGTCATTCAGTCTTCTGATCATTTGTGTAGCTTCATATCCATCTACTTCAGGCATATGAATATCCATTAAGATTAAATCAAATTCTTGTCTCTGATGCGCTTCATAGGCTTCCTGACCATTGTTAACAACCACTACATCATGCCCCCAATCAGACAAAATTTGTTTCACAATAATCTGGTTAATGGCTACATCCTCTGCTATCAGTATTTTCTTTTTTTCCAGGGAATTGTAGGTTGCTTCTTCTTTTTCTAGTTTTATTAAACTGATATTTCCGGTTTTGTAGGGAATTTGAAGTGTAAAACAGGTTCCTATATTCAGTTCACTGCTTGCTTTAATAGTTCCTCCCTGCATTTCAATCAAATTCTTAGTAATACTTAATCCTAGTCCGGTTCCACCATATTTGCGGCTTGTTTCAGAAGAAGCTTGAACAAACTCATCAAATATATGGGAAAGGTTTTCTTCTGAAATTCCAATGCCAGTATCTGTTATCACAAACTCAAAAATGGATTCCTCTTCATTTTTAACTTCTTCCCTGGCAACTAAAGTAATTTTTCCGTTTTCGGTAAACTTCAGTGCATTGCTGATTAAATTATTTAAGATTTGCCCCAGTCTGAATGGGTCTCCAATGATGACCCTGTCTTTTTTAATCTGGTTATTAAAAATAAGTTCTAGGCCCTTTTCTTCTATTTTGAAGACGAATGTTTTTAGTGTTGATGCTATTTTTTCTTCAATCTTAAAGGGGATTTTTTCCAGTTCCACTTTTCCCGATTCAATCTTCGTGAAGTCCAGAACGTCATTTACAATGTGTAATAAATTATCAGCTGACTCAAGTATTAACTTGGTATACTCGGATTGTTTAGGGGTTAAATGGGTTTTGTATAAAAGACTACCAATACCAAGAATACCATTCATCGGAGTTCTGATTTCATGACTCATATTGGCAAGGAAAATTTCTTTAACCCTGCTTGCTCTTTCTGTTTCCTCCTTTGCTTTTATTAATTCCTGTTCAGCACGAATTCTGTTGGTTATGTCCTGTGAGAATCCAATAATATAGGGTGTGCTAGAGTCTTCCTCTACCATAAAATTCTGAAATAGTAGAAAAATTTCCTCCCCATTTTTGCAAACAATAGAGAAGACACCTTCGGCCTGACCCCTTCCCAATACTTCTTTTAAATAAGTTTTATCAAAATATTCTACTCTTTGTGATGGTATAAATTCCTTGATATTTCTACCGATTAGTTCTTCCTGTTCATATCCCATTATTTTACAAATGGCAGGATTGACACTCAATAATTTTCCCTCAAGATCATGAGTACATATTAGTGCCTGACTATAATTAAAAAGATCCCTGTATCGTTTTTCGTTGAGCTTTACTTTTTCTTCAATCTGCTTTCTTTCTGTAATATTTAATCCAAATCCAATAACCAGCTTTACTTCATTATTTTCATCTAGAACAGGGTAAAGATTTCTTAGATGATATTCATATTCGCCATTCTCATTAATATGACTTTCTTCCCATGAATACTGCTTTTTACTCTCTATAACTTTTTGAAATACAGCTGATCTTGTAGCGGCAATTTTAGGATCTTTTTTTCTATAAAGACAATATTCCTGATCATTCTTTCCTATAATCCATTTTCTGATTTCCGGATTCTTTATTCCAACTGGATTGGCAAAGAGATAACGATGATTTACATCAAATACAGCAATATCTGTTGGTATATTATTTAGAATACTTTCGTAAAAATTCCTTTGTTTGGTAAATTCAGCTTCTGTTTCCTTAAGTTTGGTTATATCGGTATGTGTGCCTAAAATTTTTAATGGGAATCCATTTTCGTCCTTCTCTATTACAATCCCTCTGTCTAAAATCCATTTATAATCCCCAAACTTATCCTTAATTCTGTATTCTGAACTATGATGATCAATTTCTTTATTTCTGTATTTTCTGTCCTGTTCTATTAAAATGGAAACATCATCAGCATGTACCGCTTTCCACCATTGTTCCGCAATGCTTAGATGATTATTCTCAAGTTCAATGAAAGCTCTTTTACTGTATGAAAAACTGGTAAAATTATTTTTATAATCATGTAACCACACATTATCCCCCATTTTTTCTAGTGCAAACAAAAGTGTTTGCTCGTAGTTATTGCGATTGGCCTCTTCCTCTTCTTTGAGTTTTAATGTTTTAAGTAAATCTATTTGTGGATTCTGAATAGCAAAATCACTTGCTTCTAAATTTGATTCCTCTAATTCCTTAATTGAATTAAAGGCAGGAGACCCTAGGAATACAAAAAAATTATCAGTTTCTGAAAAAACAAACTGTCCCCTTAAATGAATGCTTTGTTTTTCCTTTATGCTCAGGTTTATCAGCTGATGCAAGTGTGTTTTAATAAAGGAAATTACAGGCTCTTCTTTCAGCTCTTCAATCAGAAAAAAATCACTGAAAGTTGATTGTTGAATTCCAGGCAAAATCTTCTTGATTGATTTCCCGCAGCCAACTATTATCCCGTCTACACTTACTTTCAAGTGAAAAGGAAACAATATATCTGTTTGTTGTTGATTGAAGTGAATACCCATTACTTAGGATGCTTATTTCAATTTACGATTTATTTATTTTTAATGACCATATATAAAACAAAAAAGACTGTATGAATACAGTCTTTTGCTTTTCTTATTCTAAAGTTTATTTTCGGGCAATTGCTTTCTCTGCCGCTGTAATAATATTGGGTGTGTCCAAACCATATTTGGTTAATAGTTCAGTGGGTTTGCCGCTTTCCCCAAATGTATCATTGGTTCCAATCATTTCAATTGGTATCGGGAAGTTTTTTGCAGCAACCTGTGCAATGGAATCCCCTAATCCACCAATGATATTGTGCTCTTCAACCGTAACAGCACATTTGGTTTTTTTAATAGAAGCCAATACTGCTTCTGTGTCTAATGGTTTAATAGTATGAATATTAATTACTTCCACACTCAATCCTTTTTCTTCAAGAATCCTACCGGCTTCAATGGCTTTCCAAACCATATGACCGCAAGCAAAAATGGAGATATCGGTTCCCTCGCTTAATTGCTGTGCTTTACCAATTACGAAGTCAGTTCCATCTTCCTTGGTAAAATTGGGCCACTTTGGTCTGCCGAATCGCAGATAAACCGGTCTAGTGTATGAAGCAATTGCCTTTGTAGCAGCTTTTGTCTGATTAAAGTCGCAGGGTACAATCACGGTCATACCAGGAAGCATTTTCATTAAGCCAATGTCTTCCAGAATCTGGTGCGTTGCCCCATCTTCTCCTAAAGTAAGTCCTGCGTGTGAAGCACATATTTTTACGTTTTTCTCACTATAAGCAACACTTTGTCTAATCTGGTCATATACTCTTCCGGTGCTGAAATTAGCAAAAGTGGTGGTATAAGGTATTTTACCACCGATGGTCATACCAGCCGCTATACCAATCATATTAGCTTCTGCAATTCCTACCTGTACAAAACGATCCGGAAAATCCTTGATAAATGGGCCTAATTTCAAAGAACCGGCAAGGTCAGCTGTTAGCACAACAACATTTGGATTTTCTTTGCCAATTTCATGTATTCCTTCCCCAAATCCACCTCGGGTTTCTTTTTCATTGAGTACCTGAATATCTTTTAGTTTCATACAGTTAATTTTTACTGGAAAGTTGCAAAGTAAACACTTTTTTATATGGCTTCCTGTACATTTCCTGTTCTTTTAAGAACACCCCAGTGTTGAAGTTCTCCCTTTACTGCTTTTCGCATAGTTTTAAGTAATATCCATAATAATAGCCAGCGATAAATAATTCTTTGCGGAATCAGCCAGATCAGCTTCCAATACGGCTCATTTTCTCCTGAAAAAGCAAATGCAGCCAATATGATGTCGACAGCCAGAAATATACTGTAATACAATCCAATCTCTCCAGCACTACCAGTCAATAATCCCAAAATCATTAACAAGTCCGCAAAGGGAGAAAATAAAGGGATTATGTATTTGAAAAGCAAAATATCTGGCAAGGCAATAAATCCCAGATTTTTGAATGAGACATTAAAGATGGCATCTCTGTTTTTCCAGAAAGTCTGTAAAACACCGAAAGTCCACCTGAATCTTTGTTTTAAAAATTGTTTTACTGTTTCCGGAGCCTCAGTTAATGCAATTGCACTGTTTTCATTGGCAATGGTATATCCCTCACGTAATATGCGAATGGTTAAATCGCAATCTTCAGCCAGTGTGTCTGGAGTAAAACCACCCGCTTCCAACACAGCCGATTTTCTGAATGCACCAATGGCCCCCGGTACCACAGTAATGGCATTGAGAAGACTGAATGCTTTTCTATCCATATTTTGACTGGTGGTATATTCAATGCTTTGCCAGCGGGTAATCAAATTAATTTCATTGCCAACTTTTACATTTCCTGCAACGGCACCTATTTCCTCGTCATTAAAATGCATTACCAATTTTTCAACTGCATCCGGTTTCAGCTTTGTGTCGGCATCAATGCAAACTAGGATGGAAGCATCTGTATGGCCAATACCAAAATTCAAGGCTGAAGCTTTTCCGCCATTTGCTTTGTGTAATATGGTAACCTGCGGATGCTGATCAAACGATTGTTTAACAATGGAAAGGGTCTGATCTGTACTACCATCATCAATAAAAATAATATTGAAATTAGGATAGGTGCATTTCAATAAATTATGTAATGAACTCACAGCGTTTACTTCTTCATTATAAGCCGGTACTATGATTGATACAAGTGGATTGTTTTTTAAAGGCATCAGCTGTTTTTTCTTTTCTTTTTTTCTTGCCTTTATTGCCAGAACCAATACAGACAATAAACGGATACTGCCCAGCACAAGAAATAAAATAAAGGTTGCATTAAAGAATTTACCTAAGTAATATCCTGCTTCAGCCAGAAAATAATTAAACCTTAGTAAATAGTTCTCTTTATAGTTGGGAACAGGAGGCATTACATCGTCACGTGTTTTGCCCATTAAGTCGGCAACAGTTGTAAATTGATAACCCTCTTTGTGGAAGTACTCTATTATTTTCGGCAGCGCATCAACAGTTGCGCTTCTGTCTCCTCCTGCATCGTGCAATAAAATGATATTACCACGATCTTTCATTCTAACTACTCTATTGAAAATACTGTCTCCATTAAAGTTTTTATCCTCGTCAATTTGCCAGTCAAGCGGATCAATATTTTCTCCAATGGTAAGATAGTTCTTGGTTCTGCTCATAGCTACCGGAACCAATTCTTCCATGGTTTCAGGGCGACTATCCGCATTAAACGGTGCTCTGAACATGATGGTACTTCTTCCTGTAATGGCTTCTATTAATAGCTTGGTGGCATCCATTTCCAGATATGCTCTCTGTTTGCTAACAGTAGCCATATTCGGATGGGTAAAAGTATGATTGCTGATTTCATGTCCTGAGTTAAATATTCTTTTTACCAATGGAATATTCTTCTCAGCCTCAATTCCAACAATGAAAAAATTAGCCACTACATTGTATTTGTCAAGTATATCCAGAATTTGTCTTGTGTATAACGGATGTGGACCATCGTCAAAGGTTAACACCATTTTCTTCTCTGTTGATTTACCAAACTGTTTAACTACAAACATGGAGGGCAAAGTATCGTAAAACTCTTCGGAAATAAGCATCCATGCTGAATCCAGTTCTGTTCTGATATGTCCGGGAGTTGGGGTTGAAATCACATCCAGTATTTCTCCTTCACCCATAAAGTCTACATCATTACTGGTCTCTACTTTTGTAAATTCCTCAAAATTGAATTTCTGAACAGAGGCTTTGTTCATGGGCAAGTGGTAAAAGTCCCACAAACGACTGTCTTCACTTCCCATTCTCCATAATGCAGTCCCCGCAAAACCATATTCTGTAGAGAATCTAAGCGAATTAAAATTGGTGGCAGCATCGGTAAAATGAACTTCTCTTTCATGCCCTGCCTTGTCTTTGTAAGAAAAATAGAGGTTATAGGAATCATTATCGTAAGTGATCTTACTGCCATTTTCTTTTGCAATACTCAAAGCCTGCTGATAAGTAACATCAGACCCTTCTCCACCTTTTGGCCAATCATAACCAAACCCTGCAATACACAGAACCAGTTTGGGTACGGGAACTTTTTTCACAATCTGATCTACGGCAGCTTCAATCCATTTTTGACCACTGATGGGCCCTGGCTTGGTACTGGATGTATACTGATCGTAAGCCATTAAGAAAATATAATCTGTATTCTCAGCTAGTGCTTTATAATCATAATCGTCATTAAAGGGCATAACATCAATAGAAGTTAGCAATCCCCCCTGATGAAATTTAGCACTCAGCTTTTTTAAGAAGCCGGTTAACACCCGGTTGTCTTTTTCAACCAGTGCTTCAAAATCTATATTAATACCTGTGAAACCTTCTGATTTTATCCATTTATATAAATCATTAATCAGTTTTTCGCTTTTAACTGGGTCATTGATAATTCTGCGTACCACTTCTCCATCCCATTTGCCATTGACATTATTGGTAAGCATGGGCATGACCCTTAGCCCTTTTGTGATTTTAATAAGATCGTACCCTCTTTTATCTTTTCTAATGACCATTGAATCTCCTTTGGGGTCAAAAAACATCCATTCCGGTAAAACGAGATTTAATTTTTGAATATTTCTTCTAAGAGAAAAATAAGCCTGAGGGTCCCAGTCTACATAAAATGCGGCCCTTATACCTAATGAGTCGCTAAAGAATTTTGAATTGGACAAGCGTATAGCGCTATCGTTCTGACCGCAACCATTTCCTGCAGCCCATTTATCGTCTATGAATTTCCTGAAACCCTGATACTCCTTTGCCAAAGAGTCCGGGCTATAATCATCTACTAAGATCTGTTTAAAAACACTACTCTGGAGAATAGGCACAGTGGGAACATAGGCAGTTCTAAGAGCAATAATAATTGCTATGAGGGCAATAACCAATAAGAAAAGCAAAATACGGAACGACCACTTGAATCGCTGCCATCTGCTTGGATTATTGGTTTGAAAAACCTGTTGAGAAGCCTTGCTCATGAATTGCTTAAAAATTAATAGATAGTATTATACAAAGTTAGTGCCATTCAATGGCAGTAATACTACCAACCAGGTGGTATAAATTTTTAAGCAAATGGGTCAGGTTTTACCCTTCGAATGTGCTGTAGAAATAGGGGGTTTGTGCTTCAAATTCAGCTGCACAAGTGTCTACCATTTTATACACACGGGTAATACCTAGCTGTTTTCTCTTTTCGTACACTTCATCTTCATGACTATTCCCACTTAGTATCCTGGCAATCTGAAGGTCTCCGAATCCCATCTTTTTAGCTTCTTTCAACAAATCAGCGGGCAAACTCTCTAAGGTATGGCTAGCAATGGCTTTTTCCAAATTGCAGATTTCCTGAATCTGAAACAGGAACCAGCGGTCAATACCAGTAGCCTGAGCTATGGATTTTACGGTAGAACCCTGCATTAAAGCGTCTTTGATTCGGAAGATTCTGTCCCATTTCGGAGTTTTAATATATTCTACCAGTTCCTCGCTTTTCATTAGACTCTTGCCATAATAACCCAAACCCACTGCTTCGTTTTCCAGACTCTGACAGGCTTTTTGCAAAGCCTCAGGAAAACTTCTTCCAATAGCCATTACTTCACCTACACTTTTCATCTGTAGTCCGAGTGTATCATTTGCACCTTTGAATTTGTCAAAATTCCAACGGGGAACTTTTACAATTACATAATCCAGAGCCGGTTCAAAGTAAGCAGAAGTAGTCTTGGTAATCTGATTTTTTAGTTCGTCAAGAGAGTATCCGATAGCCAGTTTTGCAGCAATCTTGGCAATAGGATATCCAGTTGCTTTAGAAGCAAGAGCTGAAGAACGGCTTACTCTAGGGTTGATTTCAACCGCTATTAATTCTTCAGTTGCCGGGTTTAAGGCAAACTGAACATTACAGCCCCCAGCAAAATTGCCCAGCGATCGCATCATGAGGATGGCTTTATTTCTCATTTCCTGGAATGCAGTGTCGCTGAGTGTCATGGCAGGAGCAACTGTGATAGAGTCACCAGTATGAACCCCCATCGGATCTAGGTTTTCAACTGTACAAATAATTACTACATTATCATTAACATCTCTCAATAACTCTAATTCGTATTCTTTCCATCCCAAAACAGCTTTCTCAACCAATACTTCATGAATGGGGGAGGCTTTTAGTCCTTTTTCTAAAGCGGCATCCAAATCATCCTTGCTATGAACAAAGCCACCACCGGTACCACCCAGGGTGAATGATGGACGAATCACCAATGGGAAACCTATTTCCTGCGCAAATTCCTTTCCTTCTAGGAAGCTGTTGGCTACGCGGCTTGGTGCTACAGCCATACCAATTTTCACCATCAATTGTCTGAATTGCTCTCTGTCTTCAGCGGTATCAATGGCAGCCACATCCACCCCAATTAAACGGCAGTTGTATTTTTCCCATATACCCAGTTCATCAGCTTCCTTACATAGATTTAGAGCAGTCTGGCCGCCCATGGTAGGTAATACAGCATCAATTTTATTTTCAGCCAGTATCTGTTCAATGCTTTCAACCGTTAATGGTAACAGGTAAACCCTATCTGCCATCATAGGGTCGGTCATAATGGTGGCAGGATTACTGTTAATAAGTATTACTTTTATGCCCTCTTCACGGAGACTTCTGGCTGCCTGAGAGCCCGAATAGTCAAATTCACAAGCTTGTCCAATAATAATAGGCCCAGAACCTATGATGAGTACCGTTTTGATTGATTGATCTTTAGGCATAGTAGTTGTATAGATAAATTGTGCAAATGTAAGACTGATGCAGTTAAAGTGAAGAAAAAATAAAACCTTTTCAAAAATATAAATGTTACATAAAGTATGGCAGTATTAAAAGAAGGAAGTAAGGCGCCTGCATTCAAGGCTCCTGATCAAAACGGGAATATGGTTTCCCTATCTGATTTCAAAGGCAAGAAAGTAATTCTGTATTTTTATCCGAAAGACGACACTCCGGGTTGTACAGCACAGGCATGTAATTTAAAAGACAACTATAAAACCCTAATTGACAAAGGATTTCAGGTAGTTGGAGTGAGTGTGGACAGTGTTAAAAGTCATAAGAAATTTCAGGAAAAATACGAATTACCTTTCCCGCTGATTTCGGACGAAGAAAAGAAGATTGTAGATAAGTACAATTTATGGGGTGAGAAGAAGTTTATGGGCAGAACTTATATGGGAACTACCAGAACTACGTTTTTAATTGACGAACAAGGTGTTATCCGGAAAATCATTGCCAAGCCTGATACGAAGAATCATACCGAAGAAGTATTGGCTGCTTGGGAAGACAATTAATGTATTTTTTCAATGTTTAAGCCAATAAAATGACTTTTTAAGCGTTAAAGGCACGGACAAACCAGCTTTTGATGCCCAAAAAGAAAGAGCCGCTCAAACAAATCAATTTGTTTATGGTACCCCCTCAAATACCATCAGACGATAATAGACGTTTGAAAGAGCTGTATCGGTATGAAGTACTAGATACTTCATACGAGGACGAGTTCAATGACGTGGTTCAATTGGCAGCTACGATCTGCAATACCCCTATTGCACTGGTTTCTCTGATTGATCAGAAACGACAATGGTTTAAGGCAAAGCTGGGAATTGAAGCAAATGAGTTCCCAAGGGATATATCTTTCTGTGGACATACTATTAATTCAGATGCTGCTGTTTTTGAGGTTTCAGATGCAGCAAAAGACGAACGGTTTTTGGATAATCCCCTGGTGGTTGATTCGCCATACATAAGATTTTATACAGGAGTTCCCTTGATCAATAACAATGGGTTTAAAGTGGGAACCATTTCTGTTATGGACACCCACCCAAGGAATTTAAACGATGTGCAGCTCTATACCTTGCAGACACTGGCACGGCAGGTAGTTAAGCTGCTCGACCAGAATTTGCTGAATAAGCAATTAGAGCAGCAACAGGAAAAACTACAACAACAAATGGAGATGCAAAATCGAATTCTTTCGATCATTGCACATGACGTTAGAAATCCAATAGGTGCTGTAAAGTCAATCATAGAACTAAATGCCAAAAAAATACTCAGTCAACACGATTCTGTTGAGTTGATGAATATGGCTGGAAAGCAAATTGACGGTACGGTAGAACTGTTGAACAACCTGGTAGATTGGGGTTCTATGCAAATGCGTGGACAAGGTTTTGAGAAGGAAAAAGTGCATATGAGAACCTTGGTCAGCAATATGTTCAAGAGTTTTGAAATCATGGCTTCCCTTAAGTCTAATATTATGGTTAATCTGGTAGACGAAGATTTATTTATTAAATCGGAAATCAATGCCATGCGTTTCATCCTGAGAAACCTGATTAGTAATGCCAATAAGTTTACCAAGGAAGGAGTCATAACCGTATATGCACACAAAGAAGACAATCAGGTTATGATCTCTGTTAGTGATACAGGGGTTGGAATGACCGAAGAAATTAAGTCGAAATTATTTGATGGTGAGCATTATCAAAGCACTACCGGTACAGGCAATGAAAAGGGCTCAGGCCTGGGACTGATTCTAACAAAAGATTTTATTCAAATTTTAGGTGGAACTATTAAAGTAGAATCAGCAGTTGATAAAGGAACATCCGTTTACCTGTATTTCAATAACTAGTTAAAAAGGTTATAAACCATCCAGCTCATACCATAGGCAAGAATGGTCATATATACCAACTGAATAACCGGCCATTTCCAGGTTTTTGTTTCTCTTTTAACCACTGCCAGCGTACTCATACATTGCATAGCAAGCACATAGAATACCATTAAAGAAAGTCCTGTTGCAAGCGTGTAAACTTTATCGCCGTTTGAATGAGTTGCTGATTGTAATTTTTCACGGAGACTTTGGTCGTCTTCCTCATCCACACTATACAAAGTGGCCATTGTTCCAACAAAAACTTCTCTTGCCGCAAAGGAGGTAATTAATGCAATACCAATTTTCCAATCATACCCCAGTGGAGTAATTGCCGGTTCAATGGACTTGCCTAATACTCCTGCGTAAGAGTTGGCAAGTAATTCGGTGTTCAGTTGTTTTTTCAAAGAATCTACCTGTAATGGATGCTGTTGAATCAAACTTTCATATCTGGAATTGGTTGCATCCATTCTGTTGCCTGGTCCAAAGGAACTTAAAAACCACAAAAGCAAACTGATGACCATAATTACTTTTCCGGCATCAGTTACAAAGATTCTTGCTTTTTCTACCATGGTAATTCCGGCATTTTTCCAGCGAGGAGCCCTATACATGGGTAGTTCCAGAATAAAGAAACTCTTTTCTTTAATTCGAATAAAAAACTTCATTACATAGCTTACCAACAAAGCCATAACCGTACCTAATAAGTATAGCCCCATCATTACGAGTCCCTGTAAACTCAGAAATCCGAAATAGTATTTTTCTTCAATTACCAGTGCAATTAAAATGGTGTAAACAGGTAGTCTTGCACTACAACTCATTAAAGGCGTTACCAAAATGGTTAGTAATCTTTCCTTTTTATTTTCAATATTTCTAGCCCCCATAATGGCAGGAACAGCACAGGCAAAACTGCTAATCATAGGCATAACACTTTTACCGTTCAGGCCTACTTTTCTCATAAGCTTATCACTCAGAAAACTAATCCTTGCCATATAGCCGGTGTCTTCCAGGATGGTAATCAATCCAAATAGAATCATGATCTGAGGCACAAAAACAAGAATGCCACTCAAACCGGCTATAAAGCCATTAATGAGTAAATTACTCCACCAGATTTCGGGAAGAGTATCTGAAAGCCATCCTGCTATTGCTGCGAATCCCCACTCAATTCCATCCATTGGATAAGTGGCAAGCCAGAAAATACTTTGGAATAATAAAAACAAAACTGTCAAAAGAATTAGGTACCCCCAGGTTTTATGCAGCAATACATTGTCCAGCTTCTCGGTGAATAGTTTCTTCTCGAGTGGTCCTGTCTCAATTACGTTTTTCTGCATAATCTGACGGATGCGGGTATACCGCTGCATAATTTCTTCTGCCTGTGTCTTTGTGGTATTGAATTGCTCTTCGGAAACAATATTATTCAAACTGTTTTTTTCAGCTTCGTCGGAGAGCAAATCCTGGTGATTAATTAACTGATGAATGCAGGCATAATCACTCCAGTCGGGAAATATAGATTTTACTTTGGCAACAGCTGAAGGAGCCAGGGTAGCAGTATCTAAAAAATCGCGGAACTTATTACCTGTATCCAGCTGTATTTTTGAAATCACTTTTTTTAATTCACTCAGCCCTTTATTTTTTCTTGGATTCACTGCCACAACTGGTATTCCCAGGTCCGCGGCCAATCCTCCAATATCTATTTTAATATCTTTTTTTGCTGCCAGGTCATTCATAGTCAAAGCCATGACAACAGGGATTTTTAAATCGATAATCTGCGAGCAAAACAAGAGATTTCGTTTTAAATTGCTGGCATCGGCAACTAGAATAATCAAATCGGGTTGAATATCTGTGTCAGCACCCATTAATACTTTGTAGGAAACCCATTCATCTGCCCTGCGTGGATATAAACTATAGGTCCCGGGTAGGTCAATCAATTCGGCAGAACGGGTGTCATCTAAATTAAAAACACCTGTTTTTTTATCGACGGTCACGCCTGGAAAATTACCTACCTGCTGATTCAGTCCGGTAAAAGCATTAAAAAGAGAACTTTTCCCACTGTTGGGATTCCCAACCAATGCAATATGGATCTTGTCTTGTTTCAAGAATGCAAAAGTAGGAGGCTGAAGGCTCAGTTGGTTACGAGATTGGGAACAGAATCCATTTGATGACATTTCTATTGCGAATATCTACCTTGCCCTGCTTACTTTTGTGCCATAAAGATTTTGAATTATGAAAAAGTGGATGCTAGTCTTATTGATTTTACCTGTTTTTGCTGAGGCTCAAAGCAAGCGGAAGTTAAGGGTTGCGGCAGAAAAGGAAAATACCTTAACAGAATCCAATTTGCAGAAACATGTGCAATACCTGGCAGATGATAAACTAGAGGGAAGAAGAACCGGAACAGCTGGTGAATTGCTGGCAATGGAATACATTATAGGGCAATACAAAAGTCTGGGCATTGAACCCAAAGGAAGTAATGGGTTTGTGCAGGAGTTTGAAATTAATGAAGGGTTACAATTAGATGAAAAGAATGGTTTCAAGATAAACGGCCAGTCTCTTGTGTTGCAGGATGATTATTTTCCATTGGCATTCAGTGCCAGAAAATCTGCCCAAGGTAAGCCCGCATTGGCATTATCAGAATCTGGACAGCCCTGGTTCAAAGATCTGAAGGAGTTGTTGGAAGAAAACAAGCAGAATCCTCATTTTGACATAGAAGAAGCCATAAAAAAATTGGCGAATGATGCTGCCGCTAAAAAAGCAACTGCTTTTATTATTTATAATTCAGGTACGCAGGTAGATAATGTTCAGTTTAACAAAAACGATGTTTCTCAGTCGCTATCAATTCCTGTAATCTATGTAAAGCCAGCAGCGGTAAAAAAATATTTCACAGATCTTTCTGCAAGTTTACAGATTGAATTGCAGGTTTCCCTGAGTCATAAAGTCAGAAAGGCAAGAAATATTATTGCTTATATCAATAACAATGCAGCTAATACAGTTGTGTTGGGAGCGCATTATGATCATTTAGGGTATGGGGAAGATAAAAATGCGCTGGATGCTGTACATGAAGTACACAATGGGGCTGATGACAATGCTAGTGGAACCGCTGCCCTGCTTGAACTGGCCAGAAAGTTGAAATTTCAATCCCCTAAGCAGAACAATTACTTGCTGATGCATTTTTCAGGAGAAGAACTTGGGTTAATGGGGAGCAAATATTGGCTGGATAATCCAACTCTTCAAACTACTGCCAACTATATGATTAATATGGATATGGTGGGAAGGTATGATACGGCAAGAAAATTGACCATTGGTGGATATGGAACATCTCCAGTATGGGGACAGATGGTTCCTGAACTTGCCAAGAACCTTGCATTTAAATTGGATAGTGCCGGTACAGGTCCCAGTGATCATGCCAGTTTCTATAGAAAGGATATTCCTGTATTATTTTTCTTCACTGGTAGTCATCCCGATTACCATAAGGCTTCGGATGATTGGGAAAAAATAAACTATAAGGGAATCAATGAAATTGTTCAGCTTGTTTATAAAATTGTGGAGACTACTGATACAAAAGGTAAAATTGAATTCACCAAAACAAGAGAACAACAAATGGGAAGAAGCACCCGTTTTACAGTTAGTCTTGGCGTGATTCCCGATTATGGATATACTGGAACCGGTATGAGGATTGATGGTGCCAGTGCAGGTAAGCTGGCTGAAAAAATTGGTTTAAAAGCTGGAGACGTGCTGTTGCAGTTAGGAGACTATAAGTTTGTGGATGTAAACAGTTACATGCAATCCTTGTCTAAATTTAAAAAGGGAGACAAAACCAGATTGATTTATAAAAGAGGAACAGAAGAAATTTCGGTTGAAATAGAATTCTAATTTATTCTATGAAGTTAAAACTGGATGTTGATGAATTAAACGAGGATTTCTTTGAAGAAACCCGTTTATTAGGGATAACAGCAACTATCAAGAATTATCAGTTCTGTATGCAGCTAAACACCAGTTTGGGATATGATTTCAGACTGAATCCTGAACTGGAAATTCAGTTATTCAAAAAAAACCGGAACTATTTTTTTTCCATTTATCAATTTAAAGAGTACAATTCTCCGCTTACCCATTATTTATATCAGAATCAATATGATGGAGAGTATTTACTTCCAGAATTCAAGCATATGGATTTTTTGTGGTTAATGAAATACGATTGGGTAGATGACGAAAAATGCAACTGGATAAAAAATACAGTACGCAATTTATCAGGGGTTCAGCTGGTGGCTGAATTAACCAATGAACAGATAAAAAACAAAGGGAATATGGTTTTTTAATACCTGATTTAGGACACCATGATTCTTTTTTCACCCTTTGCATGAAACTGTCCTATTGGCTTGGCAAACTCGCCCAGGTTCTGTGCCTTCAAGAGCGATTCAAAATCTTCTTTTGCGGTTGGTGAAACGGCTATTAGTAGTCCCCCATTGGTTTGTGGATCTGGCAGAATAGAAAAAGCCTGCATTACATCTACCCCTTTTTCAAATGCCACTTGGCTGCTGTAGGCATTCCAGTTGCGGTAAGTTGCATCAGGCACAATTCTTTTTGCCAAATACTTTTTACTGGCTTCAATAATGGGCACTTGATTGTAATAAACAGTGGCTCCTAAATTACTTCCTTCCGCCATTTCCATGAGATGGCCAATCAGACCAAAACCAGTTACATCTGTCATAGCATGAACCGATTCCATAGAACCTAATAGCTGTCCAATCTTATTTAATTTATTTAGCTGTTCTAAAAGAAGGATAAAGTCTTCTTCTTCCAATGCTTCTTTTTTCTGGGCAGTGGAAAGAATTCCCACACCAAGGGGCTTGGTTAGATACAGCAAGTCTCCATCCTGAGCAGTGTTGTTCTTTTTCAGGTGATTAAGGGCTACATTACCGTTGACTGATAATCCGAAAAGAGGCTCAGTGGTATCTACACTATGCCCCCCCGCTAGTGGAATTCCAGCTTCTGTACAGATGCTTCTGCCTCCTTCAATTACTTTTTGGGCTATCTCGGGTCCTAATTTTTCAATTGGCCAACCCAATATGGCAATGGCCATAATTGGTTGGCCGCCCATTGCATAGATATCACTGATAGCATTGGCAGCAGCAATTCTTCCAAACTGGTAAGGATCATCTACAATCGGCATAAAGAAATCTGTAGTACTTATTAATCCTATTCCATTTCCCATATCATAAACCGCTGCATCGTCCTTATTGGAGTTACCTACCAATAAATTAGGATAGTGGGTTGGCAAAATGTCTGAACGGAGAATAGTGTCTAATACAGCTGGTGCTATTTTACAACCACAACCTGCACCACGTGAGAATTGAGTTAATTTAATTGCTGACATGCTGGTAATTTCAGCAAAAGTAAAATCAAATTATGGGATATGGCTAAAAATGAAGAAAGCTGCAATTGACGATGCAGCTTTCTTACCCCCCAATGTTACGCTGTTAAATATTAATTTGAAATAAAATACTGTTCGGTAACAGTGTAAAGTTGTTTCGTTTTTTAATACAGATTTAAGATTTTACACGAATCCCCCCATTTCTTTCATGAACCCCCCCATTTCTTTCATAAAGGCCTTGAGTGATTTAAAATGAACCATTTATATTAAATTGTTCTTTAATTGATGCTGCATGAAGTATTTTATTCTTTTGATGGGTCTGTTGACGGGAGCAACTACATTAAATGCACAATTTCCTTATGTTCAGAAATTCAACTATCCTGCTCAGTTACCTACACAGGTTATCTATGATATGTTAGCAGACAATAGGGGATATATCTGGTTGGCAACCGATAAAGGCTTATTTAAATTTAATGGGAGGTTATTCGTAAAAGTACCATTTGATGTAACCAGTATGCAATCGGTAAGTTATTTGCAACAGGATGATCAGGGGACTATATGGTGTATGAATTTTTACAAGGAATTATTTTCGCTGCGCAATGATACACTTAGGAATTATCAGTTCAAGGATAAAAGACTAAAAAATGAATCAGTAATTGTGAATTACACAGCAACCAAAGATCATATCTGGTTTGCATCCCTCGAAAATCTATATCAGATAAATAAGCATACCGGAGAGACGATTGAACGCATTTATTCTCCTGAGTATCTGGGCATCAATTCACTCATACGAAATGGTGAGGAAGTGGTAGCTTACGGTGCCAAAGGATGGATATTTACTTATCCATCCAGAAAACCTGCCTGGACTAAAACAGCATTCATTTATAATGATACTCGGATGATGTCTTCGGGAAAGTATATATTTGGAACTCAAATTGGAAAATCAAGACTACCTGCGTTTACTGTAAAAAACGGTTTACTTAAACTAACCAAACCGTTTGATGTTCCGGATAATATCCTCGTATTTCACTTTGCCTCTACTTCTGAATCTGAACAATGGATCTGCACGCAGACTGGAGCTTATTTGTGGAATGTAGAAACCGGGAAAACCAATTTGATTTTTCCCAATCAGAGTATTACCGATATAGTGAAAGATTATCAGGGTAATTACTGGGTAAGCACATTGGATAATGGGCTATTTGTGTGCCCGTCATTAAACAACAAACTATATACCATTAATATTGGTAACGGGTTTGATAATATTTCAAGAGTCACAACTATTAACAATGACACAATTGTAACAGGAAACACAAAAGGTATGCTTACTGCATTTAATTTGTTAAAAGAGAGCAGAATGCATTATGAGCTACCTATTTCAACTGAAATCCAGTTTCTCAATTATGATGCCAGTGATAAAGTAGTGTTTTCGAACAGAGGTATTATTGGTTTCCGCTCAAGTAAACCAATAAAGGAATCAGATTACGGTAAGAGTGTTTTCAGGGATCAGAATAAAAATCTGATTGTTGCATCCTATAACAGAACTTATGTATTGAATAACCCAATGGGTAAGAATCCAGATGCCACACCAGACACAACTGGGATTCCCTTGTACAGTCATTACATGAAGGATAATATTTTCAGGAAGGGTTTGCGTATTCCTGTTTTCAGAAATGCAAGAAGTACTAAAACGCTTCTATCAAAAACAGGAAAATATTTCTGGATTGCATATTATGATGATTTATACAGATACTGTTTCAGTGACAGCACATTTGTTGTAAGGAAAAAGAATAATCAGAAAATAGTTGCCAGAACCTTATTTGAAACAAGTGATTTATTGTTATTGGCAGGGACTTCTAATGAAGGACTTTACGTAATAAAAAACGATAAAATTATTCAACGGTTTTATACTGGAAATGGCTTAAAGAGCAATAATATTAAATCGATTGCTGAAAGGAATGGTAAAATCTGGGTTAATACAGATGAAACACTGCAGATTATTGATTTAAAAACAGGTTCCATTACCAATCTTCTGGATGAATATGGCTTGGCTGGCCTTACTGTTAATGATTTTTCGCTTCATCCAAAGAAACTGATTTTAGCTACTACGGTAGGTTTGGTAGTAAATGATTACAGAGGTAAACCTGTCAATGAGTCAATTTATTTTCCTGTATTGAAGGCAGTATCCAATGGAATTGAACTGAATAATATGCAGGAACTTGCAGCAGATCAAAATAATATCAGCTTTAATTTCGATGCCATTCAGTATAAGATTCCAACTAATTTACTGTACCGATATAAATTAGTAGGAATTGATACGAGTTGGAAAATATTGAGTTATAATATTGGCAATCTCAATTTTTATCAATTACCTCCCGGTCGGTATGAGTTTAAAATTCAGGCATATGATAAAAATGGAATTTATGAAAGTAATTTAAAGAGTTTTAAGTTTACCATTCTTCATCCTTTCTGGCAGCGTTGGTGGTTTATACTGCTGGTTTTTACATTAACGACGTTTCTTATTTACTTGTTTTTCAAGGTCTGGTCTAAAAGGTTAATTGTAAGGCAAGGCTTGAAGGAAAGATTATTCAAAAGTCAGCTGGTAGCAATACGCTCTCAAATGAATCCGCATTTCATTTACAATGTACTCAATACCGTACAAGGTCTTCTGTATGATAATCGCAAGGCCGAGGTAGGAAATTTGCTAGCTAATTTCAGTGACCTAATGCGTAAAACCTTGCAATCCAGCGACCGGCAACACCATTCATTAAAGGAAGAAATAGAAAACCTATCCTTGTATCTTGAACTGGAGAAAGCAAGATTTGATAAAAACTTTGATTATAAAATTGAACTTAGCTTGCAGGATGATCCTTCAGATTTGATTATTCCTTCCATGCTTTTGCAGCCCTTTGCTGAAAACGCAGTTAAGCATGGACTCATGCATAAAGCCGGCCAGAAAGAATTGGTTCTTCAATTCAATCAGTCTGAAGAAGGGCTAGATGTGTACATCATAGATAACGGAATTGGAAGAAAACAATCTGCCCTGATTAATCAAAGAAATAAAAGCAAGCCTCAAAGCTTTGCAACCAAAGCTATTTCAGAACGAATTGAACTGTTTAACAGACTTTATAAACAAAAGATTTTGCATGACGTAACAGATCAGTTTGATGAGCATAATTATCCTTCAGGAACAGTAATACATATATTTATACCTAGGTATGAAATAGATAAAGTTGATTTATAAAAGGCTTTTCTATTACACGCGGTATTGTTTAACTTCGGAACATATGAATCCAATAAAAGCTATTATTGTAGATGACGAACCCAATGCCCGTAAAGCATTGCGAGGAATGCTGAACGAACATTTTGAAGAAGTAATGGTTTTGGCAGACTGCGGTAATGTACCGGAGGCCGTTAAAATGATTAATCGGTTTAAACCCGATTTGATTTTTCTAGACATAGATATGCCTGGTTATAGTGGCTTTGAATTATTGGATTTTTTTGATGAACAACAAATATGGTTTAAAATCATTTTTGTTACTGCATACAGTGAATTTTCTTTAAGAGCTTTTGAAAGCTCTGCGGTTGATTACATTTTGAAACCAGTAAGACTGGAACATATGAAGCGGGCGTTGCGAAAAATAAACTTTAATCTTCCCTCGGCTGTACATTATAAGGTCCTAAGAGAAAATTTTAATTTGCAGAATGAGCGAAAAGTAGTTTTGCAAACCTCTGAAACCATTTATGTAGTAAACCAGGATGATATTATATTTATACAGGCAGAGGGGAGTTACACAAAAATCGTAACTGTTTCTCACGGTAATTTAACAATTACCAAAAAACTGGCAGAGTTTGAGTACCTGGAAACGGAAGCCCCTTTTTTCAGAGCGCACAGAAGTTATCTGGTAAACCTGAATCATATTAAAAGAATTGATAAGCGTGATTTCCTTCTGGTAATGAGCAATGAGTCACAGGTTCAGCTGGCTCAGGATAAAAAAGCACTTCTTATTGAACGGTTTACTGCGTAGTCTCTATTATCCATTCAACTGTACCATGTGTAAATTGCATGGGAATTCCTCCAGAAACATATAGCCGCCCTTGCCGGTCAACTTGCTCTATAGTGTATCTGGCAGAACTGTTCCCTGTTTTTAACTTTACCATTTCCCCTTTTTTGTATAGTACCCGATTATAATTTTTGATTATTTCAGCACAGCCCTCCGAAAGCATGAGTTGATTGAACCTTTTTTCAAGGCAGAGGCAAAGTTTTTTCGCTAACTCAACCGCATCGTATTGTCTTCCGGTAATTTGTCGTAACGAAACAGCCCTAGAGCTTGTTCCCGGAAAATGGGTTTGATTGATATTAATCCCCATGCCTGCAATCGCGTGCGTCCAGATCCCCCCGCTAATTTGGTTTTCTATCAATATACCTCCTGCCTTTCTGTCACCCCAATACAAATCATTGGGCCATTTTATGGTTAAATCCTCTTGAATATAGACAGATAAAAAATCGTGGGTTGCCAGTGCTACTGCAGCACTCAGTCCAAACTGATCTCCCATGTTAAGTGAGGAAGTGTTAAGAACAATGGATAATAGCAGGTTTTTACCCGCTTCAGATTCCCATTTTTTCCCCATTTGCCCTTTACCCGACGTCTGCAGATCGGCAAAAAAAGCAGCTCCGTGCTCAGCCAATTTTGCCTGAACTTGTTCCATGGCATAAATGTTGGTACTGTTTATCTCGGAAAGGTGGATAAACGGTATTCCAATCACAGTTTTAACACCTGAACCTGCCAAAGAATTACTATTTTTGACGAAGTTAACATGAAATTTTTTTAATAAAATACTGAAGCTATTTGGAACCTCTTTCACTATTGAAATCCCGCGAGAAAAAAACAGTTACCCGACTGACTAAAAATTCTAAGCTTTTTAAAACAATTATCCAGGCTATTTTGGATAAAAAAGGCGAAAATATTATCAGTTTAGACCTAAGAAAAATTCCGGAAGCCTCGGCAGATTTTTTTATTGTTTGTGAAGCAAGCAGTACCACTCAGATAAAGGCAATTGCTGATTATGTAGAAGACCAGGCAAAAAAACTTTGCGGCGAAGTTCCCTATCGCCATGAGGGCAAGCAGGCGGCGCAGTGGGTATTGATCGATTATATCAATGTGGTGGTGCATGTGATGCACCCTGAAGCCAGAAACTTTTATAAATTAGAAGAAATGTGGAGCGATGCCGCTTCGCAAATGCATGAGTCTTGATATTAACAAACTTTTAAAAGGGCTCAATCATTATTATATATCACGTAAGAAGCTATGTCACAAAATAACCCGTTACCAAAATTAAGTCCCGATAAGGGAGATGGTCAAAAGAAAGGGCCTAAGTTTACGATATACTGGATTTATGCCATTATTGCTATCATTCTGCTTTCAATGCAGTTCATGCGGATGTCTCCGGATCTGGCTTTAACCAGTCAGCAGGAATTTATTGATCTAATGTTGATTCCTGGGGATGTACAGAAAATTGATATTGTAAAAAACAAAGAGAAAGTCAGGGTTTACATTAAATCTGATCGTTTATCCAAGGATTTCTACATTACTAAATTCAAGAAGGATTTAAGTAAAGAAAAGGCTAAGGTTCAGAATGTGCCTTTATTTGAATTTGAATTAACCGGGGATGTAAAAAATTTCAAGGATGATTTGAAAGAAGTATATGTTTCTCATCCTGAACTGACCAAGGTTCCTGAAAAAGCGGTATCAGATCCTGAATGGTTCGGACCCATTTTCAATACCATGTTATCTCTTTTATTCATCATTGGTGCCTGGGTACTACTAATGCGTAAAATGGGCGGTGGTGGCCCTGGCGGTGGTGGCCCTGGCGGCATATTCAATATTGGTAAGTCTAAGGCAACCTTATTTGATAAGGGAGCTAAAGTAAATATCACATTTGCGGATGTGGCGGGATTGGATGAAGCCAAAGTTGAAGTAATGGAGATTGTAGACTTCCTAAAACAACCCAAAAAGTATACATCGCTGGGGGGTAAAATTCCTAAAGGAGCATTACTGGTTGGCCCTCCGGGAACAGGTAAAACCTTATTGGCAAAAGCAATGGCAGGAGAAGCCCAGGTTCCTTTTTTCAGCCTGAGCGGATCTGATTTTGTTGAAATGTTTGTAGGGGTTGGTGCCTCCAGAGTTAGAGATTTATTTAAACAGGCAAGGGAAAAAGCGCCTTGTATTATATTCATTGATGAGATTGATGCCATTGGTAGAGCAAGAGGACGAAATGCCATTATGAGCAATGATGAAAGGGAAAACACACTGAATCAGTTATTGGTGGAAATGGATGGATTTGGTGGAGACACCGGAATCATTATTCTGGCAGCTACTAACCGACCTGATGTACTAGACAGTGCCTTGTTAAGACCTGGACGTTTTGACCGACAGATCTCTATTGACAAGCCAGATGTAAAAGGACGCGAAGCTATTTTAAAAGTACACTTAGGACCTATCAAGGTTTCTGAAACATTAGATCTACATAAGCTGGCCGAACAAACTCCTGGATTTGCCGGAGCTGATATTGCCAATGTATGTAACGAAGCAGCATTAATTGCAGCTCGTAAAGGGAAGGATGCAGTAGATATGAGCGATTTCCAGGATGCTATTGACCGTGTAATTGGTGGATTGGAGAAAAAGAACAAGATTATAGCTCCTCATGAGAAATCAATCATCGCCTACCACGAAGCAGGGCATGCAGTTTGTGGGTGGTTCCTGGAGCATGCTTATCCTTTGCTAAAAGTAACCATTGTGCCAAGAGGCACGGCTGCATTGGGTTATGCACAGTATACGCCAACAGAGCAATACTTATACAATACGGATCAGTTGATGGATCAGATTTGTATGACATTGGGTGGAAGAGCTGCAGAAGAAATCTTCTTCGGAAAAATTTCAACTGGTGCGGCCAATGACTTACAGCAAATTACCCGAATAGCTTACAGTATGGTTACTGCATATGGTATGAATAAAAAGGTAGGCAACGTAAGTTTTTATGACCCTTCACAAGAGAACACATTTACCAAGCCTTATAGTGAAGAGACGGGTAAAATTATAGACGAAGAAGTAAGAGGAATTATTGATCAGGCTTATCAGAGAACCTTAGATCTTCTAAGAGAACGCAGAACTGAAGTAGAGCGTTTAGCAAAAGAATTGCTAGAGAAAGAAGTATTACATAAGAGTGATGTTGAGCATCTGATAGGAAAGCGCCCATTTGAAGAGAAAAAAATTCTGGAAGTGGAAGCAGGTGAAAATAATCCTGATAATTCAGCATCAACAACTATTTAATGGCAACAGCTAGAGAACATATTTTAAAAAAGATAAAACAGGCACTTGTAACAAAAGTGCCTGTTCCCTTTTCAACCCATACCGAAACACCTGCATTGTTTCAACCTTCCCAGAAAGAACTGGAAATTGAATTTGCAGAACATTTTACCAGTCTTCAGGGGCGTTTTTCGTTTTGTGCCAATCAGCAGGAATTGGCCGAACAATTAAATCAATTGTTTACAAGTAGAAAGTGGGAAAAAATCTATTGCATTGATGCACAAATCCAGCGCATGCTTTCCTTAAGTGGAATGCCGCTCAATACCTATAAAGATTTGGCCAGTTGCGATGCTTCTATAACCGGATGCGAATTGCTGGTAGCAAGAACCGGAAGCATTTTTCTCAGTAACCTTTCTTCCAGTGGCAGAACTACCAGTGTTTATGCACCCATTCATATTTGCATTGCAAAGACCTCTCAGCTGGTCTACAGTCTGGAAGACGCTCTTTTGAGCCTGACGAATAAGTATGGCAATCAATTGCCTTCTGTGTTAAGCCTTGCAACAGGCCCCAGCAGAACTGCTGACATTGAGAAAACACTGGTGGTTGGGGTTCATGGTCCTAAAGAAGTATATTGCTTTTTAATAGATGAATGAAAATTGGAACTTCATGGAACTAACTTGTCGTAACCTTTTTGTGTATGGATCTTTAAGGAGTGGATTCAATAATCCGGCCTATGGATATATCAGTAAATATTTCACGCTGATTGGAGAAGCTTATGTTAAAGGGAAATTGTATCAACTCCCTGATTTTCCTGCTGCTGTACCTTCAGAAGAGGATTCATTAATTAAAGGAGAATTGTACAGCATCAAAGTGCCTTCGGAGTGTTCATGGGCTTTTGCTCAGTTGGATGACTATGAAGGTGTCCAAGCCGAAGAAGGGGAACAGCCTTTGTACAAAAGGGTGCTAACAACGGTTTTTTTAAACAACAATGAAGAAAAAGCCTGGGTTTACTGGTACAATGGAAGCATTGAGCAAGGGATACCCATTGCAGAATCTGATTTGCTGGCCTATTTAAAACAAAGAGGCCACTTATGATATTAGAGGCAAGCAAAGACAAGAAAATATATTTTCTTTCAGATTTTCATCTGGGAGCACCCAATCATGAATCTAGTTTGATTCGGGAGAAGAAAGTTGTTCAATTTCTTGAATCTGTAAAACTATCCGCCTCAGCACTGTTTATTGTGGGAGATATTTTCGATTTCTGGTTTGAGTATAAAAAAGCGATACCAAAGGGGTATACAAGGTTGCTGGGAAAACTGGCAGAACTAAGTGATTCGGGAATTCCAATCTTAGTATTTACGGGAAATCATGATTTGTGGATGGATGGATATTTTGAAAGCGAACTGAATATTAAAGTATATCATGAGCCTCAGTCATTTAATTGGAATAATAGAAAATTTCTCATTGGACATGGGGATGGGCTTGGACCTGGAGACCATGGCTATAAGTTCTTAAAAAAGATTTTCACCAATCCTGTTTGTAAAAGACTGTTCAGGTTCTTGCATCCGGATCTTGGCATAGGACTTGCTAATTATTTCAGCAGAAAAAGCAAAGAGAAAACCGGTACTTCCGATGACCATTTTTTGGGAGAAGAAAATGAATGGCTGATTGTTTATTGTAAGACGGTTTTGAAAGAATCGTATTATGACTATTTTATCTTTGGACATCGTCATTATCCAATTGATTTTCCCCTTCCCAAAAATAGCCGGTATATTAATCTGGGAGACTGGATTAAAAATTTTACTTATGCTGAGTTTGACGGAGAAGATGTACAGTTGAAAAAATTTGAATTACCTAATTCATTATGAAAGAGATACTCAATAAAGTAGTACTGGATAATACAATACAAAGTTATCTTACTGTATTATTGATTATCCTGGCTATTCTGCTAATTAAAAGAGTGGTTTCCAAATACCTGGCGAAATTAATGTTTAAGGCTGTAGGAAAGGCCGGAAAGCATGTAGCCAGAGAATCATTTCTAAATCTGGTTGTTCAGCCGCTGGATTATTTTTTACTCTTACTCATTGGAATTATTACCCTGGATCAGCTGAAGTTTCCGCAGGTTTTAAATGTAAACATATACAGGGTCTCTTTAAAATTGGTAATTGATGCAATAGCGGATGGGGTATTGATTTTTGTATTTATCTGGTTATGTATAAGAATCATTGAATTCATTGCTATGATTTTGGAACAGAAAGCCAATCAAACAGCTGATATGACAGACAATCAGCTGATTATTTTTTTCAAGGATTTCTTTAAGGCAATTCTGGTTATCATTGGAATTTTAATGATTCTGCGTTTCTCTTTTAATCAGGACATCAGCAATGTATTAACGGGGCTAAGTATTGTGGGTGCGGCTTTGGCATTGGCAACAAGAGAAAGTTTAGAAAATCTGATTGCCTCCTTTATTATTTTCTTTGACAAGCCGTTTAATGCCGGAGATCTTGTTAAAGTGAATGGATTCACAGGAACTATTGAAAAAATAGGATTGAGAAGTACCCGAATACGTACTTTGGAAAAAACCTATATTTCTGTACCCAATAAGCAAATGGTAGACACCATTGTTGATAATATTTCTTTAAGAACGCATAGAAAAGCAGAAATTAAAATTGAAATTGGATTAGAGACAAGCACCATTCAGCTAACCAATCTCATTAATGCAATACACCAGTTGTTATCTGAGAAGCAGCTAGAGGGAATTTCCGTTCATTTGGTGGACACGGGTAAAAATGCCCATGTAATCAATATAGAGTACCTGCAATCAGCAGAACAGCCCATGCAGGCTTTCTTGCAAGTTAGACAGGAGAGTATGCTACAAATTATTGCCCAGATGGAGGCGCTGAAAATTCCAATGGCTGGAGCGTCAACAGATATAGTTGTTACAAATAAATCAGCGGTCTAAAGAACTTTTTAGTTCAAGTAGAAATTTTTTAAAATTTCCTAAAGTCTGTACCAATAAAGTCTCTGAATCAATCTTATTCTTATTGGTTTTGAGATAGGCTTTTGCTCCTTCAATCGAGAATTTTCTTTGTCTCAGCAGCAAGTAAATGAGTTGCAGATTTTTTATATCTTCTACTCTGAAAAGGCGGTCTCCTTTTCTTGTTTTTCTGGGTTGGAGAATGTCAAATTCATTTTCCCAATATCTAAGTAAAGAAGTATTTACTTTAAACCAGGAGGCAACTTCACTGATTGAATAATATAATTTCTGTTTCAACATTTCATCCGTTGGAATATCAATTAAATCAATCCCTGCATCCATTTCTTTAAAGGATTTCCTTCCGCGTTTGCCAGGTACTTTAACCGTTTTTACGGGCTTTTCTTTTTTTACTTTTACAACAATCTGATTACTGGCATAGATAACTGGATCTGCTGTAGTTATTGTACTGATAACTTGTGGGGTTTCAGATTCGGGAATATCGGGAGACCCCACGGATGTAATTTTTGTATCGGCTTTCGCTGAAATTGGGTCTATTTCTGCAACAGCTGTTGTAATGGCTGCTGATGTCGGAGCTGTCTTTTTAACAGGCTGCTTTTTGGGCTTTGCAGTAGGAGCTGCTTCCACGGGCATTCCAAATAAGTCCAGTTGTTGTAAAAGATTCGCCATGCTGTAAAATTAGGACCAAAATCAGCTAAAAAGGGTAGGGGATAAGCGTTGGTGGAAAAGATGTAAGTATCTTGCAATTCTATGGAAATCAGAAAAATTGAAACCATTGTGGTTTGTGGTGCGGGTACAATGGGAAGTGGAATTGCGCAAGTAGCTGCTACTGCAGGCTATCAAGTTGTACAATTCGATTTGAATGAAGCTGTTTTACTTGCATCCCGGCAACGTATCCAAAAAAATCTGGAAAAATCACTCGAAAAAGGAAAAATTACCCAGGATCAATTCCAGGAAATTCTCCATAAGATTGAATTTACTAATCAGTTGACTGACTGCAAGGGAGAGCTAATCATAGAAGCAATTGTAGAAAAAAAAGAGGCCAAAATAAATCTGTTCAATCAACTGATTGAAGTAAACGACTCTGATACTATTCTGGCTTCCAACACATCTTCCATATCTATAGATGCCATTGCTGCTGGAATAAGTTTTCCTGGTCAGCTGGTAGGGATGCATTTTTTTAATCCTGCACCCCTGATGAAACTGGTGGAAATTATTCAGGGAAAAGAAACCAACCCCACAATCGTTGCAACTTTGGTAGCATTGGTCCAATCCATGCAAAAAAAACCAGTAATCTGTAAAGACTCCCCGGGTTTCATTGTAAACAGAGTGGCCAGGCCTTACTATCTAGAAGCCATGTACTTGGTGCAATCAGGACAAACCCATTTTGAACAGGCAGATAAAGTACTCGAAGCAGCTGGATTTAAAATGGGACCTTTTAGATTAATGGATTTAATAGGATTGGATATCAATTACAGTGTAAGTACCATTGTGTGGGAGGATCTAGGCAAACCAGAAAGGCTAAGACCCTCGGTAATTCAAAAAAATAAGATTGATCAGGAACAATTTGGCGTGAAAACCAAAAAAGGATTTTATGAATATGAATAAGTAAGCGTAATGAAACCTTGTTATTTATAATTCAATATTCACTTCATTGTCCCAGTTGGCTCTTACGGAAAGTGGTTTGGATATGAGCTGAACCACTTCCGGTTGACGCTTCACTTTTCCAAAAGCACCTGTATCCCAGACTCCGTTTTTATTGGTGTCGTATAATATCCTCATTTCAAAACTACCCGATTTAAATAATTTCCTGATTAGTTCATTGGAACTAAGCGGTATGGATTCAATCAATTTATCTGCCTGAATAAACTGAAGAATTGGGTTTTTTTGTAAGTTGATATTCATGAATCTTAATCTGATACTACCATATTCAATTTCTTTCTTAGTAGTGAATTTTAAGGTATCAGCTTTTACCAAGCTAGCTCCTGTAGTATCTTCCAATGCATCTTTCAACAGAATCAAGTTAAATTTGGTTTGTTCTTTCCATGGGAAATGAACCGAAAGAATGGTTTTAGTTGAATCCAGACTAATTTTTGATGGCTTAACAGGGTTAAAGCCGGAATCTGTAAACACCAGTTTATTGCTGTCGATTTTTTTAATTGGCTTCAAAAATTTTAATTCCAGCGGAGATAATAAGTCCTGATTTCCATTGTCTAAATTATTAGTGAATTTTAAACGCGTATCAGGCTTTGAAGCTGGAGTAGTTGCAGCGGTCGCCTGAGTTCCTTTTCTTTTATAGGCCTCAAACACATAGAGAGTATCTGTAATTGTATTTGAATTAATCAGTAAGGGGTCAGTCCTGAATGCAAAAAGCTTGGTACTGTCGTCGTATTTTTTTGAATAGTCATTAGGCAATACATAAGCAGTATAGTATCCTCCAGACAAGTTATTGAATTCAAAAACTCCTTTTCCATTGATTTTTGTAAAATACCTAGGCCTATTTTTATAAATGGCAGTGTCACTGGTATTGTTGTGAAGAATTACAATCAATGTGGAGTCGATGCTTCCCTTTTCTGCAAGGACTACTTTTCCACGATAACTGAAATTATCTATTGTATTGCCGGTTGAAAAAACAAACCTGAAGTTCTTCAGAATATTCCCTTCGTTTACATCTTTAATAGCATTTCCAAAATTTAATGAATAGGTGGTATTAGCTTCGAGACTGTCTTTGAATTTTATGGTTACGTTCTTGAGTTTATTGTCTACAATAGGATTTTCTTTGAGCGTAGGTGAGACAATCAGGTTGCTATTTACATCCTGAAGACTAACAAATTCATCAAATGTTAGTGTAATCAGCTTTGGAGAAATATTTAATGCAGAATCCTTGGGAATTGCAGATACCAATACAGGAGGTAAACTGTCTCTGTCTCCACCACTGGGCGGAATAATATTGGCACAGGAAGTAAAGAAAAAAGATACAATCAGTATTGTCCAAGGTATTCTATGATTCATCATCTGCATTAAACAAAATTAATAGGTTTCCGTGTTGTTTTCCAGCTCCTCCGGATTTAGTTCTGCCAGGGAAACGTTGAGTTCATTAGATTTAACAAATTGACACCAGTGACAATCATCCTTGCCACAGCCAGTATAAAAATCATGTGCCTGAATTTTTTCCCATACACTGGTGATTTGGTTTTTTACTATTTCAATATCCTGTTCGCTGATATTTACAGTTACTTTTCTATAGTTTTTCTTGCTATCTGGCTCTACAAAATCAAATTCACTACTTATTACTTTCCAGTCTTTTTGATCATAATTATCTACCAAAATTTTATAAAAAACTGCTTGTCTCCAATAGTCTCCTCCGTTGGGTTGCTTGTCATCCGGAGGTAAGACTTTGTCTTTTGCCTTTTCTATATCTCCGGTTTTATAGTCTACTACATTCACCAGTTTTCCATTGAACTCCAGTTTGTCCAGTTTCCCTTTAATAGGTACACCGTTAACAACTACATTATTGATATTCCTTTCAATTACTACTATTTTATTCCACTTATCAATATAAGCTTCTCGATAGTTTTGTAGCACTTCCTGCCCATATTCTATTCTTCTTTTGTATTGTTCAGGAGTAAAGCTTTTTCTGTTTTTCAACATGTATTCTTCAAAATACTTGACAAGCACTTCTTTAGATGCGAACTCCTGCTTATCCAGCATATGCTGGAAATATTTTTGCAAAGCTTCGTGGATAGCCGAACCAAATTCGGTAGCTTCTGATTTGCCGGAAGGTACTCTTACTAAATTATGATAGTAGAATTGAAGAGGACATTTTAAGTAATTATTGAGAGCGGTTACGTTCATTACAAATTTCTGAAGAACCTGTTCAATAAATGCTGCTTCCACTTTTTCAATGGAAGGCAAAACAGATTCCTGATATTGTAAAGCTGTAAAATCGGCAACACTCGAATTTTCCAGATTAACTTGTATAATTTCTACTTCTTTTTGGTCCTGTATTTCCGCAATGAACATAGAAGGCTCTATGGGTTTGCCATCCAGTTTATACTGACTAAAAGAAATATAAAGGTGTTTCTCTGCTCTGGTTAAGGCAACATAGAACAGTCTTCGGAGTTCTTCCTCATCGCTGGTTACTGGCTGCGAGGCAAATAGAGTATCCGGCATGGTATATCCCCCACCTGGTTTCCTCTTTTTTTCCCAGTAAGTTGCATTGCAGCCCATGAAAAAAACATATTCAAATTCAAGGCCCTTTGATCCGTGTGCAGTCATAAGGTTTACTCCCTTTTCACTACCAGTAACTTTTTTTAGTGGGAGCCTTATTTTTTCCTTACGCATTAAATCAATTAATTCCACCAGCCTTTTCAGACTAAGTGATGGGTTTCGATTGGTTTCTTCTTTTATATAGTTGAAGAATGCAGTCAGTTCCTGAAGCAAAGCATGTTTTTCAGGGTGCTGCATAATGTAGTTAATGATTCCTGTATCCCTGATAATATTATCAAAAAGATTGATCAACGTTAGGTTTGGCACATCACCTATTAATTTTTCAAGACAGCTGATTGCTTTTTGAAGGCCAGGAATGGGTTGACTGAATAAATCTTTTTGGGGTTGATGGAGTAAATCAGAAAGGTAGGCTCTCAAACTTATTTTTGGTCTTTTATCGGCTACTGTTGCTGAAAGTTTAGCAATTTCAATAGGAGGAATGCCAAACCAGTTAAAATGTAAAATCTCAAAAAGTAATTCATCCTCACTAAAGGGTATTGTGGTTTCTGAGGACAGGTAGTCTAGTATTGAAATTATTTTCCGCGTTAAGGGCAGGTCCAGAATATTCAAATCCCTTTTACTGTAAACTGGAATTTTATAAAGGCTTAAGTATTGACTCAGTGATTCTCCAAATTTATTCTCTTTATAAATGATACCAATTCTACCAGGTTGAATACCATTTTTAATGAGGTTGGCTACTTCCAGTGTTATGCCAATCATTTCCTCGTGTTCGCTAGGATAGCTCAGTATTTTTGGCTGATCACTTAAATTCAGTAAAGATTGGTTGGCTGATGTTAACTCCTTACTCAGACCAGGGATTTTAGAAACCAGCCTTTCCTGGTTCCTGTCTATCAGTGTTTTTGCAACATTTAATATAGGTTGAGTGGAACGATAATTATCTGTAAGAACAACGGTTTTTAAATCTTTGTTATAGGCATCAGCAAACTTCTCCATATTCTCAATATTCGCTCCCTGAAATCGATAAATACTTTGGTCATCATCACCCACTACAAATACATTGGGCTGTTCCCAATAACTAATCAATAATTCAACTAGGCTATTTTGGGTCCCGCTTGTGTCTTGGTACTCGTCAACCAAAATATATTGAAACTGTTCCTGATAATTGGCAAGTAACAATCTATTCTCTTTAAATGCTTGAAGAACCCAAAGTATCATATCGTCAAAATCGTAGCGATTTCTTTTTTTCATCAATCCCACAAAACGGTCAAACTCATTCACTGCAGCCCGGAGTTTTTCCATTTTTTCTGTAACAAGATCAATTTGGTTTTGCTTCAGGTCACCTTTTTTAAACTGTTTGTAAGCTCTTTGATAAACAAATTCGTCTCTATTCGGCAGATCACTCAGATAGCGATCGATGGCCGTATTAATTATTGAAGTACTCCAACCCTCCCTTTTCATATTACTGAAAAGGTTTTTTAAATTGTTAATCTCAAAGTAAACATCCCCTCTGTATCGCTTTAATGGATGATTTTTGGGGAACCCATCAATCAATTCTTTAAACACTTCAATACTCTCTAATTCAGAAATGGGCTCTAGTGAAGATTTCTCGAAAAGTGATAAATTATCCTGAATAATATCATTGCAGAATGAATGAAAAGTATGAATATGAACTTTATAAGCATCAGGACCAATAAAACGGATTAATCTTTTGCGCATGGCAACCGTTCCTGCATCGGTATAAGTTAGGCAAAGAATGTTTTCAGGGGTTGCGTCAGTTTCCAGTAATATCTTACCAATGCGGGCACTTAATATTTGTGTTTTACCGGTGCCTGGTCCTGCGATAACCATAACAGGTCCTTCCAGCGTATCCACTGCCTGTTTTTGCGCCTGATTTAAGGCAGCATATATTTCTTCAAAATAGGCTTTTTGCTCTTCTTTGGTAATCATTCTATAAAGATACCATGAACCTTCTTATGCAAATACTGTTATTATGATATTATGTCAAGAGTTTACAGCATCAAAACCGTTCAGAAAATTCCGATCAGTCTGGATCAGGCATGGGAATTTTTCAGTAAGCCCGATAATCTGAAAGAAATTACCCCTTCTAATCTGGGATTTAATATTACCAGCAAACACCATGGCCCCACCATGTACTCAGGCCAAATTATTGAATATACTGTGAAACCTATCTTGGGTATACCGCTATATTGGATGACTGAAATAACGCATGTGACCGATCGCAAATTTTTTGTGGATGAGCAACGTTTTGGTCCTTACAGCTTATGGCATCATCAACATCATTTTAAAGAAATTGATGGGGGTGTAGAAATGACGGATATTGTGCACTATAAAATACCATTTTGGATTTTAGGTGATATAGCTCAGGTTATCATGGTTAAAAGCCAACTCAAAGGCATATTCAACCACCGATATAAAGCGGTAGAAGAAAGGTTTGGCGCATGGCCGGGGGCTAATAATGTCGTGGTTTTTGGTTAGTTTTTTTTCAAAAAACACAAGCTATTTCAAGGCTTTTAATGCACTGACATTATTGTTAACATCAATGGTTGCAATGAATAGTTTGCTGCCGTTTACATCCGGAACCTTGTTTAAATCAATTGTGGCTTCCTTGTCTGTTACAATCAACTGCAATAACTGACTATTGATGAACTTGACTTCTTTTCCTAAAGGTACACTGAAGATGCCAAACCCCCTGATTTTAAGATGGCCATTGTAAACAATAGTAGTATTATTTGCATTTTGTGAAATAGCAGGTTGATCAGGCGCGTCGTTGTTCAACCAAGGCATTGGGGGCACCAAGGCAGGATGATGATAATAATTATTTCTTAAACTGTCATTCCATCCATTCAGATTTTTCTCAAATGTTTTGCTGCTAAAGTATACACTGCCTTGGGTGGTAGGGTAATTGCGCAATTCTTTAATTTGTTCGGGAATCTGATTCTTGTCTTTCCATGCTTCATTACTCCCTCCTCTATATATTCCGTGTCCTATATATATATGTTTGCCATATCCATTTTCATTCCACCACTTTAGCAATACATCATAATCGGCTAGTTTGTGACCACGCTCCCAGTACAACTGCGGTGTTACATAATCAATCCATCCTTTGCTTAACCAAAGCAGAATATCGGCGTATAAATCATCGTAATTGGTCTGGCCTGCTTTTGTTTCACTTCCCATTGGATCCTGGCTTTTATTTCTCCAAACTCCAAAAGGACTGATTCCGAATTTTACTCTGGGATTCGTTGAGCGGATTGTTCTGTGAATGTCTACAATGATACTGTCGCAATTGCTTCTTCTCCAAGAATCTTTGCTAAGCCCATTTCCATATTTTTCAAAAGTTTTTTGATCCGGAAATTCTTTTCCTGGAATTCTATATGGATAGAAATAGTCATCCATATGAATCGCATCCAGATCGTAGCGATTCAGCAAATCCTTCACCACTCTTACTGTATGTTGTCTAACTTCTGGTAGTCCTGGATTGAAGTATTTTTTGTCACCATATACTACAAACCAATCCGGATGAATTTTTGTAACATGTGAAGGGGCAACTGAAGATTTGAAAATATTAAATACTGCCCTGTATGGATTCAGCCAGGCATGAAATTCCATTCCCCTTTTATGGGTTTCGGAAATCATGAATTCTAATGGATCATAGTATGGATTGGGAGGCAGCCCTTGCTTTCCAGTAAGGTATTCACTCCAGGGTTCGTATTGTGATGGATAAAGCGCGTCTCCTGCGGGTCTGATTTGCATAATAATCGCATTCATTCCATTTGATTGATGCAAGTCTAGTAATCTGATAAAGCTGGCTTTTTGTTCAGCTACCGACAAGTTTCTTTTAGATGGCCAGTCAATGTTTTCAACTGTTGCAATCCAGACTCCTCTGAATTCATAATTCGGCGAACTTTGTGAAATTCCAATTTGGGAATTGAAAACTATTATGGCAAGAAGGATTAGGAACCGGTTTTTCATGCTATGAAGATAAGTCATCTCCTTAAATCTTCTCTCTCATTTTGTCGAGTAAATCACTTAGTTCGGCTGCTTCCTCCGGGCTAAGATTTTGCAGAATTGCATCCAATTCATCATTTTTCTGATCCAGCCTTTTTAATAATTCCAGACCTGGTTCAGCAATACTTACATCAACCAGGCGCTTGTCTATATTGCTGGTTTTTTTCTCAACCAGTTCTTTTTTTACCAGACGTTCTACAATTCTGCTTGTGTCACTCATCTTATCAAGCATTCTTTCTCTTATTTGAAGTGTGCTTAATGGTTTTTTACTACCCCTCAGAATTCTGAGGATATTGTATTGCTGCGGCGTAATATCTTCTTCCTGTAAAATATTTTTAATTTTTTCTGTAATCCAGTTGGTAGAAAAAATCAGGTTGATGGATAGTTTCTGATAAATACTTCTGAAATTTTCTTGCTGAATATCTTTATCTATTCCCATGCTGTTAAAGGTAAAAATTAATGTACAAACATTATCACTAATCTTCCCAAACACTTAGCCCCTCACTACAATTTGAGCAGATATCAATATTTTTTCTACTATTTAGGATTTCTGTTCTGAATTGATGATAATTACTGTTTTTCCAGGTATCTCTAAAGCTTTGGGTTTTCAGGTTACCTAGTTGGTGCATGGCATCTTTATCGAAACAACAAGGCACAACCAGGCCATCCCAGGTTATTACATTGGCATGCCAAAGTTTCCAGCAATAGTTTTTGAGGCCACTTTTGACTTGCATTTTGCCGTCTTTGCCTTTTTTGTATCTGCTGTACTTATTAATAGTGGGGATGAGCTGATTGGGGTCTTCTTCGTAATTATATACCTGAGCTGTTTTAAATCTTACCTGATCTACCCCGATTTCTTTTCCCAATGCTTTTATTTCTTCTATTTGGTGTTCATTAGGTTTAACAACTAGAAACTGAAAAAAAACAAACGGAGTTTTGCTATTGAGTTCTTTTTTCCACTTCACTATGTTCCGGGCACCCTCAATAACTTTATTTAGTTTACCTCCCACTCTGTACTGCTGATAAACATCCTGTGTGGTTCCATCAATTGAAATAATCAGTCTGTCCAATCCACTTTCTACCGTTTTTCTGGCATTTTCATCTGTCAGGTAATGGGCATTGGTTGAAGTTGCGGTATAGATGCCCTTATTACTTGCATATTGAACCATTTCCAGAAAATTAGGATTTAAATAAGGCTCTCCCTGGAAATAAAAAATAAGATATAGAAGCTCTGGCGCAATATCATCGATTGTTTGTTGAAAAAAATCCTTTTGTAACATACCGGTAGGCCGGGAAAACTCTCTAAGCCCGCTGGGACATTCCGGGCACCTTAAATTGCAGGATGTGGTAGGTTCAAAAGAAATAGAAATGGGCATTCCCCATTGTATTGGCCTGGAAATTAACCTGGAAAGTCTGAAACTGCCATATATGAGTAGGCCGTTCCAAATCCGCTTAAGAGTTAGTTTAGAGAGTAAATTAAGGCTATCGTTCAGGTTGAAATAGGTCATTTTCAAAAATACTCAATTCAATTTGTTGATTTCATTAAAAATATTTCTTATCTTAAGACTGCTTAGTTTATGCCATTTAACAGTTCTTTATTAAACAGATTCATGATAGTTGCGTCTATTATACAAAGCGCCACTATTTAGTCAAGTATGATTAGTGAATCCTTAACAGTTATAAAATTGATTTGGCATAGCGTTTGAAATGAATAAGTAAAGAATAGCAGTTCTATACATTTTTCTCATAAGCAGTTAGTTTTGGTTGAGGCCCCTGTTTCTACAGGGGCCAACTTTTTTACAGTCGCTTTATGAAAAACCTGAATCCAAGAAAAATCAGACAGCCAGCGAGGTCGGCCAGAATATCCAGCAATTCAAAAGATCGTCCGATTATGAAATTGACCTGAATAAATTCAATGACAATACCGTAAGAGGCCATTGTCAGCACAATCGTCATAGCAATTCTTTTTTCAAAATCAGGAAAAATATTTACCAGCCACAGATAGGCTGAAGAGCATAGGGAAATAAAAATACCTGCATGAATCAGTTTGTCGAATTGTGGTATGTTTAGCCAATAAATTCTTGGCACTTTACTGGCGGGCAAAGTAAAAACAACAAAGCTAACGATAAATAACAGAATGAATAAAATGGCTTTAATGGGTCCATTTTTCCAGTACTTTCCTAAGTTGATCAATGGTAAATGGTTTGGTAACAATATCTTTCATTCCAAGCTGTAAGTACTCTGCTTCTGCTTCTTTTACGGCATTGGCTGTCATTGCTATTATGATAGGAACTTTTGCTCTTCCGCTGTTCAGAATTCTCTGAGTGGCTTCAATGCCATCCATTTCAGGCATATGGATATCCATGAAAACTAGGTCGTAATCGTATTTGGCGGTCATTTCAACGGCCTCCTTTCCGTTGTTGGCAATTTCAATGATATACCCAATTTTTTTAAACATTTTGGTAGCCAGTAACTGGTTCATATTGTTGTCTTCGGCTACCAGCATTTTTAACGGTTTTATTTCTGTTCCGCTAATAGCACCTGCTGCATTTCTTTGCTGAGGTTGCTGGCTTTTTCTAACTAAATTAATCTGTACAGGAATGATAAATCTAAAGGTTGATCCCTTTCCTAATTCACTTTCCACCCAGATTCTGCCCCCCATTTCTTCAATAATTTTTCTACAGATAGAAAGTCCCAATCCTGTACCACTGTGTTTTCGGGTAGCCGAGGAATCAATTTGTGTAAATGGTATAAAAAGAGACTGAATATTTTCTTCACTAATGCCAATGCCCGTATCACTTACAGTAAAATGAAGTTCCTGTAATGATTCATCAATCATATTGGCGTTTACTTCCAGCTTTATTTCTCCTGACTCAGTAAATTTGATAGCATTGCCAACCAGATTAATCAGTACTTGTTTAATTCTGCTCTCATCGGCAATGATTTCTGATTCAACGCCAGGCTGAATGGCAGCAGTTAATATGATATTTTTTTTCAGCGAAATTAATCTAGGTGAACTGATAGCCGTAACCTGCTGAATGATGTTTTCTAGATTGCAAGGCCCTTCAAACAATTCTAATTTATCGGCCTCAATCTTAGAAATATCCAGAACATCATTAACTATTTCCAGTAAATGCGTACTGCTCGATTTTAAAGAAAGCATTAGCTCTTCCTGTTCGGCATTTAGCGTAGTATGTTGCAATAAATCAATCGTTCCAATAATACCGTTGAGTGGTGTTCTTATTTCATGACTCATATTGGCCAGAAATCTGGATTTGGCTTTGGTAGCTTCTTCTGCCTGTTGCTTAGTTTCTGAAAGGTATTCTCTGGACTCTTCCAGGTCAATGGATTTCTTAATCAGGTTATCCCTGTCCATGTCATAGGTTCGCTTGTATAAGCTGACACTTATGGAAATAATCAGCAGATAAAGAATCGTACTGATCAGGATATCGGTATGCTTTGTTTTTTCATTTGGATATTTAACCAACCATTCGGGGTGCTGTAATTCCAGCCAATACAAAGTCAATATAATCGAAATCGTAACCAGAATAAACAACAAGTGGTAGCGCTTGGGTAAAATCATCATAGCTGCAACCACACTCATTAAATAAGCAGTTTTCGTTGGACCCTCAATGCCCCCATTGCTAAACCAGATGGGCACGAAAAACAAAAGACTGAAAACAATGTATACCAGCCCAATCGGAACAAATTTCTCCTGATAGCGGGATATGTAAAAAACATAAAAGGATATCATTGCAATGCACAATAGCATGCTCAGTAAAAGCGAATCTCTTTCCAGTAAAATATTACTGGCAAGACTGATTGTCATTGCAATAAAGACAAGAAAAGAAACCAGGTTAAAGATTTTATTCTCCAATGAGATAACAGCTTTCTTTAAGCCCAGTATTTTTTTAAGTTGATCTGCGTTCATAAAAATTATACGGAATAAAGATAACCGTAATTCACTACTCTAACCAACCTTTCCTGCAACATACATTTCACTTAAGGTGGGTGATGAACTACCACCTGCCTTTTCAAGGGTAATGGCAAACATGGAAGCAGCGGGTATATTTTTCATTTTACACAATCCGGCACAATCTCCCATAACGCCGGCGTCCACGGGCTTACCATCTACGATTGCCCAAAGCTGGTATTGTTTTCCCTGAGCGGGTTGGGGTAATTTATTGGGCAGAAGGTAAACATCTTTTGATTTTGCATCCCAGAAAACAGTGGCATAATTCACTTCTTTTCCAGGAACGCCCGGCATAGCTATTTTTTGCATATTAGGGTCTGCCATCATTTGCATGCTGTTGAAAAGATCCAGACTCTTCGTTTGAATGATCTGATTATTTGCCTGCAAAGTATTTTTTTCAATTAATAGTGCCTGATATTGCTGGGTAGTTTCGGTAAACTTACTGTAGAAATAAATGTTCAGCCCCCCGCTGATCACCAGTAAAATAATCGCTGCTGCAGCAAAATAGCGGCTGAAGTTATTCATAGCTACTACTGGTGTTGACTGAGTTGGCAATGCCGTTTGAGTAGATGCTACAGCATTGAGTTGAGTAATATTATCGTTCGCAACAATTGAATTGGAATCACTTGTTTTAGCAAAGGATGAAGCCAGTTCTTGAAACAATGCCTTTTTTACGCCCGGAGGTGGAGGAATAGCATTAGCCATTGCATTTTTTTCCAGGGTTTCTTCAAACGCCCTCAAAGCTGCTTTAATTTCAGGAAACTGAAGGCAAAGCAATTCCAGTTCCGCAGCTTCCTCCGGACTGGCCAAACCTAAAACATAGGTTTCAATGATGCCGCTTTCTATGTATTCCCTTGTATTCAATCTTTTATCAATTTATGCAATTCTTTTAATGCTGCCCTCAGCCTTGTCTTAACTGTACCAAGCGGTATATCCAGCATTTTGGCCATTTCATCCTGGGTATATCCCTCAAAATAGGCCAGCTTAATCAAGACACTCCATTCTGGTTTAAGCTGATTCACCCATTTACGAAGATTAAGATCATCAGAAGTTATGTTTACAGACCCTGCTGATTCATATACGGTTTCTGAGAGCGACTGGTTTTGCTGACTTTTTTGAAATCCCTTACTTCTTGTTGTGTCAATGGCTGTATTTCGGGCAATATTCAACATCCATGTATACAAACGGCCCTTACTGCTATCGTAAGAGCCGATTTGTCTGAAAATTTTAACGAAAACTTCCTGTAAGGTATCAGCAGCTATTTCTGAATCGGAAACAATACTCAGAATACCATGGTAAAGTGCTCCTGAATAATGGTCGTACAAATAACTGAAGGCGGCTTCATTTCGCTGCGTTAACAACAAAACAAGTTCTGCTTCTGTATATTGTTGATTTGGATTCAAATGATTATCCTACAAGGGCTTCGTAAGTTTCTTTGGTCATTAATCCATCCACGCTGGAAGGATCTGCAACAGTCATTTTAATCATCCAACCATCACCATATGGATCAGTGTTTACTAATTCAGGTTGTTTCTCCAATAAAGGATTTACTTCAGAGATAGTGCCGGTAACAGGTAAAAACAAATCACTTACTGTTTTCACTGCTTCAACGGTACCAAAAACCTCTTCGGCAGATAATTCTTTACCAACGGTGTTGATGTCTACATATACAATATCACCCAATTCATGCTGGGCAAAATCAGTAATACCAATAGTGGCAACATTGCCTTCCAATTTAATCCATTCGTGGTCTTTCGTGTAACGTAGTTCAGCTGGGAAATTCATATCGCTTTGTTTTAATTATGCAAATATTCAATAAAAAACGAAGGCAGAAAATTAAATATGATAAAGCATTAAAAGCCTGCCTGCTCAAAATACAGTAAAACATGGTCCTTGATAAAATTCTCCTGATCGGGCAAACTCATTTCTGGTAGTGGTTTCACCTGTCCGAAATGTGGCCAGCCTTCCTC
>VFQO010000161.1_pt1 | contig 85272 bp, 84 predicted proteins | sample 3512331 | NCBI WGS metagenome assembly VFQO01 (sample SAMN10412371, study PRJNA504923) | tailings metagenome | isolation source: Replicate 3 from Balatoc abandoned mine | place: Philippines: Itogon, Benguet | collected 2017-08-28 | reverse complement strand
ATTAACTACTAAGTTACAAATTTTAGTAGCTGTCCAGTTTAAAGGAAGTATTTCAATGTAATTGAACTTAATCTTCTTCAGTTTGCCCTAATTCTGTTTGAGTTTGGCAATCAATTCGGGTCTATTGTCCATCCGGATTCTTTGAGGTTTCCCATAACGGTGGACTAAGTGACTTAGTACCTCAATGATCCGACTACTTTTCAGTGAAAAGTCAGTTTCAAAAAAAACTTAAAGGTAGTAATCCTCTTTCGCATTAAATCTACGAAACATACGACCATTCTCCAGTGCGCTGCTCACGAAATCGATACTCTACGTGTGGGTAAAATGACACGAACTCACGATCGGTTCTTGAGTCCGCTTAGGCAAACGTTTCTTCAATTTTTTCCTTAATGGGAGACCCATATTGTTTGCAGATTCGATGCAAACACTTTCTACAGACGGCTTTACATTGGCTCCAATAACGATAGTAGATCTTCCAAAAACCTTTATTGATATGATCTTTCATTAAGTTTCCCAAGTGGGAAAACAAATTAGAATCATTTTTTACTGAACAATAGCCTATACTACTCGGGTTTGTATTTAAAAGGCGGCAAGCCTTACATTTGTCGACACGAAACAGCGGGGAATCGCTGATTCAATACTTCTTTTCTCGCAAGGCGTTAAAGCTTTTCTTCAATGATTCACTTAGTAGCCATATCAAGTTCAAACGTTGAATCCGCATACATTCGCTTTAACTTAGCATTTTCTCCCTTGAGTTGCCTTACGCGTTTCAGCTTGCTGGCCTCTAAGCCATCAATGCGGTGAGGTCACTTGTAAAAAGTAGCCTTGCTAATCACATATTCTCGGATCAAGCTATCTAAATCTATGTCTAATTCGAAATCCTGTCGAATGTGGGCAATCTGGGTTGAAGTAAATTCACTCAATTTGTGCGTACCAAATTAAAGCTAAGAAATTTTACTACTTTTCTAACATACTATTTTGGTAGGGCTTACAGTCTGCTTTTGCCTACTAAGTTTTTTGCAAAAAAAAGATTAAAATCATCGATTCTAATCTTTTTAACAAGTAAGTTCCTACCGTATTTGAAGGTATTTTATTTTAGGTGGATTTGGAATTAATGAATTTATTTATGGTGAATTCTGCGTATTTTTTCCCTATTGGTACTGCATAGTTACCTAAAAAAATAGTTGATTTATTGAATTCGTGTAAAAATTTAATATTGATAATATATCTTTTGTGTATTCGTATAAAGTTAGAATCAAGTCCACATTCTGAAATTATATTTCCTATTTTTATATTAACTATCTCTTTTTTGTCTATTGTCACAACTTGGCAGTACGGGCCACTGCTTTTAATATAAATCACTTCATCGATATTGAATTTAATCCAATTTCTACCCGATTTTAAAAATATATAGTTTGTCATATGTTCGATATAAAGTAATCTTTATAAATTCATTATATTCATGAATTTATAGAAATTATAGAGTTAAACTCGATCCTAGTCTTTAAAATGCATTCAAGGGTGTTGAAATTCAAAACAAAGTTTTTCTGATTATTACAATTTCAATAAATCTGAATTTTATTCATTATTTTTTGAAATGAAAAGTGTATAAGTAGTTCCTTGGTATAATGTACTTTCTATTTCAACATTTATTTTATTTTGTTTAGAGAATAAAGCGATCACGACAGTTCCAATACCTATTGAGTCGAGTTCTTTTTCATGTTCAAAAGGATTTGATAGAATGTACTTTATTGAATCTAATTTCGATTTTTCAATTCCAGGGCCTACATCTTGGATTTGAATGGATATAGTAGTTGAGTTTTGTTGGATAATGATCTTAACTTGGGAGTTTTCAGGACTCGCTTTGATTGCATTATCTAAAATGTTTCTTACTACTAAGTGTAGTCCTTTTCTATCTAAATACACATTTGGAATTTCACTTTCAATTTCCGTAGTAATGGAAATATTTTTTAATCTTGTATATAAATTAAAAACAGAAACGACATCATGAATGAGATCAGATAGAGGAAAAAGCTCTTTGTTTTGAATCCGAAGGTTTTTTTTAACTAACGCCCATCGAAGTAAGTTTTCAGTTTGATTTTGTAGTTCAAAGGCAGATTGGCTAAGGTAATAACTTATTTCCCTCATTTGTTTCCAATCGTTGTTTTTTAGAAATTCCTCCATCAATACCGATGCGCTGGCAAAGGCCTGAGCTGGTCTTTGAAGATCATGCGCAATTATTCCGAAAAGATAAGATCGGGTTTTATTAAATTCTTCAATTTCGAAATTTGCAAGTGCTAAAAGATCGTTTTTGGTCTTCAGTTTACGACCTAAAATTAAAAGAAATAGTAATATTAACGAAATAAATATTAGTAAATAAAAATAATTTCGATTTCTGTTTTTTATGAATTTATTTTGTTCATTTAATATTTTATTTTCTTGATCTTTTTTCTCGGTTTCATGCTTAATTTGTAATTCATTTATTATTTTATTATTTTTTTCCTTAAATAATTCTTTCGAAATAGTAATCTGTAAATTAGCAAAATATAATGCTTTTTTTTGATCAATTTTGTAGTTTGAATAAAATTCTCTTAACCTTGAGTAACCCATTTCTAGATTTCTAAATTTATCTTTTGGTAAGATCGAGACCGATTCTAGTAAATATAATTCTGCTTTACTATAATTATTTTCTATTAATGCAATATCTGCAAGATTTTGAAGACATAAAAAATTTAAATGATTGTTTTTTACTTGATTTTTTAATAAAAATATAGCTTCATCCAATTTATTTTTCGATAATTTGATATTATTTGTATTTAAATAATCTTGCGATAGGTTAATTAAAGTTATCACATTACTCAATGATTTTATTTTTATTTTATTAAGACATGCTTCTGCTTTTTTGCTACAAGTCAACAAAAGTTCCTTATTATTTTCGGTAGATGCATAATGCGCTCCCAATTGATTCCAAATAATAGCCTCCATTTCATAAGCTTTATCTTCTTGAGCCCATTGCAGAGTCTCTATTAATTGTTTCCTAATTAGGCTCGTATCTCCGGAAGTAGTGCTGATTGTATTTTTCATGGCTTCAATTTCGGCTACTTTTGCCATAATTTGACCGATTTTGATATTCTCCCTCTCAAACCAATCATATGATTTTTGGTAGTACTTTATGGCTTGGTCAACCTTAACATTATGGTAATATTTTCCAAGTATAAGCCAATATGCTCCACCATGGGCAGGTCGCTTACTTTTACCAATCTTCTCTTCTTGGGCAATCAGAATTTCCTTGAATTCGCCCAAGGATTCGCGATCAAACGACAAATTGTACATTTCTGCTGCTAGATACGATTCAAGTTTATGCGGCCTTTTTTTGATAATTTCTATTTTAGATTTGTGAGTTATAATTTGTGGAATTCCCTGTAAAGGCTTTGATACTTGTCCAAAAGTTTTGATTGAGAATATTATCAATGAAATTATATAAATTGCTGTTTTAATAGTAAATTACTTTGAAATTTTGTTAATTTTTCCTGAAGATTCCTTTTGAAGTTTCGTCCAATTTGGAAACTTTGCATGCCTATTATTAATTCAAATCCTGACAATTTATATTTTGTTTCAAGTTTTAAATTAACTACAGTTGATTTGGATATTCTTACGAACTCTTCTGGCAGCTCTAAGTGTATTTTTGTTAATGACTTTTTAAATGTGTATATTTTTTTTGTTGTCTTAACCGTGCAGTAATTACCTTCTCCTACTAGGTAAATAATTTCTTTGTATGGAATTACACAGTTTTGATTGAATCTATTTTTTGTTATTATACCTGAATTGTTTTTTTCTTGGTCTCTATTTTCAATATTTTTTAAAAAGTATTTTTTAAGGTGAGATATACTAGCTTCAAAGGTTAATCTTTCAATTGGTTTGCTTATAAATAGGGAGTTTGGAATTTCAACAGATTCTTTTACGCTTGTATCATTTAAGAATGCTGTAGTGAACAAAATAGGAAAATTAAGTTCTTTTTGTTTTTTGAAATATTCAATCATTGAGTCTTTTTCAATGAATACATCCGCTATAACTAAATCAGGTTCATTTAATTTCAATTGGAAGTCCACTTCCTCCCGATTTTGCGCCAAGCTAACGTCTCCTAAATTTTCGAGGTAAATTTTAATGACTTTTTGCCACAAGGGGTCATCTTCTATTAATAGTATTTTCATTTTTGTTTTGTTTAGAGTATTTGTGGTGAGTCAAAAAAGGTACTTTATTGAATTGCTCCATTAACAGTTTTCCAAATGTAGATGTTTATTTTCCAATGTAAATTAGTTAACTGTAAATCAAAGTTGCTTTTAGGTGGTCAAAAGCAAAGGTAGGTGATATAAAAAATTTAATACCACCTTCATTGTCTTGTTACACACAACAACACCGCTTCAATGCATTATTGGCTTCAAATTAGATCATAGGTTTGGCATTACCCTGACAAACGGGGTATTAATCAAACTAAATTTTCTTTTCAAATGAAGCGAATTTACCAATTCATCCTTCTTACAGGAACCATCTTGGGTATGTCGTGGAGTACGTACGCCCAGCAAAAAATTGGGAACAACCTCGGCACGCTAAATCCGGGCGCTGTTCTCGAGCTGGAATCAACCAACCGTGGTTTTCTTCCTTCCCGCGTGGCCCTGACGGCCTCGAATGCTTGGTCTCTCAATGGTACAGCCACTAACGGAATGTTGGTCTACAACACGCAAACCGTCACGGGTGCTAATGCCTTGACCCCTGGTTTCTACATGTGGCAAGATGGTAGCTGGGTGCGGATTGTGACTGGAACCATCGGCACAACCAATAACTTAACCTATGCCCCAACGACACGGACGCTCACGTCCAATGTCAATGGCGTCTCTTCAGATGCAGTTCTCCCCCTAGCTACGGGCTCGGTTACGGGTCTCTTGTCATCGGCTGACTTCACTACCTTCAATGCCAAAGAAAATGCATTGACGTTCTCCAATGGCCTCACCCGGACTGCCAATGCCATTACCCTGGGTGGTACCTTAACAGGGAATACGGCCCTTACCCTCGCCGCCAATAACTTCACGTTCGGGGGCGCAACGACGGGGAAAGTCATTGTCAGTGGCCCAGCAGGTTCGGCCACTTCAGGTCTGCAATTATCCAACCTACTCACAGCTGTAACGCCAGCGGCATCCTCGGCCGGACAACGGATTTTAACAGTGGATGGCAGTGGGAATGTGATCCTTGGGACGGACTTTGGCTCAAACAACGCCGGAACGGTCACCAACGTTTCGGGTACTGCCCCAATCAACGTGGCAACCGGTACCACAACGCCTGTTATCTCGATCAATGCACTAGGAATTACCACAGACTTATTGGCAGATAATGCCGTAACGACGCCTAAAATTGCAGATGCAGCGGTGACTACGGCGAAAATCGCACCCGGTACCAACGGACAATACCTCACCACGGTCGGTGGTGTAACAACATGGGCTGCACTGCCGGCCGCAACAGTGACGGGCGCGACCAACGGTACGTCCCTCGTGGCAGGTAATGTGGAATTGGGTGGGCCGCTTAGCAAACCTACCACCATCACAACCTCAGCTAGTAATTTCTTAGCATTAGCTGGTTTAACAGCCAAAACGGTACAGGTAGATAACAATGACTCGCTGTTGGTGGTCAATGCTCAAGGGCGTGTGCAGTATCTCCCGGTTAGTAACTTGCCCGCGAACAACATTTACAATGCGGATGGTTCGTTGACTGGAGGCAGAACCGTGACTCTAGGCACCAATAACTTGACGTTCAATGCGTCTAGCACAGGCCAAGTCATCGTGTCGGGCCCTTCAGGCAATACCGCCGGTCTTCGCCTTTCCAACTTGACAGGCGCAGGTACAGCCGGTACTGCCGGACAAAAAGTACTCTCCGTGAATGCTTCCGGAGATGTGGTTCTCGTGACTGACTTCGGAACCAACAACGCGGGTACCGTGACCAACGTTACCGGAACGGCCCCTATCAATGTCGCCACCGGAACAACTACACCCGTTATCTCGATCAATGCCTTGGGGATTACAACAGGTTTGATAGCAGATAATGCCGTAACCACCCCTAAAATTGCGGATGCAGCTGTTACGCCTACAAAAATAGCCCCTGGAACGAACGGACAATTCATAACTACAGCAGGTGGAGTAACGACGTGGGCAACTCTACCCGCATCAACCAATATCTATTCCGACAATGGTACATTGGCCGGGAACCGTACCGTAAACATGGCGGATAGAACCCTCGCATTCACCTCCACCGCAACAACTGGTTCAAACCACTTCTCTGTGGATGGGAATACGTTTTCAGTAGATGCTGCGAATAACCGTGTGGGTATCGGAACTTTAACACCTACTACAACCCTAGAAATATCTGCGAATTCTGCTCAAGGAATATTCCTTCGTGATAATTCACCATCAGAGGCATCCCCAGTGATTCGAGTTCAGGGGATGAGAGATGATGGAAATGGTTCCTCAGCTTTTGCAGGAGGTCTCGCTCTTCAACATTTTCGATCTACTGCACCCGTAGGTGGAAATACAGCATTAGGTAATATATATTTTGGTGGTAATCACTCTACAGGGGAATCCAGTATTTTATATTCAGCATCTATAGGAGGGGTTTCTGAGGCAAATTTTGCAGGGGAAACTACTATGCCAACGGGTTTGGTCTTTAGAACAGGAAGTACAGGGTCAACAATACCTACAGTTAATCACAAAGGCATAGAGCGAATGCGTATAACTGCCCAAGGGAATGTAGGTATTGGGACTGCTATCCCTACCTCAACCCTTCATGTTAATGGTTCTACAGCATACTCCATCCGCAAAATTACCCAAACGGGTTTAACTCGTGCACTTGGTTTAGGTGCTGGCCAGAGAACTGTAGAAGTTGCAGAAAGGACGGTGTTGGTAAATACATTTAGTAATCCTGAAGGTATTGAAATTATACTGCCTGCACCCAATACGTGTGCTGGTCGTGAATACATCATTCGAAAAGTAGATGAAACAAGTAACCCAGTCTCGTTTACGTTTGCGGGTATCACCGGTTCCAACGCCATTCGGGTGAGTGACACCTCGGCTACGGCGGGTTCGTACATCAACAGTTTGAATTATACCAAAACACTCCGGATCCAAAGTGACGGTACAGACTGGTACTTGATTGATTAATTCCATTGTGTGGGTGTGCAGCGCACACCCACACGTAAATTTTGCTCATGATGAAACGGTTTTTGTTGTCTATTCTCCTCGGATTGTGCATCGCTGAGGCGTCCGCCCAAATCAAGATTGGGGAAAACCCCACCACCCTCACGCCCTCCGCACTATTGGAGTTGGAAACTTCCAATCGAGGTATCTTATTTCCCCGGGTACAGTTGAGTGCTACCACCACCGCAGGCATGGGCGCAACTTCCCCCCGCCAAGCCGTCAAAGGGATGGTGGTGTATAACCTCAATGCAGCATTGCCCGGATCGGCCACCTACCCAGCCTTCGGCGAAGGGGTCTATTTCTTTGACGGTACCGGTTGGGTCTATACCGGTTTACCCAAAGGAGGAAGTGCTGGGGATGTACTCGTGCAAACTTCCACTGGGATGTCATGGACCAACTTAAATAGCCTCATGCCCGGTAGTTCCTTGCAAATCAAAACCAGCAACTACCAAATTAATCCAATAGACGACACGATTTTATTCGATGTCACCAACTCCTCCAACGGTCTGACACTCACCTTGCCCGCACCCAATACGGTGCAAGGGAAAAAATTTAAAATTGGTAAAATAGATACCACCGAGCATCCCTTGCTCTTTTCACCCACCCTCAAGCTCAGTCCAGGGGTTAATCTGGCCACGCTCAATTATGCCCGAACCTTCATCATCCAAAGTGATGGCGTAGACTGGTGGGTGGTGAATCAACTCTAAGTCGCAAAACAACCACGATATGAAAAATCTCTTATGTTCTCTTTTTATCGGCCTCTGGATTTTACCGCAGTTGGGTATCGGTCAAATCGGGATCAAATTAGGGTCCCAGCCGGGGACCAAGCAAGTCAGCGCCATTTTGGATTTGACCGGAACAACCAACCAGGGGTTGTTAATCCCGCGTGTCAATCTCACCTCAACCACCAGCTATGCCCCCTTGACTGGGACGGCTCAAGCCGGCATGTTGGTGTACAATTTGGCGACAGCCGGTACCTTCCCCAATAACGTGACCCCGGGGTTTTATTACCACGATGGAACAAAATGGTGTCGGGTGGAATTTGCCGACAACGCCACCATTGACTTCAACGGTGGGCCGGTCATTAATAATGTGCTGATAACACCACCAGCCACGCCCGCAGACGGGGATACCTACATTGTTCCAGCGGGAGCAACCGGTGCATGGTTGAACCAGGCCCCACGGATCGCTCGATTCAATCAAGAAGCAGGGGTATGGCAGTTTACAATGCCTACCTCCGGCGAACGTCGTCTCGTCACGGAAGGGGCAAACGCAGGGAATACCTACCAATTTACGAGTGGGTCTTGGGTATTGGTTGATACCGTGCCACCATATTCCCCATATTGGAGGCTCGGAGGGAATTATCCTTCGGCAGATAACAATATAGTAGGAACGCTCAATACCCAGCCCCTTCGGCTGTTCAGCAATGCCCGGGAGGCGATGCGAATCAATACAAACCTCAACATCGGGATTGGCACAACCTCAGCGCCAATGAAGGTTACAGTACGCGGTGGCGGATTGCTTGTAGGGGGAGCAGGTTCGGTGAATTCCCAAGGAACTCAAATCCTCTGGAATGATCAAACCCAGCAAGGATTTCTCAATTATGGGTTTTCAAATTTTGTGAATCACCGAGGCATCAGTGGTCAAGGAGGGTTTTCGTTTAGTATGACAGAAAACAACACCAGTTTTACGCAATTTATGAAAATGGTGGGGGCAACAGGTCATGTGTTGATTGGCGGTGGTCCAACAGATCTTCCTGGTGATCGTTTGCATATCTTACAAGGAAATGCCCGCGTTGAAAATGGTCGGTCTTTTATTGTGACAAGTTCTGGCCAACTTGGAACTAGCTTGAATGTGTCAAATTTTGTAGGACTATCCTCCACCAATGGCATTACGTTGGAAACCAATGGCGTAGAGCGCATGCGAATCAACGCCGCTGGAAATTTAGGTATTGGGACCCAAGCACCTACCCAAGCGCTGGATTTGGTCGGGAACTTGAAATTTTCCGGAACCTTGCGGCCCAATGATTCTCCCGGTGCTGCGGGCCAGATTTTAGTTTCCTCCGGATCTTCTTCACCGCCCACATGGGTTTCGCCTAGTGCCGTAGGGACCATCAATATTTATTCAAACGATGGTACACTTTCCGGTGCACGAACCGTAACACAAGGTGCAAATGCACTGACCTTTAGTGGTACAGGCGCATTGAACAAAATATCCAACTCAAGTAGTGCCCCATCGATATTTACGATGGGACGAACAGCAGGTAGTGCTGAATTCGAAATTGGTGTGGCCAGTGCGGCAGGGCAAGGCTTGGCACCAAGCACAGTGGGTGATGCCTGGGTGAAAACAAATCTATCCACTGGAAATCTTGTGCTCGGAACTCAATCCACCACCGGCGTTCGCATCGTCACGGATAATACGGAGCGAATGGTCATTTCAGCGACCGGAAATGTAGGTATTGGCAATTCTGGTCCTGCGCAACGTTTGGATGTAAGCGGGGCCATTCGCTCAACAACATCAGGTACCGGGGATGTGTATAATTCACAAGGAAGTTACTTTTTATGGAATAGTGCGAATCAAGCTGGAGCTCCTACGATGGGAATGACAGGTTTTATTAATCACAGAGGAACAGGTCCGGGTGGATTTATTTGGTCTTTAACTAGTGGAGATGGGTCCGTGATGAATGAGGTCATGCGCATCAATCCCTCGGGTTTTTTGGGTTTGGGAGTTTCTGCTCCATCAGTCCGGTTGCATGTGGATGGAAGTGTTCGGTTTTCAGGAACACTTCGTCCAGATGATTCCCCCGGAACAGCAGGGCAGGTACTGGTCTCGGGCGGAGCGGCGGCAGCGCCAACGTGGGTAAATCAAAACACCCTCGCAGCAAATAATATTTACAATACCAATGGGACCTTATCCGGTGCACGAACCGTAACACAAGGTGCAAATGCACTGACCTTTTCTGGCTCAGCTGCATTGAACAAGTTTTCAGGTGCCAGCGGTTCTCCCTCGGTCTTTACTTTAGGCAGAACGGCTACTGAATTCGAAATTGGTGTGGCTAGTGCGGCAGGGCAGGGCTTGGCACCAAGCACTGCAGGAGATGCCTGGGTGAAAACAAATCTATCCACTGGGAACCTTTTACTTGGCACAGAAACGACAACCGGCGTTCGCATCGTCACGGATAATACGGAGCGAATGACCATTTCGTCTATTGGAAATGTAGGTATTGGAAATTCTGGTCCTTCTCAGCGCTTAGATGTTGGCGGTGCCATTCGCTCGACATCATTTGGGACGGGAGATGTATATAACTCGCAAGGGAGTTACTTTTTGTGGAATAGTGCCAATCAGGCCGGGGCTTCCGCTCAAGGGATGACAGGTTTTATTAATCATAGAGGGACAGGTCCGGGTGGATTTATCTGGTCTTTAACTAGTGGAGATGGGTCCGTGATGAATGAGGTCATGCGTATCAATTCCTCTGGAAACCTAGGGTTGGGTACTACAACACCAGCGCATCGATTGTCTGTTGATTTTGGAACAACTGGTTCTGTGAATCTCGGAACTCCCTCTGGATTGCCCGGAGCTATTTTTCTCTCAGCCTCTAACATTAGGTCAGACATTCGGCGAAATAACGACGGGCTGTATATTCTTTCTGGTAGTTCAAGTTCAACACCATCTGGTACCCAAGGTATATTTGTGGCCAATGGCGGGAATGTGGGCGTCGGTACAGAGTCACCAACCAACCGATTTCATGTCCAAGGAACCGGACGAGTCAATGGAAATGCTTTCTTTCGTGGAGATGTCATATTAGAAAGTAGCGATGGTGAGTCTGGTGGGATATTGAGGGCAATTGGTAACTCGGCAGACCCAACCCAAAACGTACTTCAAATTTTTGCTAACCGAGGCGGTGGGCGAATTGATTTTTATACCAATTCAACCCCTGAAACTGAAAAAATGCGGTTAACCAATGCAGGCTTTTTGGGGATAGGCATAACAAACCCCACCCACATCCTGCACATTAATGGCCAAGGCCGTGCGACCAACTCAGCCTGGGCTACCACTTCAGATATGCGTTTGAAGGAAAACATAAGTAATTATTCCAAAGGATTAGCTGAATTAATGAAGATCAGAACGGTAGAGTATAATTTCAAGTCTGAGGTAGCAGGCTTGAGTACGGAAGAAAAAGCGAAACGCAGAGTAGGAATTCTGGCGCAAGAAATAGAAAAAGTCTTGCCCAATACCGTGACGAAAGTCAAAGAAAATGGCTTGGAAGATCAGCGGGTATTCAATTCAGACGAAGTCTTGTTTTTATTAGTCAATGCCGTACAAGAACTGAAAAACACGGTTGATGCCCAAGCACAGGTTATCGAAAACATCAAAAAAGAAATCCAACAATTAAAATCTAAACCATAACACAAGCAATGAAACGCATTATTTTATCATTCTCTTTTTTCCTAGCGTTATATTCAGCATATGCCCAGTCTCCGAAAACAGGAGCATCCCCCACCACGCAGGCACATACGATTCACAAACAAACCTACGAATTGGCCAAAAAACGCGGTGATGCCATGACGGCCATCGTCAGCCTGAACTACCTACTCGCCTCGGGTGGCCCTGCTTCGTATGCAGATACTCTCGCGCAATGGTACTTGTACAGTGAACAATACGCACAGGCCAAGCTACTAGCCGAGGATTTACTCACCAAACGTCCACAAGATGAAACGCTATTGTCCATCAAAGGAACTTGCTTGCGGGCATTGAACCAAGCGACAGAAGCTTCCGAGGTGTATGGAAAGCTTTTCCAAATGACACGCAATTACCTCTATGGCGTGGAGTTGGTGCAGTTGCAATGGAGCCTCAAGCGGTTGCTGGAATGCCAGCAAACGGCACAAAGCCTTCGGGCCTTAAGCTACAAACCTGATCAAACATTGCGCGTGCCTACCCCAGATAATAAAGACCAAGAACCTGTAGCCGTACCGGCATTTGCTTGGTATATGGAGGGTATTAGCTATTTGGGTGGGAATCAAACTGAAAAAGCGAAGGAAGCCTTTCAAAAAGCACTGGCCATTACCAGTCAGTTCTCTTTAGCGACTTTCCAGTTAGCTGAAATCGAGAAGTTGGCGGCTACCGAAAAGAAATAAATTATGAAAGATACACCTAACATCATTTTGCCAATTCAGGGTTTACTTTGGGTTTTACTCGGGCTGGGGATTTGTTTCACGAGTACAGCGCAATCGGGTAGTCAGGGGAGTACCTTCATTGGCCCAGGCCTTGAAATGGCGGTGTATCAAGATCATTCCTTTCGGGTAGGGTCCGGATCGTTACCTGGTGGGTTGATCGGTACTGAACGGAACTTCCCGTATGGGATATTTTCATTTGTCAATGGAAGTCAATGGAACGGAGCTTCAGACCAATCTCATGTCGATGGATATGTCCGAAAATATGGGACAGGATCGTTTACTTTTCCAATTGGTGATAATGGGCGTTTCCGTCCACTACGCATTTCAGGAACGTTTGGTTCAGATTCCTCAATAACCGCCGCCTATTTTGGGGTTTCTCCGGGTGTAGCAGTTACCACCTCTTTAGCGGGTGGAAATCATGGTCCATTACCATTTGGGAATACCTACAGCCCTTCAATCAAACCGGCAGATGTTGGAAATGTTTCCAATAAAGAGTATTGGCATTTGATGGGAGAGGGGCAGACAGTTGTTTCCCTAAGCTATGATCCTAACTCTCAAGTAAATGCTCTAACCCAGAATGATTTAAGTCGGCTTCGTATCGTGGGTTGGCATAAAGTAAATCAACGTTGGGAAATTATTGGGTCACTTCCTGATAATTCGTCTTTTCTAGGGTATTCTTCAACCCTTGATTCTGGATCAGTATCTTCTCTAGCCGCGGTCCGTCTGCAGGATTACACTATTTTTACATTCGGCGGAACTGCCATTCCAATTGATCCTGACACAGATGGGGATGGGGTACCCGACAAAGATGACGAATGTCCATTACTTCCAGGAGTAGCTCCATCAGGCTGCCCGGTGGGAGTACAATTAGCAGCTAAGGTGTGGTTGCAGGGGGCTTTGTATGGAGTTAGCTCATCTTTGATGCGGGATGATTTAAGAGTAAAAAATCTAATTCCGATCCAAAATCCCTACCCAAGCCTAGGATATATTTTGACCCATACCTCTGGGCCTTTGAATTCCTCTGTATTTTTGAACATAGGTGATAATGCCATTGTCGATTGGATAGTGGTAGAACTTCGGTCCAAGATGGATTCTAGTCAAATTGTTGCTGCAAAAGCTGGGTTACTTCAACGAGACGGAGATATTGTCGATATCGATGGATCAAGTGTTCTAACATTCTCAGGCGTTGTACAAGCGGATTATTATGTAGCGATTCGACATCGAAATCACTTAGGGGTAATGACAGCCAATGCCTTTAATTTTAGAGGGGTAGTGCAATCAATGGACTTCCGGCAAGCTAATTTTCCGTTACTCCGATTGAATACTCAATCTCTCTCTCAGCCTACTGTTTTAACTGCACAGGGACCTGCTCTTTGGGCAGGAAATGTGAATTATTCTGTTAATGTACAAAACAGGGTCATTTTCCAAGGAACTGAAAATGATGTCAATCCAATTTACCAGTTAATTTTCTCTAGTGCAGGAAATATCTTTCAGTCTCCCTCTTTCAAACTACGGACATACAACCTGGGTGATGTAGATCTAAATGGTGAAACGGTTTTTCAGGGTAGTGGAAATGACATTGAATTCATTTATTCAAATATCATTCAAAACCATTCCGGTAACATTTTCCGAGCAAACAACTTTTTCATCCGAGAGCAATTACCCTATTAATTTCGTAGGTATGAGGAATAAACAAATTCAATGGATTCTAGGCTTCTGTATTTCCATTGCAGAAGCCTTGAGCTATTGCCCTTGTGTTCAAGCCCAAAAACCACCGAACGTATGTGTGAATCCACCAGCTCCCTATGAGATGGGGGGGAGCTTTAAATTTGTGATTGAAGAAAATGGGATGGCCTATTACAAGGACCAAGTCTGTGTGGGCAACAAAATAACGCCCATTGGGTTGGTCAATGACAATACCGAAGCCAGCGGCAACCATCGGTACCTTTTAGATGTAAAGGATGACATTTTTATTCCAAAGCCCTCAGAGCTATCCCCAGTGGATAATTTTACGATTTCCAAGACCAATGCGGGTTTGTATTGGGTGATGCAAATTGAGGAAGTTAGTGGGAAATTCAGATTAAATTGCCGAGCCTTGACCATTCAAGCCCCACCTCCTCCCAAGGCTTTGTCGGGACTTCTAGCCACAGTGGAAGCGGACGGAAACCTCACCATTTCCACCCCCGAAGAACCTGCTATGGGGAGGGATTTTGCACTTTTTTTAGCGCCTACCTCTACCTTTTTGGATCTAAACCCGACTCCTTTTTGGAAGGTATCGAGCTTGGATGCTCAAAAGCAGTCGTATTGTTTTACGACGCAGTTTTTCGGCGAATGTGAGAATTTATCGGAGATTTCAGAGCCCATTTGCACGCCTTTCATCGAGGAAAACCTAAATTATATTGAATGGGATCAACCTAAAGTGGGAGCCGACTGGGAGATTGTCAACTACCAAATTCAAGAGCTGGACCTATTGGGGACTACGACGAAATTGGTCGAAACCAGGGATCTGCGTGTGCCGATTTCGTTGGTTCGCGGAGAGTTGCCCAAGACTGTACGGTTGGCCGTGAACTTACGGCACAAAGTGAATGGCCAAGACGCTGTGATATATTCCAATACCTTGGACTTTTCTCCGATCCAACCCTTGTATTTCCCGACCGCATTCACCCCCAACCAAGATGGAATCAATGATACGTGGGGCCCGGTGTCGGCGCTGTCACCCATTTCCATCGAGATGACGATCCTGGATCGACTGGGACGGGTGGTATTTCAGTCCAATCAATGGCCTAATACCCAGTGGGATGGAAAAGATAACGGGGTCATGTTACCGACCGGGGTCTATACGTATCGGGTGAAATACCAGTGGCTTCCGGGGGTATTTCGTACGGTTCAAGGGGACATTCAACTGCTTCGGTAGGGTACGAGCGCAAAAGGAGGATAAAAAATAGGGGGAGGTAGGTCGAAAAGGGAATTGATTCATCGATTTACTTAGCTGTATACTATGCTTATTAACGTACAATAAACAATTGTACTAACTTACTGTTCTAAATTTCGATTTGTAGGTCAGCTTTGGCCTACCCATTTTTTGAAAAAAATGGTTATAATTAAAAAGTAATAGATTCTCTAAGAGGAAGAAGGAGGCAACTAAAGGAAGGTGTTTGATGAAATTTTATTTCGATGATGTGTTTGTTGTATCTATTTAATACTTTTCTTACTTTTATTGTGTTAAATCCTCATGTATGAAATTACATCAGTTGCTCAACTAATTAATGAATTTTAACCTTTTTACCAAGATACTTCCATTCCAAGTGTTTTTTGGAATGGTCGCTTGCCTATCTCCTTTGGTTTTTCTTTTTTTGACTTTTTGGGTTAGTGTCCCCTACGAGGATGACCTCGCCATGCTTCCGATATTAAACGCATCATGGAATGACCCCTTTTGGTGGCAATCCCACAACGAACATTACCTCTTAGTACATAAATTCTTCATAAAATTATTTTATATACTCTTTCAGAGTAATTACATTAAATGGGGTTTGATTTTTAATTTAAGTTGTTTTTTTTTCTTTTTTGGCTATCTGTTCCATAAAACATTTCAATATTCTTTATTGCATTTTTTTATAACGTTGGCATTGATCAGCGCACCCTCTATGTACGAAAATGTAAATTGGTTACTTTGTAGTAGCCAACATTTGATCATTTTTGTTTTTCTGATCGGATGTATCTACTTTTTGACTAGGAATAATCTGCACACAAAAAATTGGGACGTGTTTTGGGGAATAGTTTGTTTTCTTTTGACAGTTTTTTCCAGCGGAAATGGAATTTTAACTTTCTTAATCGTTTCTGTGCTTTTGGCGTATCGTCGGCAATTTTATTTGATGGGGATGATAGCCGGATTGTTTATTTTGATCAATTTATATTTTCCGAAATCGGCGCACGTACAATTTTTGAGTCCTTTGACGTGCATGAAGCAATTTTCGTATCTGATTAGTTCTCCTTATGGTTTCCTGACTAATCCCAAACTTTTATTGGGCATAAAAATCCTTTTTCTTTGGTTAGAGTGTAGATTCGTTTACCAAATAGTTAGAAGGCTGACCCGTCGGGAGACCTTTTCATCCATGGAGTATATATGGTACAGTCTGCACTTTTTTGCCTTAGGAAATCTTGTTTTCATGGCAGCATTTCGAAGCATTTCTCCACTCGATATTCCCGATCGGTACCGTATTTACATTCTATTTGTCTGGTTAACTTTATGGTACTTCCATTTTGGAAAGGTGTCTCGAAAGGCCATTTTGGTTCCTGCACTCGTCATTGTGATGGGGATGAATTGGTTGGAATTGGACCATGTTAAAATTCGGGCTTTCACTATGTTCCAAGAGAAGAAACTATTAGTGATCAATGCCACCCAAAATCATTCGGTATCTGATTCGTACTACCGAGGGTACTTTTCTACCTTGGTCCTTGCACAACATAGACGTGTACCTTTCACGGATTGCTATGAACTCAAACAACTAAAAACAAAGTGGGTTATCCCGTATTTCCCATTTTCTATGAAAACTTTTTACCTAAAGAGGGAGGAGGGACGATTTTTTTATGAATAAAAAAAGCAGCGAAGGCTATTTGAATATTTTGCCTTCGCTGCGCAAAATTAACTTTCAATATTTATTTGGCGGGTGCCTGATTCATTACTTCGGTTTGTTTCCGAATAGACTCCATGTGAATGAGTTTGAATAATTCCTCCACCATTTCAGGGTACAATTGAAGTGCCTTACCCCAATCAGCTCGGGAACCATGTACCTGTTTCCAACGATCTAATTGCAATACAGCTACGTTATTATCGCGTTTGTATTCTCCCAATTGCTCCACTACCGACATCCGAGAAGCGAGTACCTCCAATAATTCCCGGTCTAAATGATCCAATCGTTGACGAAGTCGGTCTAGTTCACTTTGGAAGTCGCTTCCATACGTCGCTTGACGAACTTCGATACCCTCCAACATGTCTTTCAGCGCGGCTGGAGTGAGTTGTTGAGCAGCATCTGACCATGCTTCATCTGGATTACGATGCGATTCAATGATTAAACCATCGTAGTTTAAGTCCATCGCCCGTTGAGTTAATTCCGCTAAATAGGCACGCTTTCCAGCCATGTGGCTAGGGTCACCAATCAATGGAATCTGGGGAAACAACGATTTAAATTCTACAGCAATCTGCCACATGGGCGAATTTCGGTATTTCACCTCCTGAGCATTAGAGAAACCCCGGTGGATGGCGCCTAATTTCTTGATCCCAGCTCCTGCGATACGCTCAAATGCACCAACCCACAAGGCTAAGTCTGGGTTTACCGGGTTTTTGATTAATACTGGGACATCCAAGCCCTTCATGGCATCTGCCAAGTCTTGAACGTTGAACGGATTGACGGTTGTTCTAGCTCCGATCCACAAAATATCGACACCATATTTCATAGCCAATTCGACGTGTTGAGGCGTAGCTACCTCCACGGCAACTGGAAGGCCCGTCTCCGCCTTGGCTTTTTGTAACCAAGGAAGTGCCTCTTCTCCTTTTCCTTCAAAACTTCCTGGGCGAGTTCGAGGTTTCCAAACCCCCGCTCTTAATACATGGCCAATGCCTTGGGCGGCCAATCCACGTGCCGTTTCGAGAACTTGTTCTTCCGACTCCGCACTACAGGGTCCGGCAATCAATAGGGGCTTTCCACCCGTATCAATCCAAGAGTGCAGCGGTTGAACGTCTAAATTTGCTTTCATTTACGTAACTTGTTTGATCGATGTATCTGGTTAAAAAAGTAAATTACAAAACCAATCCATATATATACACAATTTGCTTTATCTTTGTGTCGGATTTGATTCAATTTATCAAAAAAATACAATTAAATATTGTTTAATAACAGTCTTCATTGTACTTCATGACTTCGTCACAAACCACAAAAACTTTAAATTTCGATAATACCGAGATTTCGTTTGCTCGCTTATCGAACCGCCAGCTTCGCAAGACTTATTGGATATTTGCCTTAATGAATCAAAATGGTTTGGTCAAGATGGGCACATTCTTCATAAAACTTTCCCTTAAGCTTGGATTGCCCATCAAGGGTCTTATTCGCCAAACCATATTTTCACAGTTTTGTGGGGGCGAGACTATTGAGGACTGTCAGGAGACAATCGTAACCTTATCGAAGGCCGGTGTGGGTACAATATTGGATTACTCAGTTGAGGGGGAAGATGATGAAGCCTCATTCGATGCCACCTGCCAAGAACTCCTGCTAACCATTCAACGGGCTGCTCAAAATTCAGATCAAATACCTTTTGCGGTTTTTAAGGTTACTGGATTGGCTTCGACGCCTCTTCTTGAAAAAATTCAATTGGGTAAAGTCAATCTTACCCCCAAGGAAGAGGCAGCTTGGAACCGAGTGCGAGATCGTGTGGCGAAATTGTGTTCTGTTGCGGCGGCCAATAAAGTTCGTTTGTTTTTTGATGCCGAAGAATCTTGGATTCAAGATGTGATCGATCTCTTGTGCTACGAACAAATGGCCTTGTACAATCAGTCAGAAGAAGTCTGGATTTACAATACCTATCAACTGTATCGTTGGGAGGCCCTTGAGAATTATCAAAAAGCGGTCGCTGAGGGAAAAGAAAAAGGATTCAAAGTAGGAGCCAAATTGGTTCGGGGTGCTTATCTCGAAAAAGAACGCCGCCGGGCACATGAAGAGGAATACCAAGATCCTACCCAACCTTCCAAAGAAGCTACTGACCGCGATTACAACGAGGCGATTCGGTTTTCTATTCAAAATATAGACCGAGTAGCGATTTGTTTGGGTACACACAACGAAGAAAGTAGTAAATTGTGCGTTGAATTGATGGATGAATACCAAATTCAGCCTACAGATGCTCGCATTTACTTTGCCCAACTACTTGGGATGAGCGACAATATTTCGTTTACATTAGCCTCTATGGGATACAATGTGGCGAAATATGTTCCTTATGGACCCGTAGAGGCGGTAATGCCCTATTTGTTTCGACGAGCTGAGGAAAACACCTCTATTGCCGGACAAAGTAGTAGGGAATATTTACTCGTACGAAAAGAACTTTTGAGAAGAAAAAAACCATGAAACAACCTGGAATCTATTTTATAGTCGCCTTCATTCTGATCCTGATAGATCAATCCATTAAACTTTGGATGCATTTTAGTGTTCTCCCTACCCATTTTGGAGAAATAGATCTCGTACCCGGTTTCTTTAAATTGCATTATGTGCTGAATCGAGGTATGGCTTTTGGCATGGAATTAGGGGGAGAATATGGAAAATTGGCACTCACCCTGTTTCGCTTAGTGGCTATGTTTGGGATCAGTTGGTATATTGTGTATTTGCATCGACTTAAGTCCAACCCAGGTCTCATTTACTCTGTAGCTGCTATTTTAGCTGGAGCCATAGGCAATTTAATCGATTCCATCTTTTATGGGGTTCTGTTGGACAATGCTCCTTTTGACGCTCCCTTTCCTTGGTTTTATGGTCAGGTAATTGATATGTTTTATGTCATTGGCCTGGACGGCTTCTGGCCAGATTGGGTTCCTTTTTTGGGAGGAACGTACAATTCAACCCCTATTTTTAATTTTGCTGATGCTTGTATATTCTGCGGTGTCGTAGCGATCATGATATGGCAAAAATCTTTCTTTTCTGAAACCACTCCTGATGAAACCAACTCCCACGATCATGTTGCGTAATCCCTCATTTTATCTTTTTCTGTGTGCAATCCTTCTGGTATTTGTAACCTTTCATATTCCATTTGCAGCCAAAGGTATTTTTATTTGGGGGGTGGGGCTCGTTGGGTCAGGACTAAGCTTTTGGAGTTTACGGACATCGTCAACCCTAGCACAAAAGTTTTTTTCGGTGTTCCTTGGAATCAGCTTTATCGCCTTTGCCTTACTATTGTGCGAGGGATTTAAAGTTTGGGAATAAGTAATTCCCCCCTAAAATGCCTCACCAATAGTGGCATAAAAAGTGCCTTTTTCATAAGGACTCAGGGCATAATCCAACCGCAGATGGAGGTTGGATTTTGTGGCAATTCGAAGACCTGTGCCATAACTAACCTTGGGTTTATTCCACCGAAATCCTTGCTGATCTCCTAGCCAACCCATCGAGCCAAATCCAACCAAGCCGAAGGGGCCCCAAAATTTCCAGCGGAATTCCTGTTGGAGAAGAAAAGCATGGCGATCCCGAAAATACCCTTCGTACAATCCCCTCATTTTTCGTTGACCCCCTAAAAAAGCAAGCTGATTAAAGGGTACTTGGGGGCCAAAATGGGCCTGAAGCCATACATTCGTGGCGCTGGTTAGTTTCAAATGGAGGGGAATATATCGGGCATAATCTAAGTGCAGTCGACTGAAACGCTGATCGGCTCCAAATATCGGAGAGGAGGGTACCCAAAAGGCTTCAAGCCAACTCCCCTGAGTTGGATAAAATACCTGATCTCGTCGATCTCGTAAAAGGTAGGGTCCAATGCCAGAAGTTCGGCTAAACCGACTACCTTGGATGGTTCCCGTCTCCAACATACCTCCTGGCTGGACTCCCGTTACCTTATAAGCTTCATAATGAACCCGGAGTCCAAGGTAAGTCCGTGGTTTGATAGCCCATGCACCTGTTAACCGAACACGGGGAAAATCCACATCAAAAACTTCTTGAGGACCCCGATTTTCACCAATTCCGTAAAAGAAATAATTATACCGGTACCAACCTGAGTCATTGAAAATATACCATTGGTTATTTTTTAAAAACAGAGTAAAGGGAAGAAAAAGCAATAACTGTTTGTTCTGGGTAAAGGTAGCCCCAAATGAAATCTGAGATGGATTGGCGTAGGCTGAATCCCGTGCAAATGAAAACGCGGCGGTACCGGCTACACCCGCCCCCCAACGAGTTTCAGGAAATCGAAAGACAACTGGTAAGGCAATGACTTGCTTGTCCCGGAATACCGAGTTGGTATCCTGCTGAGCTGTCAAGTGAAGCGGTAGGAAAAAAAGGAAAAGTAGGAACAAGCGTTTCATGAACAAAGATACATCGATTCTATGGATCTACGTAATTCCATTCGGTTTCGGCCGTTGGGCAATCCATAAAATATTTGTATTTTCGGCCAGAATTAATCGTCCATGAATACCAAACATTGGAGCTTTCAAGCTTTACCCGAAACTACCCACGATTTTGATGTGATTGAGCACCTCAAGTCGGCTGTCCAGTTACCTGACCGCCTTGCGATTTTATTGTGGCAGCGAGGCATCCATACTTTCGACCATGCCAAAGACTTCTTTAGGCCGTCATTGGAAAGTCTTCATGATCCCTTTTTGATGCGCGATATGCCGGAGGCCATAGAACGCCTTTCCTTGGCCCTAGATCGGCAAGAAAAGATTGTAGTTTTCGGGGATTACGATGTAGATGGCACCACGGCGGTGGCATTGGTGTATGGTTTTTTGTCTAAACTGACGACCCAACTAGATTTTTATGTACCTGATCGATACAAAGAAGGGTATGGCATTTCCAAACAAGGGATTGAGTGGGCTGTGAGTCAAGGGATTACCCTTATGATTGCCTTGGATTGTGGGATAAAAGCCATTCAGGAGGTAGAGTATGCGCGCACGCTCGGTCTTGATATGATCATCTGCGATCACCATGAACCGGGGGAAACAATCCCGAAAGCGGTCGCGGTTCTGGATCCTAAACGGTCGGACTGCCCATATCCCTTCAAAGAACTATCCGGCAATGGGGTAGGATTCAAGTTGATGCAAGCCTTATGTATGCATCGGTCTATTCCCTTCGATGAACTTTGGCCATTTTTGGATTTATGTGTGGTCAGTATTGGGGCAGACATCGTTCCGATTATTGGTGAGAATCGAATTTTGGCTTTTTATGGACTGAAAAAACTCAATGAGTCGGCCTGTATCGGCCTATCCGCCCTAAAAAAAGTGGCTGGATTTACGGAGCCCATGACCATCGAAAATGTGGTTTTTATCCTCGGGCCTAGAATCAATGCCGCCGGTCGAATATTTCATGCCAAAGCGGCGGTTGAATTGCTTTTGTCTCAAAATTTTGACGATGCTTGGGCTATGGCTCAAGAAATTCAGGCGTACAATATGCAACGTCGTGAGCTAGACTCCTCGATCACGGAAGAAGCGATTCGGATGATACAGGAGGATGCATGGCTTTCCAACGAGGCTCAATCCACGGTGCTTTACAATCCCCAATGGCATAAAGGGGTGATCGGAATTGTGGCGTCGCGTTGCATAGAAAAAGTGTATAGACCGACCATCATCCTGACTCAATCCCACGATGTAGCGGCTGGATCTGCTCGGTCGGTGGAGGGTTTTGATCTCTATGCTGCGCTTGAGGCCTGCTCTTCTTGGTTGATTCAATTTGGAGGTCATACCCATGCCGCCGGAATGACCATCTTACCTGAAAATATTCCAGGATTTAGACAAGCTTTCGATGAAGAGGTGAAACGGCGACTTGAGGAGGAAAATCGGGTCCCCAAAGTACGGATCGATCTGTCCCTGACTTTGGCAGATATTACACCTAAATTCTTTAGGATCATGCGTCAAATGGGGCCGTTTGGACCTAAAAATATGCAGCCGGTTTTTATGACGCAAAATCTAAAATTGGTTAATCCACCTGTAATTCTGAAGGAAAAACATCTGAAGCTTCAGGTCATGGAGGAGTCCTCCGGGACTTCATTTGTGGCCCTAGGTTTTGGGATGGCAGAGGATTTTTACGAACGATTATTGAAAAATGAATCATTTGCCTTAACTTATACCATCGATGAAAATAACTTTCGTGGACAGGTCTCTCTTCAACTCATGATCAAAGACATCAAATGGAAAGACGACTTTCATCAACTAACGAACCTTACTCAAATCGAATATTCTTTTAATTAATTATGCCGTCGCTCGTTCTCTCATTACACAAAAATGGTCATTATCTCACATTTTATCGGAATGGTCAAGAAGTCAAGCTTACCCTGCCCGGAGAGGACTGGCATGCACATGACGAGGAACGAAGTTTAGCTGAGGCAAAAAAGCATTTTCCCGAAGAGGATTTTCAATGGGCTGGCTGCATTCGATACCCTCGAAAAAAAGACCATCTCCCGCTTGGAAATCCATTGGAAAATGAGCCGACTGTATTTTCGCATTTTGATTTAGGCTGGAAAGCACTGAAAAGGGTGGGGCAGGGTGCACCATATTTACTTTGGACGGATGATTGGACCTACGCACTAGGTGGAGGCATTCGTGATATTTCGGCCTTCCAGCAAGCAGCCGGACAATACCCTATCTGGTGGGAGGAAAATACCCATCATGTCGCTTGTCTGTTTTCAGGAAATGAGCAGGAACGTCAAATTCACCATTTAGCTCAACATTTCGGTGTGGCACCAGAAGAAATCGTTTCGATGCCCTATCAACAAGCTGTGGTAAGGCGCCTACGTGAACGTTTTCCTCAGGTGATCCCGACCCAAGCCTCCACAGATTTTCTAATGGATTGCCCCTTTGTCGAAAGATCACTAAATCAATTTAAGCAGGTAACAGAAGCTTACCATCAATTCATGTTGGATTTGGTCGCACAGCAGGTGGCGGCTTGGAGTAAGGTGGCGCATTTCAAAACAGGAGCCCAAGTTTTGGTAGGTGGAAGACTTTCCACAAGCCCACATTTTATGCATGGACTGGCAGAGGCTTTCTTTGGCCAAGAAGTCTATGCCGTCACGGGCGTATCGTTGCCCGAATGGACATTACTTCAGCCTGAGTTGGTTCGGCCCGAGATGGTACGTTACCGTTAATCCTCGGGATACGGTAAAAAAACAAATCCAGCAAAGCCCTCATCCCAAATAAACAAGCAGGCAAATTCATCTGCGTTTTTGTAGTTTTCCAGGAATAAGGGTTTTGAATCCTCCGACATCAAGGTCCGTTGGATAAATTCCTCCACCATCGAGGCTCGGTAATGGTAGCGAGTCTGAAAGTCAGCCTTATCAAATAAAAGTTGACCGAACTCCACGGTTTCTTGGCTAAGGGTAAAAATTGGGAAGTCTGAGAATTTTCGTTTCCTTATTTGGTAGGAGGCTTCTTTTATGTACTCTGCCACCTTAACGAAGTCCTCGGCCACAAAACCCATCAATTTTTTATTGATTTCGGGCGAGTTGGCATCATCCATCAAGGAATTTTCATTGCTATTGTAGATCATATTTGATTTGGATTTAAAGTCGAGCTGCCAATAGTAACGCAATATCGCGGTACCGTAACGAGAATCGTTTGGCCATTACTTCATGGGTCATGTGTCCTTTGTAACAATATATACCTTGATTGAACCAAGGGGTATTGTATATCATTTCCTCAATGGAACCCATTCGTCCCATTTTCAGCAACATGGGGGTAAAAATATTAGACAAGGCAATAGAGGCAGTATGAGCTACCCGAGATGGGATATTGGGGACGCCATAGTGAATAATGCCATGTTTTACAAAGGTAGGGTGCTGGTGAGTTGTCATTTCTGAAGTCTCAAAGCAACCGCCCTGATCGATGGAGACATCAATGATTAATGATCCTGGCCGCATGGAGGCGACCATTTCTTCCGTGACCACACAAGGACTGATGCCATTCTCTGCCCGAAGAGCCCCAATGACCACATCCGCTTGTTGAATGGCGTGGGATAGTAATTGGGTATCTAAAATGGAGGTATGGACATGCTGCCCGACCGCATATTTTAACCGCTGTAAACGATAGATTTGGCTGTCAAAAACCTTCACCTCGGCCCCTAAACCAATGGCGGCACGGGTGGCATATTCAGCGACCGTTCCAGCACCTAAAATGACAATGGACGTAGGAGGCACCCCGGTCACTCCTCCCATCAGGACACCACGTCCTCCGTGAGCACTGCTGAGAAATTCGGCAGCAAGTAAAAGAGCTGCATTACCAGCAATTTCACTCATGGCCCGGATCACAGGTAAATTTCCAACTTTATCTTCTAAGGTCTCAAAGGCTACACCAATCACACGTTTTTCCAAAAGTCGCTCAAAGTACGATTTGGTTAATGCTGGAAAGTTCAGGGTCGAAAAAATAGCTTTCCCGGGTTTCAGTAGATTGAACTCCGACTCAATCAAGGGTTCAATTTTAAGAATTATTTCTGAATCAAATACCTCCTCTGGACTTCCAACAATTTCTCCACCTGCCAAAAGGTATTGATTGTCCGTAAATTGAGCTCCCAAACCTGCCCCTTTTTCGATTCGAACCCTAAAACCATGATGAATGAGTAAACCGACGGCATCGGGGGTCAAAGCGATTCTATTTTCTTGAAGTGACACTTCTTTGGGTAATCCAATGGTAATCGAACTTCCCTTCCCCCCAAGTTTGGCAGGAAGTTCCTTAGTCAAGAGGCCGGTTTCGGCCAGCATGGGCATATCTGATAAAGGAGCAGGCATACATTAGACATTTTGAATCCAATCGACTTGAACTTGCCGATGATCTTGATCGATCAATTGAAAGGTTAAAAGGATATACGACGGTGGCCACAAGGCTTCAACGCGATCGGGCCATTCCATCCAAACAGAGTATCCAGAGGTAAGGTATTCCTCCATCCCCATATCCAAAGCCTCTTCTAATCGATTAATTCGGTAACAATCAAAATGATAGATCGGTTCTTTTGAGGAATCTTCGTATTCGTTGACCAAAGCGAAAGTAGGACTTTGAATGGCCGAAACCACACCTCTTCCTTTCCCAAGCGCTTGTATGAAGGTAGTTTTTCCAGCACCCAAGGTGCCGCGAAATAACCATACGTTTTCCATGCCAAATTGGTGTTGGACTTGGTCGGCCACTTCCTTCAATTCACCCAAAGAATAGTGCCAAGTTTGCGTTTTAACCACGTTCATATTGCAAAAATAGGAGGAAAAAAGGAAAATTAGGTAGTGGTTTGAGATATTCAATTTTGTTTTCAAAGTTGTCCCAAAGTATGAAGAAAAATATGGAAATTTGTTAATGAAATTTTCTTTAGATGTTTCATCAATTCAATCTCATTCCACCTTTTTAACGCACCTGAACGGTTCATGTCAGAGAATAGAAAACAAATCATTCTTTTTTTCTTTTTTTTGGTGGGATTAGTTTATCTAATTCGCCTCTTTTATTTACAAGTCATTGATGCCAAGTATCAAACATTGGGATCGGTGAATTCCATTCGAAAAGAAATACGTGTTCCTAATCGAGGACAAATTTACGACAGGTCCGGTGAGTTACTGGTAGCCAATGTAGAAGTGTACGATGTGTATGTAACCCCGCGGCAGGTACAAGTGTCGGATACGCTATTGTTTTGCAACCTATTTGGAATTACCCGAGGGTATTTTGATTCCACGATGGCTGCCGCTATTTCTTTTTCGAAAATCCGACCTTCCGTATTTCTCCGTCAACTTTCCAAGGAGGATTATGCTAAAGTGTCAGATGCCATGATTCATTTCAAAGGCTTTACGTTTGAGCAGTCTTTTTTCAGAACGTATCCCAAGCCGACCTTGTCCAATGCCTTGGGGTATATTGGTGAAATTCCCAAAGAAGATTTCGAAAACCAGGGAGAGGATAAATACTACCGAAAGGGGGATTACATCGGTCTAACCGGATTGGAGAAATTTTATGAAACAGCGCTGCGTGGAACACGTGGAATTCGATATAGGCTTTCCAACGCAAAGTCCGAGGATAAAGGTCCTTATGCACCGGTGCCCGGGAAAGAGAATGTGGGAGAGTTTGATACCTCGGCCGTGATTGGAAAAAACCTATACACTACCATCGACTATGGCATCCAAAGTTTAGCTGACTCACTCTTCCAAGGCAAAGTAGGCGGGATAGTGGCTATAGAGCCTTCTACAGGTGAAATCCTAGCGTTAGGTTCGTACCCTACCTACAATCCCAATGCCTTGTCGGGTCGTGAGTTTTCGAAAAATTTCAAGCAACTTTCCCGTGATCCCGACAAACCGTTGATCAACCGTGTAACCAACTCTTTTTATCGACCCGGTTCTACATTTAAGTTGATTCAAGCTGCTCTTGCTCTAGAATTGGGGGAAATACGGCCAAGTTCCAGTTTTCATGGTGCACCTTCTCCCTTTCGGTATCACTCGGCTCCCGGATTTGAAATGGCCAATGTAAAAAATGCCATTCAGGTTTCTTCTAACCCTTATTTCTTCAATGTTTTCAAAAAAATTATTGAGCATGAGCCTCAAGGAACGCCTTTCAAAACAGCTCGACATGGGTTGGAAATTTGGCACCGAATGGTAGAGAAATTTGGCTTTGGTATCAAATTGGGCATTGATTTACCCAATGAGAAAAAGGGTCTTCTGCCCGACGTAGAGCGCTATGATAAAGTATATGGAAAGGAACAATGGAAGTTTTCCAATATTTATTCATTGAGTATTGGTGAGGGAGAGCTTGGTACCAATATTTTAAAATTAGCTAATTTTACCGCCGCCATTGCCAACAAAGGATTCTGGGTAACGCCTCATTTGGTGCGTGGCATTGGTAAAATAGGGGAAATTCCCGATTCGCTCAAAAAGGTGCATCAAACCGGAATCAGTGCCCGTCATTTTGATCCCATCATTGAGGGGATGGCTGCTGTGGTGGCACAAGGTACGGGGAGACGTGCCCAAATAGAAGGATATGAGGTATGTGGAAAGACGGGTACCTCCCAAAATGCCAAAGGCAATGACCATTCCATTTTCATTGCGTTTGCCCCGAAAGAAAATCCCAAAATTGCCATTGCTGTCGTGGTAGAGAATGGAGGATTTGGTGGAGTTGCTTCCGCTCCCATTGCAGGTTTGATCATGGAAAAATACCTGAAAGGAACGACCATCCGGCCAGAGTTTAAGGAATCTGTTATGAAACAACGTTATACTACTGTCAACGCAGCCAAAGCCCGTACCCGAGAATATTAAAACCTATGCAACGCGATATCGATATTAAAAAAGGAATTGACTGGACCACCATCTGGTTGTATGTTTTACTGCTTGTCATCGGCTGGATCAATATTTATGCCGCTGTTTTTGATCCCGACAACCCACTCGGTATTTTTTCCTTGCAACATAATGCCGGCCGGCAGGTCATGTTCATGGCCTTGTCTGTTGTGCTAATCATGATTATCTTATTTTTAGACTATAAGATCTATGACGCGTTTGCATACCTGTTCTACGGTGCTTGGATATTGGTTTTGATCCTCACGATCTTCGTTGCACCGGATATCAAGGGTTCCCACTCTTGGATTCGGATGGGATCCTTTCAGTTTCAACCCGCTGAGTTATCTAAGATTTTTTCCGCATTAGCCATTTCTAAATATTTGAGTACCCAAGGGGTCTCTTTGAAAAAAGGGAAAAACCTTTGGACGGCTGCCGCCATGGTGCTTTTACCACCCGTGATCATCATTTTGCAACGTGAGACCGGAAGTGCCTTAACGTATGGTGCCTTTCTCATTGTCTTTTACCGAGAAGGTTTGCCCGGATTTATCCCCTTTATGGGCATCGCCGCGGTGGCCTTGTTCATACTTTCCTTGATTTTTGATGAATTCTATATCATAGCGGGGATCGTCAGTTTAGGTGTGGTTTTTTGGGTCTTCTTTTTGAAACGTTACCAACGAACACGCCAATCCTTTTTTTCAATCGCAGGAGTGGTCCTGTTAGCTTCCGCCTTTGTTTTTGGTGTGGATTACTTCATTAACCATGTGTTGGAGCCTCATCAACAAAAAAGAATTCAAGTTCTGGTCAACCCAGACGCCGATCCACGAGGTGCAGGTTGGAACGTAACCCAGGCACGAATTGCCATTTCTTCAGGAGGATTTTTAGGGAAAGGATATTTACAAGGTACCCAAACGAAGTTCGATTTTGTACCAGAACAATCCACCGATTTTATTTTTTGTACAATTGGAGAGGAGTGGGGTTTCATTGGCGCTTTGGTTCTCATTGCCATTTACTTGATTCTCCTTACTCGGATCATCAATTTGGCCGAAAAACAAAAAACCAAGTTTGCCCAAATATATGGGTATTGTGTGGCTAGTTATTTATTTTTTCATCTATTAATCAACGTCGGGATGACCATCGGTCTCATGCCGGTTATTGGTATCCCGTTACCCTTTATAAGTTATGGAGGTTCTGCTTTATGGTCATTCACCATTTTGCTTTTTATCTTCCTTAAGCTAGATGCCCATAAAAGTTACAAAGTTTAGTTTAACGAAAATCCCCCCGTTTGATAGACAATGGGGGGATTTTTGTTATAAATGATCAACTCTCAATTGGAGCATTTTTCAGCAAAATGTAGAAGAAATTGAGCACTTATCTCCGGTGCTTCCACCATTCCTGCGTGTCCGACATCATCTAACATCAGGACGTATGGTTTTTGGATAATACTTACTTGTTGAATGGCATCTTCTTTGGAAATAAAAGGGTCTTGCCCCCCAATGATCATGCCAATAGGAATAGGCAACGAGGTGAGAATATGCATTCTTCCTTTTCTTCCTTTCATAGCTTGGGTACCGGCAATTAAAACATCGGGATCAATCGTACCATGAGTCTGGGCAAATTGTTTGACCTGCTCGGGATGCTCTTGAGTAAACTTTGGTCCAAAAATTTTAGGATGAAATTCTTCCAAAAACAATTCCGCCCCATTTTTTTTGATGAATTCAATGGTCTTCTGGCGGGCCATTTTTCTAGCTTCAGTGTCAGCCATTGCGGAGCTATGAAATAAAACCAATCCTTTTAAAACTTTAGGATACTTCTCAGCAAAACCTAGAGCAATGTAACCTCCCATTGAAAAACCTACTAAAATAGGATCTTTGACCCGCTCTGTTTCCAAATAGTGGTGTACCCATTGGACATATTCATCCAAATCTTCAAAGGTTAGATGAGACATTTTGGGTACTTTGATTGGGGCCTTGGATTCTAAAAATGGAATCAGGTCGTCCCAAACACCTTGGTGCATTCCAAAGCCATGGAGTAATACTATGGTTCCGTTTATTTTCATGGGATAGGCGAGGAGTTAGGATTCAGTTATTTACGTTGTCTAGCTTTAAATCGTTGCCGTCTTCGGTTTCGGCGTAGGGCTTTCTTTATGGCAAAAATAAAGAATAGTAAGGATACTAAACCAAATAACAGAGCCAAAGATGGAAAATTTAGTATAGTCAAAAGCATGGCAATTCCTAACAATCCACCTCCAATCCAAAAACCATCGTTATTTGGTCTAAAAAGAGACCGACGTTCTTTTTTGGCCGGCTTTTTTTTGCTCGATTGACTGATGCCCAAGTTCTCTTTCCAGTTCCCTTTGGAGCTCCTGTTTCTTGCTTTGGGTTTGTCTTTTTTAAGGGATTCCTCAGTCAATTGATCCAATTCCGTGGCCAGGATGAGCTCAGGGTGTCGGGTATTGACGGGCATTTCGGGAAATGGCTTAGTCGGAATCAACTCAGGACGGGGTACCGTCAAAGTTTGGGTAGGAGCAAGGCCGAGGTTTGGCTCCGGCCGATAGGCCATTCGATAAAGAGACGACTGGCAGGAGCTCACAAGAACACCTGCCAGTACGGGAAAAATCATTCGTTTTTTTCGATTCATACAAAAAATTTAGGCGACAATGGCTTTTTCGAACAACGCAGACCGTTCAAATTTATTTTGGGCGTATTCTTTTGTCACCGTAAATTCTTGAACACCGGTTTGGGAAGGTAATTCGAACATGGCATCGGCTAAAATGGATTCGCAGATAGACCGTAGTCCACGAGCTCCAAGTTTGAATACAATGGCTTGATCGACAATGTAATCCAAGGCATCTTCGGTGAAGATAAGTTGGATATTTTCCATCGAAAAGAGTTTTTTGTATTGTTTGATCAAGGCGTTTTTAGGTTGTACCAGAATCAAGCGCAGTGTTTCTCGATCCAATGGATTGAGGTAAGTCAATAAGGGGAGACGACCTAAAAGTTCGGGAATCAAGCCAAAAGATTTCAAATCTTGTTGGGTAACATATTTGAGTAAGTTTTCCCGATCGATGGTTTTCTGCTCACCTCCTTGGACAAAACCAATTGCTTGGGTATTCAACCGATTGGCAATATGACGGGAGATTCCATCAAATGCACCTCCACAAATAAATAGAATATTTTCTGTGTTGACCTGAATCAATTTCTGCTCAGGGTGTTTTCGCCCACCTTGAGGTGGAACTCCCACGATCGACCCTTCCAATAATTTGAGTAGACCTTGTTGCACACCTTCTCCGGAAACATCCCGTGTAATGGAAGGATTGTCACTTTTGCGGGCGATTTTGTCAATTTCATCTATGAAAACGATCCCTCGTTGTGCAGCCTCTACGTCGTAATCGGCAGCTTGTAGGAGGCGACTCAAAATGCTTTCTACATCCTCTCCAACGTAGCCAGCTTCTGTAAGAACGGTGGCATCGGCGATAGCGAATGGAACTTGTAGCTTTTGCGCAATTGTCTTGGCAAGGTACGTTTTACCTGTACCCGTTTCGCCCACCATGATGATATTGGACTTTTCAATGAGTATGTCGTCCGGATCCTCAGGTTGGGTCAGTCGTTTGTAATGGTTGTAAACAGCTACACAAAGAGATCTTTTGGCTTGTTCTTGTCCAATAACAAACTGATCCAAATAGGTTTTTAGTTCGGCAGGTGTTCGCAGATCAAAGCTAGCTCCGTTTTTCGATTTTTTAGCCTTAGTTTTGGTAACGGTAGTAGTAGCAATACCTTCTTGCGTAATGAGGTCATGACCTTGCTCAATACAATGGTTGCAAATATGACCTTCTAGACCCGAAAGGAGCAGATCTACTTCGAATTTTTTACGGCCGCAAAAAGAGCAATGAGGCTCTTTCTTGTTGGTTTGGTCTTTCATAGAGATGGGGAAACATAAACAAACACCCGACGCTCGCCGGGTGTTTTAAAAAACTGATGCGATTAGCGCGTGAGTACTTCGTCAATTAAGCCGTAAGCTTTTGCTTCTTCGGCCTTCATCCAGTAATCCCGATCAGAGTCGGCTTCGATCTGTTCAAATGATTTGCCAGTATGGTGTGCCAAAATCTCATACAATTCTTTACGAAGCTCAATGATTTGTTTTACCGTAATTTCCATATCCCGAGATTGGCCTTGAGCTCCTCCGCTTGGTTGATGAATCATCACCCGAGCATGCGGTAGGGCAGTTCTTTTTCCAGCGGCTCCACCCGCTAACAAAACAGCTCCCATCGAAGCGGCAAGTGATGTACAGATGGTAGCTACCTCAGGACGAACATACTGCATGGTATCATACATACCCAAACCGGCGTACACTGAGCCGCCAGGAGAATTGATATACATTAGGATGTCCTTTTTTGCGTCTACTGACTCCAAAAATAGCAACTGAGCTACCACAATATTCGCCACCTGATCGTCAACTCCTGTCCCCAGGAAGATAATACGATCCATGATCAATCGAGAGAAGACATCAATGGCGGCAAAGCGCATGGGGCGTTCCTCAATGATATTGGGAGTCATATTGGTTACGTTGTGACGTACGTAATCATCGACTGTTAAACCGCTCATCCCTAAATGATGAACAGCATATTTTCTAAATTCTTCTCCAAAATGCATCATGCGCTAGGTTATTATGTAGGATTATGTTTTGTATTCAACAAAAAAATAGGTCGTCTGGTTTCTTACAAACAAACAAAAAAAACGGGAGAGTATCCCGTTTTTTTTGTTTAAATGGAGTCGGATCAAAGAACCGAATAACTGGCTTGGGCCACTTCATTGAATTGTTCAACGGGCACTTGGCGGCTATCCACTTTCACTTGGCCGCGAATGTATTCCATTACTTTCCGTCCAAATGCTTTATTAAAATAATTGCGGAACTGATCTTGTTTACCCTCTTTCAATTGTTTCTCAGCCATTTGGTTGATGAAATCTTCCATTCCAGGGAACTGCTGACCGCCAAAGTAATTGTATATTTCAGCTTTTACCTCCTCGACAACATCAGGGTATTCAACTTTAATTGCCTCATTGTCTTGAGCAATGTGATTTTTGATCAAATCTAGGCGTAAACCACGGGCAAAAGCCGGATAATCTTTGTTGATTTCTTCCTCGGTGAATTTGCCTTCATTGATTTTAAACAACCAGTTTTTCAAAAACTCTTCAGGCAATTGAATCTGAGTGGCCTCCAACAAGGATTTTTCGATGTCGTAATCCAAAAGCAACTGCGACTCTCGGTCGTAATTCTGTGCGATGATGGATTTAATTTCAGCCCGTAGTTCTTCTTCGTTGGTTACTTTATTTGGGCCGACCGCTTTGTCAAAAAACTCTTGGTTCATTTCGGCCAAAACTGGACGGGTGATCCGCGTAACAGCAAATTCGAATACACCGGATAGAGCTGCAGCTTCTTCATCCGATTTGCCTGTTGCAAATCCAAGTTCACGAACAGTGGCAAACAAACCTTGAATGTCAAAACTAACCGATGAACCTACTTCAAGTCCTTTGAAAATATGTTGGGCAGACTCCACTACTTTATCTGTCGGGATACCCGATTGAAAACTGAACTCTGTGGAGGATTGGGTCAACATACCAAATACAAGGTCCCCGATTTCAACTGACTCTGGGGTTTCCTCTCCAGCGAATCGACGGCGAAGATCCTCGATAGCCTCGTCAACACGTGCTTCAGCGGGTTCGATCGCATATTGGACAATCGCCGGAAGCTGAGCAAGGTCAAGAGAAAAATCAGAGGCCAAACCTACCTCATAAGCAAATGTAAAGGTCTTTTGGGTATCCCAATCAATAGAATAGGCTTCTTCGTTTGGCATGGGGTCTCCCACCACGGCAAGTTTGTTATCCAAGATATATTGATTGACCTGCTTGCTGACTGCATTCAATACTTCATCCACCAAAACACTTTTGCCATACACCTTTTTGATATAGCCCATCGGAACATGACCCGGACGAAATCCTTTGATCTGAGCAGTTTTAGCGTATTGCTTTAATTTTTTATCTACTTCGGGTTGGTAATCAGCTTCCTCCAAAGTAACGGTTAAGCGCGCATTGGTTGCTGCGTATTTGTCGAATGTTGTTTCCATTTCGGAATATTTCTGAGGTGATTAATGAACAAAACTGAATATAGGGATCAAAATGACTTTGAAAATAAAAACCCTCCAACCAAAAATAGGTTTAGAGGGTTCTATTTGTACGGGCGGAGGGAATCGAACCCCCACGCCTTGCTGCACTAGATCCTAAGTCTAGCGCGTCTACCAGTTCCGCCACGCCCGCAATCATTTACGATTGGACTGCAAAAGTAGGGGATGATTTTTTTGAATCCAAATTTTTATCAAAAAAAGTTGAATTTTTTTTTAATTAATCAATTTCAGTCACTCCTGCATGAATTTTTACTCAATCAGTTGGGATGAGCAATGGAAAAATATATATTTGTTTACTTCTGTTTTTGTAATGATGAAATGTAACTCGGATCGGTAATCTCGGCGACAGAGGGTATGGTTTAACAAGACGAATAATGTATGGTCTATGAGGACATAGACCATGGGTGGTAAAATCGACACAATATAGAAACGAAAATACGCATGGATACGGCAATCATGTCCGTCATGAAGACGGAAGAGTATTACACCGAAGAAGAAAAAAAGGAAATCAGAAAACGGTATCGTCGAATCTTGCGGTCTTTGAAACCTTTTCTGAAAGGAGATGATGTAAAGCAAATTCGAAAAGCATTTGACTTGTCGTTGGATGCGCACAAAGAGATGCGGCGGAAATCGGGTGAACCGTATATCTATCACCCGCTGGAAGTTGCCCTAATTTGTGTGGAGGAAATAGGTTTGGGCCCAACCTCCATCATCTGTGCCCTCTTACACGACGTGGTGGAGGATACTGATTTGACATTGGCCGATATCGAACGAGATTTTGGAACCAAAGTTGCCCGCATTATTGACGGGTTGACAAAAATTGCCGAAAATTTTGAGCAGAGCCAGTCCGCCCAAGCTGAGAATTTCAGGAAAATGTTGTTGACCCTCTCCGAGGACGTCCGAGTGATTTTAATTAAACTTGCGGACCGCCTTCACAACATGAGGACCTTGGAAAGCATGGCCCGAAATTCTCAACTGAAAATCGCCCATGAAACCATTTATATTTATGCACCGCTCGCTCACCGTTTAGGGTTGTATCAAATTAAATCCGAACTTGAGGATCTGTATTTAAAATACAATGAACTGGAGATTTACAAGGAAATCGCCCAAAAACTCAAAGCAACCAAGTCCAATCGCGAAAAAATGGTCGATCGGTTCATGCAACCCATCGCCAAACGATTAAAAGATGCTGGCATTGAGTTTTACATCAAAGGCAGACCTAAGCATATCTACTCCATTTGGAATAAAATCAAAAAGCAGAATGTGCAGTTTGAAAAGATTTTTGATCTTTTTGCCATCCGAATCATCATAAAAGGCATCCCGGCCAACGAACGTGATAAGGAAAAAGCTGCGTGCTGGGCTGCCTATTCCATTGTAACAGATGAATATACACCGAATCCAGATCGATTGAAAGACTGGATCTCCACGCCTCGGGCCAATGGATATGAGTCACTTCATACCACGGTAATGAGCCATACAGGCGCCTGGGTGGAGGTTCAAATTCGGACAGAACGTATGGATGAAATTGCGGAAAGAGGGTATGCTGCCCACTGGAAATACAAAGGAAATAGTACCGCGATCAATCAGCCGCTTGATCAGTGGATTAATCAAGTTCGAGAAACACTGGAGTCAAAAGATAATTCGGCAATTGAATTCATTGAAGATTTTCGAGGAAGCCTTTTTAACGAAGAGGTTTTTGTATTTACACCCAAAGGCGATTTGAAAGTCCTCCGAAAAGGGGCTACCGTTTTGGATTTTGCCTTTGAAATTCACACCGAAATCGGCCGAAAATGTACCGCAGGAAAATTAAATGGGCATTTGGTTCCCATCAGCCATGTTTTGCAAAATGGCGATCAAATCGAAATTCTTACCACCAAGAATCAGAACCCCTCGGAGGATTGGCTTCGATTTGTAGTAACCTCCAAAGCCAAAGCTAGGATCAAAGATTTGCTCAAGGAAGGAAATAAGGTATACATAACAGATGGCCGGGAAATCATTCTGAAAAAATTAAAGAACCTGGGTCTGGAAAACAACCTAGAGACGATTAATCAGTTACGTGCTTTCTTTAATAAAAAAGATTATAACGAGCTGTATTACTTTTTCGGAAAAGGCTATTTGCAACCCGATGAAATTAAAAAGTTTAAGCACGAGCGGGAGGCCCATGTCAATCGTCAGAAAAAAATAGTCGAGGATGACAAGGCTTTTAAGGATGCGAAAAGTTTTGAGAAAGCCTTTAAAAAATCAAAAGGGCTGGATACCATCTTGATTGGAGACGACATGCAAGTGATTGATTTTACCCTGGCAGCATGTTGTAGTCCGATTCCTGGTGATGATATTTTTGGATTTTTGACTGTCAATGAAGGAATCAAAATTCATCGAAATGCGTGTCCCAATGCTCAAAAGCTTCTATCATCCTATGGCAATCGGGTAATCAAAGCCCGATGGTCCTCTCAACTGGCCCAATCTTTTCTAGTTTCCATTACATTAACCGGTATAGATCGTGTCGGGATTATTCAAGATATATCCCGAATTATATCCGCCGAATTACATATCAACATGCGAGGCTTGCAAGTGGAGACAAGAGATGGTATATTTGACGGTACTATTAAAGTGTATGTAAACGACACCAAACATCTGGATACCTTGATCAATAAGTTGAGCCAAATCGAAGGCATCGACCATATTGCCAGGATTCAAAATGAAGACTCCCTATGACTCAAAACTTAAGTTTCAAGTCATTGCTTGTCGGGGCAATGTGCTTTGGAATGACCTCCTTTACCTTTGCTCAATCCGATACCATTCAAGTTGACCGTCGAGTCATGGGAGTGAAGTACTCCGTCTACAATGTTCCTTTAGAGCCTAAATATGCTCGCAAAGTCTTGTACCGAGAAAAAGAAAGCCAACCCAATTTTAGAAAAGCAGATGTTATGTCTGGATTAGCCATATCGTCTGTAGGTGTTGGCGCATTTCTTCTGACGGATGCGTTAAAAGGTGTGCCCGCCGTCGAAATAGGCGCGGGTGGAAATGAAATTCCGTACACAATTCGGTCTCAAACAAAATTTGCAGGAGGCATTTTAGCCTTATTGATGGCGGGATGCTTGAGTCAATATGCACTCGACTTGAAAGTGAAAGCGGTTCGACATTACAACCAAAAGGAAGTTGAGCGAGCAAGAACTGAGTTGGGGTATTTGTCCAATCAACGTGTTGGTTTTCGGATTAATTTACCGTAAATTTGTTGGGTATTGAGGGCGGTTTTACGCCAGTGAACAAATGAACACGAATCTATCGAACTTTGATGCTGTAAAGCAAATATTTACAGCCTATCTTGAAAATAAACAGTTGCGAAAAACGCCTGAGCGTTTCGCAATTTTAGAGGAGATCTACGCCCGTACGGACCACTTTGATGTGGAGGATCTATATATCTCCATGAAAAACAAGAAGTATCAAGTAAGTCGTGCCACGGTGTACAATACATTGGATCTCCTTGTCGAATGCGATCTCGTTACTAAACATCAGTTTGGTAAAAATTTGGCTCAATACGAAAAGTCGTACGGAAACAAACAGCATGACCATCTTATTTGCTTGGATTGCCACCGTGTAGAAGAATTTTGTGATCCGAGAATTCAAAGCATCCAAAATATGGTGGGTGAATTGCTTGAGTCACAGGTCATGCATCATTCCCTAATCTTCTACGGTAATTGTAAAAAGGTAGATTGTGAGCACAAACCTGCTTCCTAATTTAACCACTCAACACAAAAACAAAATACACACGCAACTATGGTTGATATACTACTTGGTCTTCAATGGGGAGACGAAGGCAAGGGAAAAATTGTCGATGTTTTGGCTCCCAAATATGGTGTAGTCGCTCGATTCCAAGGTGGACCCAATGCCGGACATACACTTGAGTTTGATGGAAATAAACATGTCCTTCACCAAATTCCTTCCGGTATCTTTCGCTCAGACTGCCTCAATATCATTGGAAATGGAGTGGTTCTAGATCCCATAATTTTCAAGAAAGAAATAGAAGGACTCGGGAAATACGGTCTTGACTTGAAAAAAAATCTTCAAATTTCGAAGAAGACTGCCCTTATCCTTCCCAGTCACCGTTTACTAGACGCTGCCTCAGAAAAAGCCAAAGGAGATGCGAAAATTGGATCTACTTTGAAGGGGATTGGTCCAACCTACTCCGATAAAATCGCACGTCAAGGACTTCGACTAGGAGATGCACTTTCGCCCAATTTTAAAAAGAAATACAACGAGTTACTTCAAAAGCACAAGCAAGTCTTGGATTTCTATGAATACCCGGCGGATCTCCAAGAATCAGAAAATGAGTTTTTTGCGGCCTTGGAATTTATTAAAGAGTTCCAATTGGTTGATTCAGAATACGTTATTCAGGACCAAATGGCCCAAGGGAAACTTATTTTAGCCGAGGGAGCTCAAGGTTCTTTATTGGATGTTGATTTTGGTTCGTATCCCTTCGTTACGAGTTCCTCCACCACAGCTGCAGGTGTTTGTAGCGGGCTCGGGGTGGCTCCATCCAAAGTAGGAGAGGTGTATGGAATATTCAAAGCCTATTGCACACGCGTTGGTTCAGGCCCGTTTCCAACAGAGCTGCTGGATGAAGTGGGTGAAGAAATGCGCCGCGAAGGCCGTGAGTTTGGTAGTACGACCGGAAGGCCGCGTCGGTGCGGTTGGCTTGACCTACCCGCATTGAAATATTCCATCCTGTTGAATGGCGTTACCCAATTGATCATGATGAAAGTGGATGTACTTTCTATTTTTGACGAGATTCAGGTTTGTACCCATTATCAATTGGCCGATGGGACCCATACAGATCAAATGCCATTTGATTTATGCGAGGAGGAAGTAACCCCGATTTACCGATCCTTCACAGGTTGGAAACAAGATCTCGGCGATTACCGTCAATACGATGAGATTCCGGCCGCACTAAAAGAGTATGTTGAATTCATCGAAGCGGAGGTGCAAGTACCGATTACACTCATTTCGACAGGCCCGGATCGCGAATCCTTGATTTCTAAATAAGTTAAAAAACGTGTATCTTTTCAAACCGAAAGTCAGGATCCATTACAACCGCTTGACTTTCGGTTTTTTCGTATGAGAAAGGAATTAGCCAATTATTTGTTTTCGCAAGAAACGTTGTATTTCATCCCGACAGATTCTAGCTCAAAAACGATGGCTCGGGAGGAGGTCCCCGCATTCGAGATACCGACAACTCCCAAAAAGCATGTTTGGTGTTTTGGCGAAAAACCTGTCGATGAAAAACGAGAATTGATGGTGAAGCTATTGCAAGCTTGTCAATTAAAAGGGGCCGAGGTCGAATTTTATTTTTCTAGCGTACCGATTCAAGATTTTCTGACAGCCAACCCTCACCTAAAGACCTTGTTGGTTTTTGGCGACCGCGGAGGGGCATGGCCGTCCGACTGGAGCCGATTCGAGATTTTGGATCAGCGCGGAATCCAGTCACTTTTTTCCTACAGTCTGGATGAACTGGTTCAAAATAGACAACAAGAGAAACGAAATTTCTGGAATTGGCTGAAAAAGTTGTATGGTTTAGATTAATCTAGGGAATTCTGTCAACGGACGTATTTGATTGGTAAGGAAATCAACTGAGAAACACAAGGTCTTTAATCCATTGGTGAGACAAATAAAAGGGGCCTTGACTTCCCAATTGTATCGGCTGGCTTGATCGAGTACTTGCTGATTTAAGTTAATTTCAGTACTTTTGCATTCTACAAGCAAAAAGGGAGATCCCTCCCGGTTGTACGCCACAATATCCGATCGTTTCTTGAGTTGATGGTAGGTATGTCCGCTTTCCAGACGTATCAGGTTCTTGGTATACCCAAAATGCGAAATTAAAAGGTGTATCATGTGTTGGCGTACCCACTCCTCAGGTGTCAACAAGATCCATTTTTTACGAATGATATCTTGTACCCACAACTGATCTCCTGTTTTTTGAATTGTCAAGGAACAGGCTGGAAGTGATAAAATAGGATAGGGGATTTCCATAGACACAAATTAACTTAATATTATCATGCAAACAAAAGAAGAAATTGTACAAAACTGGCTTCCAAGATATACAGGAACGCCTTTAGAGGAGTTCAGACCCTATATATTACTCACGAATTTTAAAAATTATGTGGGAATGTTCGCTGAGAAATTCGGTGTGGAAGTTCGAGGTGAAAACAACCCGATGCAAACTGCCTCCTATGGGGAAATTACTATCATTAATTTTGGTATGGGCTCTCCCATGGCAGCCACGATCATGGATCTGCTTACTGCTGTAAAACCCAAGGCGGTTCTATTCCTTGGAAAATGCGGTGGACTAAAGAAAATTACCGCTTTAGGAGACTTTATATTGCCTATCGCAGCTATCCGGGGAGATGGTACCTCTGACGACTACGCCCGTCCTGAGATCCCCGCTTTACCCTCGTTCCGCCTACAAAGAGCTGTATCCGAAACCATTATCAAGCATGATTTCGATTACCTCACCGGCACAGTTTATACCACCAACCGGCGGGTATGGGAGCATGATGAGGAGTTTAAAAATTACTTGCGAGAACTACGCGCGATGGCCGTCGACATGGAGACTGCGACCATTTTTATCGTGGGATTCGTTAATGCCATTCCTCATGGGGCCCTTCTCCTTGTTTCGGATAATCCTATGATTCCAGAGGGCGTCAAGACGGAGGAAAGTGATAAAAAAGTTACCGGTTCGTATGTAAAAAGCCACTTGGAGATTGGAATCGATTCGTTGAATGAATTAGCGCAATCAGGCCAGTCGGTTAAGCATTTACGATTCGAAAATTAATATTTTTAGTGTTTCGGGCAACAGATGGAATCAATATTCCATCTGTTTTGTATTTTTGGCATAGGAAGGAATCCATTTTGAGAACAATTTGGGTATCCTGAAAGTAGTATACGCAGACACATCCACAGAACGAAACGCTGAATTCCACGCATGTCCTCATCGATAAAAGATATACAAGCCCCGATAGCCGCTGAAATGAAAGTATTTGAAGGAAAGTTCCGGCAATCGATGAAGACGCATGTCATGTTGTTGGATCAAATCATGAAATACATTGTGCATCGCAAAGGAAAGCAGATTCGTCCTATGTTTGTTTTCTTAACAGCAGGTGCACTCGGGACCATTTCAGAGGCAACGCACCGCGGGGCTGCCCTCATTGAGCTACTTCATACAGCTACGTTAGTGCACGATGATGTTGTCGATGATTCCAACTATCGGCGTAGCTTTTTTTCCATCAATGCTTTATGGAAAAATAAAATTGCCGTGCTTGTGGGTGATTATTTGCTATCCCGTGGCCTTTTGTTGAGTGTGGAGCATGAAGATTTTGATCTCCTCAAGATCGTTTCGACTGCCGTAAAAGAAATGAGCGAAGGGGAACTTTTGCAAATTGAAAAAGCAAGAAAATTAGATATAACCGAGGACGTTTATTTTGAAGTCATTCGGCAGAAGACTGCTTCATTAATCGCCTCCTGTTGCGCTGTTGGCGCTTCTTCTGTCGGGTGTGATCCACAACGTGTGGCCGAGGCTAAATTACTGGGCGAAAAAATTGGCATGGCCTTCCAAATCAAAGATGATTTGTTTGATTATGGAGACGCAGAAATTGGAAAACCAACAGGCATCGACATTAAAGAGAAGAAAATGACGCTTCCCTTGATTTACGCGCTAAATCAAGCCTCATGGTCGGAAAAACGTCATATCATTCGCATTATCAAAAATGAATCCAACAAACCAAGTAAAGTGGCAGAAGTCATTGAGTTTGTAAAAAAGTCCGGAGGGATCCAATACACCACCCAAGTGATGCAACGCTTCGTTCAAGATGCTCATGCCATATTGCGAACGTTTCCTGAAACTTTGTATCGAAAATCCTTGGAGGACTTGATTCAGTTCACCATCGACCGGACCAAGTGATCAATACTTGGTCCCGCGGCCATGGCCTTTTCTAGACTTTCGAGCTGCTGAGGCAGGCAAATCAACCCCGCCTTTTCCGAATTTTGATGGCAATCCTTTTGGAGTTTTGCTTTTGCTAGCAAAGGGAGAGCGAGGCGCATTCTTTTTGGGTTCCGATGCCTCCACAACAAGCTTGAGTCCCTCAATTTCAGCCCCATTGAGCGCAATGATTGCCGACAGCGCCTCCAATTCATTGGGCATTTGAACGAATCCAAATCCTTTACTTTGGCCAGTAGCTCGATCTTTGATAATTTGTACTGATTCGACCACCCCATAGGCAGAAAACAAAGCTTCCACCTGTTCAGGTTTGTACTTAAAGGGTAAACTTTTAACGAAAATATCCATAAAAATTAAGTGTTAGTCGCGGCTACCTTCGAAAAGTTCGTAGCCTTGTAATTTGCAAGGTAATTTCCCATTCAACAAATCGAATTTCTGAAGGGGTTTCAGTCCAAAATATTTAATGGCTTCAAGGTGCCCTGATAACACCCAAGCCGTGAAGTCAGGGTAACTCTTTTTCAAGTGCGAACCGATATCTTGATAAAAAGTGACGATCGAATCCTGAGACAATCGCTCGTCATAGGGTGGATTTAAAAAGACCCACCCATGGGCATGTCTAGGTTTCGATACGAAAAAGTCCTCTCGTTTTGCGGATATGAAATCTTCCACACCGGCGCGTTCGGCATTGGCCTGTAGAATGGACACGGCTCGGCTATCTAAATCACGAGCTAAAATCGGGGTCGCATCCTCTCGTTGATTGGCGATGCATTCGTCTTTGATGGATTGAAGCAGTTCTGGGTCAAAATCGGGCCATTTCTCAAAGGAAAAGGAACGTCGGAGCCCGGGGGCAATATTTGCCGCCATCATGGCAGCTTCGATCGAAAATGTGCCAGACCCACACATGGGGTCATAAAAGGGTTCGTTTCCTCCCCAACCACTCAGTTTAATAATCCCGGCGGCCAGTACTTCGTTTAGTGGAGCCTCCGTTTTCTGAAGGCGATACCCCCTTCGATCCAACGAATAGCCAGTACTGTCCAAGGAGAGCGTGAATCGATTTTCATGTATGTGAATATTGAATAGAAACGTGGGGTTTTCGGTATCCACCGAAGGCCTTCTTCCATATTTTCTTCGCATCGAATCCGCAATGGCATCCTTGGTCCGGAGCGATACAAAGTGACTGTGGGTAAAAATTGTTCCGGAGACAGTCGCCTGAATGGCAAAGGTATCGTCTGGTGTTAGGTAATCTGACCAGGGGAAATAAAATAATTGATCGTATAATTCCTTATCATGGGCAGCGCGGCCCGTAAAAATAGGGGCGAGAATTCGCAGGCCCGTCCGCAATGTCACATTCAAACGGTACACATCTTCTATGGTCGCGTTGGCTTTCACGGCGCGGGAAAGAAGTTGAACATCCTGGCAACCCATTGCCGTCATTTCGTTCGCTAAAACGGATTCTAACCCTTTAAATGTTTTAACAATGATTTCCTGTCTATCCATCCTGCAAAGGTACTGTTTCTTATGTATTTCCACTATCCAGCACGGTTTAAATTGGGTCAAACTGGGGTAAATTTGGAATTTTGTTTACTTTTGTTTGACCAAAATCTACACCTTTCTCTACATGAAATTTTTGAGTACACGTCGCCAAAGCCCCCTTGTTTCGTGGGAAGAGGCCATTTTACAAGGACTACCCCCCGACAATGGTTTGTACATGCCCACTGAAATACCTGTGTTGCCCTCCGACTTTTGGGAAAAGGTAGATACCCTTTCTTTTTTGGATATTGCTATAGAGGTGGCAACGGCATGGCTGAAAGATGTTATTCCCCCGCATGATATTCAACGGCTCATGAAAGAGGCCTACAACTTCGATGCCCCGGTAGTTACGTTGAAGGCTGATTTGTCAATATTAGAGCTTTTTCATGGCCCTTCAATGGCCTTCAAAGACTTCGGTGCCCGGTTCATGGCTCAGGTCATGACCTACTTCCTGGAAAAAAGCGATCAACATTTGCATATTTTGGTGGCCACTTCGGGAGATACCGGGGGGGCAGTGGCCCAAGGATTCTTTGGTTCAGACCGTGTCCGGGTGACTATTTTATACCCCAAAGGTAAGGTGAGCGATATTCAAGAAAAGCAATTGACCACCCTCGGGCAGAACATTCAAGCCATCGAGATAGACGGGACATTTGATGATTGCCAGGCATTAGTCAAACAAGCTTTTCTAGATGAGGAACTTCGTACCCAAATTCCTCTGGCCTCGGCCAATTCCATCAACATGGCTCGACTTTTACCGCAATCATTCTATTACATATCGGCTTTTGCACAACTTAAAAAAGTCGGGAAACCCCTCGTTTTTGTCGTGCCATCCGGAAATTTTGGCAATCTTAGTGCCGGAATTTTGGCGGAAAAAATGGGTATGCCTGTGGAAGCTTGGGTGGCCGCGACCAATGAAAATAAAGTAATACCTTCGTATTTAAAAACAGGGGTCTTTCAACCGATTCAGCCTTCTGTAGCTACTATTTCCAATGCCATGGATGTGGGAAACCCTAGTAATTTCCCTCGGTTATTTGCTTTGTTTAATGAAAGCTGGGATCTTTTAAAACAACGAATAGTTGGATACCATTTTTCGGATGATGACACTCGGAAAGCCATGATGAAATACTCAGAAGCACACCAATACATTGCCTGCCCTCATACGGCAGTCGGCTTGTTAGGTTGGGAGGCCTATCAAACAGAAACAAAAAGTAGTGCGCACGGGGTGGTCCTTTCAACGGCGCATTATGCCAAGTTTCTCCCCGAAGTGGAGCCCACCTTGAATCAAAAAGTTCCCATTCCAGAACGTCTGGCCGAACTTTTGGATTTACCTAAAACAGCACATGCTATGGGACCTCACTATGAGGAATTGAAAAAATGGCTTTTGGCTTCACAACATGCTTAACTTATCCTACAAATCCAAACTGATCTTAGCTCTCGGTTTAGTTTACGTCATATGGGGGTCAACTTATTTAGGAGTTAAATTGGCTTTACATGTTTTTCCACCCCTATTACTGACGGCAGTCCGCTTTGTTTTAGGTGGAGGTATTTTGTTTGCTTTTACTTGGATGCGGGGGCATGGATTGCCTTCTCGTGCTCAATTTTTAGGGGCCTCTAAATTGGGTATCCTCCTCAGTGGCTTTGGTACTGGGGCGGTCGCCTATGGTGTTAATTATGTTCCCTCGGGCATAGTGGCTTTGTTAGTGGCAACTTTACCCGTTTGGACGTTTTTATTGGATTATATTTTTTTTAGTCATTCCAAACCCAGTAACCTGACATTTATCGGCATGTTTTTAGGTGTCGTTGGGATGGTATTTTTACTGAATCCTCAACAGGCTGGACAGTCGTCCTTACCCTTGGGGCCTACTTTTATCGTTTTTTTGGGATCTATTTCTTGGGCTTATGGTTCCTTGATAAGTTTTTCAACCCCACAGCCAGGCGCCTTGCAATCAACAGCGCTCCAGATGTTGGCGGGCGGGATATTCGCCTTGTTTCTTAGTTATTGGATAGAAAGTCCCTGGATAGAGGCTTTTCGACGTCTGGATACTCAAGCAGTAGGCGCCATGTTGTATTTGATCGGAATAGGTTCCTACGTTGGCTACACGGCCTATATTTGGTTGATCAATCACGCCCCACCCTTATTGACCTCAACCTATGCCTATGTCAATCCGGTCGTCGCTTTATTTTTAGGATGGGCTCTCGCCCATGAACGTTTAACACCCCAAACTTGGATCGCTTCAGGATTGATTCTTTTGGGCGTACTCTGCATGACACTTGGAAAAAAAATAGTTCGTAAATCTTCTTCCACTTCATCCCATGGCACTTCAGATCCTTTATAAGAAAATAGACCTCGGAGTTCCCTTTGGTACTCGCGGATTTGTACCCACCATGGGTGCCTTGCATGAAGGGCACCTTGCTTTGGTGCGGAAAGCCTTACTTGAAAATGATGAAGTTGTAGTCAGTATATTCGTTAATCCGACTCAATTCAATAATCCTGACGATCTAAAAGCCTATCCAAGGACCTTGGAGTCGGATTTGGAGTTGCTGGAGCCTCTGGGAGATTTAATCGTCTATGTGCCTAGTATAGAGGAAATCTATCCTACTCCCTCACTGGTTACTCTGCAGTTTGGGTATTTAGAGCATATCTTAGAAGGCGAATTTCGGCCCGGGCATTTTCAAGGGGTAGGGCAAGTGGTCAGTAAATTGTTTCACCATGTTAAGCCTAGCCGAGCCTATTTTGGGTTAAAGGATTTACAGCAAGTGGCCGTTATTCAAGCTCTGGTGGACGGGCTTGATTTTCCTGTGGAAATCATCCCTTGTCCGACGGTGCGTGAGAAAAATGGCTTAGCCATGTCTTCCCGAAACCAGCGACTTTCCTCGCAAGCCAAAGAAGAGGCAGGTGCCATTTTTCAAGGTTTGAAGGAGTTAAAAATAAAATTACAACAAGGAGAAAATTGGGAGGAATCGAAGCGAATCATTTGGCAACAATGGGCCAATCGATCTACTTGGGAGCCAGAATATCTCGAGGTTGTCCAATTTCCCGCCCTAACACCTGTTGATTTCCCCTGGCGACCTGGAAAGCGTTGGTCAATTTGTACCGCGGTGTATGTGGAGGGAGTCCGTTTGATAGATAATTTGATGGTAGAGTAATTTAAGACGAACTTTTGGACATTGCCTCTGTGTTACCCAATGTAAATGCTGAACACAACATGAACTGGCAACCATTATCCGAGGAACTTACTTTAGAAAAGATACAGGAAGACTCATTCCATCAACCTCAAGTTATCTTTAAGCATAGTACCCGATGTCCGATCAGTGCCGCGGCTAAATCTCGTTTTGAACGCTCTTTTCAGGATGCGTATCAAGAAAAAATGCAGTTTTATCTGATAGACTTGATCACCTATCGGTCGGTATCCAATGCGGTTGCATCCAAATGGAATATCCAACATGAATCCCCTCAAGTGCTCGTCATTTCAGATGGGCAGGTTCGGTTTCATGAGTCTCACTATGGGATTTCTTGGGAAGGAATCCTTTCTGCTTTATCTTAAAACTTTCCCATTCCACATGGGGTTTTCACTGAAACGAATCATCCATACATGCAATTTCTTGAGCAAATACGGCAAGAGTTTCCCATCTTAAACCAACAGGTGCAAGGGCATCCTTTGGTTTATTTTGATAACGCCGCCACCACACAAAAGCCCTTATCGGTTATTTCTGCTTTATCTGGGTATTATGAAGGCTACAATGCCAACATTCACCGGGGGATCCACTTTCTGGCCGAGAAAGCAACCGGGGCGTTTGAAGAAACCAGAAAAACGGTGGCTTCCTTCCTGAGTGCTGCCGAACCAGCCGAGGTTATTTTTACTTACGGCACCACCGATGGCATCAACCTCGTAGCTCAAACTTATGGAAAAGCGTTTTTGCAAGAGGGAGATGAAATCCTAATCAGTACCCTCGAGCATCACTCCAATATTGTGCCGTGGCAAATGCTGTGTGAGACTAATGGGTGCGTTCTGAAGGTCATTCCTTTGCTGGAAAATGGCGCGCTGGACTTGGATTCCCTAGATGATTTGATCACCGAGAAAACAAAGTTTGTATCTGTTGTACACGTCTCCAATGCATTGGGGACTATCAATCCGGTTCAACTGATTATTGATAAAGCCCACGCTGTCGGAGCGAAGGTGCTGATCGATGGTGCGCAAGCATCTGCTCACTTGGAGGTGGATGTGCAGGCGATGGATGTAGACTTTTATGTTTTTTCTGGCCATAAAATTTACGGCCCCACGGGAGTCGGAATTTTATACGGAAAACGAAGTCTTTTGGAGGCCATGCCACCCTATCGAGGTGGGGGCGAAATGATTAAAGAGGTGACGTTTGAAAAAACGACCTACAACGAAATTCCCTTCAAATTTGAAGCTGGTACGCCCAATATCGCCGATATTGTTGCCCTGAAAGCAGCGATTGACTTTGTGCAACGCTATGGCCGAAATCAATTAGCACATTGGGAGGACGAATTACTACACTACGGTACCAAAGCGTTAAGCCAGATCGAGGGCCTACGCATTATTGGAACTGCACCTAACAAAATTGGGGTAATCTCGTTTACCATGGAGGGTATTCATCCACAAGACATAGGTGTTATCTTGGATCAACAGGGTATTGCGGTTCGTACCGGTCATCATTGTACCCAACCCCTAATGAAGCGTTTGGGGTTGGTGGGAACTACCCGAGCCTCTTTTGCTGTTTACAATACCAAAGATGAAATAGATCGCCTGGTAAAAGGTCTCTATAAAGTGAAAAAATTCTTGGCATGACCCTAAACGACATTCAAAACGAGATCATTGAGGACTTTGAACTATTTGATGATTGGGAACAAAAATATGAATACATCATTGACCTAGGGAAGAAATTACCTGGACTTGATCCTGCTCAAAAATTGGAGGACAATATCATCAAAGGATGTCAATCGGTGGTATGGCTTCATGCCGAATACAAAAACGGGATACTTTATTTTTACGGTGATTCGGAGGCCATTATAGTGAAAGGTTTGGTAAGCTTGCTTCTAAAAGTATTGTCCGGCCATACGCCAAATGAAATACTTCATGCAGATTTGTATTTTATTGAGAAAATAGGGTTGGCCAATCATTTAGCACAGACTCGATCCAACGGACTTGCCTCCATGGTCAAACAAATGAAGTCCTACGCATTAGCCTATAGTGTAAGTAAAGATTAATCGAAAAAAAACAATGACGGCAGAAGAGTTGGCCCTAAAAGAAAAAGTAGTCGAGGCAATCAAAGAAGTGTATGATCCCGAAATTCCAGTGGATGTGTTTGAATTAGGGCTCATTTATGATATCAAAATCTTTCCTGTCAACAACGTGTACGTGTTGATGACCCTAACTTCGCCTTCATGCCCTTCCGCAGAATCCATTCCTAGTGAAATCGAAGAAAAAATTCGAGCCGTGGAAGGAGTCTCGGATGTCAGCATTGAACTGACATTTGATCCTCCATATTCCACCGAAATGATGTCGGAGGTAGCGAAGCTTGAACTTGGATTTATGTAATTTTTTATCTTAATATACAGACTATGTACCCTCCCCACTTAGTGGCTCCCATGAAACAGGAGCTTATATCAGCCGGATTTTCCGAATTATTGACCGCATCGGACGTGGATCAATTCATGGCCGAGAAAGAAGGAACCGCGTTGGTTGTTATTAATTCTGTTTGCGGATGTGCGGCTGGAACCTGTCGTCCTGGTGTTCGCATGTCTTTGGAAGTTTCTGATGCTAAACCATCAAAATTGTTGACTGTCTTCGCCGGAGTGGATACCGAAGCCACTGCCAAGCTGAGAGAATATTTGGCAGAGTTCAATATCCCACCTTCCTCTCCATCCATCGCGTTGTTTAAGGATGGCGAGTTGGCACATTTTGTTGAGCGTCATCACATTGAAGGACGATCTGCTCAAATGATTGGACAGCACCTAGCCGCTGTGTACGAAGAAGTTTGTGCATAAAGTAAAAAGGCAGGATCCACATCCTGCCTTTTCTTTTTTTAAGAAATTACACCCAGCTTTTTTCCTACCTTGGTGAAAGCAGCAACGGCTCTCTCCAAATGATCAAGTTCATGGGCAGCCGAAATCTGGACCCGAATCCTCGCTTTGCCCTTGGGAACCACCGGATAAAAGAATCCAATGACATAAATACCCTCGTGGAGGAGTTCCGCCGCAAATTGCTGCGCCAATGGGGCATCATATAGCATGATGGGGGTAATCGGATGTTCTCCCGGAAGAATATCAAATCCGGCGGCGGTCATGGCCTCTCGGAAATACCGAGTATTCCGCTCCAATTTATCCCGAAGTTCAGTCGATTGCGTGAGTAAATCGAGAACAGCAATAGACGCGCCCACAATCGCAGGAGCTAAGGTATTCGAGAAAAGATAAGGTCTGGAACGTTGCCGCAAAATATCCACAATTTCTTTCCGGGCTGCCGTAAAACCACCTGAAGCACCTCCTAAGGCTTTCCCATAGGTACCAGTAATGATATCGATACGTCCCATCACACCTTTCAGTTCATGGGTTCCTCGGCCGGTTTGCCCCATGAATCCAGTTGCATGGCATTCATCGACCATGACCATGGCTTCATACTCATCTGCCAAATCACAGATTTTATCTAATTGGGCGATGGTTCCATCCATAGAAAAAACGCCGTCGGTTACAAGTAGGATACGACGACTCCCAGCTGATCTTGCGGCTTCCAATTGTGACCGAAGATCTGCCATGTCGTTATTTTTGTACCGAAATCTTTTGGCCTTACACAAGCGAATACCATCAATGATGGAAGCGTGATTGAGTTCATCCGAAACAATGGCATCTTGTTCATTTAATAAGGGTTCAAATACGCCACCATTGGCATCAAAAGCAGCAGCGTACAGTATGCAATCCTCCATTCCAAGAAACTCGGCTGTCTTTTGTTCCAGGGTTTTATGAATATCCTGAGTGCCACAAATAAATCGAACGGACGAAAGTCCGAAACCGTGGGTATCAATGGCTTTGTGTGCGGCTGCAATCGCTTCTGGATGGGAGGATAAACCCAAGTAATTATTGGCACAAAAATTCAAGACCTCCTGTCCGGAAGACAAGGTGATGTCGGCAGCTTGTGGGGAGGCTATAATTCGTTCTTTTTTAAATAAGCCAGCCGCTTCGATTTCGGCTAATTCAGCTTGTAATGATGCTCTAACGTTTCCAAACATGGGTACTATAATTAGGATAAAACAATAGGGATCTGAAGATTTTGAACCATATTCTGGGTCATGGAGTGTAGATTGAAGGTGGGTTTCCAACCCCAGTCGTTTTGGGCTACTTGATCATCAATGCTTTGAGGCCAAGAATTCGCTATGAGTTGGCGGTGATCTGGATGATACTCCACCTGTAGATCAGGATAATGGTTTTGGACAGCCTTTACCAGCTCACCTGCAGAAAATGAGAACCCAGCGAGGTTGTACGAATTCCGAACAGAGATCTGGTGAGCCGGCGCATCCATTAAGCTTAAGGTGGCGCGTATGGCATCCGGCATGTATATCATGGGTAACACGGTTTCCTCGGAAACAAAACAACGGAACAGCTCCTGTTTAGCGGCTTGATAAAAAATTTCAACCGCGTAATCTGTGGTACCACCACCGGGAGGTGTTTCATAGGAAATGATGCCAGGGTATCGAATGGACCGTACATCCAATCCATATTTTGTAAAATAGTAAGAGGCCCAATGTTCACCGGCTACTTTTGAAATGCCATACACTGTAGTCGGATTCAATGGCGTAAACTGGGGCGTTTTTATCTTAGGGGCATCAGGCCCAAAAACAGCCATAGAACTCGGATAAAATACTTTCTTTACTCCTAATTCTCGACATGCTTCTAAAACGGAAAACAAAGAATTCATATTAATATGCCAGGCACCCAAAGGATTTTGCTCGCCTGTGGCCGATAAAATAGCCGCAAGGTGGAAAACGTGCGTGACTTTAAATTTGCGAATAATCGAAGCGACCGCCTGGGCATCTGTGGCATCCAATGGATAAACAGGGTGTGCCGCTGCCAAATCACCCCGTAAGTCGCTGGCAATGACCTGGTCTGGGCGATTCGATTGAAGTAGTGCCGCCTGCAAAGCCGAACCAATTTGCCCTTTTGCCCCAATAATCAAAAAAGTATCCATATCGTGTTGATGATTCGTAAAAATTACGATACAAATCTACTTAATTGCGTAATTAAAATATAAAACGATATATTAAATCGTAAAAAATGGGCAAATAGTTTGAAATTGTCGTAAATAATTGGAAATTCAATGTGTAATGTAAATTTGGAGACGTAAAAATTACGGAAATGTTATTAGATGAAACGGATTGGGCGATCCTGAGAGCACTTCAAAAGGATGCCAAAATTACGGCTAAAGAGCTTGCCACCCGTTTGAATCTGACGGTTTCTCCGGTCTATGATCGGATTCGCCGACTTGAGCAAACCGGAGTCATCAAACGCTACACGGCCGTAATCGATAGCAATTTGGTGGAAAAAACCATGACTACCTTCTGTCAGGTTTCGATGCGCTATCACAGTGAAGCGTTTATTGAACGATTCGAACAAGAAATTCAGAAACTAGAAGAGGTTTTAGAATGTTATCATATGGCTGGACAAGTCGATTTCCTATTAAAGATTCAAGTGAAAAGTCTGGACGATTATCATGACTTTGTTAAATACAAATTATCTAAAATCGAGAATATCGGTGTTTTAAACAGCACATTTGTTTTAAAAGAAATCAAGCACATTCCCCCATTTTCTTAAATTGAATGCCATGATGCAACCCAACATTGAATCACTCACCCCACAAGCCATTGTGCAAGAACTGGACAAGTATATCATTGGTCAAGCCGAAGCCAAGCGAAATGTAGCCGTTGCGCTTCGAAATCGGTGGAGACGAATGAATGCACCGTCAGAGATTCGGTCCGAAATCGTACCCAATAACATCCTCATGATTGGCTCTACTGGGGTGGGGAAAACAGAAATTGCTCGGCGATTAGCCAAAATTGCCCAAGCCCCTTTCACCAAGGTAGAAGCTTCCAAATTTACTGAAGTAGGGTATGTTGGGCGTGATGTCGAATCCATGGTGCGGGATTTAGTGGAACAATCCATTCACCTGGTTCGAAACGAAAAAAAGGAAACCGTGAAGGCCAAAGCCTTGGAGGCGGTGGAAGAAGCGCTATTGGATATTTTAATCCCTCCCGTGCGGTCTGGCCAAGAGGCCGAACAAACCCTCAACGAAAATACCCGTCAGGCCTTCCGGCAAAAACTTTCATCCGGTGAGCTCGATCAACGAAAAATAGAAATCGAAGTTCAAGCCACTCATGCACCCAATATCGGGGTAATGGGCGGACCTATGGATGATGTTTCGATGATGAACATCCAAGAAATGATTGGGGGGATGTTACCCAAACGAGCGAAAAAAAGAAAAGTGACAATTGAAGAGGCAAGGAAAATTTTGTTTGAGGAGGAGGCTGCAAAACTGATCGACATGGAGGAGGTCAAATCAGAAGCGATCTGGCGGGCCGAAAATCTAGGTATGATTTTCATCGACGAAATTGATAAAATTGCCGTTTCCCAAGGACGTTCAGGTGGACCTGATGTGAGCCGAGAGGGTGTTCAGCGTGATCTTCTCCCCATTGTGGAGGGTTCCACCGTGCAAACCAAACATGGTCCTGTGTCCACTGACCATGTTTTATTCATAGCAGCGGGAGCTTTTCATGTGGCCAAACCGTCGGATTTAATTCCTGAACTTCAAGGTCGTTTCCCTATTCGAGTGGAATTGAACTCCTTGACGGAGGATCATTTTTTTGAGATTCTTCAAAAACCCAAAAATGCACTAACCCGGCAATACGAAGCCATGTTTGCCAGTGAAGGAATAAATCTGGAATTTACAGAGGAAGCGCTTCGAAAATTAGCTCAATATGCCTTTCAAGCCAACTCCGAAGTCGAAAACATTGGAGCCAGACGCCTTCAAACCGTAATGAGTCGATTACTAAATGATCTCCTTTTTGAGGTGCCCGATGTGCTGATTCCCCCAGCTACCGTCACCGTAGATGTACCCATGGTAGAGGAAAAATTGAAAGGATTAATTCAAAATCGTGACTTGAGTCAATACATCCTTTAATCGATTTTCGGGAGAGAACCTAGGTGCTTGACCAACGATTTAACTTGAAGGTCAGATTGCAAGTTCCCTCCCGACTTTTTTATCCATTGGTCCAATATTATTTGGTGCTCACCTAAATCCTTAGTCCACTTACTCCCCTTACGGATTCGAACAATTTTTTCGTTGCATTGCAAGAAGTAATCCACTTTTTTCTTGAATTCTCCTTCGAATTCCCCGCCTGAAATCTCATATCCGGATCGTTCTGCCGGCTTGAGTGGAGAATAATCACAAGAAAACTTCTTCAAGGCTTTCCAAGGTCCAGATTCTTCCAAAATTTCATAATAACGGTCATCAGGTCCCTTAGTAAAAGTGGTGCCCAACAATACAAATCGATCGGGCTTGACTTCCTGAGCCGCTTTATCCGCTGTATTCGTGAAATAAACTTTTTGTTGCTGAAGATTAAAGGCCATGATACCTTTAATCGGTTTTGAATTGACCAATTCCAAATGGGTAGTAAACCATCCATTTCTCCAATAGGGAGTACCCAAATAAACCTTTTCAGAAAATTGTCTGGCCTGATTTTGAGGATTGATGTATTCAAACCGAGCAATCAGTACGGTATCTCGATTCCGAATTTCAATCTTCGAGTCTTCATTGGAAGCAATTTTTACTTTATCCATGAAATAAGATGTCGTGGGATTAAAATTATAAATCTGGCCGTGAGTAACCCAAGAAACACCCAAACAAAGGACTAGAAGAAGGACTTTCATAAGACTTCGGTTTTACTAGGGAAATTACCTAAATTTGTGCACAATTAAAACCACACATTAATCGTTTGGTTCGATTTTTCAATCACTTATGAAAATCATTGCCATCATTCCTGCTCGCTTGGCCTCATCCCGATTTCCAGAGAAGATCTTGGTCGATATTGAGGGCAAATCCATGATCCAACGTGTGTATGAGCAGGTTTCTCTCGTCCAAGGTATCCATCAAATTCTGATTGCTACCGATCATCCCAAAGTGCTGGAGCATATTTCATCTTTTGGTGCACTAGGAGTTTTGACAGACCCCGATTTGCCAAGTGGAACCGACCGATGTGCCGAAGCCTTGGCTAAAATGGGTGGGGAGTTCGACTACGTTATCAACGTTCAAGGCGATGAACCCTGCATCCATCCGGAGGTTCTGGAAGATTTGATTAAAGTCTTGGATTACAAAACCGAGATTGCCACCTTAATGAATCCCATCGATCAGCTCAATGAACTATTGGATCCCAATGTGGTGAAGGTGGTGTCTACCATGCGCAAACAAGCGTTGTACTTTAGTCGGCAAGCCATTCCTTTCCAGCGAGACTATCCCATCGAAAATTGGTTGGATCATGCCAAATACTACCGCCATGTGGGAGTGTATGCATTCCGCACGGATATTCTGGAACAGGTGGTTAAAATTCCCGTGTCTCAATTGGAAAATTTAGAAAAGTTAGAGCAACTCCGTTGGCTTGGTTTTGGGTATAAAATCAACTTAGTTGAAACCGAACTTCGTTCCATTGGGGTAGATCATCCCGATGATCTAGAAAAAGTAAAAGCCTATTTACGGGGAGAATAACAATCTTAACTTAGTTTGACCGTTACCTCATTAAAGAATACTTCATGCAGCGTTATAAGATTTTGTGGGCAGACGACGAAATAGATTTATTGAAACCCTACATCGTGTTTCTTGAGAGTAAAGGATATGATGTGCTTCCACTACCCAGTGGTGCCGATGCCCTAGACGCGGTCCAGAAAGATAAATTTGACCTTATATTCTTAGATGAAATGATGCCAGGTATGACCGGCTTGGAGACCTTGGCTCAGATCAAAATGATCGATGATGATGTACCCATTGTCATGATTACCAAATCGGAAGAGGAAAAAATCATGGAGGAAGCCATCGGTTCCAAAATCGCCGATTACCTCATCAAACCTCTCAATCCCAATCAAATTTTGTTGTCAGTGAAAAAAATACTTGACAACAAGCGATTGGTATCCATGAAGACCAACTCGGGATACCAGCAAGATTTTCGGAATATTGCCATGCAATACAACGACCGCATTGGTTTTGAGGAATGGATGGAAATTTTTAAACGGCTGACCTATTGGGAGTTAGAGTTGGATCAGGCCCAAGATAAATCGATGGAGCAAGTCTTGGAGATGCAAAAAGCGGAGGCCAATAGCTATTTCACCAAATTCATCGAAGAACATTATGAATCGTGGATGAGCGATCCTAAAGCCGAGCGCCCAGTCCTTTCGCACCAATTAATGCGCAAAAAAGTGTTTCCCTTATTGGAGGAGGGTAAGCCTACCTTTTTCGTTTTGATTGACAACTTGCGGTATGACCAATGGAAGGCGATGCAGGATATCATTACCGACTATTTCTCCATTGAGCAACAAGATACCTATTACTCGATTCTTCCAACGGCCACATCCTATGCCCGAAATGCCATTTTCTCGGGCATGACTCCGCTCGAAATGTCAAAATATCATCCGGACATTTGGGTTAATGATGAAGGAGAAAACGAGGAATCCCTGAATAACCACGAAGAGGAATTTTTGAAACGTCAGTTGGATCGAGCGCGGCTTCCGTTTAAATTTTCTTACCATAAAATCATTTCGGCAGCCCAGGGAAAATCGGTGGTGGATAATTTCCGTAACCTCCTCAAAAACGACCTGATCGTGACGGTATATAATTTCGTCGATATGCTTTCGCATGCCCGTACTGACATGGCGATGATCAAGGAATTGGCCCCAGATGAGGCCGCCTATCGGTCTATTTCCAGGTCTTGGTTACAGCATTCTACTTTGCTGGAGTTCCTTCAAAAGGTAGCTGATGCCAAAGGTCGCCTGATCATTACAACAGATCATGGTATGGTGCGGGTTCGAAATCCCAAGCGAATTGTGGGCGATCGCAATGTCAATACCAATTTACGGTATAAACAAGGGAAAAACTTAAATTTAGATGACAAAAGGGATCATGTAATTGAGGTCCGTAAGCCTGAGAATTACGGTCTTCCAAAGCCAAATATTTCGACTTCGTACTTCTTTACCACCGAGGATTATTTCTTTGCCTATCCTAATAATTATAATTATTATGTGAGTCATTACCGAGATACGTTTCAGCACGGTGGCGTATCATTGGAAGAAATGATCATCCCGTTTGTGGTGCTAAAAGCAAAATAAAATCATGCGCTTTTGGGTCTTCATCTTACTGTCTTTTTCGGCTATATGCCAAGAAACTCCCTCGTTCTATGATCGGGGGAGTTATTCATTTGGGTTGGGTTTATCGGTACCTCAAGGACTTTGGAAAGGATACCAAGCACCAGCAGGCCCGTTTTTCCATTTGGATGGAGCCGTCTTGTGGAATCCCACAGCCAAGGAAAAAAGAAATGCACCGGTGATGATCGGTGTAGGTGGTGGGTACATCGGTTTGGGTCGTGACGCCGTGACTTCCGCTATTTCCGGCAATTTCTATCGCACACACAATGTATATTGGCTTCAGGCCCTCGGCCGTTATCGCCCCATTGTGTGGCCATCCAAATGGAATCCTTTTATAGATGTAGGTGTAGGGCCAGGCCTGTACTCTTCCGGAATTTACGAACAGCTCTCCGAGGAAGTGGTGAGATTGGAAGGCCAGAATGCACTTGGATTTACCTACCAAGCCGGGCTAGGCCTTGGTAAACGTTGGGACCGTACCCACCATGCCCCCGTATATCTTGATTTGACTTGGCATGTGTTCCAATCCGATGGATTGTCGTGGGTGAATCGGAATACAACCCAAATTTCTTCCGATGGAAATATCACATTTCGAAGACAAATTCGGTCATTATCTCATCAAAAATTAACTTTATCAATCACAGGTTTTTGGTGATCTCCTGCACTTTTCCATTGGCACAATGCAATGTTCGGAATGGAAATTTTTCGATCAAAGCAAAATCATGGGTAGCCATGACAACCGCCATCCCGAGGGTTTCGTTGATCTCCATAAACAAACGCATGATTTCTTTTGATGTGTCTGGATCTAAATTACCTGTGGGCTCATCCGCTAATAAAAGACTGGGTTGATTTAGAAGGGCACGGGCAATGGCAATGCGTTGTTGCTCTCCGCCTGATATTTGATGGGGCATTTTCTGTGTCAAGTGGCTTAATTGTACACGGTCCAATACCTCCATCATTCGATTTTTCATCGCCACGGAATCCGTCCAACCCATGGCACTCATAAAGAAGAGTAGGTTCTTTTCGACGGTCCGGTCACCCAACAATTGAAAATCCTGAAAGACAATTCCCATCTTTCGTCGTAAATAGGGGATTTCTTTTCGGTTCAAAGTTGGAAGCGAGAAATCAACGACATGGCCTTCCCCTTCCTCCAGCCATAAATCGGCATACAAGGTTTTTAGCAAAGAGGATTTGCCACTTCCAGTTTTTCCGATGATGTAAACAAATTCACCTGGATGTACATCAAATGTGACATCCTCCAATATGCGATTGGCTTTTTGCTGAATAACGGCCTTGTTTAGCGAAATAATGGGTTTTTCCATGCAATGTGGGGCTCAATGACAATTGAATGCTTTCAGAAACAAATGAAGATAAGGCCAAATTAAATAAAAAAATCCTCGACAGAGCTGAAAATTTCAGAATTGTCGAGGATTCTAAAGGATTACCAAAAAGAATTACCCATTTACTTTGGCATGATCGGCTAAGAATTTAGCTAGACCGATGTCGGTTAATGGATGATTCAACAATGCCAACATGGCCGATAGGGGGCCGGTCATGACATCCGCACCAATTTTGGCGCATGCCAAAATGTGCATCGGGTGTCGAACAGAGGCCGCTAAGATCTCAGTTTGGTAACCATAATTATCGTAGATCAGTCGAATATCTTCGATTAGCTGCATTCCGTCGGTGGAAATATCATCAAGACGACCAAGGAAGGGAGACACATACGTAGCCCCAGCTTTGGCTGCTAACAAGGCTTGTCCGGCTGAAAACACTAAAGTACAGTTGGTGCGAATTCCTCTTTCTGAAAAATACTTAATGGCTTTTACCCCGTCTTTGATCATCGGAACCTTTACCACGATTTGATCAGATATTTTGACAAGTTCTTCTCCCTCACGAATCATGCCTTCATAGTCGGTGGAAATAACTTCCGCACTGACATCTCCGGTGACAATATCGCAAATAGCTTTATAATGCGCCACCACCCCAGAGGCTGGAATACCTTCTTTGGCCATCAAGGAAGGATTGGTGGTAACCCCATCGAGAACTCCTAAATCTTGGGCTTCTTGAATTTCTTTCAGACTAGCTGTGTCGATAAAAAACTTCATGAGAGAGAAAATTATGGGTGAGAATGGATTTGTAGCAAAAAAAAATGGCAAATTCACCGCTACGACCACCTACCCTTGCTACCTTCCGGTCCTGGGGGGTTCAGCAGGAGCTGGTAATTTGCCACCACAAAAGTACAAGCTTTTTGAGGAATTACAAGCTGTTTTTACCAATTTTCTAGAAAGAGTACTCAAGATTCGAATGGAGTGTCTGATTTTCAGGCATCTACCTGTCGTTGAAATCAATCGTAAACCTTTTCGAAGAACGGCTTCCTTGATAATTCCATTGGGTTATGTACATTTGAACAAATTTAATCACATGGCGCACCGTTATTTTTCATGGATTGGATCCATTGTATGCTGTTTATTTGCGGCGGTTCAAATAAATGATCCAGATCCTTTCATTTGGATTCCCGTCTACTTGGTACCGGCCTATTACTTATATCGTTTCGCAGACGTTTCTTACAAAGCGAGTTGGGAGTCGGTTGGGCTTATCTTGTTTTTTTACTTTTGGGCTTGGGAACAATTCCCCCCGGTATTTGAGGGAGTATGGGGGGAATCGTTAACTATGAAAACCGAGGCTATTGAGCTGGCTCGTGAATCACTGGGTTTGGCACTGATTGGTACCTGGCTTGGAATGTCAGCTATTTGGACTCGGTGGAAGTAAGTAGGATTGGGTCTAGGAAGTCGCTCGTGCCCTGTTGTACTACCTGGTAGTCCTGAGATAATACATAAGATGCCAGGACGTGGTTTTTGGTGGTGGGAAACGCCGTTTTTACCTTTTGTTGACTACCAAGCTGTTCAAACATTTTCAACATTGCGGGTACTGACACGACTTTGTCTTGATTAACCTCATCCTGGTAGTAATACCCCATGAATACAGGGCACGTGACTTTTTGAAAGGTTTCCGGTACCATAACATGGGTCAGAAGATTCTGCAATGCCTGAACACCCTCAAGCCGGTAGTGTAAACTCCAAAAATCGCCTTGTTGGGGGTGGGCGGGTTGAATGTCGTTGTATTCAGATCCTTTGATGATTTGGGCAAGGTACAGCCCCCACGGGTTGTCGATCAAAGCCGCATTGGGATCAAAAATTTCGATGCAAGGAGAATACAATACGATGGATTTGATTTCAGGATGGTGTGCCGCCAAGTACAAGGTCAAAGCCCCGCCCATGGAGGTGCCAATAACCACCACCTGTTGGCCAATCTGTTTACCGATGGCTAAAGCCTCTTCTGCAGAGGCTAGGAGCTGGTCGGCAGTGAGATCACCCAATGTTTGATCCCCAAGGTCTAGGCCATGGCCCGCAAGTCGGGCGATAAATAAATTGGCCTTATACCGCTTGGCTATTTCCCGATGAACTGGTTCCCCCTCCACACCACTGGCTGAAAATCCATGAATGTACACAAATGCCACGGGCGTTTTCTTTTTTTGGGTGGAGTCTGCCCAAACAAGGTGAGCTTCATTTCCGGTTTTTAAGCCTGGTGTGTTTTTTTCACGTTGCTGAAGCCACGATTCCAATTCGGTCAAATTGGCTGAAACGACCGGTGGTTGTGCAGGAACCGTCGGTGGGACAGGAGCTGGCCCGAACCTATACAAGGCCACCAATACGAAAACCGGGATTAAGAAATAAAGAAGTTTTCTACGCATATCGATTGATGATTTTAATGCCAATTTAGAGTAATATTCTTATAATCAGGAGGAAAATAGAAAGAACTTTAGTAACTTTCAGATGAATATCGAACTAAATTGTGAATAGAGCCAGAGTTATCCACACAATCGTGGAACACTTTACTTTCATCGTGGAACATTTTATTTGGTGAATTCCTTTGAAAGTATGAACTTTGGAAAACGGTAAATCGTATAGTGCATTATGGGTAAAATTATTGCCATTGCCAATCAGAAGGGTGGAGTCGGAAAAACCACCACCACCATCAACTTGGCTGCAAGCTTAGCCGCGTTGGAGTTTAAAACCTTAATAGTGGATGCAGATCCACAGGCAAATGCCACCTCAGGCTTGGGTTTCAATCCAAAGGAGGTCGAGAATAGTATTTACGAATGCATGGTTTCAGAGGTCAATCCTGAGGATATTTTGATCGAAACCGAATTCCCTAATTTATACCTTTTGCCCTCTCATATCGACTTGGTCGGTGCTGAAATTGAGATGATTCACCTGCCCAATCGTGAAGAAAAAATGAAAGAGGCGTTGGCACCCTTAAAGGAAAAGTTCGATTTTATTATTTTGGATTGCTCTCCTTCCTTAGGTCTCATTGTCATCAATAGTTTAACGGCTGCCGACTCGGTCATTGTACCTGTTCAATGTGAGTATTTCGCCTTGGAAGGGTTAGGCAAACTTTTGAATACCATAAAAATTATTCAGCAGCGGTTGAATCCTTCCTTGACCATCGAGGGTATTCTATTGACGATGTACGACATGCGCGTTCGTTTGTCCAATCAAGTCGTCAATGAAGTGACCTCTCACTTCAAAAATATGGTGTTTGAAACCCTGATTCCGCGCAATGTTCGATTGTCAGAATCCCCAAGTTATGGAATCCCCACCATTGCCCAAGACGCCGAAAGTAAAGGGGCGATCAGTTACCTGAATCTAGCCAAGGAAATTCTCGTGAAAAACGACCTAATGGTCAATTAATACGTTTTTTATGCAAACGAAAAATAAAAAAATTGGGTTGGGAAGAGGTTTAGGTGCTCTTCTCACCGACCAAGAAACGGTACAGGAATCCACCAACCAACCCATAGCCGAAAAGCTGAATGCGGTGAATGAGATCTCTGTATTGGCCATAGAAACCAATCCATATCAACCCAGAACTCATTTTGATCAACAAGCCCTGCATGAGCTTTCTGAATCGATCCGGGTTCAAGGAATCATCCAACCTATCACCGTTCGTCAATTAGGTCCCAATGCCTATCAATTGATTTCGGGTGAGCGTCGATTGCAGGCTTCTAAATTAGCTGGATTGCAATCAATTCCCGCGTACGTTCGAACTGCCGATGACCAACAGATGTTGGAAATGGCATTGATCGAAAATATTCAGCGTGAAAATCTGAATGCCATCGAAATCGCTCTAAGTTACCAACGATTATTACATGAATGTAACTTAAAACAAGAAGAGTTAGGAGATCGGGTTGGGAAAAATAGAACCACAGTCAACAATTACCTGCGGCTCTTGAAACTTCCACCCCAAATTCAAGCGGCCGTTCGAGACACCCAGATCACGATGGGACATGCGCGTGCCTTGGTCAATATCGAAGATCCTCAAGATCAGTTGGACCTATTTGAAAAAATGGTTCAAGAGGAGTGGTCTGTCCGGCGCGTGGAGGAGGCGGTTCGTCAACTCGGCCAACCTCAACCTCAACCCAAAAAGAAATCCTCCTTGGACCTTACCTTTTGGCAAAATCAATTGGCTCAGTTCTTAGGAAGTAAAGTCAAAATTATGGCCAATGACCAGCACAAAGGAGAAATTAAAATTCCGTTTAAATCCAAAGAGGAATTAGAGAAGTTGATACAAATGCTGCATGCGCAACAATAAGTTTATTTGGATTGGCCTTCTGCTGTGCGGCTTCATATCAGCATTCGGACAAACCGATACCACCAAATTATCCGCTTGGAAAAAAACCCAGGGTTGGGGGAGACGATTGATTGGAATCGATTCCACTCCGCCCGATCGAGTTCCTCGTCTTGCTTTATACCGCTCGTTGGTCCTGCCCGGATGGGGGCAAGCTACCAATAAACAATATTGGAAAATGGGGCTTGTGTATGGGGCTGCCGCAGCCGGTGTTTATGGTATTGCCTGGAATCAAGGTAATTACGAACGAAGTCGCGATTATTTGGAAAAACTCATCCGATTGTCCGAGGGCAGTGTTCTACTTCCAAATGGTCAAGCCCTGACAGGAAGCCAAATCCTACTCTCTCGGTCCAATCAAGAAAATGTGTATTTTCAACGTACTTCCGACAATGCCTATTTCCTATTGGAGAAGAATCCCGCAACCGGAACGATCACAGCGACCCCCTCGACGAACATCCCCTCGGATATCCGTGGACCTTTCGTCCGGACCAATTTAGAGCCTGCCGTTAATTCGTTTCGCCGTCAGCGGGATTTAGCCTACATTGGTTTCACAGCCGGATGGTTGCTATTGGCACTGGAAGCCCACGTTGCCGCGCATTTGAAAACTTTTGACTTAACCGACGATATTTCCATGAAATTCGAACCGAAATGGTCCTACGGACAAGCAGGTGTAGGCATTCGTTTGGTAATTCCGTAAGTTTGTGGTTCAATTAATATTAATTCATGAAAATTGCACTTATTGGATACGGGAAAATGGGAAAAACGATCGAGCGAATTGCCCGGTCCCGAGGCCACGAAATCGTAGCCATCGTGGATGGCCCAATCGATTCCTGGATTGAAACAGCCTCTCCCGACTCGATTGATGTAGTCATCGAATTCAGCATTCCCGAAGCCGCCTACACTAATATTTCAACATGTTTGGCCAAAGGCTTAAAGGTAGTCAGCGGCACTACCGGGTGGCTTTCCCGTAAACCGGAGGCAGATGCCATTTGCCTTCAAAATCCATCCTCTGCGTTTTTCTATGCGTCCAATTTTTCGATTGGGGTGAACTTGTTCTTTCGGCTAAATCAATTTTTAGCTAAGCTAATGTCCAATCATTCAGAATACAGTTTAACCACCACCGAGATTCATCATACCGAAAAGAAAGATGCTCCGTCAGGAACGGCCATCACCTTGGCCGAGGGTATCATAGCACACAACCCGACTTACCAGTCATGGGTTAATAATACCCTAGCCCAAACCGATGAGGTGCCTATTTGGTCCGCTCGTGAAGGAAAAGTTCCAGGCACTCATATAATCAAGTATATTTCCGAAGTGGATCAAATCGAAATTCTCCACCAAGCCCACAGCCGGGAGGGATTTGCTCAAGGGGCTGTGATCGCCGCAGAATGGATCCAAAACCAAACTGGCGTGGTAGGGATGGAAAATATGCTGTCATTTTAATCTTAAAACTATTTTGTCATTCATGAATACACCAAAACCTAAAAAGTCCCCATTTCGGGAATGGTTTGACTCCGTATTGTTTGCTGTGGTGGCTGCCACTTTGATTCGCTGGATGTTCTTAGAGGCGTATACCATTCCGACGGGTTCGATGGAGAGAAGCCTGCTTGTCAACGACTTCCTCTTTGTGAGCAAAGTACATTATGGTACTCGTACTCCCCGAACAGTTCTTCAGTTGCCTTTGACTCACCAAAAGGTATGGTTTACCGAGATCCCCTCATATTTAGACTGGATCGAGCTTCCTTATTATCGATTACCCGGATTTACCTCCGTGAAAAATGGGGATGTGGTGGTCTTCAATTATCCTGGTTGTCCAGAGCGGCCTGATGAATTCGGTGGCTTTGATCGATACCCCGTCGATCTGCGTACCAACTACATCAAACGATGTATTGGGATAGGTGGCGATTCCCTTGAGATTGTGGAGGGACAAATCTTCATCAACGGAAAAGCTATGGAGAATCCACCTCAACGCCAAATGTACTATACACTCGAGAGCCAAACCACCATCAACCCCAAGTTATTTGAGAAATTGGAGATTGGTGTCCGGGGGGCTTCCGAAGAGAATGGTAAAGTGGTGTATTTAGTCAATGCCACCGATGAGGCAATTCAAGAGCTAAAGTCAATGGACTTCATTCGGAATGTGAAAATGGATCTCATTCCAAAAAATGATTCCACAACGATGTTCGCCGCGTTTCCTTATGATAAAAACTTGTTTCGGTGGAATCGAGATAATTTTGGAAAAGTTTGGGTTCCCAAAGAGGGCATGACCATCCAGCTAACTCCCCAAAATATTGCCTTATACAAAGGGATCATCACCACGTTTGATGGCAATGAAAATGCGGAGTACAAAGAAGGAAAGATTTTTGTTGATGGAAAACCAATCACGTCTTACACCTTCAAGCAAAACTATTATTTTATGATGGGAGACAACCGGTACGAATCCGATGACTCTCGATTTTGGGGTTTTGTTCCAGAAGATCACATCGTAGGAAAAGCCTTTTTCATTTGGATGTCGCTGGATGCAGAAGGGTCCTTCCTGAATAAAATTCGGTGGAGACGACTCTTTAAGTTGATTGAATAATTAAAAAAAGCCCTTTGGTAATCCAAGGGGCTTTTTTTATTTTTACTTCATGGAAACTAAATTGTTTTTTACCTTCCAAGAGCTGGCTGATCGGTACCAAGTCAATGTTTCGCATTTGCGGTATTATGCAGCCAAATTCAATATAAAGGGAAGAAAACAAGGCAATACTCTGGTATTTAACCAAAGAGAGGCCAATAAATTCGGCAAAATCTTGCAATTGGCTCAAAATGAAAAGTTCACTTTGGAAGGAGCCAAGGAACAATTGAGTCATCGAGAAGAGGTTTTTAACCGAAAGGGAGAAGTCATACGAAAACTAGAATACATCCGGGAGGTACTGAACTTAGTAGCCGATCGATTGAAAGACAGCCATGAATCAACACCAGACATTACGCCACCATTTAGCCCTGGCTCAAGTTGAGGGCATTGGAGGTACTTTACACCGCCTCTTAGTCCATCATTTCAAAGAGCCCGCTTTGGTATGGAAAGCTAAACCACACCAATGGAGGCAGATTTATGGGATTGGCGACACGATTTCGCTACAATTAAAACGAGAGGCGTTTTGGCTTGAACAAGCAGATAGAATATTGGATGCAGCCGATAAGCAACAAGTTCAAATTGCCTCTTATCAATGCGTATCGTACCCCAATCGATTAGGCCAAATTCCCGATGCTCCCGCCATTATTTACTGGAAAGGAGATCTACACGGGACTGCCAGCAAAACTATAGCGGTGGTCGGGACTCGAAAATCCACCGAATATGGGAAAAGGTGGGTCCAATCCTGGATGCCAAGCCTTGCCGCGCACCATCCTGTCGTGATATCTGGTCTAGCCTTGGGAATAGATACCTTGGCTCACCAAAGTGCACTTAAACACCATTTGCCAACCCTAGCGGTCATGGCCAATGGACTGGATATGGTTTATCCAGCTCATAATAAAAAATTAGCCCAACAAATCATCGAGCAAGGGGGAGGACTGGTTTCTGAAAATCCTCTGGGAATGAAACCTATGGCCTCCTTATTTATAGCCCGTAATCGGATTATCGCCGGGTTAAGCGACGTATGTGTCTTAGTTGAATCCGCCATTCGGGGGGGAGGCATGGTCACGGCCGATTTTGCTTTTCAATACGATCGAGCGGTGATGGCTGTACCGGGTTCACTGTGGTCTCCACAATCAGAAGGACCGCATGCCTTGATCAAACAACAAAAAGCCCAAATCTTAACGGACCTAGAGGATATTTGGACGGAGGTCGCTTGGCCAAAAGAAGTTGTTCAAGGTCATCTGTTTCAACCGACTGCCCTTTCAACCAAAAACGAATTTCGAATGGATTTGCTTACGGCTATCGAAAAAAACATTGTGCAGGTATTGAAAGAAAAAGGAGAAGTTCAAATCGATCAACTAGCCTTTGATACCCAGTTAAGCTTAAATCAATTGGCAAGCACATTACTCCAACTTGAATTTCAGGGCATTTTGACGATCAAGCCAGGAAAAAAGGTACGGCTTACACTATCATGACAAAAAAAGACCACCTCTGACGAGGTGGCCTATATAAAATTTAGGACCGAGGAGGTTTACTGTTCAAGACTTCTGCATGTTGTTTTCTTTCCTTCTCTTTTTGTAGAAATTCGGTACGAAGTTTTTGAAGGGCCCGTTCTTTGCTCGATAGCTGTTTTTCTTGCTTTTTGGCTTGCGATTTTATTCGGGAAATGCTTTTTTCCTTTTTAGCTGATTGTTTGATCAGTTCCTCTTCCGAGACATCTTGTTGGAGGAGAGATTGGGTTAATTCCTCTTTTTCTGAAATAATTTTACTCAATTCCTCCGGTGTGTTTCGAATCGAGGCATCTAGTTTATTTTGTTGTTTCAAATTTCGCTCGATGGAAGATTGAAGTCGGGCCACATCCCGATCCATAGATTTTTGCTCAGCTTGCAGTTGATCTAGTTCCAATCCCAACATTTTTTTGCCCTCCATGGCCAAAACTTCGTTGATAAACGGTTGGAACCAGGCCACAACCTCTGTATTTCGAAGGAAATCCGTGTTCCTGGTGCGTCCCGTGGATTCAAAGGCACAAAAAACCTTGGTAAATCCTTTACCTGCGGTAATTTGACTGCTTAACATGGTTATTTCTAAGTCTCGCAACCAAGCGGAGGTCGGTTGAGAGACTTGAAAAATCGTTAGGTCATTTTTCTGAAGCTTTCCCTCCCGTTGTAAAAATCGTTGCCATGATTCAATAATTTGGGTAACATCTGTTGAGGGAAGAAGAACATAATACCCCGATTTAACTTGCTCTAGAACAAGTTCTTTACTTTGAAATACCGGCAATTGCGCATGGCTGACAATCGAACTAAATAGAAAAGACAACAAGAGAATTGATTTCTTCATCATTTTAAACGGTGGGCTAAAAATACCCCTTTTTTGTGGGCAATGGTTTGAGTAAAAATAAGAAATTGTATCGCGTCTTTTGCTTTTAAATGCCATTTTTTAGCTAAATCTTCCCCATTTTCACCGTAATTTCGAACCAAGATATTGGCCGGAATGGGTTTGCCTAGTTCTTTACCTACCAGGTCTGGTTTAGGTCGAAAACTTGCCTTAACTTCAAAAATTCGTCCTGGAAAATCCAACTTTAAATCATCACTTGTGTATAAATGAGTATTGGGGTGTAATTTCGCCAATCCCCAGGCAGCTCCGATCTGATGAAAGGCTCCTAGCTTTAGAATACCCACGAGTGGTTCATAAAGATAAAGACGAGGTTCGGCGTAGGAAGTAACGCCGGGATCTTCTTTATCCGGAAAAAATTGAAACGAAATGGGATCACCTTCTGCCGGGAACTCGACGGTTTTCCACTGAATAGGTTCGTGTCCGTGCCGACTGGCTTCCACGACGACTTCTTTTAATTCATTTCGCACCGATAACAAGGTGATGGATCGGACATTCGGAATTTCGGATACTATTTCCTGAATATCCATCATGGGGGACAGTTTAAGGAGGATTCGGTTCGACCGTTGATGTAGTAACTCCCAATGGGGGGAAAGATTGGGTGTCAAATCCTTCAAGCGAACAACTTTTCTTTTTTGAACATCCCGTCGAGCCGGATCAATATATAGCACATCGATGGGCTCGGAGGTGGATTCTAGAAAGTCAAAGGACGATCCAGTAAAGGTTTCCAAAGGGATACCCATTTGGCGTGCGTTAAATGCGACAATGTCACTTAAAATGGGTTGTAGTTCACAGTGGGTTACTTGGGCTCCTGCTTTGGCAAAAAATAGGGAATCCATACCCCAGCCACCTGTCATATCGACCCACCGTTCACCCGGATGCACATGCTCAGCTTTCCATTGCGATGTCCAATACGATGAAGCCTGTTCCCAAGAAAGTTTCGGAGGGCCAATCAAACCTTCAAATGCTGCATGCCATGGACCCAGCTTTTCTTTGGATTTCTTTTTAAAGTTCCACTGATCAGCCAGTATTCGTAGCTTTTCGGGATCCCACTTTAAAGGATTTTTTAGAATATAGGAATTGATATCCGAAATTTCCTCTTGCTCAAGGACTTGAAGGGTTGCAATAGCTTGGGTTATATACGAGGATTCCAACATTATCTTCTGCCTAAATTGGTACTTTTAAAAGATTTTTTTATTTTTGATTATTATGTGGTCCAAGATCTTTCATATCACCCTTTGGCTGACCCTGGTAACTTTCATACCAGTGGCTACAGGCATTAATAAAATGATCATGGAAGAGGTTGTGAGTGCACAACAGCTCAATGATCTGCTGGATATTCCATTGGAGGATCAATTGGAGCCTTCCGTTTGGACGTTTGATTTTTTGATCTACCTTGTAAGTTATACACCTATTTACACGCAAGGCACTGGATTGATCAGTGTCCTTCCTCTCCTCTCCACCCCTCCGCCCGAATGCAGTTGTTAAGTGTCTGTTCGATCTGCCTATAACTTGGTAAAACCAAGACAACAAACAAACTTACTGCATTTACATGAAAAATTTGTCATTTTCGAGTCAACTGGGAAAAGATATCCCAGCTGGTTTGGTTGTATTTTTAGTGGCTTTGCCCCTCTGTTTGGGTATTGCTTTAGCCTCGGGAGCCCCTTTGATCTCAGGGGTCATTGCCGGTATTGCTGGCGGAATCATCGCAGGTATGGTGAGTGGCTCTAATCTGGGAGTCTCTGGGCCTGCCGCTGGATTGACGGTGATCGTATTTAACGCCATACAGGATATTGGTCAATTTGACCTCTTTTTAGTGGCGGTGGTACTGGCCGGAATTTTCCAGATATTCCTGGGATGGTTGGGCGCCGGTAAGATCGCTTACTATTTTCCATCCTCTGTGATCAAGGGCATGCTAGCTGCAATAGGGATACTGATCATTCTCAAGCAAATTCCACATGCCTTGGGCGTGGATGGTGATCCCTGGGGGGAAAATAGTTTCTTCCAGCCAGACGGACAAACAACCTTTTCCGAATTAATCCAGGTCTTCGATTTCTTTCTCCCAGGTGCTGCCACCATTGGTTTACTAAGCTTACTGGTTCTGATTGCGTGGGAAAAAGGAAAAAAGTTTACGTTAATTCAACTGATTCCAGGTCCATTGGTTGTTGTATTTTTGGGGGTACTTCTGAATTCGTTGGTTTTCAACGACTGGAAATTAGGTGATGCCCATGTCGTGTCTTTGCCTGTCGCCTCCGACTGGTCTGCAATGGGAGATTTTCTTTTATTTCCAGATTGGTCTGGCTTGCGCATGGGCTTGATTTGGAAAACCGCGGGTGTCATTGCCATTATTGCCTCCATTGAAACATTATTGTGCGTTGAGGCCACCGATCGGTTGGATCCGGCCCGTGCTATCACACCCACCAACCGAGAACTTGTGGCACAAGGTATCGGAAATATTGCCTCCGGTTTGGTAGGGGGCATTCCCATCACACAAGTGATTGTACGCAGTTCAGCCAATATTCAAGCGGGAGGTAAAACCAAAATGGCTACAGTGGTCCATGGTTTGCTTCTTCTAATCAGTGTCGTATTTATACCATCTTACCTCAATTTGATCCCATTAGCTTCGCTGGCGGCTATTTTACTCATGGTGGGGTATAAGCTAACTAGCCCGGCAACTCTTCGACGCGTTTTTCAAGACGGGTGGGATCAATTCATCCCGTTTATGGTGACGATTGTGGCGATTGTATTAACCGATTTGCTGGTGGGTATTGGCATTGGACTAATCGTTGGAATTGGTTTTGTGCTATATACTAATTTTTCTTCTGCTATTAAAGGAAAACGAATCGGTAATCAAGTGATCATCTCCTTTGAAAAAGATGTATTCTTTTACAATCGAGCGGAATTTGTCCGGTGGCTTGCCAAAGTAGAACCCGGAGACCACCTCATTCTGGATGCCTCCAAGGCTTCTTTTATCGATTTTGATATTCTTCAAACTTGGGAGGATTTCTCACGGGAAGAAGCTCCTAATCAAAATATTACCATCGAATTTATTGACATATCACGTTCTCAACTACTTACTGCTAATTAAAAATGAACAAGTCGTATCAAACTCTCCTTGATGCCAACCGTGTGTGGGCTGAGGAGACATTAACCCAACACCCCGAATATTTTAAAGATCTGGCCAAATCCCAAAAACCCGAGTATTTATGGATTGGTTGTGCGGATTCCCGGGCCCCAGCTGACTTATTGACCAATACCAAGCCCGGTGAAATTTTTGTCCATCGTAATGTGGCTAATTTAGTTATTCATACCGACTTGAACATGCTCAGTGTGCTTCAATATGCCGTTGAGGTGTTGAAAGTAAAACATATCATGGTCGTGGGCCATACCAACTGTGGAGGAGTGAGGGCTGCTATGGGTAATAAGGACCTAGGATTGATCAACAAATGGCTTCGAAACATCAAGGATGTGTACATCAAGTATGAAGAAGAGCTCGATGCCATTCAAGATGAAGATGCTCGGGCGCAGCGTTTGACCGAATTGAATGTACGGGAACAAGTACGCAACTTAGCCAAGACCTCCATCATTCAACATGCCTGGCAAAACGACCACATGCCTTATTTGCATGGATGGGTTTTGGACCTGTCGACTGGTTTGATCAACACCATCTGTGAAATTCAACCGGGTGAGGCCCAGTTTATCGAAAAAATCTATCGTTTCGATGATTATGCAGAACAAACGGGCCCTCAATCCTTAATTGAGGCCATGGCCTAAGCCACAGTCCCCTTTTCAATTTAGGAAAGGGGACTTTTTTTTTGATCCAAAGTCATGTATACGTGTGGAATGCCATCTTCGATGTACGTTGGGCCTGTTGATTCAAAGCCCAGGGATTGATAAAAAGCCTCTAAATACTGTTGCGCCCCGATTTTGACGGGGATATCAGGCCATTGATTCAGACAATACTGGATGGATACCTCCATGATTTTTCGACCATAACCACATTTTCGATGCGCCGGCGAGGCAACGACCCGCCCAATGGATGTAAATCCTGGATAGTATTCCCCAGGGCCAAAAATCCGGGTGTAGGCGACGACCTGCTTTTCAAACTTACCCACGACATGCCACGCTTTCAGATCGAGGTTATCCATGTCGGAAAACAAACAGGCTTGTTCCAACATAAAAACATCTTGCCGAAGTTTCAACGACTGATATAAATCATGAATAGGGAGTTGGTTGAAGGGGAGAATTCGGACTTCCATCGACATTTTGTATTTTTGTCTAAAATTAAGAAACCCTTTGTTTATAAACATCCATACCCACCAAAGTTCATCGACCGATATTGAAATTGTACAATGGGACGTTCCAGCGCAGCTCACTCCGGAGGATGTACCGGAAAATCCCGGTGGGTCGAGCTGCTCGGTGGGATTGCATCCGGCTGCGATACATTCCGTCGACTGGAAAATGCAATTGGATTGGGTGTATAGAGCCTTATCCCAGCCTCAAGTCAAAGCCATCGGCGAATGTGGTTTGGATCGTCTCGTGACAACGCCCCTAGAGTTACAAGAAGTGGTATTCATCCAGCAACTTAAGTGGGCTATGGAAACTCGAAAGCCTTTGATCATTCACTGCGTGAGGGCCTATGATGAGCTTATTGCCATTCAAAAGGTTTGGCGGCCTAAAATTCCGTTGCTGGTGCATGGTTTTCATAAAAACAGTCAATTGGCTGAGGCACTTTTCAAAAGGGGATTTTATTTGTCCTTAGACCATCGAATTCCGACATCCTTTTCGCCGGAATTTTTGGAATCCAACATCGATAAAATTTTACTTGAAACGGATTCCCAACAAGTCGGGATTGAATGGGTTTATCAAGAATTCAGTCAACGAATTGGCTGGACGTTGGATCGTGTTCAAGAAAAAATGGAAGAAAATTATTTGCTTTTTACACAACTATGACAAAAAAGGATACCTCCTGGCTTTCCCGGACCGAGGCATTGATTGGGCCTTCCCAGATTGACAAATTACAAAATTCCCATGTTCTGGTCGTTGGACTAGGGGGAGTAGGCTCCTTCGCCGCCGAATTTATCTGCCGGGCGGGCGTGGGCGAAATGACCATTGTGGATGGAGATGTGGTGGATCCGTCCAATAGGAATCGTCAGCTTCCTGCCCTGGCCACCAACCACGGGCAATCGAAGGCTGAGTACATGGCTGAGCGTTTATTGGCCATCAATCCAGAACTCACGTTACATGTCGTTCGGGAATTCTTAGATCCTGCCAGGTGCGAGGAAATCTTGGAAACCAAGTTTGACGTGGTGCTGGATTGCATTGATAGCATTACACCAAAATTAACACTGGTTTCCACGGCCTACAAAAAAGGTCAAGTGGTGGTTAGCTCCATGGGGGCAGGTGGAAAAATGGACCCCACTCAACTTCGAGTAACCGACTTATTCGATACATGGGAATGTGGATTTGCCCAATACATCCGCAAGCGAATCAAAAAAATGGGTGTAAAAAAGGGAGTATGGTCCGTTTTTTCAATTGAAAAAGTACGGAAAGATTCTTTGATCATGACCGATGGATCCAATTTTAAGCGATCTGCTTACGGAACCATCTCGTATCTACCTGCTGCATTTGGTGGAACCGTAGCCTCGGTGGCCATTCGATTATTATTGGGTGAACCCATTGAGAAGACCAATCGACCTAAAAGTAAGCGCATCAAGAAAACCCAACTAAAAGATTAACACGTTCTTTTTTTAGTGATGGCATCTCGTACACTGAAGTTAATTTCAAAACCAAGGATCAAAATTAAGGAAACAAGGTATATCCAGATCATTAAACCGATCAACGTCCCGATCGATCCATACAATTTATTATACGAGTTGAAATTGGCGATGTAGTACGAGAAGCCATTGGTGGCCAAAATACAAAGCACAGAGGCCAAAAAGGCTCCAATATTGAAAAATCGGATGCGTTTTCGGACGTTAGGTGCAAAGTAGTAAATAACGGAAATCCCGAAAAAGAAAATGAGGAAGATGGCAAAATACAAGAGAAGTCGAACTCCCAAAAAAGAGGTATTTTCGCTAACATATTGCTCATTGACTAAAAACTGAAGAACCAGTTGCCCAATGATCAATACTGCTACCGCTAAGACCAAAACCAAAATTAATATAAACGTCAACCAGACCGCCACCCACCGTGCCTGAAAGAAGGTCCGTTTGTCCTCGGTTTCCAAGGTCATGTTAAAAGCGCGCATCAAAGCCAATGTGCCGTTGGTGGCGGCATAGAGTGAAAACAAAAAACCAAAGGAAAGGATGTCCGAACGTCTTTTGGAAACGATTTCATCAATGGTACTGGCCGCCGCTGTATATAGCTCAGACGGTAGAATGGTTTCTAAAAAGGTTAGTACATAGGTATCGACTTGTTCCACCGGGAAATAGGGGATCAGGGTAAACAAAAAGATGATTCCCGGAAACACGGCCAAGATCAAACTGTAGGAAACCGCAGCTGCACGCTGGTCTATATCAAATGTGACAATTTTTCGCCAAAGTATCTCAATGACATCAAATAGCGAAACCTGACTCCCAAAAAGGTGAATCCCTTGTAAATAATGTTGTATCCATTGGGAAATGGCTTTCATTGTTGGGTCGAAGTCGTTAACAAAACAAGTTTACGAAGGTTTGACCAATTTGCTACAAAAAAAACGGTTTTAAAGCATCCGTAATTTCCGTAGGGGTTGGAATGATCTTTTGGGTCGTTGAATTCATGAAGACCAAGGTGGTTTCCCCAGTATGCAGCAATTGATCGGATTCTGACAAAATTTCGTAGTAAAATACAATTCGTACTTTCGGCATCTCTCGTATCTGCGTCCGGATGGTCACCAATTCATCGTACCGAACCGGCACCAAATACCTGGATTTATTTTCATACACGGGCATCATCACGCCTCGTTCCTCCAGATCCTTATACCGTAAGCCGAGCGATCGAATGGCCTCCACACGCCCGATTTCATACAATCGGGCGTAGTTGCCATAGTACATGTATCCCATTTGATCGACATCTGCGTAGCGAACCCGATAGGTGAAGTCAAACGAGAAAAACTTATCTGATTTGGTTGGCATTGAGGGCGTCTTGGTATTTTTTGGCAAATACGAGGTGTTCCTCGTAGCTTTCAGCAAAGTTGTGGTAGCCCGAGAAATCTTCTTTGGCACAAAAATAAATGTACCCGTGTTTCTCATACTCCAATACCGCCTTTAAAGCAGCTCGCTCAGGCAAGGCAATGGGACCGGGGGGCAATCCGGTGTTGCGGTACGTATTGTACGGAGAATTAATGGCTAAATGTTTTTCCATGATTCGTTTGATACTGAAGTCACCCACGGCAAATTTCACTGTCGGATCGGCTTGCAATGGCATATTGATGGCCAACCGATTGACATACACACCCGCCACACGAGGCATTTCGTCAATCTTGTTGGTCTCGGATTGCACGATGGACGCCATGATAGCGACTTGTACGGGAGTCATGTTGATGGATTTGGCTTGTCCTAAACGCTCCTCATTCCAGAATTTTTTGTACTCGGCATGCATCCGATCGACAAAACTGGAGGCATCGGATGTCCAATAAATAAAATAGGTATCAGGCAAAAACATGCTCAGAATGGTCTCGGTTGAAAAACCATATTTCTGACATACCGCGGGGTCGGAGAGCAAGGCCTTCAAGTCTGAACCATTAAAGGAAAGTTTGGTGCCGATTTTCTTGACTAAATCGTCCACTGTCCGAACATTATTGAACGTCAATTTCACCGGATCCTCAGTCCCTCTTCTCAATTTGTCCACGATTTCCTTGTTGCCCGAATTGGGGGGGATTTCATATCGACCCGGACGAACACTTTCCCGGTAGTTGGTCCATTTCGTTAAAAATTGAAATCCGATTTCGTCATGGATAATTTTGTGTTTGTGCAACGAATCAACCACTTGCTCATAGGTAGCACCGTTTGGAATGTACAATACGAAGGTTTCTTTACCATCGACATTCAGGTTGGGACTTTTAGCCACTTGCCAAAAGTAAAAAGATAAAGTCGCAGTGATGGTTGTGGTCACGACGAGAAGGACGGCTATAACATTTTTATTCCGCAACATGGGACGCTGAGGGGATTAAGGTAAGTAATTCGGTAAGAGGACCACGAGACTGCTCGCCGGTGATCATGTTCTTGAGAGTCCATTGTTGGGTGGCCACTTCTTCAGAACCTATGACCATAACATACGGAATTTGTTTTTTATTGGCGTAATCCAGTTGTTTTTTTAGTTTGACGGGCTCTGGGTAAACCTCTGTGGAAATATGGTGTTTTCTCAATTCACTCGCCAAAGGCAAACTGGCCAAAAAACACGTTTCATCCATGGCTGCGATCAGGACTTGGGTGCTTTGTAGGGCCGACGCGGGAAATAAGTTCAATTCCTCCATCACATCAAAGATCCGATCAACCCCCAAGGAAATGCCCACGCCGGAAACACCGGGTAAGCCGAAGGTTCCGGTCAGGTTATCGTATCGGCCACCTCCTGAGATACTACCCATGGATACATTCAAGGCTTTCACCTCAAAAATGGCTCCCGTGTAATAGCTCAACCCACGGGCTAAGGTGATGTCCAACTGGATTTTGGGTTCGGTCAATCCACTAGCTTTGACTAGCGACCACACTTTTTCAAGTTCGTCGATTCCTTGAAGTCCAATCGGAGAAGCTTGAAGCCACTCGCGCAGAGAATCGAATGGGTTGTCCTGAGATAAACTGAGCTGAAATAGGGGTTGGAGGGCTTGAATATGGCTCTTTTCAAACCCTTTTTCAATGAGTTCTTCCTCGACTTTCTCCTGGCCAATTTTGTCTAATTTATCAATGGCCACACACAACTCGGCTTCCCGGCCAGGTTTCCCAATGACCTCGGCGATGCCAGTTAGAATCTTGCGATTGTTGATTTTAATGACAAATTGATCTAGACCGAGTTTGGCGAAGATTTCATGGAGCATCAACACAATGTCGGACTCACACAACAGGGAGTCAGTTCCCACCACATCGGCGTCACATTGGTAAAATTCCCGGTAGCGACCCCGTTGAGGGCGGTCCGCCCGCCATACAGGTTGAATTTGAAACCGCTTAAAGGGCATGGCAATGTCGTTTCGGTGCATCGAAACAAATCGAGCAAACGGAACGGTGAGGTCATAGCGCAATCCTTTTTCAGCTATTTTTGGAAGAATTTTTTTGGCTCCGCCGGCATAATCCAAGGGATCTACGGAGGATAAAAAATTACCTGAATTCAAGACTTTAAACAAAAGCTGATCCCCTTCTTCTCCATATTTTCCCATCAAGACAGACAAATTTTCAAGGGCTGGGGTCTCGATCGGCAAAAATCCAAACTTTTTAAAAACGGAGGTGATCTGCTGAAGTATGAAAGTCCGTTTGGACATTACCTCAGGACCAAAGTCACGGGTACCCCGTGGTAAACTAGGTTTTGACATGGATAGGTGGTAGCGTGTATGTATTCAAAATTCAAGAGGGTAAAATTAATAGGTTATTTTTTTATTTAATAAATACTGTTGGTCTTTCTATGTATTTTTATAACTTTGCGGTCTCGAAATGAAAATATCGAATTTTAACAACATACAGGCATGGCAGTGACGCAACTAAAAAGAAAAAGTAGAAAAAATCGTGCGATTGCGAATAATGAAGTAGCCGCGATCAAGCGATTGACAAAGAAACCAACGATCAAGCGTGTGGACGTAGAAGAGTTGAAAGCAGAATTTGCAAAATAATAAAAAGGGCTGTCTCGAAAGAAACAGCCCTTTTTTCTTGCTAAGATATTAGATCATGGAAGTGGGCCTTCCACATCTTTCTCCCGCCAGTTTCGATTGAACTCGGTGGGTTTTTTCTTCTTCTTGGGTTGAATCTTCCGCATCTCCTTCATTTTTTGCTTATGGTCCAATTGGGACTTAAACACGATTCCTTGACCAAAAATGGATAATCCTCCATTGATGACGATCAAGCTCAGGGTGCCGGCAAAAACCCACGAGGCTGTATCAGCTCCCCCGTGCTTTAAGGCGGATGCCTCGCTGAAGAGGCATAAACCCATGCCAACCAGCGCTAAACCGCCTCCAGAGGAGATCAACCATTTATTTTTTAGGGAGAGAGATTTGATCAATTTTTCTCCCGGTGCTTTCGTTTTTTTTGCATTCATGTCTTTGTGTGTCAAAAGTTATGATCAATGTTTAGGTAATTGGTGTTAAATTTACCGGCAATTTCACGCAATCTCATCCGAATGAAGTACCTAATCAGTTTATTGATCCGATTTGTTCCTCGCCCTATTTTACAACGCATCAGTCATATTCCTCTGAAAGTTTATGCTCTTTTTATGCGAGGGAATAACGTGGAATGTCCGGTTTGTTCCCACAAATTTACTAAATTTTTGCCATATGGCCGGTTAAATCCAAGAGAAAATGCCCTTTGCCCCAATTGTTTAGCCTTGGAACGTCACCGTTTGATGCATTTGTATTTAAAGGAACGAACCACTTTCTTTTCTGAACCTCATTCGGTACTGCACATTGCGCCTGAATATTGTTTTTTGGAGCGATTTAAGTCGTTGCCCAATCTTCAATACTTAACCGCCGACATTGAATCGCCTTTGGCTGATGTCAAAATGAACATCGAAGCCATTCAATACCCCAACGACTCCTTTGATGTCATTTTCTGTAATCATGTCTTGGAACACGTCGAAAACTTCGATCAAGCCACGAGCGAATTGTACCGTGTGCTAAAACCGGGTGGTTGGGCGATCTTGCAATCCCCTCAAAACATGGCCATGGAAACCACCCTGGAGGATCCGACCATTACTGATCCCCGAGAAAGAGAACGCGTCTTCTTGCAGTCCGACCACCTTCGGTTGTTTGGGAAAGATTATGGCCTCCAATTGGCCAAGGCGGGTTTCCAAGTGAAGGAGGATCATTTCGTCCATGAAATGCCCGAAGAATTGGTGCAGCGTTTTGCACTTCCCAAAGAAGAAATTGTGTATTTTTGTCAGAAGTAACACATTTCTTCACCCAAACTAAAAATGCATGCATGCGTTCGTGATCATCACGGGTGGTAGCTCCGGTATTGGAAAAGCAACCGCTTTGTCTTTTGCTGCCCGCTCCAAGCAGGTAGTCTGCCTGGATATCCTCCCCCCTGAAAATCCGGCTGACTTCCCCTCCAATGTCCAGTTTTTTACTTGTGATATGGGGAATTATTCCGACATCCAGGCTGTTTTCGCCTCCATTCTGGCCCAGTTCGGGGCACCGGATGTGTTGGTGGCCAATGCCGGAATCCTTGGCCCACGCCGGGCTTTAGAAAAATACGAGGTGGCCGACTTCGAGCAAGTCCTCTCCGTGAATGTGACCGGTGTTTGGGCCTGTCTCCAGGCGGTCATTCCGGCCATGAAAGAAAAGAAAAAAGGGGCTATCGTCATCACCGCTTCTGTGGCAGGACATGTCGGTATGGCAGGTCATATCGCTTATTCAGCCTCCAAGCATGCCGTAGTGGGAATGACCAAGACTGCCGCACTTGAATTAGCTCGATTTGGAATTCGAGTAAATGCGGTTTGTCCGGGCTTTACCGAAACCCACATGCTCGCCCAAGCCGAAGTCGATGAGGCCTATCGCCAAGGACTCATTCAAGCGACGCCTCAAAAACGATTCGGTCAACCTAGTGAAATTGCGGATGCCATTTTGTATTTAGCCTCCGACCAATCCACCTTCATGACCGGCCAAAGTATGATCCTCGACGGAGGACTCAGTATCCAATAATACGACACCACCATGCACTACGAAAACGCATTTGATTTAACAGGAAAAGTGGCCCTCATCACCGGAGCTAGCAAAGGTATCGGGGAATCCATGGCTCGATTTTTAGCCGCCTATGGGGCCAACGTGGTCATTTCTTCTCGAAAACAAGAAGATTTGGATGCGCTTGCGGACGATATCAATCAACAAGGAAAAGGAACTGTTCTTGGCATAGCAGCCCACGCAGGCGACTCCGCCCAATGCCAACGCCTAGTTGAGCAAACGCTGGCTTGGGGAGGGCGAATTGATATGCTGATCAACAACGCGGCGACTAATCCCGTATTCGGCCCATCGTTGGATTGCTCCGGTGAGGCTTTTGATAAAATCATGGGGATCAACCTCAAAGCACCCTTTGAGCTCAGTAAAATGGTGCACCCCATCATGAAAGCAAATGGGGGAGGATCCATCCTGAATATTTCCTCCATCGCCGGTATCACGCCTGATCCGGGCTTGGGTATGTACTCCGTCAGTAAGGCAGGCTTGAATATGTTGACTAAAGTGCTAGCCAAGGAATGGGGAAAAGATGGCATTCGGGTGAATGCGCTGTGTCCCGGGCTCATCAAAACCAAATTCAGCCAAGCCCTGTGGGAAAATGAAAAAATGCTGCATCATTTTACCCACAACCTCCCGATTCCACGTATGGGTACCGTGGAAGAAGTGGCCTCCCTGGCTTTGTATTTGGTTTCACCGGCGGCTTCGTACATAACCGGAGTCATTTACTCGGTAGACGGCGGCACCACTATTTAATCCAATATCCGTGGCCCCTGTGTGTTGACAGCCGACACATAGGGGGTTGCGGCAATGGACGTAGGCCCATAGACAGCTTGCATGGCTTTAGCCACCCGGTGGGCCGTTTCTTCCCCTTTCGAGAAAGCGAAAAGAGAGGGCCCCGCCCCAGAAATACTGCATCCTAAGGCTCCAGCTTCCAAAGCCGCGGCTTTGACCTCAAAGAAATGAGGAATCAAAATCGATCGAACGGGCTCGATCAGATAATCAATCATCGATCGACTAATGAGATCATAGTCGGCCTGGATCAGTCCAGCGATCAACCCCGCCACATTCCCCATTTGGGCAATGCCTTTTTTCAACGAAATTTCCTGACGCAAGATAAACCGAGCATCTTTGGTATTCACCTCAATATCAGGGTGTAACAGGGTAACGTACAAATCGGGTGGAGTAGGTACACGAAAGATATCCAGAGGATTGTAACTCCGCACCACCACAAATCCTCCTAAAAGAGCCGGTGCGACGTTATCGGCGTGAGCCGAGCCACACGCTACACGTTCGCCCTCCATGGCAAAAGGAAGCAAGTCTTGAGTAGGAAGAGGATTGCCCAGCAGCTGATTGACCGCGTACACGCCCGCCACCGAACTAGCCGAACTACTGCCTAAACCACTCCCCAAAGGCATTTTTTTATGTAATGCGATATCAAATCCGGCCTGGATGTTCAAATGCTCCAAATACCGCAAAATGGGGAGCGATACCGTGTTTTTTTCAGGATCCAAAGGTAATTTTCCTTGATCTCCGGTGATTTCGGTGATGACGATTCTGTCATCAGCACGACGCCGAAGGACGACCTCATCTCCAGGATTGTCTACGGCCAATCCAAATATATCAAATCCACACGCTACGTTGGCAACGGTAGCTGGGGCGAATAAACGAAGGCTATCCATGCGATTAATTTAAAAAGTGGTGGATACTCATGATATCGGCAAAAACTCCCATGGCGGTCACCTCGGCACCCGCGCCGGGACCTTTGACCACCAAAGGGTTGTATCGATAGCGATCCGTGGTGAAGGAAATGATGTTTTCCGAACCTGCCAGGTTGAAAAATGGATGTTCAGGTCCAACCATCTGCAATCCGACATGGGCTTTCCCATTTTCCAAACTCGCGATAAACCGCAATACCTTGCCTGATTTTTGGGCTTCCTCGATTTGGGCATCAAACAGGGCGCGTTCTTGCACCAAGGCCTCATAAAATGCTTCCACCGACGGGGCCGACTGCATGGTCTCCGACATCAAGGGTGAAATCACTACATCGGCTGGTTCCAAGGCTATTCCGGTTTCCCGAGCCAAAATGAGGATTTTACGCGCTACATCCATGCCACTCAAATCTTCACGGGGATCGGGTTCGGTGTAACCCTCTGCTTGGGCTTGGCGCACCACCTCGGCAAACGATAGGCCCGGTTGGAAGGTATTGAAGATAAACGAAAGGGTTCCCGACAATACGGCTTCTATTTTATGGATTTTATCTCCGGAGGTAATCAAACCTTGCAGGGTGTTGATGATGGGAAGTCCGGCGCCCACATTGGTTTCATACAAAAAGCGGGCATTGCCTTGCCGAGCCGCTTTTTGAAGCGCCACGTATTGGCTGTATGGCCCCGAATTGGCTACTTTATTGGGCGTGACAATGGAGATCGACTGCTTGAGTAATCCCTCATAGTACTGAATAATGTCTTTGTTGGCGGTGGAATCGACAAAAATGCTGTTGGGTAAATTCAAATACACCATGTCTTCCATGAAGGTACTGAGTTGGGCGGTTTCCGACTTCTCGGGCCAATCCTGTTCCCACGAGTCCAAGTCAATTCCCTCGGTATTCATCCACATCTTCCGAGAATTGATCATGCCCACCACCCGAATGTTGATATTCTTTTGGCTTTTCAGAAACGCTTTTTGCGCTTGGAGCTGGCGGAGCAAGGTTTTACCGATCAAACCCGTTCCCCCGGCCAAAAACAAATGCAAGGTCATGCCATCCACGGCGAAGAACGCCTCATGGATGGCGTTCAGGGCTTTGGAAATGTCTTTTTTCTGGATGACGACCGAGATATTCAGCTCCGACGAACCTTGAGCTGTGGCAATCACATTGATCCCATTCTTTCCTAAAACGGTAAACAGTTTTCCTGACGTACCGGAGGTTGCCTTCATGCCCTCGCCCACAATGGCAATGACCGACAATTGGTGTTCGACCACAATTTGGTCGATCCAACCCTGAGCAATTTCGGCTTCAAATCCTTCGGTCAGAATTTCTTTCACTCCCGCAGCCGACTTCGGGTCCACTGCAAAGCAAATGGAATGCTCGGAGGAGGCTTGGGAAATGAGAATGACGCTGATCCGGTGCTTGGCGAGCAAGCTAAATACCTTGGCCGAAACCCCCGCCACGCCGATCATCCCATTCCCCTGTAAGTTCACCAAGGCGATGTCGTCAATGGACGAAATACCGGTGATGGGGTAAGGCTGTTTGGGCACATCGCGAGCGACGGTGGTGCCGGGATGCTCCTTTTCAAAGGTATTGAGGATTTGAATGGGAATATTCTTTTTGAAAGCCGGAATCAAGCTGGGAGGATAAATGACCTTGGCCCCGAAATGGGATAATTCCATGGCCTCGGCATAGGAAATTTGGGGAATGGTAAAGGCGTTTTTGACCTTCCGTGGGTCGGCGGTCATCATGCCGTTCACATCGGTCCAGATCTCGATCACCTCGGCATCCAAGGCCGCCCCGACGATGGAGGCCGTGTAGTCGGATCCCCCGCGACCTAGGGTGGTCGTGACACCGTCTTGCGTAGAGGCAATGAAGCCCGTGATGCAGGCGAGGCTATCGGAATGCTCAGCAAAGTGGCGTTGGATGAGGTCTTGGGTGAGGTCGGGAATCACCTCCGCCATGGAGAAATGGGCATCGGTTTTGATGATATCTCGGGCATCCACAAAATGGGCTGGAATATCACAAGATCGCAGGACCTCCGTCATGAGGTAGGTGGACAGTCGCTCGCCGAAAGAAAGAATAAAGTCTTGGGTGCGAAGCGACAATTCCTGGAGGAGGGAGACCCCTTTCAGGATGTCTTCGAGTTCATTGAAAAGTCCGCGGGTTTGGGCCATCACCGCACTCTGGTGCTTGATGTCGATCCGTTGGCGGATGATATGAAAATGACGTTCTTCGACTTGCCGTAGCACCTCCAGGTAGGTAGTTTGGCCTTCGGAGGCCTGTTTGCCTACTTCGATGAGACGGTTCGTGACACCGCCCATGGCCGAATACACCACGGCTATTTTTTGACCTGAGGATACATTGTGTTGGATGATCGACACCACTTGGTCGATGCTTTCCAGGGTGCCTACCGACGTGCCTCCAAATTTTAATACTTTCATGATGGGTGGATTACCTAGCTCGGTTGTCTTCTAGGGCTTTTTTCTAGTTCTGGTTAAAAATCCAAATATACAGAAAAAAATAGGTGTTTGGTCGCGTTTTCGTTTGGTTTTCTAAGTCCATTATTCGATATTTGTCTAATTACCGAATCAAAGGTTTCTATGAATATTTTGTTTAAAGCACTGAACGACCAGACACGGCGCGAGATTTTGGAGATGTTGAAGGAAGGGGATTTGAATGCCGGGGAGATTGCGGATCGGTTTGATTTCACCAAAGCGAGCATTTCTCATCATTTGGATTTATTGCGCCAGGCGGACTTGGTGACGTCGGTAAAGAAAGGGCAATTTGTGTATTATTCCTTGAATACCACGGTATTGGACGAGGTGGTGGCGTGGTTTTTACAGTTTTCGCCCAGTACGAAATCGGTTTTAGCCAAGACGACCCCATGACGAGACGATCGGTTGTATTTGAGGTATTGATCGGGGGGCTGGCGTTATTGCCGGCTCTTTCTGTTTGGCGGTGGCCGGCGGAGGTTCCATTTCCGGCCTGGGAGAGCGTATTTGCGTATTTGGCTGGCAATGCGTGGTTTTATTTTTTGGCGGCCCGATTTCATTTTCAGGACCGCCGCAAGCCGACGTATCCCTTGATGGCCCAGACGGTGGAGTCGATACGCCTGATTTGGGCCGGGTATTTCTTCTTTTTGGGCTGTGTCTTGTTCATTTTTCCTCGTTTTTTTGGGGCGATAGATACCCCGAGGTTATTGGGGGTGGGGATATGCCTGTATTTGTTTGTGTCGAGCAATTTCCGACTGAATTTACATCCCTCCAGCTCCTTTTCGGGGAGTTTTTGGGTAGGGGAGTCGCCCACCTACCGCCGTCGCCAACGGGGATTGGCGCGGTATTTCTTTGCGTTGGGGTTGATTGTGGCGGCGGTCTTCTTTTGGCTTCCCGGGATCGACCTAGTTTGGGGTTTTGTGGGTCTGGGGTGGAGTGTGTTTTATGGCATCGCATTCCGGTTATTGCCCAGTTTTTTACACAAACCGTAGGGGCGAATTGCATTCGCCCCAATCGCATTCGCCCCAATCGCATTCGCCCCAATCGCATTCGCCC
>VFQO010000160.1_pt1 | contig 85836 bp, 85 predicted proteins | sample 3512331 | NCBI WGS metagenome assembly VFQO01 (sample SAMN10412371, study PRJNA504923) | tailings metagenome | isolation source: Replicate 3 from Balatoc abandoned mine | place: Philippines: Itogon, Benguet | collected 2017-08-28 | reverse complement strand
TGTTCTTCCCCAACGTCCGCGGCTCGACCGGCTATGGCAAGACCTTCGTCAGCCTCGACAACGGGCCGTTCAAGCGTGAGGACAGCGTCAAGGATATGGGGGCGTTCCTCGATGCACTGGCCAAGGATAAAACGCTCGACGCGGCGCGCTTCGGGCTGACCGGGGGCAGTTATGGCGGCTATATGTGCTACGCTGCTGCGACCCACTATGGCGACAAGCTGCGCGCAAACCTCTGCGTCGTTGCGATCTCGAACTTCGTGACCTTCCTGGAAAACACCCAGGATTATCGCCGCGACCTGCGCCGCGTTGAATATGGCGACGAGCGCGATCCCGAGCAGCGCAAGAAGCTGGTGGAAATCTCGCCATTGACGCGGGTTGCCGACATCAAGAAGCCGCTGTTCGTCGTCACCGGCGCCAATGATCCGCGCGTTCCGGCGTCAGAGGCGGACCAGATCGTCGCGGCGGTCCGCAAGAATGGCGGCACCGCCTGGCATCTCGTCGGCACCAACGAAGGGCACGGCTTCGCCAAGAAGGAAAATGCCGATTATAATTTCTGGGCATCGCTGCTGTTCTGGAAGCAATATCTGCTGAACTGAAGGCCGGCACCCCCGCCAAACATTTCGTCATTGCGAGCGAAGCGAAGCAATCCAAAGCGTGGGTACCCCGGCCTGGGTTGCTTCCCCCGCTTTCGCCGGGGGTCGCCATGACAATAGACGGGTTCAGCCCTGCGGCGGGACCGGCAGGGCTTCAGCGTCGGCCTCGTCAGGCGCCGACTGCGTCGGCGCCTGACCGCTCGCCTGCCGCTCCAGCTCTGCGGCAGCAGCTTGGCGTTCGGCGAGCGCGCGTTCTTCGGCCTGCACCGCAGCTTCGACCTCGTCCGACGCGGCATCGATCCCCGCAAGCCGCTTGGCGCGTTCGTCGGCGATCATCGCCTGCCAGTCGGTCTTGTCGGCGGCCTGACGTTCGGCCTTGGCGCCCGCGACCAGCGCCTGCGTACAGCCGGTGAAGCCGCCCAGCCCGGTCGGCGAGCAGCTGTCGGTGCCAAAGCGGCCAATGCGCTCGACCGCGACGACCTTGTTCGCCCATGCTTCGTTGCGCACGTCGAGCGGATTGCCGCGCAGCATCTCGGGAACGCGGTAGCGTTCGCCTTCTGGCAGTTTCGCACAGACCAGGATTTCGTCATCGGCGCTCTTCGGGCACTGATCATTGCCATAGACGACAACCTGGTTGACCTTTTCGCCGTCGACAGTCTGCTGGGCCGCGACGGGCAGCGAGACGGCGATACCGGCCAGGATCAGCGCGAACAGGGGCAGGCGGGTCATCGGATATTCCTTTTTCATATCTGGTGCGGCTTGGCACCGCGACCCTGCATCGGCCATGAACGGAGCGGGCCGGACTTATCTATCAGATACGCTTGGACAGCGCGATGGCTGCACGGCAACCGGCGCGGATCGCCAGGCTCAGCACCGGATAGCCCGGCGCGCTTTCGGCGCCCGCCGCCAGCGCGGCGTCCTTATGCTCCAGCTCTTCGGCCCGAAAATCGGCGACGGCGGCGCTGAGTTCGGGGTCGCTGTCGCCCAGTTCGTCGAGCTGGTCACGGTAATGACGGTCGATTTCGGTCTCGACCGCGGCGGTGCACGCCATCGCGGCGCGCGGTCCCATCGCGGCGGTCACCGCGCCCAATGCGAAACCGGCGACGTTCCAGAACGGCTGGAGCGCCGTCGGACGGACGCCGCGTTTGGCGATCATCTCGTCAAAGAATTTGCGGTGGCGCTCTTCCTGCTCGGCCATATGCGCGATCTCGCGCGCCATCGGGTGGCGATCGCCCATGACCGCGAGCTGCCCGGCATAGATGCGCGTCGCGCCATACTCGCCGGCTTGGTCGACACGGATCATCGATGCGGTGCGCCTGTTGGTCATGCCGCCGATGTGGTCCCGCGGCGCAGCAAGGTCAAGACGAGCGCCGCGGCGCCGAGCGAAAAGATCGCGTTGAACCCGGCAAGCGAGATGCCCAGCAGCGTCCATTGCGGGGTGTCGCAGCGGATGAGCGGCGCGTTCATGATCGCGTCGAGCGAAACCGGGCCGCCGCCGCCCGTCGCGCAGGTGGTGATGCCTTCCCAAAAGCCATATTCGACCCCGGCGTGATAAATCCCGATCGCGCCGGAGACGGCGATAGCTAGTGCAGCGAGCAGCGTCAGCGCACGCATTGCCCGGTCATTGCCGCGCAGCAGCAGCGCGAGCAACGCCAGCACGATCGCCGCCTGGTGCGGCCAGCGCTGCCAGTAACACATTTCGCACGGCGCCAGCCCAAAGCCATATTGCGACACCAGCGCGCCGCCATAAAGCAGCAACGGCGCGGCAAGTGCGACGGCGGGCGCGGTCAGGCGCGATTTCAGCATCAATCCAACCTCAAATCAAATCGTCTTCCCGGCGCAGGCCGGGATCTCGCCGGTGCGCAGAGATGCGACGATGAGATCCCGGCCTGCGCCGGGATGACGGAAAGAAACATAGCCTTAGTTGCGGCGCGCGGGCTTGGCGCCGGGCTTGGTCCCCTGCGCCGCCATGCGCGGCGCGGTCGGGCTGATCCGCCCGATCGTCCGCAACGCATAGTGGAGCTGGAAGTCCTCGATGCCCTTCGCCTTCAGGTCGGCGGCGGTGGCGGTGAAGCGCGGATCGACCTTTTCGTCCTTTTCGATCAGCCCGTCGTCGACCTTTTTCTCGTTGATCAGGTGACGGCGCAGGTCGCTTTCGCGGAATTTCGGCCGCGACGCATAATCGGGATCGGACAGCTGCGGCACGCGGATGTCGGGGTCGATCCCACCCTCCTGCACGCTGCGCCCCGACGGGGTGTAATAGCGCGCGGTGGTAAGACGAAGCGCGGTGGTATCGCTCAGCGGCAGCACCGTTTGCACCGAACCCTTGCCGAAGCTGCGTTCGCCCATCACGACGGCGCGATGCTGATCCTGAAGCGCCCCGGCGACGATTTCGGACGCCGACGCTGATCCTGAATCGATCAGCACGATAACCGGGGCGCCGCCCGCGAGATCGCCGGGTTCGGCGAAATAGCGTTCGATGTCGCCCTTGCGGCGGCCGCGCTGCGACACGATCTCGCCACGTTCAAGGAACAGGTCGCTGATCCCGACGGCTTCGTCGAGCAGCCCGCCGGGGTTCGAGCGCAGATCGACGATCCAGCCGCGCGGTTTCTTGCCCAGCGATTTTTCGACCGCCATCATCGCGGCGCGCATGTCGGTAGTCGCGTCGGCCGAGAAGCTGGTGACAGTCAGCACCCCGACGTCGCCGCTGACTTCCCATTTGACAGGTTTCAGGTCGATGACTTCGCGGGTCAGCGACATTTCGATCGGCTTGTCCTGGCCTTCGCGGACGATGGTGACGTCGATCTTGGTGCCCGGGCGTCCGCGCATCTGTTCGACCGCCTCGTCCAGCGTCAGGCCAAAGATCAGTTCCTTGTTGATGTGGGTGATATAGTCGCCCGACTTGATCCCGGCCTTGTCGGCCGGGGTGTCGGCGGTCGGCGCGATAACCTTCACCACGCCGTCTTCCATCGTCACCGACAGGCCCAGCCCGCCATATTCACCATCGGTCTGGGTGCGCAGGTTCGAAAAGCCGCGCGCGTCGAGATAGCCCGAATGCGGGTCGAGGCTGGCGAGCATGCCGTTGATCGCGCCTTCGATCAGTTTCGAATCGTCGATCGGTTCGACGTAATTCGACTTCACTTCCAGATAGACGTCCATGAACCGCGAAATTTCTTCCTGCGTCTTGCTGTCGACGCTCGCCATCGCGCCGGTCGCGAGCGGTACGAGCGCCAGCGTCGAGAGCGCGGCGGCGCCCTGCCACAGGGCAAAGCGGCGCTTGGGAGACACGGGCGTTTTGATCGATTCGGTCATCTGCGTCTTTCACTCAGGCGGGATTTCCCGCCTTATATACCCCGGCGCGCCATCCTCCTACGCATTTGCGCGGGCGTCAAGCGGTGCATCCCGATAGGGGACAGCGCCCGAATGCGGGATTAACGCGCGCGATTACCCGATCATCGCCACAATATCGACCGGGCGGCCGCCGCGGCGCAGTTCGACGGTGATGCGGCTGTCGTCGGATCCGGCGCGCCCCACCGGGGCGCCACTGTCCAGCGTGTCGCCGACTGCAACCGACAGCCCGATCATGCCGGTGAGCAGCGAGATCCAGCCGCCGCCATGGTCGATGATGACGATCTTGCCATAGCCGCGATAATCGCCGGCAAAGCTGACCCGGCCAGGGGTAGGCGCGACGACCTGACCCCCAGGGCGCGCGGCGATCGTGATCCCGCGCGACCGCACCCCGCTGTCGTTGACCTCGCCCAGCCCGGCGACGATGCGTCCGACGACCGGCAGGCGATAGGCACCATGGGTCAGCTCTGCGGCGGCGGGCGCGGGCGGGGCGGTGCTCGCGATGCTGGCGGCGGGGTTGCGCGGCCGCGGCAGCGGTCCCGCCAATTGCGCCAGCTCGGCGCGCACCGCGCCATCGGTCTCGAGCGAGTCCATCAGTTCGACGATGTCGCGTGCCTTCTCGCCCAGCCCGAGCGCGCGGTCGGCCTCGAGTTGCGCGCTGCTCATCAGTTCGCGCGAGCGCAGGCGGCCTTCGTTTTCCAGCCGGGTCAGCGCGTTTCGCCGCTCCGACAGTTGCGCCTTGCTGGCCGACAGTGCTTTCAGCGCGACCGCCTGCTGGCGGCGCGTCGTTTGCAGCTGGGTCAATTCCCGACGAACCCCCGCGGTGCGCTGCTCGATCACCGGCATCGCGGCGTCGATCACCGCGCGCGCGTGCACCATGTCGCGAAGCGATCCCGGCTGTGCGAGGACGCTGACCGGCGGTTGGCGCGACAATTGCTGAAGCGAGGCGGCGAGTTCAAGCAAGGGTTGCTGCTGTTGCGCCAGCCGGGCCCGCTGCGCTGCCAGGCGGCGGCTGACCAGCGTGACGCGCGCTTCGCCGACGCTGATGTCGGCTTCGGCCGACTGGATGCGCGCCGCCAGCGCCGCGCTGCGTTTCTTCAACCGGTCGGCTTCGCTGCTCGCGGCGGCCGCCTGTGCCTCCAGCCGCATACTGCGCGCCATGGCCTCGGCCGATTGTTGCTTGGCGCCGATCAACTGCTCGCGCTCGCGCGCGGCAATCGCCTGCGGATCAAAAATGTCGCTCTGCGCCAGCGCGAACGCTGCGCCGGTAAAGACGGACGCGACCGTGAGCAGGGCGAACGCCGCCCTCACTGCCGTCCCTCGCGGTGATAGGGATGGTTCGCGACGATGCTGGTGGCGCGCCACAATTGTTCGGCGAGCATTGCGCGCGCCATCAGATGCGGCCAGGTCGCGCGGCCAAAGGCGATAACCTTGTCGGCGCCCTGGCGCTCGTCGGGGGTAAAGCCGTCGGCGGCACCCAAGCAAAAACGCGCCTCGCGCACCCCGCCGTCGCGCCAGCTTTCGAGCAATCTGGCAAATTCGGTCGACGACATCTGTTCGCCGCCCTCGTCGAGCAGGACGGTGCGGCTGTTATCGACAGCAGCGGGCATACGACCGCCCGTATCCGGAAGTTCGGAGATTTTCTGCGCCCAGGTCACGCGCTTCATGTAACGCTCGACCAGCTCGGCCTCAGGCCCGCGCCCGATGCGCCCGCGCGCGATGATGTGCAGCAACATATCCGCCGCCTAACCTTCAGGCGGCGGTCACGTCAATTCGCTGCGGTGACCGGCGGCGCGTCGCCGAACGACCACATGCGCTCGAGATTGTAGAAGCTGCGCACCTCGGGCCGGAACAGGTGGACGATGACGTCGCCGGCGTCGAGCAGCACCCAATCGGCATTGGGCAGCCCTTCGACGCGAACCGGACGGCCCGCTTCCTGCTTGATCCGCTGCGCCAGTTTTTCGGCGATTGCCGAAACATGACGCGTCGAACGGCCGCTCGCGATCACCATATGATCGGCGATGCTGCTTTTGCCGGCCAGCGGGATGGAGATGGTTTCCTGGGCCTGGTCCTCGTCCAGCTGGTGGAGGATCAGCGCGTGGAGCGTATCCACATTGTCGTTGGCGGATGCGGCGCCCGTGGCGGCATCCTGGGTGGCGGAGATCAAATGCGTCCTTTCCTAGTCGGGTCCACAAGCCGCGAACGGGTCAGCGGATCGCGCAGCGCGCGACCTTCATAGCGTTCGAACCAGCGGGGGTCGGCCTGCCGTATCGCAGTTGCGGATCGCACATCGGGCGAAAAACGCAGGAACACGAGGGCGGGCGGTCTCCAGTCTGTCCAATGGGTTTTTTGTGCTGCAGGCCGGACAAATCGCCGCAGCCAACCCATCGCACGTCTTGCGTGGGCCCGGTCATTATAGCCCGGACGCGCGATAACCGCAATCGGCATGAGTCGGGCAATCCCCCGCCAGTCGCGCCATTGGGGCAGCTGGACCAGATTATCGGCCCCCATGATCCAGATGAACTGCCGATCGGGGTAGCGGCGCACGAGCTTTTTGAGGGTGTCGATCGTGTAGCGCGTGCCGAGTTCGGCCTCGATCGCCGTCGCGCGAATCGGCGACCGCCGCGCCATATGCCGCGCCGAAGCGAGCCGGGCGGGGAGCGAGGCCATGCCCGCCTTGGGCTTGAGCGGATTGCCCGGCGAGACGAGCCACCACAGCTCATCGAGTCCGAGCGCCTCGATCGCATTCAGGCTGATGGCGCGATGCCCGCCATGCGCGGGATTGAAGCTGCCGCCAAGGAGGCCCGTGGGGATCACAGGAGGGTTTGCCAGTCGCTGCGGTTGTGGACGAGGCGAAGGACCATCAGTCTGCCATCGACCAGCTCGTAGAGCAGCACAAACGGTTGATCCTTGATCGGCAGCTTGCGCGTGCCGGCGTGGACAGGAGACCCCACCGCCGGAAATTGATCCAGATTCGCGACTTGCTTCCGAATGGCCCGCATCGACTCGGCGGCTTCATTTGGCTGTCGATATTGCATTAGCCAATCGTTCAGCGCGACCAGATCGGCGACGGCTTTTTCCGACCAGGTTATTCGGGGCATCGGGCCTCGTGACCAGCGATCATCTCATCCATCATCTTCACGACATCGACATGATCCACCGTCCGCCCAGCCGCGATGTCTTCACGGCCTTCCTGAATGAAAGCGGCAAAACGCATTTCCTGCTCTGCGGCATGACGAACCGCCTGTGCCACAAACCAGGCGCGGCTTCGCCCTTGTTCGGCGACGATCTTGTCGACCAGGTCCAGCGTCTCGGTATCGATGCGAGCGGAAATGACGGAATGCTTGGTCATCATCAATTTGTATCACTTGTATACAAATGATTCAAGGACGTGTCTGTCCGCTTCCCCGCACCAGCCATTTGTAGGTCGTGAGCCCCTCAAGCGCCACCGGCCCGCGCGCGTGCAGGCGCCCCGTGGCGATGCCGATTTCGGCGCCTAGGCCGAATTCGCCGCCGTCGGCAAACTGCGTCGAGGCGTTGTGCATCACGATCGCGCTGTCGACGCTCGCCAGGAAGCGCTCGGCGACGGTCGCATCCTCGGTGACGATCGCGTCGGTGTGGCGGCTCGAATGCGCGTCGATATGCGCCAACGCACCTTCAACGCCATCGACCAAGGCAATCGACACGATCGCATCGAGATATTCAGTGTCCCAGTCATTGGCGCTTGCGGGGTCGACATGCGGACTCAGCGCCGCGACCGCCTTGTCGCCGCGCACCTCGCAGCCTGCCGCGACCAGCGCATCGATGATCGCCAGCGGCGCCGGATAAGCGCGATCAATCAGGATCGTCTCGGTCGCGCCGCACACGCCGGTGCGGCGCATCTTGGCATTGACCGAAAGTGCGACCGCTTTCGCCGGATCGGCGGCGCCGTCGATATACAGGTGGTTGATCCCGTCGAGATGCGCCAGCACCGGCACCCGCGCCTCGTCCTGTACCCGCGCGACCAGCCCCTTGCCGCCGCGCGGAATGATGATGTCGATCAGCCCCTGCGCGCGCAGCATCGCGCCGACCGCGGCGCGGTCCTGCGTCGGCACCAGCTGAACCGCGTCGGCGGGCAGGCCCGCTTCGATCAGTCCTGCCGCAAACGCCGCATGGATCGCACGGTTCGAATGGACCGCCTCGCTGCCGCCGCGCAGGATCACCGCATTGCCCGACATCAGCCCGAGTGCCGCCGCGTCAGCGGTCACATTGGGGCGGCTTTCATAGATGATGCCGACGACGCCCAGCGGCACGCGCACCCGGCTCAGCACCAGCCCGTTGGGCTGCGTCACCCGGTCGATCTCGGCGCCCGCCGGATCGGGCAGCGCCGCGATGGCGTCGATCGCGCCCGCAATGTCCGCCAATCGCCCTTCGTCGAGCCGCAACCGGTCAAGCATCGCGCCCGACAAGCCGTTTGCGCGCCCAGACGCCATATCCTGCTGGTTTGCTGCCAGAATCTCGTCCGCCCGCGCACGAATCGCGCTCGCGGCAGCGATCAGTCCTGCCGCCTTGTCGGCGGTGGCCGCCAACGCCAGCTGCTTCGCCGCGGCGCGCGCGCGCGCGCCCATGTCGGCGATCACGGCGGCGGCATCGCCGGGCAGCGGCGGCGTAGTCAGGGCTTCGGCGTTCATGGCGCTGGTCCTATCACGTTTTGCGGGACGCCCGAAAGTCCCGTTGCGCGCGGCCGCGACCGGCTTTAGGCAAGGCGCCATGAGCGGGGACATCGAAGGCATCGGGGCGGCGATGACCGCGGGGTTGGCGGCGCGCGCGGTCGAGCCGCAGCATGGCGGGGCAAAGGAATCACGCCGCGGGCTCCGCTGCCTGAATTGCGGCACCAGCCTGGTGGGTTCGCACTGTCACCATTGCGGCCAGCGCGCCGACGTCCACCGCAGCTTTGGTGCGATCGGGCATGACCTGGTCCATGCCATCTTTCATTTCGAGGGCAAGATCTGGAACACGCTTCCCCTGCTGGGATGGCGGCCCGGCGATCTGACCCGCCGCTATATCCACGGCGAGCGCGCGCGCTTCATCTCGCCGCTGGCGCTGTTCCTGTTCGCGGTGTTCCTGACCTATGCCATACTCGCGATGGTCGGTAGCGGCGGCGAGGGGATCAGCAAGGTCGCCGCTGAACAGACGCGCACGGCCGCGATCAAGGACAGTATGCAGGCTGAGGTCGACCGGATCGACGCCGCGCTGGCGAAAAAGGACGTTTCGGCCGCCGACCGGCGTGAACTCGAGACCGAACGCGACGTGCTGCACAAGAGCGCCGATTATCTCGGCGTTTCGCGCGCGCGCAGCAGGCGCGAGCGCGAAGCCGATCGCGCGGCGGGGCCGCCCGTTTTGAACGATCCGGCGGAGCAGGTGCGAACAAGCGCCGATTTCATTTCGCAAAGTAATTTCGACACCGGGGTGCCCTTCATCGACAACGGGCTGAAAAAGTCGTTCGCGAACCCCGCGCTCGTCCTCTACAAGTTGCAGGCGAATGCGTATAAATTTGCCTGGGTGCTGATCCCGTTGTCGCTCCCCTTCATGTGGCTGCTGTTTCCCTTCAGTCGCCGCTTCCACACCTACGATCATTTCGTCTTCGTGACCTATTCGATCAGTTTCATGCTGTTGTTGTTCGTCGTCGTGCGCCTGTTAAACCTGACGGTTTTTGGTGACGTCGCGACCGCCTTTGCGTTGCTCTACGTGCCGTTCCATATGTACCGCCAGCTGCGCGGCGCCTATCGTTCGTCGCGGTTCGGCGCGTTTATGCGCACCAGTTTGCTGCTGTTTTTCAGTCTGTTTTCGGTGATGATGTTCATGTTCCTGCTGCTCGCGCTGGGGGTGATGCGGTAATCTGGCGGGCGCGCCAAATCGTAACAAAGGCCGGGCAAAGAACCCGGCGGCCGGGGAGGAGAATTGCGATGCATCATCAATGGGGCGAAATGGATCGGCGCCAGCTGATCGCGCTGGGCACCGCAGGCCTGGCGGCCTTGTCGCTGCCCGGCGCCGCAGCGGCAATGATGGCGCAGGGCTTTACCCACGGCGTCGCGAGCGGCGAGCCGGGCGCCAATTCGGTCCTGCTGTGGACGCGCTACGCCGCGGCGAGCGACACGATGCTCACCGCCGAATTGTCCGAAACATCCGATTTCGCCAAAATTTCCGGCGGCGGCAGCGTCGCCGCAATGGGCGACCGCGACCACACCGCCAAGCTGGTTGTCACCGGCCTCGAACCCGGCCGCTGGTATTATTACCGCTTTGTTGCCCCCGACGGGACCAAATCGCTCACCGGCCGCACCCGGACCTTGCCCGCCGGGCCGACGAGCGCCTTCACCCTCGCGCTGTTTTCCTGTTCGAACCTGCCGTTCGGCTGGTTCAACGCCTATGCCCATGCCGCGGCGCGGCAGGACATCGATCTGGTCGTTCATGCAGGCGATTATCTCTATGAATATCCGGTGGGGGATTATCCCTCGCTGAAGCAAGCGGTGCCGGGGCGCGCCATCCAGCCGACGCAAGAGATCGTGGCGCTCGCCGACTATCGCCTCCGCTACGCCGCCTATCGCAGCGATCCCGACCTCGCGCGGCTGCACGCGCTGTTCCCGATGATCGCCCAGTGGGATGATCATGAAACCGCCAACGACAGCTGGAAGGGCGGGGCAGAGAATCACAATGCGGGTGAAGGCAGCTGGCCCGACCGGGTCGCTGCCGCCGAGCGTGCGTATCGCGAATGGATGCCGGTCGCCGACACGCGCTGGCGCGATTATCAGGTCGGGGATCTCGCGACGATCTTCCTGCCCGAAACGCGTCTGACCGGCCGCGACAAGCCGTTCGAGATCGACGAGATCGTGGCCGGCGGCGGCGATGCCGCGGCGCGGCTCAAGCAATTTGCCGAGGGCGGCTACCGCGATGCGGGTCGGCAATTGCTGGGGGCGGAACAGGAAAAATGGCTGTTCGGCGGTCTCGCCGCGTCAACCCGGGCGGGCACCCGCTGGCAAGTGTGCGCGCAACAGATCGTGATGGGCAGCCTGTTCACCCCACCCGAGTCGAAAGACTGGTTCGGTGCCACCGCGGCCGACAATGTCCGCCGCCGCATCGAAACCGCGCAGACTGCGGCGAAGGCAGGGCTGCCGTTCAACATGGACGCCTGGGACGGCTATCCGGCGGCGCGCTCGCGCCTTCTCGCCGCGGCGCAGCGCGCCGATGCGAATCTGGTCACACTGTCGGGCGACAGCCACAATGGCTGGGCGTTCGACCTCAGCGAAGACGGACGCGCGGCGGGGATCGAGATCGGCGGGCACAGCGTGACCTCACCCGGCTACGAAGCCTATACCCGCGGCATTTCGGACGACGCACGGGTGTCGGCGCTGCGCGCCGCATCGCCGCAGCTCAGATGGGCGAACACCCAGGATCGCGGCTATGTGACGGTCCAGCTGACGCGCGAGCGGGTAACGGCGAACTGGCACAGTGTCGAAACGATCCGCACCCACACCCCGGTGCTGAAAGGCACCCACAGCATGACCGCGGCGCGCGGGCGGCGGGCTTATGACGCCGCCTAGCTATAGGGCGGCGTATCCTCGAACTCGGCGAACCAGGGATAGTCGTTCGCGACGCTGACGGTGAAATTTGCCGGGCGCTTTTCGAGGAAGCTCGAGACACCTTCGGCGGCGTCGGCGCTCCGTCCGCGCGCAAAGATCGCGCGGCTGTCCCAGCGGTGGGCGCTCATCGGGTGCGGCGCGCCGAGCATCCGCCACAGCATATGGCGGGTCAGCGCCACCGACACCGGCGCGCTATGGTCGGTCAGCTCGCGCGCCTTGGCGATCGCCGCGTCGATCAGCGCGCCCGGCGCATGCACCGATTGCACCAGCCCCTTTTCATGCGCTTCGGCGGCGTCGATCAGCCGTCCCGAATAACACCAGTCGACCGCATTCTGGATGCCGACCAGCCGCGGCAGGAACCAGCTCGACGCCGCCTCGGGCACGATCCCGCGCCGCGCAAAGACGAAGCCGTAACGCGCCGTGTCGCTCGCGAGCCGCGCGTCCATCGACAGGGTCATCGTCGCGCCGATGCCCACCGCGGCGCCATTGATCGCGCCGAGCACCGGTTTCTTGCAGTCGAAGATGCGCATCGACACGCGCCCGCCCGAATCGCGGATCAGCGGGTGCGACCAGTCGATGGTGCCGTCCGCGGCCACCGGGCTCGCCGACATGCCGTCGGGCAGGATCGCCTGCTTGTCGGTACGCTTGTCATAATCGAAGGTCGCGGCGCCCTGACCCAGGTCGGCGCCGGCGCAATAGGCGCGGTCGCCCGATCCGGTGAAGATCACCGCGCGCACCCCGTCGTCGGCATCGCATTCGTCGAGCGCGGCGACGATCTCCAGCATCATTTCGGTGGTAAAGGCGTTCATCCGGTCGGGCCGGTGGAGTGTCAGCAGCGCGATGCCTTCGTAGCGGTCGAGGCGAATCTGGTCGAAGCTCATCATCTCTCTCCTTGATTTTGCCGCAGCGTCGCAAGCGATGGCGCCGAGTGCAAGCACTTTACGTAAACGTAAATCAATCGTCGCCCCCGTGAAGGCGGGGGTCGCTGGCAACCTTGTTCCGCGCCGATAGCGGCCCCCGCCTTCGCGGGGGCGACGTGACTGATGACGCGCCCGCCCTTTGCCGCTATAGCGCGCCCGACCGCCCCGGCGCCGCGCCTCTTTCTGAGTCGCCTGCCGGGGTCATTCATTTGGTTCCGGCAGAAAGTTTGAACGCCATGTCCCGTCGCCGCCAGATCTACGAAGGCAAAGCGAAGATCCTCTACGAAGGTCCCGAACCGGGGACGCTGATCCAATATTTCAAGGATGATGCGACCGCGTTCAACGCCCAGAAAAAGGGGACAATCAGCGGCAAGGGCGTGCTCAACAACCGGATTTCGGAGCATGTCTTCACGCTGCTCGGCAATATCGGGGTGCCGCATCATTTCATTCGCCGCCTCAACATGCGCGAGCAGCTGATCCGCCAGGTCGAAATCGTGCCGATCGAGGTCATCGTGCGGAATGTCGCCGCGGGTACGCTGTCGAAGCGGCTGGGGATCGAAGAAGGCACTCAGCTTCCCCGCACCCTGATCGAATATTGCTACAAGGATGACGCGCTCGGCGATCCGCTCGTGGCCGAGGAGCATATCGCCTGTTTCAACTGGTGCAGCCAGGAAGAATTGCACGACATTCAGGACATGGCGATCCGCATCAACGACTTCATGTCGGGCATGTTCGCCGCGGTCGGCATCCGGCTGATCGACTTCAAGCTCGAGTTCGGGCGCCTGTATGAGGGCGATTTCAGCCGCATCATCCTCGCCGACGAGATCAGCCCCGACGGTTGCCGCCTGTGGGACATGACCACGAACGAAAAGCTCGACAAGGACCGTTTCCGCCGTGATCTCGGCGGCGAAGTCGAAGCGTATCAGGAAGTCGCGAGGCGGCTCGGCCTGCTGCCCGAGGGCGGCGACAATGCGGTGCTCGATCTCGAAAGCCACCGCAAGAAAAAGGGCAGCTGAGGCCATCGGCGCAGCGCCCAGGCGCGTGGCCTTAAGGGTTGATTTACCATAAGTTGTTAGGCCTTCGTCATGACGGGGGTCTTTAACAGGTTGATCACGCGGATTTTTCCGGCGGTTCCGGAGGATATTCGGGATGATTTCGCGGTTTTGCGGGCCAATCGCGTCGAAACGCTGACCCCGATGCTGTTCCTGATGCTGGCGGCGACCACCCCGACTGCGATCTACGCCGGGGTCGCCACCGTGCATCCGGTCATCCGCATCGGCTTCCCGGTCATTCTGTTCATCGCCGGCATCCTTGGTTTCCTGTTCCTGGTCCACAATCGCGGGCGGCGAATGAGCCCGCGCCGTGCGCGGCGGATGATCCGCGAATCGAGCTGGGTGTCGGGCCTTACCGGATTGATGTGCAGCATCTGGACGGTGACCAACTGGCTTGCCGCACCGGCGGCTACGCACAGTTATTATGCGATGATCATGGCGATGGGATCGCTGGCGACCGCCTATTGCCTCTCGTCGATCCGCTTTGCGACTTTCCTCAATCTGGGGGTCGGACTGGGCCCCATCGCACTGCTCATGCTGACGTCCGGTAATCCGCCCGAAATCGCCGCCGGGACCAGCCTGGTGATCGCGACCCTGTTTCTGTTTCGTATGGTGATCCAGCAGCATGGCCAAGTCATCGCCCTGCTCGAATTGCAGCGGCAGATGCGCGACCTGGCGCACACCGACCCGCTCACCGGCCTGGCCAATCGCCGCGAATTCGATCTGCGGCTCGACCAGGAAATTGCGGCCGCGGGTCAAGATGGCCATTTCGCCATCGCGCTGCTCGATCTCAATGGCTTCAAACCGGTCAACGACCAGCACGGCCATGCGGTCGGCGACCTGTTGCTGTGCGAAATCGCCGCCCGGCTGCGCCATGCCTGCGGCCAGCACGCCGTGGTGGCCCGTCACGGCGGCGACGAATTTGCGATCCTGGCATCGGCCCGGTCGCCGCTGCTCGCCACCTCGCTTGCCGATCATGTTCTGGCAGCCCTGGCTGCGCCCTATCGCATCGGGGGCCGCCCGATCCGGGTCGGCGCCAGCATCGGCGTCGCGCATTGGCCCGAACATGGCCGCACGGCGCGCAAATTGTGCGAGGTCGCCGACGCTGCGCTCTACGCTGCCAAGGCCGTTGATCGCGCCCAGACGTCGCCGGTCGAAAGCATCGGCTGGGTCGCATAAGCATCGCTTGACCGCCCTCGGGGCGGTGGTCACACCGGTGGTATGACCAAATCCCTTGTCCGGCGCGCTTCGACCGCCCTGTCGCCCCTGATCCTCCTCGCCGCCACCGCCGCGCCGACCTATGCCAAGGACGCGCCTGCCCCGACCGCGGTGGCCACCGCGACCAATCCGCAGACCGCCGCGGCCAAGGCCTGGAACTTCGCCGCCAGCGATGTGCCTGTGGATCCGAACATCGTCTTTGGTGTGCTGCCCAACGGGATGAAATATGCGCTGCTAAAAAACAGCACGCCCAAGGATAGCGTCGTGCTGCGGATGCGGTTCGACGTCGGCAGCTTTGCCGAGGCGGACGACCAGCGCGGCCTCGCCCATTTCCTCGAACATATGGCGTTCAACGGTTCGACCAATGTGCCCGAGGGTGAGATGATCAAGCTGCTCGAACGCAAGGGATTGGCGTTCGGCGCCGACACCAACGCCTCGACCGGGTTCGACGAGACCGTGTATAAACTCGACCTGCCCAACGCGTCGGACGACCTGATCGACACCGGGCTGATGCTGATGCGCGAAACGGCCAGCGAGCTGACGATCGACCCCGCGGCGGTCGACCGCGAGCGCGGCATCATCCTGTCCGAACGCCGCGCGCGCGACACCTATCAATTGCGTAACATCATCGACCAGCTCGATTTCCAGATGCAGGGGATGAAGGTCGCGAGCCGCATTCCGGTCGGCACCGAAGAGGTGATCCGCACCGCGCCCGCGGCGCGGCTGCGCGACCTGTACGACCGTTATTACCGGCCCGAGCGGGCAACGTTGGTGATGGTCGGCGATTTCGATGTCGCGGCGGTTGAGGCCAAGATCAAGGCGCGCTTTGCCGATTGGAAGGGGCGCGGCCCGGCGGGCGCCGATCCCGACATCGGCACGATCGATTATCAACGCCCCGCCGCGGCCGACGATTTCATCGACCCGGCGATCCAGGATTCGGTGACGCTGGCCGCGTTCAAGCCGTGGGTCGACGAGACCGATACCAAAGCGAAGCGCGCCCGTACTTTGGCAGAAGATGTCGGCGAGGGGATCGTCAGCCGCCGCCTGGCGAAGATCGCCTTGAACGAGGATTCGCCGATCCTGGCGGGCTATTTCGCCGAAGCAGGCGGCTGGAAAATCTTTGACCAGGTTACCTTCGGGGCGATTGCCAAGGAGGGCGCGTGGAAAGAGGCCCTGGCCCTGATCGAACAGGAACAGCGCCGCGCCATCGAACATGGCTTCACCCAAGCCGAGGTCGACGAGCAGCTGGCGAACCGCCGCACCGCGCTCAAAAACGCGGTCGCCGGCGTGGAGACGCGGCGTAGCGACGCGCTTGCCGATACGCTGGTCGCGGCGGCGAAAGGCGATTTTGTCTTTGTCCGCCCCGAAACGTCGCAGGCGCTGTTCGAGGCAACGGCGCCGTCCCTCAGCGCCGCGGCGGTCACCGCGGCATTTCGCAAACGCATGGCGGGGTTCAGCGCGCCGCTGGCCCGGGTATCGGCAAAGACGCCGATCGCGGGCGGGACCGATGCGATCCTCGGCGCGCTGCGCGCTTCGGCGCAGGTGGCGGTGGCGGCGCCGACCCAGGCCGCCAACGCGGCCTTTGCCTATGACAATTTTGGCAAGCCCGGCAAAATCGTCAGCGACGAACGGGTCGCGGATCTGGGTATCCGCCGCATCCGCTTCGCCAATAATGTGATGCTCAACATCAAACAGACCGATTTCCAGAAAGACACCGTCTATCTGTCGCTGCGCGTCGATGGCGGCAATCTGCTCGCGACGCGCGACGACCCGACCCGCGTTGCGCTGGCGGGGTCGATGGTGCTGGGCGGGCTGGAGGCGCATAGCGTCGACGACCTGCGGTCGATCCTGGCGGGGCGGACGGTGAGTCCCAGTTTCGGTAGCGGCGCCGATTTCTTTGGCGGCACCGCGACCAGTTCGCCGGGCGATTTTGCGCTGCAGGCCAAGCTGATGGCGGCGTTCCTGACCCATCCCGGCTATCGCGCCGACGGGCTGGCGCTGATCCGCCGCGTGTTGCCGCAACAATATGCCGCGAACGATGCAACCCCGGCCGCGGTGATCGGCCGCGACGCGGGCGGCATTCTCGCCAATGACGATCCGCGCTCGCAAACCCCGCCGCTCGAAAAACTGATGGCGCTCGACTGGGCGCAGCTGAAACCGGTGGTTGCCGACAGCCTGACCAACGGTGCGATCGAAATCGGTGTCGTCGGCGACATTGACGAGGCCGCGGCGATTGCGGCGATCGCGGCGACCTTTGGCGCGCTCCCCGAACGGCGCGCTGCGTTCGACCCGCGTGCCGAGGCGCGCATCCGTGAATATGCCAAGGACCGGAGCGAACGGACGCTGATCCACAAGGGGCCGGCGGAGCAGGCCGAAGTCCGCGTCTATTGGCCGGCCCGCGACGACAGCGACCTTGCCGAAGCGATGCGGCTCAACCTGCTCGCGCGGGTGATGCAGCTGAAGCTGACCGAGGAATTGCGCGAAAAGCTCGGCGAAAGCTACAGCCCCGGTGCGGCGGCCAGCCTGTCGGACGAGTTTCCGGGCTATGGGCATCTCTTTGCCGCCAGCAATGTCGATTTCAAGGATCTGGCGACCACCCGCGCGGCGATCTTTGCGATCGCCAAGGAACTGCGCGACGCACCCGTCGACGCCGACCTGCTCGACCGCGCGCGCAAGCCGCTCGTCGAGGCGATGACCAAGTCGCGCCGCGAAAACAGCTATTGGCTGAACTATGTCGCCGAGGCGACGAGCCAAGCCGATCGGCTTGACCGCAGCCGTAAAGGCATCGGCGAAGTCGAGGCGGCGACCCCGGCAGAATTGCAAGCGTTGGCACAACGCTATCTGGTCGATGACAAGGCGCTGGTGATCAAGGCGGTAAGCGACAAGGCGGGGAAGTAGCGGAGTGGTGTCCGCTAACGACCGGTAGCGGACATAACCAATTCTTCCTCTCTCCCCTCGAGGGAGAGATACGGAGGCTTGGCAGCTTGCTGCCTAGCCGCAGTTGAGAGGGGGTTCTTCGTCCGCTGGCGGCTCGCCCCCTCACCAAGCTGCGCTAGCTCCTGACGGAGCAAGCTGCGCTATCCTCTCCCTCAAGGGGAGAGGAGTTTAGGTCCGCTTCCCACCCCAAAGCCGTCCTTGGCTAAACCCGCCCCGGCGTCCGGGCGCGAATGAAATTCTCCAGCGCGACAAAGATCATTTCGCGCGCGTCGCCGCCCAGCATCTCGGCGCTCAGCACGTCGAACTGGACACGGTCGCGGTGCGATACGGCGCTGACCATCGCCGCCAGCAGCGCCTCGTCGAAACTGGCGCGCGGGCAGCACGGCGGGGCGACAGCGAAGGGGTCGGGCCAGCTATGTCCGATCGCCTCGACGACCAGCCGGTAGCGCCGCGCCGCCAGAATATTGCCCCAGCGCCGCTCCAGTTCGGGCATCGGGTCCCGGTCGCTGCGGCGGCAGACGATGCAATAGCGCAGCGCCAGTACCGCCTGCGCGGCCTCGATCGACAGGTCGCGGATCAGCGGCTGCCGGGTCAGTTGCCGGATCAGGGGGCTGCTGTGCATGGCTCTATCGTCTCCCGGCCTTGGCAGTCTCTCGCCCTCGCTTTCAAAAAAAGATGCCGGTCGCCACGCGAAGCAGCGACCGGCAGGAGGGGACTGCCCCACCTTGCTATTGCGAATTAGTCGCAAGTTCAAGTGAAAAAAGAGGCGCCCGAAAGCGCCTGTTGAATATGTCCGGCGCCGTTGCCTTCGGGGTCAGGCGCAGCAAGACATTGTCCAGATTTAGCCAAGCGGGGTGGGGCGAGCGGCCTTACGTCAGACCGCTCGCCCCACCTGCCGCGACTAAGGGCCAAATCCCCAAGTCTCGCCGTCCTTCCCTAAAGGATTGGGCAAAACGGGGTTCAGTCGTCGTGGACCGGTTTCGACTGCAACTGGATATAATTCTCGATCCCCATCCGCTCGATCATCTCGAACTGCTTTTCCAGCTCGTCGACATGATGTTCCTCGCTGGCGAGGATCGACCCGAACAGGTCGCGGCTGACATAGTCGCGGACGCTTTCGCTATGGGCGACCGCATCCTTGAGCAGCGGGATCGCCTCTTCTTCGAGCGCCAGATCGGCCTTCAGAATTTCCTCGACCGTTTCGCCGACGCGCAAGCGGCCGAGCATCTGGAAATTGGGCAGCCCGCCCAGAAACAGGATGCGGTCGGCGAGCTGGTCGGCGTGCTTCATCTCGTCGATCGATTCCTCGCGCTCGAACTTCGCGAGCCGCGCGACGCCCCAATTGTCGAGCATCCGGTAATGCAGCCAATATTGGTTGATCGCGGTCAGCTCGTTCTTGAGCGCCTCGTTCAGGAAATCTATGACTTTTTCGTCGCCCTTCATGATGTCGTCCCGTCATTTAATCTTGGAATGGAATGGGCGCATTATACGCGCCCCGAACCCATCAGGCCAAGGTCAAAAATGGCAGAAAACCGAGAAAAATCAGGCGGTCGCGGCGACGTCGCTGATGATATTGCGAGCGAAAGGCAGGCATTGCCCGCACTTGGGTTTGCGACCCAATTGCGCGTAGGCGGCCTTGGCGCAGCGCAACTGACCGGTCCGCGCGACATCGCGCAGCTGGCTTTCCCTTATTGCGTTGCAGACACAGACGACCATGTGCGAATCCTTCTCAACAATGCTGGTGTAGGGCTAGTGCGAGAGATTCGCAACAGGAAAGATGCGACTGGTTCGCAATCCGAACAGCGGCATTTTTCGCCGCTGCCATCGCCGTCCGGCCCTTGCCCCCGCGGTGATTCGCGGGCATAGGCGCGCCCATCCTCCCGCCCGCCCAAGCAAAGGTTCGCCGCCATGAAAGTGAATGTCTATGTGACGCTCAAGCCGGGGGTGCTCGACCCGCAAGGCAAGGCGATCCATCATGCGCTCGAAGGGCTGGGCTTTGGCGGGGTTGCCGATGTGCGCGCGGGCCGTTTCATCGAACTCGACGTCGCCGACGGCACGAGCGATGCCGATCTCGACGCGATGTGCGCCAAGCTGCTCGCCAATACGGTGATCGAAAACTACCGCATCGAACGCCCGTAGCAGGAGCCTCAGCCATGAAGACCGCCGTCATCGTCTTTCCCGGTTCCAACTGCGACCGCGACATGGCGGTCGCGCTCGAACAGGTTACCGGCCATGCCCCCGCGATGGTGTGGCACCGCGACACCGACTTGCCCGCGGGGACCGACTTCATCGCGCTGCCCGGCGGTTTCTCCTATGGCGATTATCTGCGCTCGGGCGCGATGGCGGCGCGCTCGCCGATCCTGCGTGCGGTCAGCGATGCCGCGGCGCGCGGCGTCCCGGTGCTGGGGGTGTGCAACGGGTTTCAGGTGTTGACCGAGGCGCAACTGCTGCCCGGCGCGTTGATGCGCAACGCCGGGCTCAACTTCGTCTGCCGCACGGTGCCGCTGAAGGTCGAGAACAGCCAGTCGTTGTTTACCGCAAGCTATCATGCGGGCGAGGAGATCCATATCCCGGTCGCCCACCACGACGGCAATTATTTCGCCGATGCCGCGACGCTCGACCGCATCGAGGGCGAGGGGCGCGTCGCGTTCCGCTATGCCGATAACGTCAACGGATCGGCACGTGACATCGCGGGCGTCCTCAACGATGCAGGCAATGTCTTGGGCATGATGCCGCACCCCGAACGCGCGATCGACCGCGCCCATGGCGGTACGGATGGGCTACGCGTGTTCGAGGCGGCGCTCGGCGTCCTCGCCTGACATTTCGCTCGCGATAACCGCGGCGTCCTTGGCGCGCGGTTGCAGCCAGGGCCCGACGAGCAACAGCACCGTCGGCCAGAAGATCGTGTTCCAGATGTCGTGCCAATGCGCCGCGTCGGGCTGGATCGTCGAACGGCTGTGTTCGCGCGTCATGTCGAGCCATTCGCCGCCGATCGCCATGGCGACCACTGCCAGCCACGCAACCACCCAACCACCGCGCCAGCGCCACATCAGCCGGACGAGCAGAAACAGCGCCAGCCCGAAATAAATGTGCAGCGCATCCTTATCGAGCCCGCTCAACTCCACCAGCGACGCCTTCTGTTCCTCGAACAGCGAGGCAATTTCAATCAGCGTCATCGATCAAACCTTGGCCGCGAACGGCGTAAAATCGGTGCCTTCGTCGAATACATCGACACCTTCGCGGCGTTTCAACGCCCCTACCACCACATAGGTTGCCGGGGTCAGCGCGGCTTCCCACGCAACTTTCATCGCCCAGTTCGTCACCATCACCAGCAGCACTTGCTCGGTTTCCCAGATGCCGAGGAAGGCGATGGGGTAAAAGATCAGGCTGTCGATCCCCTGGCCGACGATCGTCGATCCGATCGTGCGCATCCACAAAAACCGCCCGCCCGTCGCGACCTTCATCCGCGCCAGAACATAGCTGTTCACAAATTCGCCCGCCCAGAAAGCGACGATCGAAGCGAGCACGATCCGCCACGCGCTGCCGAACACGCTGTCATAGGTCGCCTGACACACGGCGCCGCTGCCGCTCGCCTCGCCCGCTTTCAGCGTCAGGCTTTCGGTCCCGCTGCACCACCAATCCTGCGCCGGCGGCATCGCTAGCACGACCCAGCTCATCACCGCCATGAAGACCAGCGCCCCGAACCCGGCCCAGATCACGCGGCGCGCGCGGGCGTAGCCATAGACTTCGGTCAGCACGTCGCCGATCACATAGCTGATCGGGAAAAACAGGATTCCGGCGCCAAAGGTCAGCCCGCCGACCGTCGCCAGCTTCGACGCGCCGATGATGTTCGACAACAGCAGCACCGCGACGAACGCCGCCATGACCAGGTCATAATATCGGAAATGGTGGACGGCGGCCGCGCTGGTGCGGGCCGGCTGGGCAGGGGTGGGTGTGGTTTCGGTCATCGGCACGCTGCTTAACCCGCTTTGCAGCTCGCGCAAACCACGCTATTCGCGCCAGCCAAGCGCCCGTAGCTCAGCTGGATAGAGCACCCGCCTTCTAAGCGGGTGGTCGCAGGTTCGAATCCTGCCGGGCGCGCCACTTCGGAACAAAGCTGGGCACGGGGCCTGGCTTCGTCTCGGTCGCCTTCTCGACCAGTGCATGCAGTGGATAGCCGAATGACGTCGCTTCGCTCACCCGGCACCAAACGCTGGCATTCCGCTACTGGTGGATCGAACCGGCCGTGGCGACGAAGGGAAACTCAAGAAACCGCGTGCCGGGTGAAGAACGCCGCGAGGATCAGCCCGCAGTAGAGGATAATCGGAAAGCGCGGCTGCGTGTATTCGATGAACAGAAGGCAGATCGCGAGCCAGCCGACGCCGGCAAGCAACGCCAATATGAGCGGAGGCCATTCCTGAAGCATCGGCATGGCGCGCCATGTGACATATAATCCTATTGCACCGAAGACGGCCTGTCCCAGCCCATAGGCGCTATGCAGGCCATAATAGAGGTCGGTTTCCGGTCCGGGTCCGCGCACGCCCCGGACATGCTGCGATACCACGTCGATCAGGAAATGGAGCGCGCCGAACACCGTCAGCGTGCCGAAGGCGGCGTAGACGAGATATTTGTGCATATCGGAAGTCGCCTCAGGCGAAGCGGGCGCCGGTCAGCCGCTCGGACTCGGCCCAGAGCCTGCGCAGGGTTTCGGGATTTCGCGCGAGTGCCGGGATGCGCGCCTTGGTCGGATATCCGCGAATCTCTCCGATCCCGTCGGGCCCATAATAGCCACCGGCCTTGGCGCCCGGGGCCGTTGCGGCGAACAGGGTCGGCAGCGCGCCTTGCCAGACGGGCTGAAACAGGAAGGCGAGCAGCTTGCGGGCGACGCCGGCGGCACCGGCGCCGCCGGGCGTGTTGAGCAGCAGATTGGTGCGCGACACGCCCGGATGCGCGGCAAAGCTGGCGATCCCCCAGTTGCCCGCCGCGCTGCGTTTTTGGAGTTCGAGGGCAAACATCAGGCAGGCAATCTTCGATTGGGCATAGGCTTTCATCGGCACATAGGTTTCGCCGAAGTTGAGGTCGTCGAACTGGACGTCGCCTTGGCGCGCGGCGACGCTTGACAGCGTCACCACACGCGGGTCGCTGCCCCGCTTGAGGAGCGGGAGCAGCCCGGCGGTCAACAGGAAGTGGCCGAGATAGTTGGTGCCGAGCTGGAGCTCGAAGCCGTCGACGGTCTCCATCCTGTTGGGCGGGTTCATCACCCCGGCGTTGTTGATCAGCCCGTCGAGGCTATCGCGTTCGCTCGCAAGCCTGTCGCAAAAGCGCCGCACCGAGGCGAGATCGGACAGGTCCAGCATGGCAAAGCGGACAAGGGCGCCTGGCACTGCGGCTTTGATCTGCGCGACGGCATCTGCGCCGCCGCTCGCGTTGCGCCCGGCGATGATCACCTTGGCACCCGCTTTCGCGAGGGCGAGGGTGTCCTCATATCCGAGCCCGCCGGTGCCGGTCACCACGAACGCGCGTCCCGTCTGCGCCGGCATGTCGGCCGCCGTCCATTTCGCCATCTTCGATCCTTCCAATAAATTGCACTCTGTGTAAAAATCCTGTTAGATCGACTCTGCAATTTCGCAAAGTGTAAAATTGCACTGGAGGCAATAATTTGAAAATGGCAGGAGCGGAATCGGCCCGCGAAGGTCTGCGCGAGCGCAAGCGCCGCGAGACGCATCTGCGAATCCAGGGAGCGGCACGGGCGCTCTTCATCGCCCGCGGCTATGACGGGACGACGCTCGAGGACATTGCCGATGCGGCAAACCTCTCGCGCCGCACGCTGTTCCACTATTTCAAGTCAAAGGACGACATATTAATGTCGATGGCTGGGGGGATGGGAGAAGCCCTGGTCCAGGGGCTCGAGTCCCAGCCGCCCGGAAAATCGCCGCTGGCGACGATGAGGGACGCGATGGCGGACATCGCTGCGGCGCAGCCGCATGACGAACTCTTGATCTTCGACAAGGTGATGCGATCGAGCGCGGCGGTTCTCGCCCGCAAACGCGCCAATTACATCCTGTCGGAAGAGGTGCTGTTCGAGGCCATGCAGCTGCGCTGGCCCGAGCCCGCGATGCGCGAGGAATTGCGGCTCGCCGCGAATATGGTGGTCAGCGTCGTTCGCCTGTCGCTCGAACAGTTCAACCGCGAAGACGGCCAGCGATCACTGACAGCCGTGATGAACGACGCATTCTCGCTCATGCGGGGGATGCTGCACGATATCAGATAGAGAGCGGCCGATCGCCATCGGCCTGCTGTACGATGCTGGCCTATTATCCCCCCGCGCACTCCCAGGGCTGGCGCCCGGACCTCGACCACGGCGGAGGCACTGCCGCGCTCACCATCTAAAAAAGATATCGCGCGCTCAGAAACGAGGCCGCCAGCGATGCCAGGGTTGCGGACACGACCGGAACCGATCCGCGCCATCCGCCGGACAATAAAGTATGGAGCGACGATCGCATGGCGGCCGCGACCACCGCGAACAGCAGGAGTGCCTTGGAAACGGCGAGGCCCAAAGCCCTTGGCCCGTCGGGAACCGGAATCGACGAGCCGATCACCACCAGCGCCAAAAAGGCCCAGATGAACCATGGCAGCCGGAGCGGCGCGAACCGGCGGTGCGTCGAATCGCCGGATCGCCCGATGATCATGGCAAGTATGGCAACAACCGGCGCGAGCAGGGCAACGCGGGTCAGCTTCACAATGGCCGCCACGTCGCCGGCAGCGGGGGAATAAGTATAACCCGCGCCCATCGATTGGGCGACGTCGTGGATGGCGGCGCCCATCAGGAAACCTGCCTGCCGGTCGTTAAACTGAAACTGCGCCGCGAGCAGCGGATAAAAGGACATCGCAACCGCGCTGGCGAGCGAGATCGCGACCAGCGTGAAGGTGAAGCGATGATGATCCAGCCGCTCGCGCCCGATCAGCGCATAGATGGCCAAGGCTGCGGATACACCGCAGATAGCCGTCGCGCCGCCGGCGAGCCATCCGACCAGCGTGCCGTTGCCGCTGATCCGGGCGCCGAGAACGCCCGCCGCGATGACAAGCGTCACGATCGCAAGCAGCGCGGCAAAGCTAGTGATGCCGAGCGCGGCGATCTGCGCCAGGGTCACCTGTGTGCCCAGCAGGACGATGCCCCACCGGAGGCCGGTTGTGGCGCATAAATCCATGCCGGCATGCAGTCGCGGGTTGGCCGCAAGGAAATTGAGCGCGAGACCGATCAGCAGCCCAGCGAGGATGATCGGCATGGCATAATGATCGGACAGCCAGGCCGCCGCGGCCGCCGCGATCGTGACAACGCCCAGACCGGGCAGCCAAAGTTTGGCCGACCAGCGTGTGGCCGGCTGGTGTTCGGCGAGCCAGATCTCGCCGTAGAGGTCGGCGGCTCTGGCGCCGCGTTCCGACGCTTCGCCGCTATTCAAGGTCAAGCGCGCCGATATCCACGATCGGGGTTCGGTGCTCGGCCGCGAAACCCTCCATATCGGGGCGCCGTGCCATCGTGCCGTCGTCCCTCAGGATCGCGCACAGGACGACACCCTCGCCCAGATCGAAACGCGTGCATAAGGCGATCCCGGCCTCCAGCGTCGAGCGCCGCGCCGCGAGCCCGCCGGGATCGGCGATCAGGGGAAAGACGTGGCCCGGTTTGACCAGATCGGCGGCGCGCGCATCGGGCGCCATGGCAACGGCGATCGTATGCGCGCGGTCATGCGCCGAAATGCCGGTTTCTACCCCGTGACGGGCCTCGATTGAGACGCCGAAGGGCCGTCCGCTGTCGCCGCCTTCGCCGCTGTGCTGCGGGGTGATCCCCAGTTTCCACGCGCGCGGCTGCGTCAGTCCCAGGCAGATCAGGCCGCGGCCATAGCGCGCCATGAAATTGATCGCCTGCGGCGTTACCCGGCTCGCCGCCATCGCAAAGTCGAGATCGCCGTGGCGCAGCGCGTCGCCTGCCAGGATGATCAGCCCGCCGTCGGCCAGATGCCGACCGATGGCGTCGAGGTCGCTGTCGTCTCGCGCGGTCATGACAGGATGCCCGCCGCACCGACCACCTGCTTGCCGACCAACTCCAGCTGCATCCGCGCCCCGACGTCCAATATCTCGCCCAGATCGTCAAAGGTTTCGGGGGTGGTGCGGATGGCGGCGCCGATCGGCGTCGGCCAGCCGCGCAGCGCATGGGTGATGCTGCGCAGCGTCAGCAAGGTGCTCATCGCTGCCTGATGGCCGAACGCGGTGGCGATCAATCCGACCGGGCGGCCGTGAAAATAGGGGCGCACGTCGGTCGACAAATCCTCGAAATAATCGAGCGCGTTTTTGACCAGCCCCGAAATGCTGCCGTGATAGCCGGGCGAGGCGATGATCAACCCGTCGGCCTCGCGCACCGCCGCGACCATTTCGGCGCCGGCCTGATCGCTGTGGCCGGGGCCGCGATAATAGGGAAGGCTGCTCATATAGGCGCCGTCGAACCGGGTGATGACCGCGCCCTCGGCCGCCGCGGCGCGGCAGCAGATTTCGAGGATCCTTTCGGTCGATGATCCGGGACGCGGCGTGCCGCCGATCGCGACGATGGACCTCATGGCCTTGGCTCCTCTATCCGATCCCGGCAGTGCGCGCACCTTGGCAAAGCGGCTTGCCTTATGTCCCACGGTGTCATACGATCTCTAGGCTCGTCAAACGGCTGAGCGCAAGCCTTAAGTGGGCTGGAACGGTCGACGCGCGGCGCATAGCGTGCGGCCCTGAACGGAGAGGGCCGACATGGCAGCAGCAAATGAACCCGCCACCGAAGCGGCGCAGCGCGCCATCCGTATCGGGCTGATCGCGCTGATCTTTTTCGGCACCGCGCTCAATTATCTCGACCGCCAGGTGCTGGCGCTGCTCAAACCGATGTTGCAGGCCGATTTCGGGTGGAGCGATCAGGATTTCGCGCATTTCGGCTCGTCGTTTCAGATCGCAGCCGCCTTTTCGCTGCTCGGCGTCGGCTGGTTCATCGACCGCGTCGGGGTGCGTTGGGGCTATGGGCTCGCAGTCGGAGTGTGGAGCCTCGCCGGCATGGCGCATGCGGCGGCGGCTAGCGTCCAGCAATTCGTCGCGGCGCGTGTCGCGCTGGCGGTCGCGGAATCGGTCAACACGCCGGCGGCGATCAAGGCCGCGGCGACCTATCTGCCGGTCAAGGAACGCTCGGTCGGGCTGGGCGTCATCAACAGCGCGTCGAACATCGGCGCGATCGTCGCGCCGCTCGCGGTGCCGCTGCTGGCTTTGGCGCTGGGCTGGCAAGCGGCGTTCCTAATTACCGGGGCATTGGGTTTTGTCTGGCTGTTCTTCTGGTGGCTGGGCACCGCGAAGCTGCGCCCGGTGGGCGCGCAAGCGGCGGTCGATGCCCCCCAGGAACGCGCCGATCCGTGGCGGGTCCTGATCCGCGACCGGCGCACGCTGGCGGTGATCGGCGCCAAGACGCTGACCGATCTGGTGTGGTGGTTCGTCCTGTTCTGGGCGCCTGATTTCTTTGCCCGGCAATTTTCGCTGGGGCAGGGCGAGATCGGTTATCCGACCGCGATCGTCTATGTGATGGCGGCGGCAGGCGCGCTGTCGAGCGGCTTCCTGTTCCCGGCGCTGCTCGGCCGCGGCCTCAGCGAAAACCGCGCCCGCAAATCGTCGATGTTCTTCTATGCGCTGCTCATCCTGCCGCTGCCGCTGGCATTGATGGCGCCGAACCAGTGGGTCGCGGCGCTGATCATCGGCTTGGGACTGTTTGCGCATCAGGGCTTTTCGACCAACATCTTTGGCATGACCGCCGACATCGTCCCGGCGCGCCAGGTCGGCAGTGTGATCGCGATGGGGGCGCTGGCGGGCAATCTGTCGGGCGCGGCCATGCTGGAGTTCGCGGGCTGGGCGCTCGACGCCGGGCTCGGCTACACCCCGATGTTCCTGATGTCCGCGAGCGCCTATTTGCTGGCGCTCGGCTGGATCCACCTGATGCAGCCGCGGTTGGTGGTGGTGAACAGCGAGGAGGCGTAGCGATCGGCCCAGTCCCCCGAGGGCAAAAAAAGGGCGCCGCGGGTCTATCCCGCGGCGCCCTTTTTTGCGTTGGCTGGACGTGTGTCTAGCGGATCTTGGCGCTCAGGGTGACGCCGAAATAGCGGTCTGCGTCGCGCGGGATTTGATAGCGCTGGCCGTTGCCGACGTTCAGCAGGGCATAGCTTTTGTCGGAGATATTGCGGGCGTGGAAGGTCAGGCGGTAGAGGTCTTCGGCGTCGCTGAAACCGACCGAGGCGTTCCAGATGCCATAGCTGTCGAGCGGCCCGCCTTCGCCTAGGTCCGAAAATTGTTTGCCGGTGTAGCTGTAGCTGGTTCCGGCATAGAATTTCAGCGCGCTGCCGATCGGGGTTTCATAATCGGCGCCGACATTCCAGCTCCACTTCGGCGCCAGCGGCAACCGCGTCCCGTCGCGGGCGTCGGGGGCGTTGGTCAGCGGGTTGGGGTTGAAGCGGCGGACCTTGGCATCGGCATAGGCGACGCTGCCGCGCAGGGTCAGCCCGTCGACCGGGGCGACGACCGTATCGACCTCGAAACCCTTGGTCCGCACCGTCCCGGCGTTGGTCAGATTGGTGATGATCTGACCGTTCAGGAGAACGAAATTATTCGCCTGGAACCCATCGTAAGTGGCCTGGAACAAAGCCGCATTGAACTGCACGCGGCGGTCCCAGAACTGGGATTTCAGGCCCACTTCATAGGCATCGGACGACTCTTCATCGATCGGCACCGCGTTGGTCGGCGCGGTGTAGTTGAAAAAGACGTTGAACGCCGGTCCTTTATAACCGCGAGTGAAGCTGCCGTAGAACAGCAGATCGTCGGTGGGCTCGAACTGGATCGACGCCTTGCCCGAGATATTGTTGTTCTGGGTGCTGCCGCTCGAGGTGTTGAGCCCGGTGCCGCCGCCCGCGATCGTGCCGCCGGCGGGGTTGCCCGACACGCCCGGCCCGGCGAGCGGCAGGCCGGTGGCCGCGTTGACCCCCGGCGCGCGGGTGTGCGTATAGCTCAGCGTATCGCGCGTCCAACGCAGGCCGCCGGTCAGGCTGAGCTGGTCGGTCAGGCGATAGGTTGCCTGGCCGAAGACCGCGAAATTGTTGCTGTTGACGTCGCTGAACGATGTCGCGGTCGGATAGGTGGTGTTGACCGGATCGTTGAGATTGCACGGCCGCGCCCCGCTCGGCGCGAGCGGTAGCGTCGACGATGCGCAAACGATGTCGCGGCGCGTGAAGTCCTGCCGGTTGTTCGAATGCCAGATGAAGGTGCCGAACTGGTAGAAGAAGGGCTTCGCCTGATCCGACGACAGGCGGATTTCCGCCGACATCTGGTCGGTTTTGACAAAGCCGTTGTCGTGCAACTCGTTGGTCCCGACGATCGCGCGGGGCAGGAAATCGCCCTCGCGAATTTCGGTATTCTGCCAGTTGCGATAGCCGAGGATGACGCTCAGCACATGCTCGCCGGGGACGTCGACGTCGAGGTTGCCGGTGAGGCTCCACTGTTTGTCGCGGGTGCGCGTGGTCAGATTGTGGTTGACCGTGCGCTGGTCGGTGCCGAGCGCGACCGGAAAACCCAGCTCGGCATCGAGGACGGCGCCGCGGCTGACCCCGGTAACGTCGGCGCAGCAATCGTCATTGGCCTTGAAATAGTCGGCGATGACACGGATCCGCGCGCCGTCGCCGTCATAATCGAGGATGCCGCGCGCGCCATAATGTTCGTAACCGTTGACGTCGGTGTCATAGAAGACGTTGCGGATATTGCCGTCGTAGCTGCCGTAGAAGCCGGTGACGCGCGCCGTCAGGTCGGGCGCCAGCGGCCCCGAAACCGAAGCTTTGACCCGATATTCGCTGCCTTCATAATATTCGCCTCGCAAATCGGCTTCGAGGGTTTCGGTGCCGCCCTTCGACACGATGTTGACCAGGCCCGCCGACGCATTCTTTCCGAACAACGTCCCCTGCGGACCGCGCAGAACCTCGATCCGGTCGATATCGAGCAGATCGCTGAATGCCTGCCCCGACCGACTCAGCACGACGCCGTCGACAACGGTGGACACACTGGGCTCCGCCGCGACCGAAAAAGTGATGGTGCCGACGCCGCGCATGATGATCGCGCTATTGGCGCTGGTCGTGCCCTTGCGGAAGGTGACCGAAGGGACGAGATCGCCGATGTTCTCGAGGCTGGTGGTGCCGCTTTCGATCAGCCGGTCGCCGGTTACAGCGGTAATCGAAATCGGCACATCCTGCACATTTTCTTCGACTTTTTGGGCTGTGACGATGATTTCTTCGATCTGCGCGGCCGCCGGGGTAGCCACGCCGATTGCGAGCATGGAGGCCGTTCCGGCCAGCCAGAATTTGCGCGCGCGGGCCGTGATTTCGGACTTGCGATTCATGTCATATCCCTCCCAATATCGGTGCCCGAGCGAATGTCGCGGGCGGCGGCCTGTTGGCCTTCAACCACTGCCGGGATGAAATATGGCGATTGATATGTCAAGCGGTGTCATATAGACAATGGCCGTCATGTCGATGCGATACGGCCTTTTTTCGGGAGCTGTGGCGCGATGGCAACATGGTGATGAGGAATGGAAGCGACCGTGAAGGCGGAGTTTCGAGCACAAGCGGACGGTTTCGATCTGGTGGCGGGGGCGACGACGCTGCTTCGCCACCGTGCGGTGCGTCCGGCGGTTACCTGGGCCGCGGGCGAGCCCAATGTGGTGATGGTGCGCGGCAATTTTCGGCTGGACGATCAGCGATCCGATCTCGCGCCGCTGCCGGTCGCAGATGTCAGCCCCGACCGGGTCGAACTGCGCACCCATCCCGAGGGGGCGTTGGGCCTGACGCTCACGCTCGTCGCCATCGACAACGGTTTCGCGCTGGAGATCCAAAGCCACGATCCGGCGTGCAATCGCCTGACCATCGATCTGGCCGCGCCGCCGCACGAGCATGTCTGGGGCGGGGGCGAGCAGATGAGCTATCTTCGCCTCAATGGCCGCCGCTTTCCGATCTGGACCAGCGAGCCGGGGGTGGGGCGCGACAAGGACCGCGAACTGACGCAGATCATGGATCGCGAGGGCATGGCTGGCGGCGATTATTGGACGACCAATTATCCGCAGCCGACCTTCCTCTCGTCGCACCATTATGCCGTTCATCTGACCAGCACCGCCTATGCGGTGCTCGATTTTAGCGATCCCGCGGTGAACCGGGTCGAATGGTGGGAAGGCCGCGGGCGGATCGAATTCAGCTTTGCGGACAGCCTGCCCGAACTGGTCGGAATTCTATCGAGCCGGTTCGGGAGGCAACCGAAATTGCCCGACTGGGCGCTGGAAGGCGCGATCGTCGGTCTGAAACAGGGTGTCGCCAGTTTCGACCGGCTGCAACGCATCCGCGCGGCCGGCGCGGTCGTCTCCGGCCTGTGGTGCGAGGATTGGGTCGGAATACGCGAGACCAGCTTTGGCCGCCGCCTGTTCTGGGACTGGCGCTGGAGCGCCGCGCGCTACCCCGACCTCCCTGACCGGATCGCGAAACTCCGCGCTGAAGGCATCCGCTTTCTAGGTTATGTGAACCCTTATCTGGCGATCGACGGCAGCCTGTTCGTCGAAGCGCGCGACCTGCGGTTGCTTGCGCGGCGCCTGGACAGCGACGATCCCTATATCGTCGATTTCGGCGAGTTCGATTGCGCGATTGTCGATTTCACCAATCCCGCCGCTTCCACCTGGTTCGCCGACCGGGTGATCGGGCGCGAGATGCTCGACATCGGCATGACGGGCTGGATGGCCGATTTCGGCGAATATCTGCCGACCGATCTGCGGCTTCACGACGGCAGCGACCCGATGCTGGCGCACAACCGCTGGCCGGTGCTGTGGGCCGAGGTGAACGCCCGCGCTATCGCCGCCCGGGGGCTGACCGGCGAGGCGCTGTTCTTCATGCGCGCCGGGCACAGCGGGGTGCAGGCGCATTGCCCGTTGCTGTGGGCGGGCGACCAGTGCGTCGATTTTTCGCGTCATGACGGGATCGGCACGGTGATTACCGCGGCGCTGTCGGCGGGGCTGGTCGGCAACGCCTATAGCCACAGCGACGTCGGCGGCTACACCTCGCTCCACGGGCTGGTCCGCACCGCCGAGCTGCTCAAGCGCTGGGCCGAGCTCGGGGCGTTTTCGCCGGTGATGCGCACGCATGAAGGCAACCGCCCCGACGACAATCTACAAATCGACAGCGACCCCGACATCCTGCGCCATTTCGCGGCGATGACGCGCGTTCATGCCGCGCTCGCGCCCTATCTGCGCGCGCTCGGCGACGAGGCGGTCGAGCAGGGGCTGCCCGTGCAGCGGCCGCTGTTCCTGCATTATCCGACCGAGGCCAGCTATAGGTGCGAGGATCAGTTCCTGCTCGGCCGCGACCTGCTGGTGGCGCCGATCATCCACGAGGGCGCGCTGGACCGCGAGGTGCTGCTCCCCGCGGGCGAGACATGGGTGCATGTCTGGACCGGCGAAGCCATGGCGGCCGGGTCGCCCCGCGTCGCCGCGCCCTTTGGCGCACCGCCGGTCTTTTACCGGGCGGGCAGTGGCTTTACATCGCTGTTCCAGTCACTGTCCACGCACCGGGGGGAGCTTGTTTGATGAGCCAGCGCAGCAATATCCGCGACGTGTCGGCCCGCGCCGGGGTATCGGTCAAGACGGTCAGCCGGGTGCTCAACGACCATCCCTATGTCAGCCAGGACACGCGCGAAAAGGTCGAAGCCGCGATCCGTGAGCTGGATTTCCGGCCCAGCGTCGCGGCGCGCATCTTGGCCGGCACCAAATCGGCGCAGATCGCGCTGATCTACGACAATCACAGCCCCTATTATATCAACCAGATCCAGGCCGGGTGCTGGGCCCGCTGTCATCAGGACCGTATTCGCCTGCTCGGCCAGCCCGTCGATGTCGACGATCCCGACATTGGCGACCAGGTGCGTGGGCTGGTCAGCGAGACGCATGTCGACGGCATCATCCTGTCGTCGCCGGTGACCGATTGCGACCCGGTGCTGCGCGTGCTGGAACAGCTTGGCACGCCGTTCGTCCGCATCTCGCCCGGCACCAATCATGCGATGACATCGTCGGTGTTCATGGACGATGCGCAAGCCGCCGACGACATGACCACCCACCTCATCAACATGGGCCACCGCCGCATCGGGTTCATCAAGGGGCATCCCAACCATATGGCGTCGGACGAGCGCCTGTTCGGCTATCGCCGCGCGCTCGATCGCGCCGGACTGCCGTTCGAACCGCAACTGATCGCCGACGGGCTGTTCGATTTTGCCAGCGGTTATGCGGCGTGCCAGCAATTCTTGTCGATGCCGCGCCGACCGACCGCGATCTTCGCCGCGAACGACGATATGGCGGCAGGCGTGCTGGCAGCGGCACATCGCGCCGGGTTCGACTTGCCGCGCGATCTGTCCGTCGCCGGGTTCGACGATACGATGCTGGCGCGCATGGTGTGGCCCGCGCTGACGACGATCCGCCAGCCGGTGTTCGCGCTTGCGCATACCGCTACCGACCTGCTGCTCACCGGGCAGAACCTCGTCCACCGCCGCCTGCAACATGACCTGGTCGAGCGCGATTCGGTGATCGCGCGCGATCCTGCGACTCCATAAGGAACTGATGAACATATGAGCGACCTTCCCGCCGCCCCGACGACCCGCGCCCTGGGCCAAAGCGGCATCACCATATCTTCGCTCGCTTGGGGAATGTGGCGGTTCGCCGGCCCGGCGGGCGCCGCGCGCGCGCTCGTCGACGCAGCGCTCGACATCGGCATCACGCTGTTCGACACCGCGGATATCTATGGCTTTGACGGTCGCGGCGGCTTTGGCGACGCCGAAAGCCTGCTCGGCGAACTGTTCGCCGCCGATCCCGGCCTGCGTGGCCGCATGGTGCTGGCCAGCAAGGGCGGGATTATGCCGCCGCTCCCCTATGACAGCAGCGCCGCCTATCTGGCGCAGGCGATCGACGCGTCGCTGCGGCGGCTCAGGACGGACGTCATCGACCTGTGGCAGATTCACCGGCCCGACATATTGACTCATCCGCAGGAGGTTGCGGGTGCGGTGCACAAGGCACAGGCGGCGGGCAAGATCCGCGCCGTCGGCGTGTCGAACTGCACCCCGGCGCAGATCGCGGCGCTCCAGCATTTCCTCGATGTTCCGCTCGCCAGCACCCAGCCCGAATTGTCGCCCTTACGGATCGACCCGTTCGAAAACGGCGAACTGGATCAGGCCATGCAGATGGACATGGCGGTCCTCGCCTGGTCGCCGCTCGGGGGCGGCCGCCTCGCCGACCCGACCAATGATCGCGAGCGTGCGGTCGTCGCGGCGCTCGATGCGGTGGCCGCGGCGCATGGCGTCGGCCGCACCGCGGCGGCGTACAGCTGGCTGATGGCGCATCCGGCGCGGCCGATCCCGATCGTCGGGACGCAGAATGTCGCGCGGATCCGCGAGGCGGGCGATGCCTTTGCCGTGCGCTGGACGCGGACCAGCTGGTATGACGTCTTTGTCGCGGCCCGCGGGGAGAAGCTGCCATGACCCAGGGTGAAGCATATCGTCCGTGCGAGGTGAGTTGGTTTTCGGCGCTCTGCGACGATGATTACGAGTTTCTGGGTCAGCCCGATCCGCTGCTGCAATCGAGCTGGGAACATTGCCGCAATATCGTGCTGACCGCCGAAAAGGGCGGCTTCGACAATATCCTGCTGCCGTCGGGTTATCAGCTGGGGCTGGACACCACGGTGTTCGCCGCGGCGATCGCGCCGTTCCTCGACCGGATGCGGCTGCTGATGGCGGTGCGGATTGGGGAGGACTGGCCGCCCCAACTGGCGCGGCGGATCGCGACGCTCGACCGCATCCTGGGCGGACGCCTGACGGTCAACATCATCTCGTCGGACCTGCCGGGCCAGACGCTCGACAGCGAGCCGCGCTATGCGCGCACCGTCGAGGTGATGAAGATCCTGAAGACGATGCTGTCGGGCGAGCATCTGTCGCACCACGGCGAATTCTACGACCTCGAACTCGACCCGCCGCGCATAACGACGGTGTCGGGTCGCTGCCCGCCGCTCTACTTCGGCGGCCTCAGCCCCGCCGCGCGCGACGCCGCGGCCGAAGCCGCCGACGTCTATCTGATGTGGCCCGACACAATGGACAAGGTGCGCGACGTCGTCGGCGATCTGACCGCGCGCGCCGCGGCCAAGGGGCGCAAGCTCAAATTCGGTTACCGCGCCCACGTCATCGTCCGCGAAACAGAGGCTGAGGCGCGCGCCTATGCCGCCCGCCTGCTGTCCAATCTCGACGCCGGGGTCGGCGACGCGATCCGCCAGAAATCGCTCGACACCGCGACTGCGGGCGTCGCGCGCCAGTCCGAGCTGCGCGCGTCGGCGGGCGACGACGGCTTTGTCGAGGACAATCTGTGGACCGGTATCGGCCGCGCGCGCTCGGGCTGCGGCGCCGCGATCGTCGGCGATCCGGACCAAGTGCTTGCCAAGCTGCGTGCCTATCAAGCCGAGGGCATCGACGCTTTCATCCTCTCCGGCTACCCGCATGCCGCCGAATGCGATCTTTTCGCGCGGCACGTCTTGCCGCAACTGGAGCATGGGCCGCTGGTCATAGACTGATCGCGCGTCGATGACCCCCGGATTTTGAGCAGGATCATGTTCGGTCTGGCGCAAGGATTGGTGGCCCGTACCCGACGCGCTGCGCCGGATCGAAACTGCGGGCATTGCCCTCACGGGCGGCGCGGGGCCGAACGGGCGGGGCGCCTGCTTCACGCTGAAATTCTGCGAATGATAGGAAAGCGGGCCACTCTGCGCTAATCTGGGTGCCATGGCCGATCAGAAACCCCGTTATCGCACCTACACGAGCCCCGCGGGCGGTTGGGGCGCCGCCGCCGCGACGGCCAAGGTGCTGATGGAGCAAAGCGTCGTCACCAAGGGCTCGCGCGCGCTGCTAGCGATGAACCAGCCCGGCGGGTTCAAATGCCCCAGCTGCGCCTTTCCCGACGCAGCATGCACCAAGAAACTGGAATTCTGCGAAAATGGCGCCAAGGCGCTCGCGCATGAAGCGACGAAGTTTCGGGTGACGCGCGAATTTTTTGCCGCGCATAGCGTGTCCGACCTGATGCAGCAGTCGGACCATTGGCTGGAGATGCAGGGGCGGCTGACCGAACCGATGCGCTATGACGCCGCGACCGACCATTATGTGCCGGTCGGCTGGGACGATGCCTTCGCGCTGATCGGCCGCCATCTGCGCGCGCTCGATAGCCCGCACCAGGCCGAATTCTATACCTCGGGCCGCACCGCGAACGAGACCGCGTTTCTCTATTCGATCTTTGTGCGCGAATTTGGCACCAACAATTTCCCCGATTGTTCGAACATGTGCCACGAACCGACCAGCCGCGGCCTCCCGCTCGCGATCGGCATCGGCAAGGGCACCGTCGTACTCGACGATTTCGAACATGCCGAGGCGATCTTCCTGATCGGCCATAACGCCGGCACCAACGCGCCGCGGATGATGACCCCGCTGGTCGAGGCGCGCAAACGCGGGGTGCCGATCGTCGCGGTCAATCCGATGCCCGAACGCGCGCTGATCAAATTCACCGAGCCGCAGGACATTGTGCAGATGGCGACCTTCGGCGCGACCGCGGTCACCAGCGAATTCGTCCATATCCGGATCGGCGGCGACCTGGCGCTGATCAAGGGCATGATGAAGGTCATGTTCGAGCGCGAGGCGGCGGGCGAGACGGTTTTCGACCACGACTTCATCGCCGGGCATACCCAGGGTTTTGCGGCGCTCAAGGACGACATCGCGGCGCAGCAATGGCCCGATCTTGTCGCCGCGGCGGGGATCGACGAGGCCCAGATCCGCCGCTGCGCCGACATCTATATCCGCTCGAACGCCACGATCATCTGTTATGGCATGGGCATCACCCAGCACCAGCTGGGGTCGCAGCTGGTGCAGCAGATCGCCAATCTGCTGCTGCTCAAGGGCAATTTCGGCAAGCCCGGCGCGGGGATTTCGCCCATCCGCGGCCACTCGAACGTCCAGGGCGACCGCACCGTCGGCATCGACGAAAAGCCGAGCGCGGCCTATCTCGACAAGGTGCGCGAGGTGTTCGGGTTCGAACCGCCGCGCGGTCATGGCCATCACACGGTCGAGTCGGTCGAGGCAATGCTGAACGGCAGCGCGCGTGTGTTCATCGGGCTGGGCGGCAATTTTGTCCGCGCCGTCCCCGACACGGACCGCGCCTATGCGGCGATGCGCCGCCTCGATCTGACCGTCGGCATCGCAACCAAACTCAACCGCGGCCATCTGGTGCATGGTAAGGATGCGCTGATCCTGCCCGTTATCGCGCGGTCGGAACGGATCCTGACCGCGGCGGGCGAGCAGTTCGTCACGATCGAGGATTCGATGTCGAACGTCACCGCCTCGCGTGGGGTGCTCGAACCCGCCAGCGAGCATCTGCTGCCAGAGACCGAGATCGTCTGCCGCATCGCGATGGCGACCCTGCCGGACAGCAAGGTCGACTGGGCGAGCTATATCGACGACTACGGCCTGATCCGCGACAAGATCGCCGCGGTCTATCCGGCGCTGTACGACGGTTTTGCCGACCGCATCCGGGCGCCGCAGGGGTTCCACCTCGACATCCCGCCGCGCCGCCGGGTGTGGGCAACGCCGAACGGCAAGGCGAATTTCCTCGTGCTGCCCGGGCTTGCGGTCAACGCGCCGGTTGCCGATCCGAACATGCTGCGCCTCGCCACGGTGCGCTCGCACGACCAGTTCAACACGACGATCTACAGTTATAACGACCGCTATCGCGGCGTGTATAACGACCGGATGGTCCTGTTCATGAACGCCCAGGATATGGCAGACCGGGGGCTGGCGGCGGGCGCCAAAGTGGCGCTCGAAACCGTCAGCGACGATGGTGTGGCGCGGCGGGTCGAGGGACTGACGATCATCGACTATCCGATGTCGCGCGGTTCGGTCGCGGGCTATTATCCCGAGCTTAACCCGCTACTGCCGCTCGGCCTTTACGACCAGACCAGCGGCTGCCCGGCCGCCAAGGCGATCCCGGTGCGCGTTGTGGCGATGGCTTCGGTTTAGCCCGCGTCGCCCACCAGCCGCGCCAGATCGTCGGCGCTGTTGATATTCGGCAGCGGGAAATCGATCGCAACGCCGCGCGCACTGATCCGGCGGGCAAAGGCGCGCACGGCATGGTCGGTCTCGTTCGTGAGCATCGCTTGCAAGCTGTCCAGCGCTTCGCGGGACCACAGTCCCACCACTGGCTGGCTCTCGACAAACGCCGACGCCGGTTCCAGCCGCTCGCGCAGGTCGGGCGGCAATCGCACGCAATCGACCGGCACCGTCAGCACCTGGTAGAACCCGTTCGCGGCGGCGTGGCGCATCGCGCCCGCGATGCCGCCCAGCGGCCCCATGTCGGGGCGCGGCCAGTCGGCGATGCCGCCCTCGCGCCCGACGATGACCAGCGCGTCGCAATGGGGGCGGAGCGCCGCCAGCGCATGATCGAGCAACGCCTGGCCATCGAGCATGGCCAGCGCTTTGTCCGATCCAAAGCGGCTCGAGCGTCCTCCTGCCAGTACCGCACCCAATGTTTTCATGCGACCATTCCTGCTTCGTCGCAGATGATCAGCGCCGCGTCGGTGCGCGCCAGCGCGACCAGCGTCAGCCCCGCCTGCGCGGCGCGCTCTGCGGCGAGACTCGTCGGTGCCGAGATGGTGACCAGCATCGGACAGCCCGCGCGCACCGTCTTTTCGACCAGTTCGTAACTGCACCGCGCCGACAACAGTGTGAAGCCGGTCGCCGGATCGATACCGGCGCGGGCCAGCGCCCCGATCAGCTTGTCGAGCGCGTTGTGGCGCCCGACATCCTCGCGCACATGCATAATTTCGCCCGTCGGGGCGCAAAAGGCGGCGGCATGGGCCGCGCCGGTCGCGCGCCCGAGCGGCTGATGATCGGTCAGCGCCGCCAGCGCGGCGGCGATCGCGGCGCGGTCGGCCCTGATGCGCGCGGTCAGCGGCGGCAGGGGGCGCAGGACCTGTGCGATATTCTCGATCCCGCAAAGCCCGCAACTGCTCTCGCTCACCCGCTGCCGCGCGCGCTCAATCGCGATCGCCTTGCGCGCCGGGGGCACCCAGAGCCGCAGCGCCCAGCCGCCCTCGACCGGGTGGACATCGACGCGCTCGATCTGATCGGCGGTTTCCACCAGCCCTTCGCTCAATGCGAAGCCCAGCGCATAATCCTCCAGATCGTTGGGCGTCGCCATCATCACCGCATAGCCGATGCCGCCGACCTCGACCGATACCGGCGCCTCGACAGCCAGACTGCGGATCAGCGCGGCATCGCCAGGATCGGCGAGCCCCAGTCGGCGGACGGGAAGGTCGATTGTCGCGTTGGTCATTCGTGCACCCTAGCGCATCGATCCCGGCTTGTCCCCGCCGGGCGATTGCCATTTCCAGCCCGCGGCCTATCAATCTCCGCCATGCAAAACGAAATCCTCGCGGTGCTGCTCGGCCAGGTCCGTCCCTTTCGCGGTGACGACGAACCGAGCGCGATCGGCAAGCTCCCTGTCGCCGACGCCGTGGCGGTCGAACCGCTGGGGCTCGTTGGCGACGAACAGGCCGATCGCACCGTCCATGGCGGCATCGACAAGGCGATCCATCACTATCCCGCCGACCATTACAACTGGTGGCGCGGCCAGCTTGGCGATCATGCGCTGTTGGAGGCTCCCGGTGCGTTCGGGGAGAATATTTCGACTAGCGGGCTCGACGAGCAGACCGTCTGCCTCGGCGATCGCTTCCGGCTCGGCACCGCGCTGGTCGAGGTCAGCCAGGCGCGCCAGCCGTGCTGGAAACTCGACCATCGTTTCGGGGTCAAGGGGGTCATGGCCGCGGTGGTCCGGACGCGGCGGTCGGGCTGGTATTACCGCGTGCTGGAAAATGGGCAGGTACGCGCGGGCGATAGGCTCGCATTGGTGGACCGGCCTTACCCCGACTGGCCGCTCGCCTCGCTGTTCGGCCTGCTGATCGGTGGCGAGGCCAGGGACCGCCCGGCAGACCTCCGCGCGCTGCGCGACGTGCCGGTGCTGGCCGAAACATGGAAGATCCGCCGCGCCAAGCTGGCGGCGCAATATGGGGTAGATTGAGTTATGGCGGTGGCTCAAGACGGACACCTTCTCCCTTGATGGGAGAAGGATACGCAGCCTTATCGCGAAGCGATTAGGCGAAGTTGGATGAGGGTGTCGGTCCGTTCCGGGACGATCGCTTCAGGCCGATGCCGCACCCCCACCGCTGCGACTAAGCCAGCAAGCTGGCAAGTCTCGCTGCCTCCCCCATTGAGGGGGAGGGAAGAGTTACCGCCGTTGCTCCAGCCACGCATCCAGCCTCGCCACCTCGTCAGCACTAAAATGCAGCCCCAGCTTGCTGCGCCGCCACAAGATGTCGTCACTCGTCTGCGCCCATTCGCGCTCGACCAGCCACGATGCCTCCGCTGCGCTCAGCCCATGCGCGATCTCGCCGCCGAGCGCGTCCCAGCTGTCGGCATCGCCCAGCCAGCGGCGCGCATCGGTGCCATAGGCCTTGACGATGCGATCGACCGTGTCGGCGGACAGAAAAGGGTGGGAGAGCTTGATTTCGGCCTTGAGCGCCGCCGCGCCGCTGATCGGAAAATCGCCGCCCGGTAGCGCCGCCTTGGCGGTCCAGCGCTTGCCGGTCAGCGCCGGAACATGCCCCACCAGCTCATCGACCGCAGCCTCGGCGACATGGCGATAGCTGGTGATCTTGCCGCCATAGATGGTGAGCAGCGGCGCACCTTCGGCCAGGTCGAGGTCGATGCGGTACCCGCGCGTCGCCGCCTCGGGCCGCCCCGATCCATCCTCGATCAATGGCCGCACCCCCGAATAGGTCCACACGACGTCGGCGGGGGTGATCGGCGCGCGGAAATAGAGGCTCGCGCCTTCGCACAGATAGGCGATTTCCTCGGGGGTCGCCTGCGCCTCCTGCGCCGGGCCGTCATGGTCGATGTCGGTGGTGCCGATCAGCGTGAAATAGCGCTCATAGGGAATGGCGAAAAAGATGCGGCCGTCGGGCAGCTGGAAAAAATAGGCATAATCATGCTCGAACAGCCGCCGTACGACGATATGCGATCCCCGCACCAGCCGCATCGCATGATCGGGCGCGGCATCGGCGCGGCGCAGCAGGTCGAGCACCGCCGGACCCGCCGCGTTGACGATCGCTCGCCCCGTGAAGCGATAGCTGTGACCGTTGGCGCAGCTCGCCTCGACCACCCACAGTCCGTCCTCGCAGCGCAGCGTTTCGGCGCGGGTGCGCGTGCGGACCTTCGCGCCATGATCGGCGGCGTCGCGCGCATTGAGCGCCACCAGCCGGGCATCATCGACCCAGCCGTCCGAATATTCGAAACCATGCGTATATTGTGGCTGCAACGGCGCGCCCGCGGCGTGGTGCCGCAAGTCGATCGAGCGCGTCGCGGCCAGCTGCTTGCGCCCGCCGATATGGTCATAAAGGAACAGCCCGAGCCGCAGTAGCCAGCGCGGGCGCAGCCCCGGCCGGTGCGGCAGCACGAAACGCAGCGGCCAGATGATGTGCGGGGCGATGCCCCACAACGTCTCGCGCTCTTTCAGCGCCTCGCGCACCAGGGCGAATTCATAGTGCTCCAGATAGCGCAGCCCGCCATGGATGAGCTTGGTCGACGCCGATGAGGTGCCCTGCGCCAGATCGCCCGCCTCGACCAGCAGCACCCGCGCCCCGCGCCCCGCCGCATCGCGCGCGACCCCGGCGCCGTTGACGCCGCCGCCGATGATGATGACGTCATAGGGTTGGGCACTGTCGAGCATCTTGATCTCCCTAAGGCAGGTGCGTCGGCTTTGCCAAGCGTCGGCTTTGACGCAGGGGGTCATCAACCATGTGGACAGGGCGGCGGTCGGTTGCGAAGGTGGTCGCAACAGCTTTTTCGCAAGGGGGTGAGGGGGTCATGCAGGGATCGTCGAAACGGTGGCGTGCGGGCGCGGTGGGTCTGGCGGGATTGTTCGCCGCGATTGCCAGTGCGCCCGCCGCAGCGCAGCCCGCGATGCTCGATGCCGCGACGCTGGAGGAATATATCGCCTTCCTGTCGCTGCCCAATGATGCCGCGAACCCCGCCGACGCACTAACCAATGCCCATTTTGTCCAGGCGATGATGCAGCGCCGCGGCATCGCGTCGGAACTGCTCTACGATCCCGATCGCCAGGCGCCGCCCGCCGTGTTCGGGGAAGTGAAGACACCCGGCGCGACGAAAACGATCGTATTTTACGCGCATTATGATGGCCAGCCCGTCGTTCCCGAACGCTGGGCGCCGGGGCTGTCGCCCTTTCGCCCGGTCGCGATCTCGCGCCCGATCGAACAGGGCGGGACCGTGCTCGGCCCCTGGTCGCCCGAGGCGAAGTTCCCGCCGGGCTGGCGGCTCGGGGCGCGCAGCGCCGCCGACGACAAGGCGGGGGTGATGGTCGCGCTCAACGCCTTTCAGGGCGCTACCGGCACCGCGGCGCGGCTGGGCGTGAACGTCAAATTCTTTTTCGAGGGTGAGGAAGAAAAGGGGTCGCCGCACCTCCGCGCGATCCTCCACGCGCACAGCGAAAAGCTGGCAAGCGACCTGTGGGTCATGGTCGACGGGCCGCGGCATACCGCGGGCTATCGCGCGATGGTGCTGGGGGTGCGCGGGGTGGTCGATGTCGGCATCACCGTTTACGGCGCGAACCGGCCGCTGCACGCGGGCAATTACGGCAATTGGGCACCGAATCCGGCGCTGCGGCTCGCGGCGCTGCTCGGCAGTCTCAAAGACGCTGACGGACGCATCCTGATCCCCGGATTCTATGACGATGCGGTCCCCGCGACCGCCGCCGAACTGGCGGAAATAGCGAAGGCACCGTCGATGGACGCGACGCGGCAGAGCCTGGGCATCGCCCGCACCCAAGGCGGCGGCAAGCTGCACGGCGAACTCGTGCTGCTGCCGGGGATCGAGATCACCGGGCTACGTGCAGGCGCGACCGACGCCAAGGCGGCAAACGTCATCCCGACCGAGGCAGAGGCACGGCTCGACATGCGGCTGGTCAAGGGTGACCGCATCGACCGCCAGCTGGCGCGGCTGCGACGCTTTGTCGAAGAGCAGGGCTATCATGTGCTCGATCGCGCCCCGACGGCCGAAGAACGGCTGGCGCACCCGCTGATCGCCAAAATCGTCTCGGGCTTCGGCTATGAGGCGCAGCGCACCTCGCTCGACGAACCGATGGTGATCCGCGTCAAACAGCTGCTCGAGAAAGTGTCGCCCGATCGGCTGGTCGTCGTGCCGTCGACCGGCGGCAGCCTGCCGCTATCGCTGTTCGCGCACGAGCTGGGCGCCCCGATGGTGACCATCCCCGTCGTCAACGCCGACAACAACCAGCATGGCGAAAATGAGAATGTCGATCCGGCCTTTCTGGCCGAGGGCATTGTCAATATTCGCGCGCTCATGGAGGATGATTTCTCCCCGCCTTGAATCTTCCCGCCATTGGCCGAGGAGGAGGACGCGGCTTACGTATGCGCGTTGCAATCATGCCCCCGCTCCGCCATTTCCGGTAATGGATATCCAAGGGGATGGTTGTGAGCGTGAAAGTCGAAACATTGGTGCTGTTCGGCGCGACCGGCGACCTGGCGCAGCGCATGCTCTTTCCCTCGCTCTACAATCTCCATCTCGATGGGCTGCTGGCCGACACGCTGACGATCATCGGGTCGGGGCGCTCGCAGATGGACCAGGCGGCCTTTCACGCGCAGGTGAAGGGCGCGCTGACCGAACATCTGCCGGCCGACCGCATCGAGGATGCGGCGGTGACGGCCTTTCTCGAGCGGATCGATTATTGCGCGATCGATGCCGGGGCGGGGACCGGCTATGACGATTTGGCCGCCTTGCTCGGCGATCGGATGCAGCGCCCGATCGGGGTCTACCTGTCGACCCCGCCATCGATGTTCGGCCCGATCGCGCAGGGGCTCAACGCCGCCGGGATCGCTTGCGCCGACTGCCGCATCGCGATGGAAAAGCCGATCGGCCACGATCTCGCCTCGTCGCGCGAGGTGAACGCCGAGGTCGGCGACGCCTTTGCCGAGGACCGCGTGTTCCGCATCGACCATTATCTGGGCAAGGAGACGGTGCAAAACCTGCTCGCGCTGCGCTTTGCCAACATGCTCTTCGAACCCTTGTGGAATGCGCAGGCGATCGACCATGTCCAGATCACCGTCGCCGAAACCGTTGGCCTGGAGGGCCGCGTCTCCTATTATGACGGCGTCGGCGCGCTGAAGGACATGGTTCAGAACCATATGCTGCAATTGCTCGCGATCATCGCGATGGAACCGCCCGCCAGCGTCAGCGCCACCGCGGTGCGCGACGAAAAGGTCAAGCTGCTGCGGAGCCTCCGCAAGCTGACCACCGAGGATGTGAAGGCGCACAGCGTCAAGGGCCAGTACAGCAGCGGCGCGGTCAACGGCGGCGCGGTGACCGGCTACGCCGACGAGCTCGGCCATCCGTCGAACACCGAAACCTTCGTCGCGATCAAGGCCTTCATCGACAATTGGCGCTGGAAGGGCGTGCCCTTCTACCTGCGCACCGGCAAACGCATGCCCGAACGCAAGTCGGAGGTGCTGATCCAGTTCAAGCCGGTGCCGCACAATATCTTCGCACGCGTCGGCGCGGGTAAGCTCGACGCCAATATGATGATCATCAACCTCCAGCCCGAGGAAAATATCCGGGTCAAGGTGATGGCGAAACAGCCCGGGCTCGACCGCGACGGCGTGAAGCTCAAAGAGGTGACGATGGACGTCTCGCTCTCGCACAGCTTTGCCGGCGAGCGGCGTCGGATCGCGTACGAACGCCTGCTGCTCGACTTCATCGAGGGCGACCAGACGCTCTTCGTGCGCCGCGACGAGGTCGAGGCGCAGTGGCAGTGGATCGATTCGATCCGCGACGCCTGGGCGGCGATCGACATGGCGCCGCAAAGCTACACCGCGGGCAGCTGGGGCCCGTCGAGCGCGATCGCGCTGATCGAACGCGACGGAGCGAGTTGGCATGATTGAGCCCACCCAAATCCTTCTCCCCTTGGGGGAGAAGGATATGAAGCCTTGGCGCGAAGCGCCTAGGCGCAGTTGGATGAGGGTCTCCACCGCTACCTTCGAACGCCACGTCCAATACCCTCACCCAGCTTCGACTAGGCAGCAAGCTGCCAAGTCTGCGCATCCCTCTCCCCCAAGGGGAGAGGGTTTTGGAATGCACCATGACTGATCTCCACCCCACCATCGCCGCCGTCACCGACCGCATCATCGCCCGCAGCGCCCCGCGCCGCGCCGCCTATCTCGAGCTGATGGAGCGCCAGCGCGAGGCCGGCACCAACCGCGGCAGCCTGTCGTGCGGCAATCTCGCGCATGGCTTCGCGGCGGCGGGCGACGACAAGCCTATCATCCGCACCGGCGCGGCGATGAACATCGGCATCGTCACCAGCTACAACGACATGCTCTCGGCGCATCAGCCCTATGGCCGCTACCCCGAACAGATCAAATTGTTCGCGCGCGAGGTCGGCGTCACCGCGCAGGTCGCGGGCGGCGTCCCCGCGATGTGCGACGGCGTGACGCAGGGGCAGGCGGGCATGGACCTGTCGCTGTTCAGCCGCGACAATATCGCGCAGGGCACGGTGATCGCTCTCAGCCACGCGATGTTCGAGAGCGCGCTGCTGCTCGGTATCTGCGACAAGATCGTCCCCGGCCTCTTGATCGGCGCGCTGCGTTTCGGTCATCTGCCGCAAATCCTGATCCCCGCAGGCCCCATGCCGTCGGGCCTCGCGAACAAGGAAAAGCAGCGCATCCGCCAGCTCTATGCCGAGGGCAAGGCGACGCGCGACGAACTGCTCGAGGCCGAGGCGGCAAGCTATCATGGTGCGGGCACCTGCACCTTCTACGGCACCGCGAACAGCAATCAGATGATGATGGAGCTGATGGGGCTGCATATCCCCGGCAGCGCCTTCACCAACCCCGGCACCAAGCTGCGTCAGGAGCTGACCCGCGCCGCGACGCATCGCATCGCCCAAATCGGCTGGGACGGCGACGATTATCGCCCGCTGGCGCGCTGCGTCGACGAAAAGGCGATCGTCAACGCCGCGATCGGCCTGCTCGCGACTGGCGGGTCGACCAACCATGCGATCCATTTGCCCGCAATTGCACGCGCGGCGGGAATCGTCATCGACTGGCAGGATTTCGACGAGCTCAGCCATGCGGTGCCGCTGCTCGCGCGCGTCTATCCGAACGGCGCGGGCGACGTGAACAATTTCCACGCCGCGGGTGGGATCGGCTATGTCGTGCGCGAATTGCTCGGTGCCGGACTGCTGCACGGCGATGCGCTGACGGTCGGCGGGACGATGGCGGATTATGCCGCCGAGCCCGTGCTCGTGAACGACGAACTCCATTGGCAGGCCGCGCCCGTCGAGAGCCGCGACGACACGATGCTACGCCCGGTCGCGGCGCCATTCTCGCCCGACGGGGGCATGCGCCTGCTCGCGGGCAACCTCGGCCGCGCGATCATCAAGACCAGCGCGGTCGCCGAGGATCGCTGGACGATCGAGGCGCCGTGCCGCATCTTCGACAATCAGGATGCGGTGCTGGCAGCGTTCAAGGCGGGCGAACTCGAACGCGACGTCGTCGTCGTCGTGCGCTTCCAGGGCCCGCGCGCCAACGGCATGCCCGAATTGCACAAGCTGACCCCCGCGCTCGGCGTGTTGCAAGACCGCGGCTTCCGCGTCGCGCTGCTCACCGACGGCCGCATGTCGGGCGCGAGCGGCAAGGTGCCCGCGGTGATCCACCTCTCGCCTGAAGCCTTGCCCGGCGCCGACGGCGTTAGCGGCCCGCTCGCGTTCCTGACCGATGGCGACGTCGTCCGCATCTGCGCGCGGCAGGGCGAGGTGCTGGCGCTGGTCGATCCCGCGATATGGGCCGCGCGCTCGCCCGCCGTCCCGCCGCCGCCAGCGCTGGGCGTCGGCCGCGAATTGTTCGCCCTGTTCCGCCATCACGCCGACGAAGCCGAAAAGGGCGGGTCGGCGGTGCTGGCGGCGATGGAGGCGGTTACGGGCTAACCCCTCATCCGTCTGTGCTGAGCTTGTCGAAGCACCGTCCTTTTCTTTCGACGTCGCAAAGAAAGAACGGCCCTTCGACAAGCTCAGGGCAAACGGAATTTAGAAATTCGAACGGAGTGCAGAATGACCGACCAATCCATCGACCAGATCATGCGGCTCGCCCCCGTCATCCCGGTGATCGTCATCGACCGGGTCGAGGACGCGGTGCCGATGGCCGAGGCGCTCGTCGCGGGCGGGCTGACCGTGCTCGAGGTGACGCTGCGCACCCCCGCAGCGCTCGACGCGATTGCCGCGATGAAGGCGGTAAAAGGCGCGGTCGTCGGCGCGGGCACGGTGCTCGATCCCGCGATGCTGACCGCCGCGATCCACGCGGGGGCCGAATTCATCGTCTCGCCGGGACTCACCGACAATCTCGGCAAGGCGGCGGTGGCCAGCGGCATTCCCTTCCTGCCCGGCACCGCCAACGCCGGGGACATCATGCGCGGTATGGACTTGGGCCTCGACCGCTTCAAATTCTTCCCCGCGGCGACGAGCGGCGGTATCCCGGCCTTGAAAGCCCTCGCTGGCCCCTTCGGTCAGGCGCGTTTCTGTCCCACCGGCGGCATCAGCCTAGCGACCGCGCCCGACTGGCTCGCGCTCGAAGCCGTGCTGTGCGTCGGCGGCAGTTGGGTCGTCCCGTCGGGCCCGCTCGACCCGGCCCGGATCGAGGTGCTGGCGAGGGAAGCGACGGCGCTTCGCCTCTAGGGTTGGATATTTGACCCCATTTCCCTCCCCCTTGATGGGGGAGGCAGCGAGACTTGCCAGCTTGCTGGCTTAGTCGCAGCGGTGGGGGTGCGGTTTCGGCCTGACGCGACGGTGTAAGGACGCACCATCACCCCCATCCAACTCCGCCTAGCCGCTGAAGCGGCAAGGCTGCATATCCTTCCCCCATCAAGGGGGAAGGTCCGCGCTTCCGCGCCATTGATAAACGCCATCTTTACTGCCATCGTGCAGGGAAAGGCGGCAATATAGCCGCTGGTGGGGAGATGCGCGTGCCAAGACCGCAGCCGCATTTGGAAGAAGTGCTCGCGTCCGAACCCGGATCGCATATCGCCGCCTTGTTCGATTTCGACGGCACCATCATCTCGGGCTATTCCGCCACCGCGATGCTGCGCGAGAAGTTCCAGCGCCGCGAAATGTCGATGGAGGAAATCGCCGAGACCGCACAGGTCATCGCGCAGCACAGCCTCGGCACCATCGGTTTCTCGGGCCTGATGTCGGGCGCCGCCAAATTCATGAAGGGCGTCGACGAGCAAAGCTTCATCGACTTTGGCGAGGAGCTCTACAAGAAGCATATCGCGCGCAAGATTTACCCCGAAACGCGCGCGATCATCGAGGCGCATCAGGCGAAGGGCCACCGCGTCGCGATCATCTCGTCGGCGACGATCTACCAGATCGAACCGACCGCGCGCGACCTTGGCATCACCGACATCAAATGCTCGGCCTATGAGATCGAGGATGGCGTGTTCACCGGCGAGATCATCCGGCCGCTCTGCTTTGGCGAAGGCAAGGTGCTCGCCGCCGAGGAACTGGCCGAGGAGTACGGCCTCGATCTCGACCAGAGCTTTTTCTATTCGGACAGCGACGACGACATCGAACTGCTCGAACGCGTCGGTAAGCCGCGCCCGCTCAATCCGAACCTCAAACTGAAAGCCATCGCCGAGGAAAATGGCTGGCCGGTCCAGCGTTTCGGCAGCCGCGGCACGCCGTCGTGGGTCGATTACACCCGCACCATCTACGCGACCGGCTCGCTCGTCGGCGCGTTCGCGGCGGGCCTGCCGATCTGGGCGCTGACCCGCTCGCAGCGCGAGGCGGCGAATTTCTCGATCGGGCTGTTCGGCGATTTCGCCACCGCGATCACCGGCGTCGAGCTCGAGGTCGAAGGCGAAAAGCATCTCTGGTCCTCGCGCCCCTGCGTCTTCATCTTCAACCACCAGAGCAAGGCGGACGTGATGATCCTCGCCAAGCTCATCCGCCGCGACATGGGCGGGGTGGGCAAGAAAGAGATCAAGGACATCCCCATCCTCGGCAAGCTGATGGAATGGGGCGGCACGGTCTTCGTCGACCGCGCCGACGGCAAGAGCGCGATCAAGGCGATGGAGCCGCTGGTCGATGCGATCAAGGTCGAAGGCAAATCGATCTGCATTTCGCCCGAAGGCACACGCAGCCTGACGCCGAAGCTCGAACCGTTCAAGAAGGGCGCCTTCCACCTCGCGATGCAGGCGGGCGTGCCGATCGTCCCGATCGTAATCCATAACGCGACCGATGTTGCGCCGAAGAACGAATTCGTCATGCGCCCCGCGACCGTCCGCGTCACCGTGCTGCCGCCGGTCGATACGTCGAAATGGAGCCCGCGGACGGTGGGTAATCATGTCCGCGATGTGCGGAACATGTTCCTGCGCACGCTCGGACAGCCCGAGGAGAGCGTCGCGGAATCGGTGACGAAGGAGGCGCCGGCGGAGGCTGCGACGCCCGAGGTGAAGGCTGAAAAGGCCAAGCCGAAAAAGGCGACGGCGAAGAAGCCGGCAGCGAAGAAAAAGGTAGCGCCGACAAAAGCGACGGCCAAGAAAACCTCCCCCCGAAAGGGAAGGGCGGCCTAGCGCATGTTTCACATCGTCATTGCGAGCGAAGCGAAGCAATCCAGAGCGGTCCGCTCAACGCTGGATTGCTTCGCTTCGCTCGCAATGACGGGGGTATAGGCCGTGCCAGACGGAGCGCCCCGCACCCCGATGATTGCGGAGGACGCGGCCGACCGGCTCTACATCATCGACGCGCGCAATGGGGTCGAGCGCCAGCTCTTGCTCGATTGGGTCCATTCCACCGCGGGCGACGACGAACCGCAATGGGCCAGCCTCGATATCGAGGATGGCGATCATGCGCTTCCCGTCGACGCGTTGCAGGCGCGGCTCGGCAGCGCCGCGTCGCGGCAGGTCGTGCCGCTGCGCGTCGCGTGGCGCATCCCGGGGTTCGACAAGGACCGCGCGCTCAAATTCCGCCACATCTTGTTCGGCGACCCGCGCCATCCGGGCTCGCTCCGCGCGCGGCTGATCCTGCTGCGCGACCGCCGCCGCGCACAGATTCTGGTCGGCGAGGCGGCGACGCTCGACGCGCTGCGCGATCGCTTCACCGCGCAGACCGGCGGCGGCGACGGCGCGGGCTGCGACAGCGCCGAATTTGCCGCCTTCGTCGCGCGCCAGGCGTCGCTCGCGCTCGACGTCGCCGAACGCGGCATTCGCGGCACCCGCTACAAGGTGCCGCGCTTCGTCGCCGATGGCCTCCGCACCAGCCCCAAATTCCGCGCCGCGCTCGCCGATCTCGCCGAGAAGACGGGCCGCCCGGTCGCCGACCTGTTCCGCGAGGCGCGCCCGCTGATGAAGGAGGTCATCGCGCGGCCGAGCGCGCTGTTCCTCGACCTTCGCGCCCGGCTCGACCGGATGATGTTCGGCGGCTACGCGCCCGAGATGGAGGTCGACGCCGCCGAACTCGCGCGGCTGCGCGCGATCCTGCGCGAACATCCGACCGCGATCCTGTTCACCCACAAAACCTATATCGACGGCGCGACCCCCAGCCGCCTCACCTACGAAAACGACATGCCGATGCTGCACAGCTTCGGCGGCGCCAATCTCGATTTCGCGGTGATGGGCGAATTTTTCCGCCGCTCGGGGATGATCTTCATCCGCCGCAGCTTTCAGGACCAGCCGGTCTATAAACTCGTGCTGCGCCACTATATCGCCTGGCTGCTCGCCAAACGCTTCCCGCTAAGCTGGGCGTTCGAGGGAACGCGCTCGCGCCTCGGGAAGCTGATGCCGCCCAAATATGGCCTGATGAAATATGTCCTCGACGCGGCGCATGCGACGGGCACGCGCGGGGTCCATTTCGTGCCCTTCGTGACCAGCTTCGACCTGATCCGCGATGTCGAGGAATATGCCGCCGAACAGACCGGGCGGAACAAGAAGCCCGAAAGCCTGTCGTGGTTCATCGGCTATATGAAGAGCCTGAAGGAACCCTCGGGCCGCATCCGCCTCGACATCGGCAATCCGGTGGTCATCGACCAAGCACCCGGCCCCGACGACAAGCGCGCGCTCGAAAAGATCGCTTTCGCGGTCGCGGTCGAGGCCAATCGCGTCACCCCGCTGACCGTGACGTCGGTGATGTGCCTGATCCTGCTCGGCATGGCGCCGCGCGGTGCGACCGCCGCCGAACTGCTCGGCGCGATCGCGGCGCTCAAGGATTGGGCGCGGGCGCGCGATATCCGGCTCAGCAGCGAACTCGCCAGCGGTGACGATGCCGCGCTGTCGGCCACCGTCGATACCCTCGTCACCAGCGGGCTGCTGACCCGCTACGAATCGGGCAGCGAGCGCGTCTATTCGATCGACCCCGCCAAGCATCCGATGGCGAGCTATTACCGCAACATCATCGCGCATCATTTCCTCGACCGCGCGATGATCGAACTCGCGCTGTTCGAGCTGCGCGACGCCGACAGCGGCGATGCGACCGCCGCCTTCTGGGCCAAGATCGACCGCCTCCGCGACCTGTTCAAATTCGAATTTTTCTACCCGCCGCGGGACGAGCATTTGGCCGCGCTGCGCGCCGAACTCGAACGCATCGACCCCGTCTGGGACCGCCGCCTCGCCAGCGGCGACCGCGGCATCGCGCAGCTCATTCGCCGCTGCCAGCCCGTCGTCGGCCACGCGATATTGCTGCCGTTCGCCGAGGCCTATTCGGTCGTCGCCGACCTGCTCGCGCGTGCGCGGCCGGGCGACGCGGTCGATGACAAAGCGTTGCTCGACGCTGCGCTGACCGAAGGCAAACAGGCCTATCTGCTGCGCCGGATCAGCAGCGAGGCGGCGATCGGCAAATTGCTGTTCGCCAACGGCCTCTCACTGATGCGCCACATGGGGCTGGCCGAAACAGCTGCGCCGGATGTTCTGGCGCAGCGCCGCGCGTTGCTCGCGGAACTGCGCGGGCTGGCGAACGTGATGGAAACGATGCGGCTGTCGACGGTGGCGCTGGCGGATCGGCTGGTGGGGGTAGGGGAAGAATGATGATGCATTTTTGCACATCGTCATTGCGAGCGGAGCGAAGCAATCCAGGGCGAGTTTGCGCACACTCCGGATTGCCGCGTCGCCCCGGATCAAGTCCGGGACTCCTCGCAATGACGATAGTTTAGGAAGACAGGATGCTCAAACAGCTCAGCGCGCAGGACGCCCAGTTCCTCTACACCCAGACCGCGAACAACCTCACGCACATCATGGGCGTGTACATCTACGATCCCTCGACCGCGCCCGGCGGCTTCGTGCGCTTCAAGGACATCATCCGCCACGTCGAAAGCCGCGTCCACACCTCGCCGCTGTTCAAGCGCCGCCTCCACCGCCTGCCGTTCGACATGGACCATCCCTATTGGGTCGAGGACGAGCATTTCGATATCGAGGCGCATATGAGCCATGCGCGCCTGCCGGAGCCCGGCGACTGGCGGCAGTTCTGCATCGCGGTCGCGCGCTATTTCTCGAAGCCGATGGATATGAACCGCCCGCTGTGGGACATTTATATCATCGAGGGGCTCGACCGCATTCCCGGCATTCCCAAGGGCAGCTTTGCGATGCTCCACCGCGTCCATCACGCCGCGGTCGACGGCGCGTCGGGCGCGCACGCCTTCATCGCGATGAGCGACATCGATGCAAATGGCACGCCCGCTATTCCCGACCCGCCCCCGGTCGAAGATCTCGGCGATCCGCCGTCGAGCGCCGAGGCGCTGTCGCGCGCCTGGTCGGCCTCGCTGCAATCGCCGGTCAAATTCATGAACGCGCTGATGAAAATGTCGCCCGCGATCGTCGCGTCGGCGCGCAAGGCGATCGAGGGCGGCATGACCGCGGGGGTACCCGAAACGCGCTTCAACGTCCCCGTCGGCCCGCACAAGATGTTCGACGGTACGTCGGTCGCGCTGGCCGATGTCGCCCTCGTGCGCAAGAAGGTGCCGGGTGCGACGGTCAACGATGTCGTGCTCACCACCGTCGGCGGTGCGCTGCGCAAATATCTGGCGAAGCACAAGGAATTGCCCAAGGAGAGCCTGGTCGCGGTCGCCCCGATCAACTTGCGCGGCAAGGAAAAGGGTGCCGGAAAGGCCTCGACCCCCGGCAATCAGGTGTCGGCGATGAGCGTGCCGGTGCGCACCGACATCGCCGATCCGCTCGCGCGCCTCGCCGCGATCCGCGACTATACGGTGGAGGCGAAGGAGGCGAAGGCGGGCGTCAGCGCGCGGATCATGACCGACCTGTCGCAGCATATTCCGGGCGCGACGATGGCGGCGGTGGCGCGGCTGGTGACCAGCGAGCGCTTTGCGGTGCGCGGCACCAACCTCTTCATCTCGAACGTCCCGGGCGCACAGGTGCCGTTGTATCTCGCGGGCGCACAGCTCGTGATGCAGCACGGCATGGCGCCGCTCGCGAACAACATGGGGCTGTTCGTCGCGACCCCCAGCTACAACGGCCGCATCGCCTTTTCGATCATCTGCGAACGCGCGATCATGCCCGACATCGCATTTTTCCGCGAATGTATCGACGAAAGTTTCGCCGAGCTGATGGCGGCGGTGCCGAAAGCCGAAAAGCAGAAAGCCGCTACGGCAACGCCGAAACCGGCGGCGAAAGCGGCGCCAAAACCCAAGGCGAAGCCGAAAGCCGTCCCGAAACCTGCCGCCAAACCCAAGGCGAAACCGGTTGCCAAAGGCAACGCAACCGGCAAGACTCGCAAAAAATAACCATGTTCTGCAGGACGACTAGATGCTTTTCACCCCGACGCTCAGCGCCGACCGCGATATTGTGACCGCGTCCGATTACATCGCCTGGGCCAAGGCCGCGCGCGCGCATGACCGGAAGTCGGGGCTGCAGGCGTGGCGCGACGCCGACGAAAGCAAGCATTTCGATTACAAGGCGATCCGGGCCCGGCTCGAAAAATTGCGCAAGCTGTCTGCGGCGGGCGAAGTCAAGGGGCTGCTGTTCGTCCTCAACGAGGGCATCCACGGCAATATCGACGGCATGGGCCACGAGCGCCTCTATCAAAAGGCGCGTTTCGGCACGAAGGCGCTGATCGAGGATTATGTCGCCGAGGTTGTCGCCTCGCTCGACAAGATCGCCGCCGCGCGCAGCATCGCCAAAGAGGAAAAGCGCGACTTCTTCCGCCGCGCCCAGCATTGCTACGGCCGCTCGGCGTTGCTGCTGTCGGGTTCGGGGAGCTTCCTGTTTTTCCACATTGGCGTCGTCAAAGCCTTGTGGTCCGAGGGCGTGCTCCCCGCGATCATGTCGGGCGCCAGCGGCGGATCGATCGTCGCTGCGGTCGTCTGCACGCGCAAGGACAGCGAAATCGGCGCGTTGCTCGAAAGCGAACGGCTCGCCAATCCGGCGCGCGACCCTAAACAGAAGCGCCTCGCCTCGGATGAGGTCCGCGACCGGCTCGCCGACCTCATCCCCGACCTGACCTTTCAGGAAGCGTTCGAAATCAGCGGCCGTCACCTCAATGTCTCGGTCGCCCCCGCCGAAAAGCACCAGAATGGCCGCCTGCTCAACGCGATCACCGCCCCCAATGTGCTGATCCGCGAGGCGGTGCTAGCCTCCTGCGCGGTCCCCGGCGTCTTTCCGCCCGTCATGCTGATGGCGCGCGACGATGATGGCAATCGCATCCCGTACCAGCCCGACCGGCGCTGGGTCGATGGGTCGGTCACCCACGACATCCCGACCAAACGCCTCGAACGCCTCTACGGGGTCAACCATCATATCGTCAGCCAGGCGAACCCGATCGCGCTGCCCTTCGCGACCGACACCCGCAAGCAGATGGCGCCGATTGAGGCGATCCAGCACGCATCGATGGCGACCTTCAAGGCGTGGCTCAACGCCAATATGATCATCTTCCAGAAGCCGCTCGAATGGGTGCCGCCGCTCAACAGCCTCGCCAATATGGCGCGGTCGGTGATCAACCAGGAATATACCGGCGACATCAACATCATCCGCCCGCCGAAATTCTGGTCGCCGGCCAAGATCCTGTCCGATCTGGGACAGGAGGACATCGACGAGCTGATCGACACCGGCGAACGTACCGCCTGGCCGAAGGTCGAAATGGTCCGCACCCAGACCGCGATCAGCCGCGCGCTTGAAGGCATTTTGGCGCGGATCGACCGCGCGGGCGACGACGGCCCCGGCCACCGCAGCACCGCGGCGCTGAAGAAAGCGGTGCGCTGACCATGGCGGCGGTGATCCTGCCCGCGGGATCGGCCGGCGCCGGGGCAAGGCTTCACATCACCCACTGGCTTCCGGACGGGCTGCCCAAGGCCGTGGTGCTGCTCGCGCATGGCTATGCCGAACACGCCGGGCGCTACGGTCACGTCGCCAAACGGCTCATCGACGCGGGTTATGCGGTCTATGCGATCGACCATTGGGGGCATGGCCAATCGGACGGCGAGGGCGGTTTCGTCCCGCGCTTCTCGGCGTTCACCGACGGCATGGCCGAGCTGCTGACGCTGGTCGAGGTCAACCACGGCGACACCCCGCGCCTGTTGCTTGGCCACAGCATGGGCGGGCTGATTTCGACCCTGTTCCTCATTGAGCGCCAGCAGGCCTTCGCCGCCGCCGCGCTCTCCGGCCCCGCGATCGTCCCCGCCGCGCCGCCCTCGCGCTTCACGGTGTGGATCAGCCGCTTCCTGTCGCGCTTCTTCCCGCGGCTCGGTGTGTTGTCCTTGGACGCCAACGGCGTCAGCCGCGATCCTGCCGTGGTCGCCGCCTATCTGGCCGACCCGCTCGTCTATACCGGCAAGATCGGCGCGCGGCTGGGGCGCGAGTTCATGGACGCGATGGCCGCGGCGCAGGCGGGCGCTCCGAAAATCACCCTGCCGATCCTGTTCCAGCACGGCAGCGCCGACAGCCTCGCCGCGCCCGCAGGCTCGCAATATCTGTTCGACCATGTCGCCTCGGCGGACAAGACCCTCAAAATCTACCCCGGCCTGTTCCACGAAATTTACAACGAGCCGGAACAAGATGCGGTGCTCGACGATTTGATCGCCTGGTTCGACGCGCGTGTTCCGCGGCCTGCCTAAACCCCTCCCCTTCAGGGGAGGGGCAGCGAGACTTGCGAACTTGTTCGCTAGTCGCAGCGGGGTGGGCCTCGAACGCCGTGCTACGCCGCGAGCCCCCACCCCAACCCCTCCCCTGAAGGGGAGGGGCTAAAGGACCAGCCATGAAAACCCTCCTCATCCTCCTCTTCGCGCCCCTCATCGCGCTGACGCTGCTATATTTCGTCTTCCCCGGCCGCCTCGTCGCGCTCGGGCGCGCGTTGCTGCGTCAACGCGGTCGGATGGTGCAGAAAAGCGTCACGGTCGATGGCCGCAGCTGGCCCTATCTGGAGGGCGGCGATCCCGCCAAGCCGACGCTCCTGCTCGTCCACGGCTTTGCCGGCGACAAGGATAACTGGTCGATGATCGCGCCGTACCTGACGCGCAATTATCGTGTCATCGCCCCCGACCTGCCCGGGTTTGGCGAGAACGAACGCAATCCCGACCTCGCCTATGACCTGCAAGCGCAGACCGCGCGGCTCAAGCAGTTCGCCGACACCCTCGGCCTCGACCGCCCGCATATCGGCGGCAACAGCATGGGCGGCTGGATCGCGCTGCGCTACGCGATCGACTATCCGGGCGCGCTCGCCAGCCTGATCCTGCTCAACAACGCCGGGGTCAACGGCGCCAACGAAAGCGACCTCCAGAAACAGGCCGCGGACGAGACCTATAACCCGCTCGTCCTCGCGGGGCTCGAGGACGCCGACCGGCTGGTGGCGATGGTCGTCCACAAACCGCCCTATATCCCCGCGCGGCTCAAACCCGTGCTCTACGCCGACGCGCTCAAATATCGCGACCAGCTCGACGGCATTTTCTGGACGATCGCCACCGAGGGCCGCGACCATCCGCTGAACGACCGGCTGGGCGAGGTGAAGGTGCCGACCTTGATCATCTGGGGCCGCCACGACCGCCTGCTCGACGTCAGCTGCGTGGCCGTCCTCGAAGCGGGCATCGCGGGCAGCCAGAGCCATATCTTCGAGCATGTCGGCCACGTCCCGATGATCGAGGATCCCAAGGCGACGGCGGCGGTGATGAAGGCGTTTCTGGGCCAGCATTGATCCTCCCCATCGCGAAGCGTTGGGGAGGGGGACCGCTCGCGAAGCGAGTGGTGGAGGGGTTTCGACGCCCGCGCCGTTACCCCTCCGTCAGCGCTTCGCGCTGCCACCTCCCCTTGGCTTCGCCATGGGGAGGATCGTGCCCTTGCCAACCCCCGATAACCGCGCCACTCTCCCTACAAAACAGGGGAGAGAAACATGCGCCTGAAGGTCGGCCTGCTCGGTGGGGGCAGCTGGGGGACGACGGTCGCGGCGGTGGTGTCGCGCAACGCGCCGATCACCCTGTGGGCGCGCGATGCCGAGACCGTCGATGGCATCAACTGCGACCACGAGAACCGCAAATACCTCCCCGGCATCAAATTGCCGACGGCACTGCGCGCGACCCGCGACATGGGCGAGGTCGTCGCGGGCGCCGACGTCCTGATCATGGGCGTCCCTTCGCACAGCTTTCGCAGCGTATTGGAGGAAGCCCGCCAGCACCTTCGCCCGTGGGTCCCCGTCATCAGCCTGACCAAAGGCCTCGAACTCTCCTCGGGCCAGCGCATGACCGAGCTGATCGAGGAAGTGCTCCCCGGCCACCCCGTCGGCGTCCTCACCGGCCCCAACCTCGCGCGCGAGATCATGACCGGACAGGCGGCGGCGAGCGTGTTGTCGATGGAGGACGAGATCGTCGTCCGCGCGCTCCAGCCGGTGTTCCACTCGGGGCTGTTTCGCGTCTACACCAACACCGATCTGCTCGGCTGCGAACTCGGCGGGGTGCTCAAGAATATCATCGCGATCGCGGTCGGCATGGGCGACGGGCTGGGGGCGGGCGACAACACCCGCTCGGCGCTGATGACGCGCGGGCTCGCCGAAATCACCCGGCTCGGCGTCGCGATGGGCGGCCGCCCCGAAACCTTCGCCGGGCTGACCGGCATGGGCGATCTGATCGCCACCTGCACCAGCCCCTTGAGCCGCAACCGCCATGTCGGCGTCGAACTCGGCAAGGGCCGCCCGATCGACGAGATCATCGCGGGGATGAACATGGTCGCCGAGGGGGTGAAAAGCGCGCCGACGGTCATCGCGCTCGCCGAACAACACGGCGTCGATATGCCGATCGCGCGCGATGTGTTCTACGTGACGCAGGGCAAACGCAGCGCGCAGGACGTGTTTCGCGGGCTGCTGCGCTCGGCGGTCGGCGACGAAGCGCATCCGGGATAGCGCAAATTCACCCTCACCCTTCTGGCGCTTCGCGCCTCCCTCCCTCTCCCGTCGGGAGAGGGAAGGGGCCCGCCGGCCCGCCGGTGGGAAGGGTGAGGGTGGTATTTTCCCGAAACAAACCACCAGCCGTGCCGAATCTCCGGCCAGCGGGGAAGAAATTCGCCGCCTGCTTCGTTGACTCCCCGGACCGCCCCTCGACCGGGCGGGCAATCAGGAGATGGACGATGAAAAAGTGGACCCTCTTTGCTGCCGCTCTGGCGATCCCCACCACCGCCGCCATGGCCGCCGTGCCCTATGGCTCGCAGCCGCCGGGCTTCGAGCGGCCGCACATCCGCACCGCGCCGATCGCCGGCGTCGTCAACCAGCAATGGTATAACTACAAAACCGACATTCTGGAGGCCGAGAAGGAGCTGACCAGCGACCTGCGCCGCGCCACCGACCGCGAGGACCGCTGGGATGCGTGGGACGAATGGCAGAACGAGGTCGTCGACGCCGACAAGGATTATGTGAAGGAAATGCGCAAGAAAGGTTATCGCGTTGGCCGCGTGACGGTCGGCGGTTAAGCGTCCCCGGAGCGATGCTCTGGGTCGAAGGGAAGGGCGGGCGTTCATGGGCGCCCGCCCTTTACCTCTCTCAAATCCTCCCTGTGGCGAAGCCATGGGGAGGTGGCAGCGCAAAGCGCTGACGGAGGGGCCATGGCGCTGCCGGTGCTGCCCCTCCACCATCGCCTACGGCGACGGTCCCCCTCCCCATCGCTTCGCGACAGGGAGGATTAAGTCGCTTCCGCTAGCAACGCCTTCGCCTCGGCCCCCTGCCAGTCGATCGCGCCCACGACCCGCCAAAGCTCCCGCCCCGCCGCGTCATAAAAAATCGTCGTCGGCAGCGCGCTGTTATACGCATCGAGCAACGCATTCTGGGGGTCGAGATAGGGTTGCAGCACCTTCAATCCCGCCTTCTGGAACCAGGGATCGACCACTTCGGCGCCTTGCAGATCCTGCGCCACCGCGATCATCGCCATCCGCTCACCGCTCTCCGCCGCCAGCGCATCCAGCGTCGGCATTTCTGCGACGCACGGCGCACACCAGGTTGCCCACAGATTGACCAGCAGCGGCTTGCCCTTGAACGCCGCCAGCGTCACCGGCGCATCGTCCGGCCCGGTGAACGCGGCGACCGGCGCCGCTTTGCCCTTGTTACTGCGATCGACGATATATTCGAATTTGCCGACGCCCTTCGCTTGGCCAGCCGAAACATTTGCTTGGCCTTGCTGCGCTTGCTCCGCGCCCGCCTTTTCCCTATCGCAGCCCGCGATTGATCCGGCCAGCAGCAGGCCAAGGATTGCAACGGACGGGCTTGGAACGCGGCGGATGGCGAATACTCCGGACAGTAACAGCATGTGGGGCGGCCGCTTTGGTGGCGGGCCTGCGGCGATCATGCAAGAGATTAACGCCTCGATCCCCGTCGACAAGCGTTTGTGGGAAGAGGATATCGCCGCCAGCCGCGCGCACGCCGCGATGCTGGGAGCAACCGGGATTATCGCCGCCGAGGACGCCGTCGTCATCGACCGCGGCCTCGCGCTGATCGCCGACGAGTTCGCCGAGCAGGGCGTGCCCGTCGACCTCAGCCTCGAAGACATCCATATGACCGTCGAATCGCGGCTGAAGGAGCTGGTCGGCGAAGCGGCGGGACGCCTGCACACCGCGCGCTCGCGCAACGATCAGGTCGCCACCGATTTCCGCCTCTGGGTCCGCACCGCCTGCACCCGCATCGACGCGGGGCTGACGGCGCTCCAGTCGGCGCTGCTCGCGCGCGCCGAGGAGCATGCGGACAGCATCATGCCCGGCTTCACCCACCTCCAGGTCGCGCAGCCGGTCACGCTTGGCCACCATCTGCTCGCCTATGTCGAGATGCTGGGCCGCGACCGCAGCCGCTTCGCCGATGCCCGCCGCCGCCTCAACGAATCGCCGCTCGGCGCCGCCGCGCTCGCGGGCACCGGTTTTCCGGTCGATCGCCACGCCACCGCTACCGCGCTCGGTTTCGACCGCCCGATGGCGAACAGCATCGACGCCGTGTCCGACCGCGACTTCGCGCTCGAATTTTGCGCCGCCGCGTCGATCGCCGCGATCCACCTGTCGCGCCTCGCCGAGGAAATCGTGATCTGGGCGAGCCAGCCCTTCGGCTTCATCAGCCTGCCCGACGCCTGGTCGACGGGCAGCTCGATCATGCCGCAAAAGCGCAACCCCGACGCCGCAGAACTGGTGCGCGGGCGCGCGGGGCTGCTGCTCGGCGCGTTCCAGCGGCTCGCCGTGATCGTGAAGGGCTTGCCGCTCACCTATTCGAAGGATCTGCAGGACGATAAGGAAACCGTCTTCGGCGCCTTCGACGCGCTCGCGCTGTCGCTCGCCGCGATGACCGGCATGGTCGAAACGCTGACCTTCCGCACCGACCGGATGCGCGCGCTCGCCGCCTCGGGCTATTCGACCGCAACCGACCTCGCCGACTGGCTGGTGCGCGAAAACGGCCTGCCGTTCCGCGAGGCGCATCATGTCGTCGGTTCCTGCGTCAAGCGCGCCGAGGAACTGGGCGTCGAACTGTCGGCCTTGCCCGCCGCCGATGCCGCCGAGATCCACGCTGCGGTCACCCCCGACGTGCTCGCGGCGCTCACCGTCGAAGCCTCAGTGGCGAGTCGCACCAGCTATGGCGGCACCGCCCCCGAACGGGTAAGGCAGGCCATCGCCGCCACCCGCGCCGCGCTCGAAGGAAATAATTGATGGCGACCAAGCGCCTCGTCATTGCAACACTCGCCGCATCCGCGCTGCTCGGCGCATGCGGCAGCAAGGAAGATCTGAAGCCGGTGGCGGGCCAACCCGCCCCGGTCGTCCCCGTCGGCGCCACGCGCGCCCCGACCACGGAGGAGCTCACGACGCCTGACGCGCAGGCCCGCCCCGCGCGCAGCGACGAACTTCTCAAACGGTCCGAACAACGCGAACCCGACGATTTCGACTTGCCGCCCCCGGGCTGATCAACGGCGGTCGAAAGATAGAATTTGCCTCCCTTTCCGTTCGTGCTGAGCTTGTCGAAGCACCGTCCTTCTTCCTGCCATGCCGCAAGAAAGAACGGCCCTTCGACAAGCTCAGGGCGAACGGAAAATGATGACCAGGATTGAAATGATGGATCAATTTGCCCTTCGTGACGGCGTCCTCCACGCCGAAGACATTCCTTTGCCCCGTATCGCCGAAGAAGTCGGCACCCCCGTCTATGTCTATTCGCGCGCGATGCTCGAAGCGCATGCGCAGGAATTTCGCGCCGCGCTGAAGGACGTGCCGAAGAAGCACCTTGCCTTTGCGATCAAGAGCAACCCCAACCTCGGCGTGCTGCGCGTGCTGGCGCGCCAGGGCTATGGCGCCGATGTCGTGTCGGGCGGCGAGCTGGAACGTGCGCTCGCAGCGGGCATGGCGCCCGACGACATCGTCTTTTCAGGCGTGGGCAAGACCCGCGCCGAGCTCGCGCTGGGGCTCGACCGCGGTATCGGCCAGTTCAATATCGAACATGAGGCAGAAGGTGTCGCACTCGCCGAAATCGCGCTGGCGAAGGAAATGACGGCGCGCGCCGTGCTGCGCGTCAATCCCGACGTTGACGCCGGCACCCACGCCAAGATTTCGACCGGCAAGGCTAACAACAAGTTCGGCGTCGGCATCGACGTCGCGCCCGCGATGTTCGACCGTCTCGCCGCGCTTCCAGGCCTCCAGATGCGCGGGATCGCGGTGCATATCGGCAGCCAGCTGACCAGCCTCGACCCGCTCGAAGCGGCGTTCGAACGGGTGGGCCGCCTCGTCGCCGACCTACGCGCTGCGGGCCATAGCATCACCCATGTCGATCTCGGCGGCGGGCTCGGCGTGTCGTACAAGGCCGACGATAATCCGCCCAGCATGGCCGATTATGGCGCGATGGTCGCGCGGGTGACGAAGGACTGGGACGTTACATTGATGTTCGAACCCGGCCGCGTCATCGCGGGCAACACCGGGGTGCTGCTGACCGAGGTTCTGTGGGTCAAGCCCGGCGCGACCAACCCCTTCGTCATCGTCGACGCCGCGATGAACGATCTTGCCCGCCCGGCGCTCTACGACGCCTACCACGACTTTGTCGCGGTCCAGCCGAGCGGCGACAAGATGACCGCGTCGATCGTCGGCCCGGTATGCGAAACCGGTGACACCTTCGCGCGCGACCGCGTGACCGACGCGGTCGAACCCGGCGACCTCGCGGTGTTCCGCACCGCGGGCGCCTATGGCGCGACGATGGCGTCGACCTACAACAGCCGCAGCCTCGTCCCCGAGGTGCTGGTCGACGGCGATCGCTACATCAAGGTCGCCGACCGCATTGCCGCCAGCACTATCATGGCGGCGGAACGCGTGCCGGACTGGATCGACTGAGCAGTCCATCCCCTACCGTTCAGGGGAGGGGCAGCGAGACTTGCGAACTTGTTCGCTAGTCGCAGCGGGGTGGGCACCGCGCCTAGCGCCAGGCCGCAAACCCCACCCCAACCCCTCCCCTAAAGGGGAGGGGCTTGCTATAGACCGCCCATGCACCAACTCCCGATCTTCCTGAACCTCACCGGCCGCACCGTCGTGCTGGTCGGGGAGGGGGAGGCCGCCGCCGCCAAGGCGCGGCTGATCGAGCGCGCCGGCGGCCGCATCGTCCCCGCGTGGGAGCAAGGCGCCACCATCGCCTTCGTCGCCCTCGACGACGAAGCCGCAGCGCGCACCGCCGCGACCGAACTCCGCACCCACAGTATGCTCGTCAACGTCGTCGACCGCCCCGACCTCTGCGATTTCACCACCCCCGCAATCGTCGATCGCGCCCCCGTCACCATCGCGATTGGCACCGGCGGCGCCTCGGCGGGGCTGGCGAAAGCCGTCCGCCAACGCATCGAAGCCTTGCTCCCCGCCCGCCTCGGCGCGCTCGCATCGGCGCTCCACGCCGCGCGCGACGCGATGAAGGCGCGCTGGCCCGCCGCGGCCGACCGCCGCCGCGCCATCGACGCCGCGCTGGCCAGCGGCGGTCCGCTCGACCCGCTCGACGGTGACGCGGCGGACAAGGTGGCAAGCTGGCTGGCGAGCGGTGCCGCAGCTCAGCCGTCCCGCCTCGAAACTATCCACCTGACCAGCCCCGACCCCGACGACCTCACCCTGCGCGCTGCGCGCCTGCTGGGCGAGGCCGACCATATCTTTCACCCCGCGCATATCGCCCCCGCCATCCTGACCCGCGCGCGCGCCGATGCCGTCCGTCATGTCGCCGACGCCCCGCCCGCCGATCCGCCGCCGGGCCTGTCGCTCTGGCTTTCGCCGCCAAAGCCATGACGACGATCCATCCCATCTATGCGGCGATGGCGCCGACGATCTTCGAACATATGTCGGCGCTCGCCCAGGCGCATGGCGCGATCAATCTCGGGCAGGGATTCCCCGACGGACCGCCGCATCCCGAGATGATCGACGCTGCGGCGCGGTCGCTCGCCGAAAAATCGCATCAATATCCGCCCGCCTTCGGTCTCCCCGAGCTCCGCGACGCAATCGCCGGTTTCTATGCGCGGCGGCAGGGGCTGGCGCTGACCCGCGAACAGATCGTCGTCACCTCGGGGGCGACCGAGGCGCTCGCCGCGGCGCTCCTCGCGCTCGTCAATCCCGGCGACGAAGTCATCCTCTTCCAGCCCGCCTATGACAGCTACGCCCCGATGGTGCGCCGCGCCGGCGGCATCGCGGTGTCGGTGCCGCTCAGCCCGCGCGACTGGCGCTACGACGCCGATGCGCTCACCGCCGCCATCACCCCGCGCACGCGGCTGCTGATGCTCAACGACCCGCTCAACCCGGCGGGCACAGTGGCGAGCGAGGGCGAGCTCGCGATGATCGCCGAAGCCTGCGTCCGCCACGACCTCATCGCCATCTGCGACGAGGTGTGGGAGGATGTGCGCTTCGACGGCGTTCGCCACCGCTCCCTGCTGTCCTTCCCCGGCATGGCCGAGCGCGCGATCAAGATCGGATCGGCGGGCAAGATTTTCGGCCTCACCGGCTGGAAGGTCGGCTGGTTCTGCGCCGCGCCGGCTCTCGCGCAGGCGCTCGGCCGCGCGCATCAGTTCCTGACCTTCACGACGCCGCCCGCGCTGCAATGGGCGGTCGCCGAGGGGCTTGCCAAGCCCGACGCCTGGTTCGCCGACCAGCGCGCGGCGTGGGCCGCGTCGCGGCGGCATCTCGCCGATGCGCTCGAACGCGCCGGCTTCGTCGTCCTGCCGAACGCCGCAACCTGGTTCCTCTGCATCGATCTCGCCGCCTCGGGCATCGCGCTCGACGACCGCGAGTTCAGCGAGCGCGCCGTCCGCGAAGCGAGAGTCGCGTCGATCCCGGTGTCGGCGCTGTTCGAGGGCGCGGGGCCGCGGCACATCCTGCGCCTCTGCTTCGCCAAGGACCGGGCCACGCTCGACGAAGCGGTGAAGCGCCTCGCCGCCTTCCGCGCCGCGCTGGTCTAAGCCTCCTATTCACCCTCACCCTTCCGGCGCTTCGCGCCTCCCTCCCTCTCCCGCCGGGAGAGGGAAGGGGCCCGCCGGCGAAGCCGGTGGGAAGGGTGAGGGCGATAAACGAGCGCTTTAGGGCGCGATCGCCAGTCCGTCGCCCTGCTTCCCCGCCGCGATCCGGCGCAGCACCTTGCCGCTCGCCACATCGACCTCGGCGACCTTGTCGACCCCCGTCTCCGCCGCATAAAGCCGCTTCGAATCGGCGCTGAACAGCAAGGTCACCTGCCGCGCCGCGTCGCCTTCCGACACCTGGATCGTCTTCACCGGCGCGCGCGTCTCCGCGTCGAACAGGCTGATCGTGCCCTTGCCGATATTGCTCGTCGCGATCAGCTTGCCGTCGGGGCTCGCCAGCACCCGGATCGCGACCGGATCGACCGCCAGCTCGGCGACCTTCGCGCCGCTCGCGGTGTCCCACACCGTCACCCGCGGCGCATCGAGATCGCCGACCCACAGCTCGCGCCCGCCCTTCGCCAGCGCCAGCCCCTCGGGCTTGCCGCCTACGCCCAAGTCGCGCAGCTTGGTCCCCGCCTGCAAATCGAGCACGCTCACCGTCCCCGACCCGATATTGGCGGTGTAGGCGGTGCGGTTGTCCGGCGCGACAACGATCATATGCGTGCCCTTCTGCCCCGTCGCAGTCGACGTCACCGTCCCATCCGGCGCGACCACCGCGACCGACTCGCTGCCCTCGGTCGTCGCCACCAGCCGCCCGTCGCTCAGCCACAGCAGCCCGTGCGGCCGCCGGTTCGGGCTGAGGTCGATCGTCTTCAGCTTCTGCCGCGCCGCGACGTCGAACACGTCGATCGTCGTCCCGGCATAAGCCACCACCGCCGCCTGCCTCCCGTCGGGCGACACCGCAATCTCGTGCGGCATCCTGCCCGTCGGCAGCCGCGCCAGCTCCGCGCCCGACGCCAGCGCGACCAGGCTCAGCGTATCCTCGCCCTTGTTGCCGATCAGCAGCGTTTCGGCGGCCGCGGGCGCGGCCAGCAGCAGGGCGGCAAGGGCGGTGGCAAAGGTGCGGCGCATGGCAAAATCTCCCGGTTTGATCCGCGCCATCCTATGCCACGCCGCCGCCGGGGCAAGCCGCCTTCGACCAGCGACATTACGGTAAGTTAACTGGCCCGCGGCGCGCGGCGTCCTCACCTTGGCTCCCGGCGGCAGGTCGCGCCGCCGGTCACATCAAGGAGGGGTTATGGATCTGCCAACCATCGACATCGACGCCTTGCCGTTGCTCGACACCGCCGTCGGGCTGTTCGGCACACTCGTCGGCGACAGCGCGGCGTCGGGGCCGTCGGTGTTCGAGATCGCGGTTACCATCGCGCTGATCGTCTACGACTGACAGGGCGGGGAGGGGACGGCGGCGTGCCCCCCGCACCCCTTCCCCCACCGATGCCATGCCCGCCAGCGCCTCCCGCCACGATCATTTTCCCCGCGCCGATGCCGCGCGCCGCGATGCGATCCGCGCCGCGGTGGCCAGCCTCGACGCCGCATGGACCGAAGCCGACACCGCGCCCGGCGGCCTGCTCACCGCGATGGCGGCACAGGCGAACGCCGCCCCCGACGCTGCCATCGCGGCGCTGCGCCCGTGGCTCACCGATCGGGACTGGCTCGCGGGCCGGATCGACAGCGCGCTCGCGCTGCTCCGCGCCGACCCCTTCGCGCGTCCGCCGCTCCGTCCGGTCGGCGGGGCAGACGGCGCGCCCGGCGGCCTCGTCCTCGCCGAGCGCGGCGTGATCCGCCTGACTTTGCGCCTCTGGCCCTTCGCCACGCACCCGCCCGCCCCGACGCCCGCGGTGTTCGTCCCCGGCCGCGCCGCGCTCCACATCCTCGCCAGCGGCGGCGCGCAGCTGGGCCTGCACCGCGTCGCGCTCACCTCCGCCGAGGAAGCCGGTGCCTTCACCGCCCGTGCCGCCACTCCGGCCCGCAGCGATCCGCCGCGCCCGCTCAGGACCGGCGAAACGCTCGACCTCGACACCGCGCGCGAGACCTTCACCCTCCTCCCCGGCGCGGGCGACATCCTCCTCCTCGAACTCACCGTCCAGCCGCCGTCGCCGCTGCCGATCCGCACCTACGACCCCGCCACCGGCCGTCTGCTCCACGTCAGCGCCTCCTGCCGCGACAGCAGCTTTCGCGCGATGGCGCTGACCCTGCTCCGCCACCTCGGCCGCCCCGACGCCGCGCCGCTGTTCGAGGCCGAAACCCGCAGCACCGACTTCGCCGCCCGCTGGCAAGCCATGCGCGAACTGATCGCGCTCGCCCCCGCCGCCGCCCACACCCCGCTCGAATATATGGCGGCGCATGACCCCCACCCCGAAGTCCGCGCGGCCGCCCAAGCCACGGTCGCGCTCTTCAACACGCCCTCCCCTTCAGGGGAGAGCAGCGAGACTTGCGAACTTGTTCGCTAGTTGCAGCGGGTGAGGTCCATCGGCCTTGCGCAAGGTCGATGGACCCCACCCCCAACCCCTCCCCTGAAGGGGAGGGGAGCAGGAGAAACCCCATGCCCCGCGCCATAACCCCACCCCCCGGCCCACCACGCACCCTCGCGCAAGTCACCACCGAGCTCGACCACCACGGCGTCGACCTCACCGACGAAGCCAGCATCGCCCGCTGCGCCGCCCTCCTCGCCGGGCTTGCCCAAAACCGCGACTTCCTCGCCGGCCACCTCATCGCCGCGCTTCAATCGGGCGCCGCGGGCTACCCCGACAACCGCTATTCGGCACAGGTCATCCTCCTCCACCGCAGCCCGCGCGGCTGGTATCTTCGCGCCAATATCTGGCCCGCCGCGACCGACGCCGCTTATGCGAGCAGCGGCGCCGCCGCCTTTTCCTACGGCGTCGCGCACGACCATAATTTCAACTTCCTCACCATCGGCTATTTCGGCCCCGGCTATGCCAGCGACCATTGGGAGGTCGATCCCGAAGCGATTGACGGCCGCCACGGCGAATCCCTCGCGCTGACCTTCACCGGCCGCAGCACGCTCGGCGAAGGCCAGATATTGCTCTACCGCGCCCACCGCGACCTCCACTGCCAGCGCCCGCCCGCCAGCCTGTCGGTCAGCCTGAACATCATGGACGAGGGCAATCACGTCCCCTGGCGCGACCAATATATCGTCGACCTCGGCCAAAAAGTGGCCGGGCGCGGGGGACAGAGCAGCCCCACCATCGCCCGCCGCCCCACCCTGACCAGCGGCGAACTGCTCCTCCGCTGCGCCGTCCACCTGACCGCCGAGGCTAAAACCTTCGCCACCCACACCGCCCAATCCCCCCCCGTCCCCCGCACCCGCGCCAACGCCATCGCCGCGCTGGCCGCGGTAGCGGAGGGCGCGGGCCGGGCGGCGGTGTTGAAGCGGGGAACGCGCGATGCGGATGCGCGGGTCAGGGATGATTGTCGGCGGTGGTTGGCACAGAAGATTACGAACGAGAGATGCGATCACGAAACCTGGGTCGAGAGCCAATCATTGAAGAGGTCCAAGCGATGAGACCAAAATACTTTCACATTCTCGTCGAGCAATCGCTGTACATCGCTCATTTTTATAACGCCTTGGAGTAACGCGGCAGGTTGAACAAAATTCCCCCAATGGGCGCGCCATGCCGTCGCTTTTTTCGACACGTCATTTATACGTTTGACCGAATTTGTCTCGTCGTTTGTGACCTTGCATTCGAGTGCCAGAACAACTGCATTCCGCAGCCCAAGTGCAATATCAACCTCTGCTCGACCCGTAACGCCGCTAGCAAAGCGCGCTTTGTGCATAAATTGACGCGGTTTGAGTGCGCCTTGTTGATCAATCGTTCGCGCTGCTATCTTTTCCCAGCCGCTCGTTTCTAACATTTCTATCAGCGTTTGCTCTTGAACGCGCGCGATCCGATTGCGCCGTGCTGTTGCCACCCGCTGCGCTGCAATTAACGGTGCTGTTGCGAGCATTAATGCGTAAAGTTCACGGAGATGTGGCTTACGACCGTGCCGCAGCCAGGGAGCCAAGCGCGGCGACAGCCATTTGGCCAAACTTGCCGCGACGATTTTGGCTCGTTCAGGGTGAATGCCGACGCCCGACTTTTCTGAACCTTTGGGCCAGCTGTTGCAAATAAGCTTAAATTGATCTTGGCTCGTCGGCGGCGCCATCAGGAATCGAAGAACCGTCATATGGCTTCCCGAACCGACCAGAGCTCGCTCTACATCGCAAAGATAATTAGACGCCCGTAGCGCGTGGGCGATCAATTTACGCGCTTCCGTCAGCGCTTCTCGCCAATCGGCACTCCCCTCTTCGGGTACGAGGCTATCCTCATAACGCTGTCGGGCCTCAAGTCGTAATTGCTCATGCAGCCCTAATGCGTCCATCCCGGCTTTATCCAGCAAATGCCGTCCCTACTGCCGCCCGACGGCGACGATCGGGTGCCGCTCGCCGCGAAGCTCCATTTCGCCATTCTTCTTTGGTTGTATAATTGATGGCCGCCTCCAGCTTTGACGCAAGTGGGGCCAGTTTAACTGGTTCGATGCGGTGATCATCCCAAGAACGCAGAATATGAGCGTGGAGCACCTGCCCGATTTTTTGAGCTAACCGCGGCGGAACAGCATTGCCAATCAAGCGATATTGGTCCGTTCGCTTGCCCAAAAATATCCACTCAGGCGGGAAAGTTTGCAATGCGGCACATTCTCGCGGACACAGTCGCCGGATCCCAATTTCGGGATCAATTATCCAATCTTGTTGCTGATTGGCGGTGACTGTCCGAGCCGGCAAGCGCGTGTCCGCGATAAAGGCGCCTTGCTTATATCCCCAGTGTCCACCAGGGCGCGTTGCCTCCGCCTTTCCTGGACTTTTGACACCGGTACCGGGCTTAAGCGCGCTCAATTGCGCTCCCAATTTTTCATTTGGCCGGATGATTTCATCGTCGGCGAGCATATTCGCTGCCAGTAAAGCTGTATTCATCGGTATCCAAGGCTTGGCTTTCCCCACTTTGCAATGAGTGGGGTCAGGAAAAGCCATCTCGTCGCCGATACGATACCCAAATACCACCAACCTGACGCGACGTTGTGGTACGCCGTAATCGGCGGCATTGAGCAGCGCCACTTGGGTCTGAAACCCTGCCTTTAACAGTTTTGTTCGAATAAGAGCCAAGGCTGATCCGGGAACACCATCTGGTCCCCTCGCGGTCAGTAATCCACGCACATTTTCAAACAGCAACCAGCGAACATCTAGCTCGCTTGCCAATCTGACAAAATCATCGAACAATTGACCCCGCGGATCCAGCCACCCTTTTTGATGGCCAGCGCTGCTCCATGACTGGCAAGGTGGGCCACCAACCAGAAGGGGAACCTGCCCCCGCTCGCAACCAATCCGATCGAGAATTTCTTTCCCGGTTGTTTGGGAAATATCCGCGCGTTCAACGACCGCGTCTTGCAAATGTGACGAGTTGCGTCGCTTGTTTTCTATCAGCGTCGCGTGCGCGGCTGCGTCGATGTCAGCCGCATATAGGCAGGAAAAACCCGAATCTTCCAATCCGATGTCAAGGCCGCCAGCGCCCGAAAACAAGGAGATGAAACCGATTTTTCGCATTATAGCCCCTTTCTCCACCTGATATCGCGTTGGTTATCGCGTGACAAATTAAATCCATGCTATGGTTATGTTCTTTATATGTTCTAGTTTGTTGCTTCGGAAAATCAACGATAAAGTTGGCTTTTGACCGTATCGATACCGCCTTGGCGTGTGGCAATCTTCCTCCTCCTCCTCCTCACCCTCCGCGGCTCCGCGCGAAAAACCGCTTTCCTACCCATTTTTCCTGTGGCAGCCTCGTTTTCCCGGCTCTTTGACTCGTCCGATCCGCTGCCTTTTCTGCGCGCGCCGAACATCGCGGGCGCGCGCGACTTTTGCGATGTTTCGCGCGCGCGCCGCGTGGCTAAACTTCGCGATGTTTGGCGGGTGGCGCGCCGCCGGCACCCGCCGCTGACCCCCGCCGCCAACCTCGTGTTTCCGGGGTCGATACAGTGACAACTTCGACAACTTTCGCGCGCTGCCCGCGCCGCGGCGTCACTGGTTGCTGACAGCGCCGCTTTCGCCTGCTAACGGCGCGCCATGACCACGCCTCTCTCGCACATCCGTAACTTCTCCATCATCGCGCATATCGATCATGGCAAATCGACGCTCGCCGACCGGCTGATCCAGTTCACCGGCGGGCTGACCGCGCGCGAGATGTCGGCGCAGGTGCTCGACAATATGGACATCGAAAAAGAGCGCGGCATCACCATCAAGGCGCAGACGGTGCGCCTGAACTATACCGCGCATGACGGCGAGACCTATGAGCTCAACCTGATGGACACCCCGGGCCACGTCGATTTCGCCTATGAAGTGTCGCGGTCGCTGGCGGCGTGCGAGGGCGCGTTGCTGGTGGTCGACGCGGCGCAGGGGGTCGAGGCGCAGACGCTGGCCAACGTCTATCAGTCGATCGAGCACGACCATGAAATCGTGCCGGTGATCAACAAGATCGACCTGCCCGCCGCCGACGTCGACAAGGTGAAGGCCGAGATCGAGGATATCATCGGCCTGCCCGCCGACAATGCCGTGCTCGCGTCGGCCAAGTCGGGGATCGGCATCGAGGAATGCCTCGAGGCGATCGTCACGCGCATCCCGCCGCCAAAGGGCGACGCGGCCGCGCCGCTGACCGCAATGCTCGTCGACAGCTGGTACGACCCCTATCTCGGCGTCGTCATCCTGGTCCGCGTAATCGACGGGGTGCTGAAAAAAGGCCAGCAGATCAAGTTCATGCAGGCGGGCACCACCCACCTGATCGACCGCGTCGGCTGCTTCACCCCCAAGATCGAGCAGCTCGGCGAACTCGGCCCCGGCGAGATCGGCTTCATCACCGCGCAGATCAAGGACGTCGCGCAGGCGCGCGTCGGCGACACCGTGACCGACGCGAAAAAGCCCGCGGCACAGGCACTGCCGGGGTTCAAGGAAGTCCAGCCGGTCGTGTTCTGCGGCATGTTCCCGACCGACGCCAATGACTTCGAGAAGCTGCGCGAAAGCATCCAGAAGCTGCGCCTCAACGATGCGTCGTTCAGCTTCGAGATGGAGAGCAGCGCGGCGCTCGGCTTCGGTTTCCGCTGCGGCTTTCTCGGCCTGCTCCACCTCGAAATCATCCAGGAGCGGCTGACCCGCGAATATGATCTCGACCTCATCACCACCGCGCCGTCGGTGGTGTACAAGCTGAAGCTCGGCCATACGAAGAACGAAGCGGCGAAGGAGATCGAGCTCCACAATCCCGCCGACATGCCCGACCCCAATCGCATCGACGAGATCCAGGAACCGTGGATCGAGGCCGTGATCTATGTCCCCGACGAATATCTCGGCAGCATCCTGAAGCTGTGCCAGGATCGCCGCGGGGTGCAGAAAAACCTGACCTATGTCGGCGGCCGCGCGCAGATCACCTACGAACTGCCGCTCAACGAGGTGGTGTTCGACTTCTACGACCGGCTGAAAAGCATCAGCCGCGGTTATGCTAGCTTCGACTATCATCAGATCGGCCACCGCCCCGGCGACCTCGTCAAGATGAGCATATTGGTCAACAACGAGCCGGTCGATGCGCTGTCGATGATCGTCCATCGCGGCACCGCAGAGGTGCGCGGCCGCGGCATGTGCGAGCGGCTGAAGGACCTGATTCCGCGCCACATGTTCAAAATCCCGATCCAGGCCGCGATCGGCGGCAAGGTGATCGCCCGCGAAACCATCGCCGCGCTGCGCAAAGACGTGACCGCCAAATGCTATGGCGGCGACGCGACCCGCAAGAAAAAGCTGCTGGAAAAGCAGAAAGAGGGCAAAAAGCGGATGCGCGAATATGGCAATGTGAACATTCCGCAGGAGGCGTTCATCGCCGCATTGCGGATGGGCGACGACGCCTGATCGGCAGCGGAAAAGGTGCGCTTGTCGCGCTGGCGCTTGTCCTGAATGGTTGCGCCCCGACGCCGGTCGGGCAGATGAGCGGGGAGCGGGCCGTGGACGACAAGCCGATCATGACCTGGCCTGACCTGCTGACCCGCACCAAGCCGGTCGCCGATGCGACGATCCGCTATGGTGAGGATGCGTTGCAGCTGGTCGACGTATGGGTGCCGCAGGGCAAAGGCCCGCACCCTGCCGTCATAATGATCCACGGCGGTTGCTGGCAGACCGCGATTGCAGAGCGCGACATCATGAACTGGATCGCGGCCGATCTGCGGTCGCACGGCGTCGGGGTGTGGAACATCGAATATCGCGGCGTCGACCGCGGCGGCGGGCTGCCCGGAACCTATCAGGACGTGGGCCGCGCCGCCGACCTGTTCCTTGCCGAGGGCGCGAGGCATGGGCTCGACACCGGCGGCACCCGGATTGCGATCGGTCATAGCGCCGGCGGCCATCTGGCGCTGTGGCTGGCGCGGCGCCCGGCGCTGGCGGTGGACGATGCGTTGCGCGGCGCCGATCCCATTCGCATCGACCTCGCCATCAGCCAAGGCGGCTTGCCCGACCTGCGTGCCGGGGCGGGCAGCGTCGGCCACGCGTGCGGCGCCGACGCCCCTGCCGCGATGGCGCGCGGCGATTATGCGCAGACCTCGCCGCCCGAAATGCCGCTAGGCAGCGCGCGCGAGATGCAATTCAACAACGACCGCGACCGCATCACGCCGCCCGCGACCGGTGTCGCCTACGCCGCCGCCATGGCCAAGCGCGGGGTAATCGTGCCGATGGAGGTAACCCCCGACGAGGGGCATGTCGAATTGATCGCGCCGGACAGCGTGAGTTGGGCGAAACAGCGCGCCGCGATCCTGGCGGCGCTGGGGCGGCCTGCTGCCGCGCCTACATCTCGATAACGATCCGTACCTTCGATGGGTTGGTGCCGGCCGCCCGCGCGATTTCGGCGCGCGTGCGCGCGACCAGCTCGGCCAGGTTCTGCGCCGCCGCCACGTTTTCACCGCTGAGCAGATCGGCGGTAGTCACGCCGAACAGTTGCGCGAGTGCCTGCAACCGCGCAGCCTTCGGCCGCGAACGGTCCTGCTCCCAGTGGCAGATCGCGGTGACGCTGATGCCCAACTGGTCTGCGAGGTCGGTCTTGCTCAGTCCGTGCGTCCGGCGCAACCGCGCCAGCCGCGCGCCCATCGTCTCGAGCGCGGGCGCTTGTTCGATCATGCTGTCGATCGGCGAGTGGATCACGAAATGAGCTATCCTTCGGAGGTCGTTTGAACAGGCCGATCATACAAGTTTACGATCGCAACCGCTTTCAACATCTCACCGATCGCGTGGCGACGCGTCGGCCTGAATTGCCAGCGCGGTCGGCGGCGCTTATCGTCGCCCGGCTGGGAGGCCGGGATGACGACGACGGACGAGCAGGCGCCAGGACGGAAAGCGACACCGCTGGCGACAGCAATCGATGATATCGTGGTGCACAGCGCGCTGAACGACGGCACGGTGGTGTGCCTGCGCACGATCACCCCCGACGACGAACAACTGCTGCGCGACGGGATCGCCAAATTGTCCGCTGAATCGCGCTATCTGCGCTTTTTCTCGCCGGTCGCGGTGCTGCCCGATGCGGTAATCGAGCGGTTGGTCGATGTCGACGGCCATGACCATATCGCCTGGGGTGCGATCTGTACCGAGTGCGAAGGGCAGCCGGCGGTCGGCGCGGTTCACGCGGTGCGCTACGGCGATGGCGGCCGTGTGGGCGAGTTTTCGGTTGCGGTGATCGACGAATTTCAGGGGCGGGGACTGGCGCGCATGATGACCGCAGCCTTGCTGGTGCACTGCTTGACCGAGGGGCTAACGGTGCTCGATGTTCACATTCTTTCGGAAAATGCTGCGGCGAAACGGCTGGTGAAGTCGCTCGATGCCGAATGGACCGGGGAGTCGGCGGGGGTCGCCGAATATCGGCTCGATGTCGCGGGGGGCATTGCCGCGCTCCGCGCCGACGCCGATGCGCCCGGGGTGCAGGATGTGCTGCGCGCGCTCGAGGGGTCCCCATGAGCCTTCCTAGTCCCTCCCGCCGCCGGGGGTCGCTACCGGCGGCGGGAAGGTAGGCCGTGGGCGGAGCGCCAAGACGTTCCCTTCCACATCGCCGCCATAGCGTGGGCTGCGTGACATTGTGGTGACGCGCGTCACATCGCGCGCGAAATCGGAAAAAAAGCCGGACATGACAAAGGGCGCCGAAACCTGGTTCCGGCGCCCTTCACCCTGCCGTTAGGGACGGCAGTGCTTATTTCGTCTGCGTGTCGCCGACGCCGGTTTCCGACGGCGCGATCTCGCCATTGTCGTCCATCGCGTTGGCCTTTTCTTCGCCCATTTCCTCGACGACGTCGGCCTTATTTTCCATGGCTTCCTTCGCCGGGCCTTCCGGCATGGCGTCGGCTTGTTCGTCGATAGCTTCGGCCTGTGCTTCGGCCTGATCTTCGACCTTGTCGGCGGCGGGGCTCTGGCAGGCGCCAAGGGCGAGGGCAGAGGTGGCGGCGAGGGTAACGAGCATTTTACGCATATCGAGTGACTCCCAAAGTTGACTCGGGGGCTTAACGCGGGGTGAACGATAGGGTTGCATCACGATTGCCATATCACGGGAATTCGAACGCATTTTACTAGTAACGGCGCCGATTCCGGGCAAAAAAGAGGGCGCCGAAGCGCCCTCTTTCATCGATCTTAGTTGCTACCGGCGATCAGAAGCGCTGTTGGCGCTCATACAGATCGCGGTAATGCTGGATGCGCGTGACGCGGAGCCCAGGCATGCCGCTGCGATCAATCGATCGCTGCCAACTGGCAAATTCCTCGAGGGTCAGGCCATAGCGTTCGCACACCTCATCGACGGTCAATAGCCCGCCGTTGACCGCGGCGACGACCTCGGCCTTGCGGCGCACGACCCAGCGGGTCGTCGACGGTGGCGGCAGCGAGTCTATCGTCAGCGGTTCGCCCAAGGGGCCGATGACCTGTGCCGGTCGGATTTTCTGATTCTCGATCATATTCATTCCATGGTTTCGACGTCGGGGGGGAATTTGTCCGACGCATTCGTCTCTAAATCAGAGGGGTTCAACATCGGCTGAAATCCTCTGGTAAATAGGCCGTTCATAGTTTCGGGCAGGGCGTTCGCATCGTCCGACAGATCGAAGAAGCGAACGATGCGCAGGGTGTTTTGTTCCGGCGCGCGGCGCGTTCCGCTCAGCATCCGGTGCAGCGCGTTAAGCGTTGCAGCGTGCGTTTGGCGAGTCGCTTGCGCCCGCAGCAGCCGGGCCGTCGGCTGCGCGGCTTGCCGCGCGCTGGATACGGCCAGAAGGATGTCGAAGGCTGGCTTCGACAGTCTGGCGGCGCCAGCGAGGCGCGGAAATTCGGACGGTGCGACGTTCATCCTGCCGGTTTAGCGCCGACCGCCTAAGGTCACGTAAATGCCCATTTCATGCCTTGTTAGCGAAACTTAACCTCCGTCAATATCTTGACACCAAGCGCGGAAAAGCTGGCATTTTCGCCTCCGCATCCCTAGATGGCGCGCATCATGGCGACGATGATTTCTCCTGCGGGCTTTACCCTGGCCGACTTTCAGCTGGCGATGCCGCTGAAAGATCGGCGAATCGTCGTGGCGATGTCGGGCGGAGTCGATTCGAGCGTGGTCGCCGCGCTCGCGGCAAGATCGGGCGCCGAGGTGATCGGCGTGACGCTGCAGCTCTACGACCATGGTGCCAAGGCCAAGCGGGTCGGCGCCTGCTGCGCCGGGCAGGATATTCGCGATGCGCGCGCGGTCGCCGACCGGCTCGGCTTCGCGCATCACGTCTACGATCATGAGACCCGCTTTCGCGATACGGTCATCGACCAGTTTGCCGACGAATATTTGAACGGGCGGACGCCGATCCCCTGCGTGCGCTGCAATATGGGGGTCAAGTTCACCGATCTGTTCGCACTGGCCAAGGAACTGGGCGCCGATTGCCTGGCGACCGGCCATTACGTCCGGCGGATGATGGGGCCAAACGGCGCCGAGCTGCATCGCGCGGTCGATCCGGCGCGCGACCAGAGCTATTTCCTGTTCGCGACGACACAGGATCAGCTCGATTTTCTGCGCTTCCCCCTGGGCGGGATGGAGAAGAGCGTGGTGCGCGAGATTGCGCGCGAGTTGGGGCTGGGCGTCGCGGCGAAACCCGACAGCCAGGACATCTGTTTCGTCCCCGACGGCGATTACGCGACGCTCGTCAGGAAGCTGCGTCCCGAAGCCGACGATCAGGGCGAGATTGTCCATGTCGATGGTACCGTATTGGGCGCGCACAAGGGGTTGATCCACTATACGGTCGGCCAGCGCCGCGGCATCGAGATCGGCGGACAGGCGGAACCGCTCTATGTCGTGCGCCTTGACGCACCGGCCAAGCAGGTGGTGGTCGGTCCCCGCCGCGCGCTGGCCGTATCGGCGGCGCGGCTGGGCGAGGCGAACTGGCTCGGCGATGTGGAGGGCCGGGACGTGCTCGCCAAGGTGCGGAGCATGGCCAGGCCGGTGCCGGCGCGCGTCGCGGGCGACCGGCTGATCTTTGCGGCTGCGGAATATGGTGTCGCACCCGGACAGGCCGCGGTGCTTTACGACGCCGCCGATGAAAGCCGCGTCCTTGGCGGCGGCTGGATCGAAGCGACATTTGCCGCCGACGCCGCATAAGGCTCACGCCGCATAAATCGGTGCAACCATTGACATTTCTGCCTGTTGGTTCAGCGTGAAATGAACAATGGGGAGACGGTGATGACCAATTGGATCTGGCGCGGTGCCGTGCTGCTGTGGGCAGCATTTTTTGCAATCGTCGGGGCGCGCGGGCTGCTCGATCCTGCGAGCTATTCCGAAACCTTCAAATTTGCGATCACCGGCGTCGCCATCAATACGCTACGCGCCGACCTGTCCGCGTTCTTCTTGGTTGCATCGGGCGCTGCCGCGATCGGCGCGCTGCTTCCCGGTTGGACGCGGGCGCTGCTCGTTCCGGCGGCGCTGTTCGGCACCGCGCTCGCGGGACGGCTGATCGGTATCGGCATGGGTGACCCGACCAATTGGGCAATCATCCAGGGTATGATCGCCGAGGCGTTGACCGTTGTGCTGATGGTCGCCAGCTGGTGGGTGTTGTCGCGGCCGCCCGCCTCGCAAAACCCCGCGACAACTGTCGGCGCGCCCGATACGGTTGGCGGATAACTGCTGGCCAACGCATGATGAATGGCGCGCTTGTTGTGTTTTCGGGTTTTCTGTGAGTTAATGTCCGCCAGGTCGCTACTTTGTCTATGACGGTGGAGGGCGTGTATGGCATCCGATGAGGATAAACGGCTGCGGTCGGATCGGCGATCGACCGACCGGCGTGTCGAGGAAAATCCCGAGTTCAAGGGTCCGGATCGCCGCAAGGGCGACCGGCGGACAGGCAAGGATCGCCGGTCGGTCGATTGAGTACGGCGCGCAGGAGGCTTTCGTTGACCGGATCAGGCGTCCCTCGGCTGAGCGTCGACATCGTGTCCGACGTGATGTGTCCGTGGTGCATCATCGGCTGGCTGAAGTTCGAGACGGTGATCGCCCATTTCGCCGGGCGTCTCGATTTTCGCGTCCAGTGGCATCCCTTCGAGCTGAACCCGGACATGCCGCCCGAGGGCGAGGACGCCGCAAGCCATGTGATGCGCAAATATGGCATCACGGCCGAGCAGAGCCGGGCCAACAGCGGCAGGATGGCGGGCGTCGCCGCCGAGCTGGGCTTCACCTTCAACCGCGGCCCCGATTTCCGGATGCGCAACAGTTTCGACGCGCATCGGTTGCTGACCTGGGCGGGAGCGCTGGAAGAGATCGAGCAGGCGACGGCGACCGGGGTGCAGACGGCGCTGAAGCTCGCGCTGTTCCGCGCCCACTTCACCGATAATCGTGATGTCAGCGATCATGGCGTGCTCGCCGAAGTTGCCGCGTCGGTTGGCTTGGACCGGGCGCGTGCCGCCGCGATCCTGGCATCGGACGAATTTGGCGCGATGGTGCGAACCGAGCAGGCCTATTGGGCCGACCAGAATATCACCGGGGTTCCGGCCTTCATCCTGGGCGGCCGGATGCTGATCCCAGGCGCCCAGGATCCCGAGGTGTTTATTCGCGTTATCGAGAACAAGGTGCTCGCCGCCGCGGCCTGACCGCTGCGTCGGCCAAGGAACGGGTCGGCGCCACGCTGCGTTTCGCGACTGTCCCCCTCTCAAGGAGTCGATCATGGCCGATAGCCCGCGCAACCTCGATACCGAAGCCCCCGAAGCGGTCAACCGCGAGCAGGATGACGAAGAAGCACAGGCGCAAACCGTCGCCGAAGCGGCACGACGGGAGCGCCCGCTGACGGTAAGCGTCAAGGTGAATTCGGGCGATCCCAGCGACGATGTTCAGGATCTGGTCGATCATATGACGCAGATGGAACGGTCGGGCCTGATCGACATGGACGCCTATCGCGGCGAACGCAGCGACGATGACGAAGATGGTGAGCTTGGTCCCGGCGGCATCGAGGATGAACAGCCGCGCGGCGCGCCTTGATCCCCCGGCGCAAAAGCCCCGGTCGGCCGAGTCTTGCGCATCGGCCGACGCCGCCGTTGTTTTCGGGCGGCTTGTTCGCGGCGCGGGATCGAACGTCGCGGCGGGGCGTATCAGATACGACCTTCGCGGGCTGTCCCGCAAAGCGGCAAGGAGAATGACGATGGCTGAGCATGACCATAGCGCGATCAAGCAACATATGGACATTATCGGCGCCGACGGCGTCCACGTCGGCACCGTCGACCACCTCGACGGCGAACGTATCAAGCTGACCAAAAGCGACAGCGGCGACGGCAAGCATCATTATCTGCCTGCCGGTCTGGTGGCCACGGTCGAAGGCGACACGATCCGCCTGTCGGCCACCGGCGCGACCGCGGTCGACCTGTTCGAAGAGGCCGAATAGCGCGATCCGCGCTACCCGATTGCGATAACCGAGAGTCCGCGGCGCGATGGGGCGCCCCGGCACTCAAACTGGCCCGCGTCTGCCCCCTTGGCGCGGGCCATTTTCATGTCCGCCGCAATCCTCGGTTGCCGGGTGATGTCGGCGCTTGGTGATTTTTCAGGGCGTTGCGGCTAGGGTCGGACGCGATGATCATCGGACAAGCGGATCGGGGGTGGCGCGGCGGGCGCGAAGGGCTGGGGCGGCTGGCCGCGGCGCTGCTGCTGTTCGCGATCGGTTATGCCATCGCGAACCGGTTCCAGCTGACCCACGGCATATTATATCGGTCCGCGGCGGGCGATGGCGTGGGGGCGATGATCGCCAGTCTGTTCATGGCCTTTCAGGCGGCGGTGCTGTTCGCGGCGCTGATCCTGCTGCCGCGGCGCTGGGCGGCGGCGCTGGTCGCGCTGGCGGGCGCATCGATCCTGATCAACATCGGGTACAGCCAGATCGTCCCCGAGCTGGTCGACGGCGGGTCGCTGGCGTGGATGATCGCCGAAACCGGCCAGCTGGGCAATGCGGCGGGCGAGTTTGGCGGCGAGTTCCTGCTCGTCGGCGCGCAGCTCGCCGCGGCGCTGGCGCTGTTCGTGGCGGCGCGGGTGGTGGCGCGGGGCGGGCCGCCGCTGCCGTGGAACAGGGGGATTGCCGCGGCGCTGCTGATCCTGCTGATCGCGCCGAGCCCGATCTATCGCCACAGCGCGGCGTTTCCGGAGGCCGCCGAGCGCAGCCTGTATGGACTGGGCTGGGACCTGCTGACCGCGCCGTCGCCGCCGCCGCGCGCGGTCCCCGCGATCGCGCGCGATCCGGGAGCGACCGCGCCGCGGCATATCGTCTGGGTGATCGACGAAAGCGTCGCCGCCGCGCCGTTCGCCCGGCTGATCGCGCCGACGCTGGCCGGGGTGCCGCACAAGGATTTCGGCGTCGCCGCGGCGCTGGGGCATTGCAGCGCCCCGGCGCAGGTCGCGCTGCGGTCGGGAGTCGATGTGCGGCGCGTGTCGGCGGCGAGCGATTTGCGCGCGACGCCGTCGATCTGGGGCTATGCGAAGCGCGCCGGTTACCGCACGACGCTGGTCGACGGACAGACCGCGGGGGCGCCGCAGAACCTGTTGCTGCCCCCCGAACGCGCGCTGATCGACGAATATCGCCCGATGGTCGGCGGCATCGACACCGACCTGAAGATCGCCGATGCGCTCAACGCGCAGCTGAAAGCCGGCGGCAAGAGCTTTACCTATGCCGTGCTGCGCGGGGTGCATTTCCAGTATCGCGACCATTATCCCAAGGGCGCGGTGGCCGCGGACGCGCAGGTCGCGGTGCAATATGACACCGCGCTGCGCTGGTCGAAGCGGGCGTTCTTCGCGCGGCTGCTGGCCGGGGTCGAGCGCGATGACGTGGCGATCGTCTATTCGTCGGACCATGGCCAGAACCTGACCCCCGGCGCGCTGCCGCATTGCAGCCGCGAGGCGGTGGCCGACGAGTTTCGCGTACCGCTGCTCGCGTTCCTGCCCGACACGCTCGCGGCGCGCTATGCCGCGGCCCCGGCAAGCGGCCATTCGGCGAGCCAGATCCTGCCCGCGACGCTGATCTGGATGGGCTATGACGCGGCGGCGGTGACGGCGCGGTACGATCGCGACCTGGACCAGCCGACCGCGCGCTATGTCTGGTTCGGGCGCACCGTGATCCCGACCGGGGCCGAGCGCGCGGTCGATGTGACCGCAGGGGCGGCTTTCCCCGGCACCTGAGCGCCGCCAGCTCGCGGCCTGACCATGCGCGGCCTGACCGTGAGCAGCCTGACCGTGACTGGCGCGGCGGCGCGGCGATGCCTATATGCGGGGGCGATGGCGGGGCAGAACCACAGGATGATCGTGATCGGGCGGCTGAAGGCGAAGCCGCTGCTCGCCGGGCAATTGCTGTGCGCGCTCGCCGCCTTGGCGCTGATCGCGCGGCAGGCAGCGCCGCTGTGGGACGACGGCGCGGGCGCCATGCTGCGCGCGGTGCTGCTGGGCAACCTGCTGGTCACCGCGGGGCTGGCGGCAGCGGTGGTGGGCTTTGTCGTCTTTCACCGCGCCTGGCGCCGCCGCGACGCCTTTATCTGGCACGACGGCGCGCGGCTCTATCGCGGCGCCGCCGACAGCTGGCCGCTGCCGCTGATCCGCGATGTGGTGATCGCCAAAAGCGAGCTGGGCATCGCGTCGCTGCGGCTGGTGGTCGACGACGACAGCGAAGTGACGCGCGAGCTGGTGAAGCTGTATTTGCTGGAGGATGCGCCCGAGGCGGTGCGCGGCGGGGTGATGTTCGCGGTCGCGGGGCTGCGCGGCTTTCCGGCGGGATCGGTGCTGAACTGAGCGGGCGGGGGCGGCGAAAGTTGTCAAACTTGTCACCGCATCGACCCCGGAAACAAGGGGCTAGCAAACGGCCATCGGAGCGAAGATCGTCAAGGTCGTCCATTGCGGCGGCCGCATGAAACATCGCAAAGATCGCGCGCGGCCGCGATGTTCGGCGAGTGGTGGGGCAGGGGGTTCGGACGGTTCAAAGAGCGAGGCTGTAAGGGTGGCATGGCGAAAAATGGTAGGAAAGCGGTTTTTGGGGCGGGGGCTTGAAAGAGGATTTTGGGCGGGAGCGGGGCGGGGGTGCCGGGTTATCGCGAGGTCGGGTGTTGGCCAATTTTGTCTCACACAAAGGCGCAAAGGCGCAAAGGCGCGAAGATACGAAGAGGCGAAGTATTACGCCACTATCGTCACCCCGGACTTGATCCGGGGTCCATGCGGCGGCCGTAGGATGGATGCCGGATCAAGTCCGGCATGACGAAGAAGGGGCCGGGATGACGAATTGGGAAGAGGGGACTTGCCGCTCCGTTCACACTCCCAACGGCGGCAACCCCAATTCCTCCGCCAAATCGCGCCACTCCGGGTTCGCCGCCTCGATCAGCTCGATCTTCCATTTGCGCTGCCAGTTCTTGATCTGCTTTTCGCGCGTGATCGCGGCGTGCATCGTTCCGGCAAGTTCGAACCAGACAAGCGTTTTGACGCCATAGCGTTTGGTGAAGCCGTCGAAGCTGCCGCCGCGATGCTGGCAGATACGCTGGATCAGGTGCGAGGTGACGCCGGTGTAGAGCGTGCCATGCCGCGCGCTGGCGGTGATATAGGCGCAGGGCTGGAAGTCGGCGTGCATGGGGTGGAGGCTAGGGCAGCTATGGACCCCGGATCAAGTCCGGGGTGACGAGAATTGGGTCGGAATGGAGGCTTATCTGCCGTTCGTCATGCCGGACTTGATCCGGCATCCATGCGGCGTGAGGCAACTTGGGTTTTAGCAAGCTGTCGCTGCACTTCTTAGACCCCTACAACAGCGGGCCTTGGCCTCCAGCAGACCGACGACGACGATCCTTTTCGCCGGAGAGGACATGTCCATAGATGGAGTATATCTCTTTCACTTCGCTGGCTATTTGCTCGAAGCTGAATTTCACCTCTTTGCACTCAACGGGAACAATCGTGCGGTTCTTGTCGGCTCGATACCGCCAAATCTCCAAGCCGATGCTTTCGAGATCTGGATAAGCTGTGCGGAAGCGCTCGTGCATTGCGGAAAAGACCCAATCGCGAGCAGAGACTGAGAGTCCGTTACTGCGGCGCAAGTCCAAGAAAACAGCAACGACACGATCTGGATACCTCATGAGGAGAGGAATGCCAAACTCGTACAAATGCCCAATTCCGAAGGAGAGGGAAGTAACGTCGACCGGAAGGGCGACGATTTTGTGTTCTTCACAGTAATCGTGAGTAGCTTTGGCTATCCCCAGATTCTTGGCGAGGTTGTCGGGATTAGAGCGACAACGCTTACCAATCTCTCGTTCAATCTTCGCCCAAGGAGTAGTTTCCTGCTCCATCTGCGCAAACAATGGCAGTTGCTTGTTCACAACATCGCCGAAAACTTGACGGAAAGGCTCATAGCTTCCGGGAATTTTTTTCGGCTGAACATGTTTTTCCAGCGCATTCCTTTTGTCTGATGCAGACATGAAGGCCCAGTTGGCAATTTCAGTCTCGGGAAGGCGGCTGCTCATCTATAGGTTCTCCACAAATCGGCTGGTCACGAATGGGAACAATATGTTTATTAAAATACTTCATTATTATTTCGTTTGTAATTCTATCTCCATACACTCGGGAGCTAGATTCTCGTTTTGTAAGAATATCCCAAGGAGAGCCTCTCGCATGGGAAAGATCGACTAAGCGTCCTGCCGACAGTTTAAGGAAATGAGCGGAATTTACTCGAATAAATAAACGTATTTTCTTATCTTCTATCGGATCTATTTCGTATTCTTCACCGGATAGTAAGTCAATTTTTCTCACCTTCTCAGTAATTTGTTTCCCCCGTGTCTTTTTGAACGAAGAAAAGATTAAAGGGTGAACGGGGCCATACTGCCAAGCTTCAAAATGTCCGCCAACTAGTGGGACGCCTGTCTCGATCAAATATTTCCCATGCACAAAATAGAGAATTTTCTGAAGGCTTAAGTGGGTCAGCTGCTGGTCATATTCGAGTGATAAATCGATGATGCAATTGGCAACCGCTCTGGCATCATAGCTCATGCCTTCCGACCACAAATCGGTTCCAAGCTGATCCAAGCGAATCGTGCCATGTTCCACATACGTTCTGTACTCGATGTTCTTGATTTGTGCAATCTCAATCCCGCTGCAATTCGCGCCGCCCGATGACGATCGCGCGTAGCTAGGTCTCCCACCTCAAACCGAAAACCCCCCAGCATTCCGCCGGTTCGAGCTCGCCGCCAGCACCTTCTTGCCCTGCGGAGTCAGCGCCCATTTGGCGCCCTGTTTCACCACCAGCCCCAGCGCCACGAGTTCGTCGCGGACGGGGTCGGTGGGGAGTTGCGGGCGGCGGTTCGACAGGCCTTCGAGCGTCGAACGCTGCGGCTGGCTGAGGATGATGAGTTTCTGTTTTTCGGTCATGCTGTTTGTTGTCGTCCTGTTATTGGGCCGCAGAGCGACCGTATGCGATGTCTGGCGTCACCATTTTCCGCCCATGGCGTCGATGGCTTTGAGAAGCGCCTTTTTGCTTTTTGTGCGGTCTTTGCCGGCGTTGCGCGGAAGCTCCGGATTGCCGAGGGCGGCACGGCGCGCGGCGAGGTCGGCGGCAAAGCGGGCGAAGTCGATGCGCGGCCCCGTCCAGTCGGGGGCCAGTTCAGGCTTTGAGCGCTGCGATGCCATATTCTTCGACCGTTTCCTGTCTTATCCGGCGTTCAAGATAGTCGAGATCGGCAGTCGGGTGAAGGGCAAACAAAATTCGCGCCTGATCCAGCCGGTCTTGCGCCGATCCGGAGGCATATTGACCCATGCGATCGGCGATCAAATCCTCGAGCGAAATGATGGCGAAGCTCGATCCGTCACCAGTGTCTTCGACGAGCAGGATATGGTCGCGATCGATATTGCCGTCCATCGGGACCGATCCCACGATTTCAAAGCCGAGTTTGAGGCCGGGGTGGATCCAGCCGCGCGCCAGCTGGCCGACGCCCGACGGTCGGACAAACCCTGCGCGTTGCAACTCTTCGTCGAGCGCATCTTGCCACGGCGAGCAGATGTCGAAATCGCCGGTCATCAGCGCGCTGCCCGAATAATATTCGACAGCGGCGCCGCCGACGAGCACTGGCCGGGATAGACCCCGCGCCGCCATCGCCTCGCTCACCCGAGCGAAGAGGCGAAGCGCCGCTTCAAACTCGGGGCGATAGGGGGACGTCATTTACTCCGCGGCGATGCCGGCCTTGGCGAACATATCCTCGCCGTCGGTTTCGGCGGCGATCGCGGGGGCGGTGTCGTCGTTCGCCTTGGCTTTCTTGCGGTTGTCGAAGCTGGACCACACGGTGTTCCAGTCGCCGCGCGTCGCGCCCTTGCTGTATTCGGTGGCGCGCGTTTCGAAGAAGTTGGCGTGTTCGACGCCGTTCAGCAGCGGGGCGAGCCAGGGGAGGGGGTGTTCGTCGATCATGTAGATCGGCTGGAACCCGAGCTGCCCCAGACGCCAGTCGGCGATGTAGCGGATGTAGCGCTTGATCTCCTTGGGCGTCATGCCGG
>VFQO010000159.1_pt1 | contig 86176 bp, 79 predicted proteins | sample 3512331 | NCBI WGS metagenome assembly VFQO01 (sample SAMN10412371, study PRJNA504923) | tailings metagenome | isolation source: Replicate 3 from Balatoc abandoned mine | place: Philippines: Itogon, Benguet | collected 2017-08-28 | reverse complement strand
TTGGTGCGGGCGAAGGGACTCGAACCCCCACATCTTGCGATGCCAGAACCTAAATCTGGTGCGTCTACCAATTTCGCCACGCCCGCATGCCCGAACGAAGCCGCGCGGGAAACCGGCTAAGGCGTCCCGCGCGTATCAGCCGGTGCCCTTATCCCCGCTCGCCCAAAAGGGCAAGCGCAACACGCTTGAAGCCGGACGGATTGGCGGATAAGGGCGCGCCCATGACCGAAGAAACCCCCGAAACCGTGTCCGCAAGTGCCGGCGCCGATGTGCCGCCCGATCACCTGTCGGTCAATCCGCGCAGCCCCTTCTTCGATGCCGAAAAGCTCCAGCGCGGGGTTGGCATCCGGTTCAAGGACCGTGTGCGCACCGATATCGAGGAATATTCGATCTCCGAAGGCTGGGTGCGGGTGCAGGCCGGGAAGGCCGTGGACCGCAAGGGCCAGCCGCTGACCATCAAGCTGACCGGCCCGGTCGAAGCTTGGTACGAGGATCTGGGCGACAACCCGCCGGTCGCCAAAAAGGGCTGATTGGCCTGATAACTTGCCAAAAGGGCCGTTTGCGCCCACTTGGGCCGGGCTATGTCCCTGCCCAAGAAGCCTGAAGTCGTCATCATCGGCCACCCGAATGTGGGCAAGTCCACGCTGTTCAACCGGCTGGTGGGCAAGAAACTCGCCCTTGTCGATGATCAGCCCGGCGTGACGCGTGACCGCCGGATGGGCGATGCGGTGATCGCGGGGCTGCATTTCACAGTGGTCGATACCGCCGGGTGGGAGGACGAGGACGAACTCAGCCTGCCGGGCCGGATGCGCAAGCAGACCGAAGCGAGCCTTGCGGGCGCCGATGCGGCGCTGTTCGTGGTCGATGCGCGCGCCGGGCTCACCCCGCTCGACGAGGAAATCGCCCGCTATCTGCGCGAACAGGAAGTGCCCGTGGTGCTTGTCGCCAACAAGGCCGAAGGCAACGCCGCCGAAGCCGGCGTGATCGAGGCCTATGCGCTGGGCCTTGGCGAGCCGCTCGGCATCTCGGCCGAACATGGCGAGGGCGTGGCCGACCTGTTCGGCGGGCTGTGGCCGATCATCGGCGCAAGGTCGGAGGAATGGGAAGAGGCCAACGAGGCAGAGCGCGCCGCCCTGCGCGCCATGGACGAGGACGATCGCCCCTCCGGCCCACTGAAGCTTGCCATTGTCGGGCGGCCCAATGCGGGCAAATCCACGCTCATCAACCGCCTGCTCGGCGAAGATCGCCTGCTGACCGGCCCCGAAGTCGGGATCACCCGCGATTCGATTGCGATCGACTGGGAATGGACCGATCCCAAATCGGGCGAGGCCCGCGAGATTCGCCTGATCGACACCGCAGGCATGCGCAAGAAGAAGAACGTCACCGAAAAGCTCGAAAAGCTCTCGGTCGCCGATGCGCGCCGGGCGGTGGATTTTGCCGAGGTGGTGGTGCTGCTGCTGGATGCGACGCAGGGCCTTGAACATCAGGATTTGAAGATCGCCAGCCTCGTCCTTGAAGAAGGCCGGGCGCTGATGATCGCGATCAACAAGTGGGATGTGGCCGAAGACGCGAGCAAACTGTTCAACGGCATCCGCGCCGCATTGGATGATGGCCTTGCGCAGGTGCGCGGGCTGCCGCTGTTCGCGGTCAGCGCCAAGACCGGCAAGGGATTGGACCAGATGCTCGCCGGCGCCTTCGAACTGCGCGAGGCATGGTCGAAGCGGGTCAGCACCTCAGCCCTCAACCGCTGGTTCGACGATGCGATGGAAGCCAACCCGCCCCCGGCGCCGGGCGGCAAGCGGATCAAGCTGCGCTACATCACCCAGGCCGGCACCCGCCCGCCGCGCTTCGTGATCTTCGGCTCACGGCTCGACCTGCTGCCCAAGAGCTACGAACGCTACCTCGTCAACGGCATCCGCGCCAAGCTTGGCTTCGATGCGGTGCCCGTGCGCGTGACGCTCAAGACCAACAAGAACCCCTACGCCAAGGAGTAGCGATGCTGCTCGATCTGCTTGCCGAGGCGGCCACCCGCACGCCCTTCGCCTTCGAGATCATCGAACGCACTGCCTCCACCCCGCGGGTGCAGCAAGTGGTGCAGCTGAGCCTTGCGCCCGCATTCCTGCTGTCGGGCATCGGGGCGATCATGAACGTCATCATGAGCCGCATGATCTGGATCTCGCAGCGCATCGAAAACATCGAGGAGCGCGCCGACAGCCAGCGCACGGCCAAGCAGGCGCGGGAAGTGGGCTGGCTGATGCGCCGCCGCAAGCTGATGCAGGGCGCGATCATGTTTTCAACCGCCGCCGCCGTGATGATCAGCGCGGTGATCATGCTGCTGTTCGTCTCGGCCTATATTCTCGCCCAGATCGGCACGCTGATCGCGGCCCTGTGGGTGCTGACGATGCTGCTGCTGGTGACGGGGCTGGGATTTTTCCTGTTCGAAACGCGGCTCGCGGCACGCGGGGCGACCGAAACGAAGGAGTGAGGGGCATGAAGCTTATCCCGGCCGGACTGATGGCAGGCGCCGCGGCGCTGACGGTGCTTGCCCTGTCCGCCCCGGCACAGGCGCAGGACGATGCCGACGTCACCGCCCCCCCTGCGCTCTACGCCGACGTGCGCCCGCTCGCCGGGATGGATGAGCGCCGGATCGTGCAGTTCCTCGAAGAATTCAGCCGCAGCCCCGAGGTCGCCGAGGTCGGCAAGCTGATCGACAAGGAAGTGTTCAAGGCCGGCAAGAAAGTGCCCGGATGGCAGGACAGCGGGATCGACATCATCGCCGAACTCGCCGCGCGCGAGGGCGGGCTGGCCGCCAACCTGCTGCGCGACCAGACCGGCCAGATTCCCGGCGTCACCGATTTTTCCGGCACCGCCCAGCCCGATCTGCAAGGATTCGCCACGCTGGCAGTGCGCCCCGCCCCGGCCGGCGCGAACGAGCGCAGCTTCACCAGCATCAGCCCCGGCATCTGGGTGGCGCTGGATCACCGGCGCACCCGGCGGGGCAATGGGCTTTGCTATAACGGCACGGTCGGGGTGACGATCCTCAGCGCCGCGCCCTTTGCCCAATGGGACGAGCTTGCCACCTTCGGCGTGGCGGGGCTGATTGCGGGCCTCGACAAGATGGGCGAACGCGAGTTCTGCGCCGTTTATGAGCGCAACGGCGATGGCTATGCGATCCGCGGCTACCGCCCCGATGGCCGCCGCCTTGGCAAGCTGGATGACACAGCAATCGCCTATCGGATCATGCCCGCTGCCGCGCTGTCCGCCTACCTGCGCGAGGCGACGCCTTCCGGCTACGGCGAATAGGCCGCCCACAGCCAAAGGGGCAGAGCCACACCCGCGGCCCTGCCCCCCTTTGCGTCTTGCTGCCCCTGCGGGCCGATGCTTACTTGTCGCCCGCGGGCACGCTTTGCAGCTGGCAGTAATTGTGCAGGCCCATGCGCTCGATCATCTCGAACTGCTGTTCGATGAAATCGACATGCTCTTCCTCGTTCTTGAGGATGTAGGCGAACAGATCGCGGCTCACGTAATCGCGCACGCTTTCGCAATATTCGATCGCATCGCGCAGCAGCGGGATCGCCTCGCCTTCCAGCGCGAGATCAGCGCGCAGGATTTCCTCGACATTCTCGCCGACCTTGAGCTTGTGGATCGCCTGAAAGTTGGGAAGCGCCTCAAGGAACAGGATGCGTTCGGCAAGCTTGTCGGCATGCTCCATTTCCTCGATCGATTCGTGGCGTTCATAGGCGGCCAGCTTCTTGAGACCCCAGTTGTCGAGCACACGGTAGTGCAGCCAGTACTGGTTGATCGCGGTCAGCTCGTTGGTGAGCGCCTGATTGAGGAAATCGATGACCTTCTGGTCGCCCTTCATGGCAATATGTCCCTTGCGTAATGTCAAAGCCGGGGTCCGGCATTGGCACCATTCTAGACGCTGTCATGGGTCCGGCGCAAGGGCGCCCTGAGGGTTTTTCTTTGCGAATCAGTCGCTTGCGATCCGTTCGCAATCGCGGATCAGGCAGCCTCTACTGCGAAGAAATCGCAACGTGCCGCTGCGCGCTCAGCGTCGATGATTTCCTGGGCTTCATCAAGGCACTGGCCGCAATTGGGGCGCTTGCCGAGGCAGGCATAGGTCGCTTCGGCGTCCCCGTCACAGGCGAGCGCGGCTTTGCGCAAATCATTCTCACGGATGGCATTGCAGATGCAGATGTACATGAGCGCGCGAATCTTTCCTGCGAGGCGTTTGCAGAACCGAATATATGAGACCAATTCGCAATAACAAGTTTTTTGTTTGCGCCCTCAATCGCCGGGCGCGGGAGTCTTTGTTGTTCGCACGCCCTCCGTTGCGCGGTATCCTCGCTCACACGCCCTGCGGGCGCGTCGCTGCGGGCGGCCGTTTGGCCTTGCGGCGAGGCTTCGCCCGCCGATCAACGCCATCCACTCGCATTGTGCTTGGCGCGTTTTACTTCTTCAGCGGGAAGAGCGTTCTGTAGGTCAAACACCGCCACAGCCATTCGAGCGGGCCATAGCGGTAGCGGTCAAGCCACGGCTTGCTCCACGCCAGCATCACCACCCACGCCGCCACCACCACAATGTAAAGCTGCGGGCGGTTCAGCTGCCCGAACAGGCCCAGCGCCCAGCCGTGGAAGACGAACATCATCAGCACCGATGTGCCAAGGTAATTGGTAAAGGCGGCGCGGCCCGCGGCCCGCACCCGTTCGCCCAGCCAGCCGGTGGCTGACGGGCTGTAGACGACCAGCAGCGCCGCGAGGCCCAGCACCATCCACAGCCGTGGCAGCGGGCTCCAGCCCATGAAGGCGGCCAGCGTGCCGTAGAAGCTGAAGCCGCCCGCCTGCACCACCAGCCCGATCGCCAGATGCAGCAGGCCGCCCGCGATCAGCCCGGCCCAGCCCCAGCCGATCATCTTGCCCCGCGCAAACCCGCCAGAGAAGAACCCCATGCGATACAGTGCCATGCCGATCAGCATCAGCGGAATCGTCTCGAAGGCGAAGAACAGCGCGTTCGAAAGCGGCTCAAGCCACTGTTCGCCAAGGCGGTGCGCGACGAGCGTGCCATAATCCCCCGCCGCAATCGCCGCATTGGGGACCGCGCCATGCTCCACGGCCTCGGTGATCCCGGCGACCATTTCGGCGCGGGCCTCCAGCATGCCGGGAGAGCTTTCGCCGAAGGGGGTATCGACCACGGCCCACGGAAAGCTCATCGTGGCCGCATAGAACAGCATGCCCAGCATATAGCCCGCAAGGCCGACGCCAAGCTGCGTCCTGGCCGACCACTTGATGCAGGCGAGCGCCATCAGCCCGAACAGCGCGTAATAGAACAGGATGTCGCCGGGCCAGATGAAGAAGAAGTGGATCATCCCGAACACCATCAGGATCACCAGCCGCCACGCCTGCAACCAGCGGGTCGCGCCGCGGGCCCAGGCTTTCTCCATGAACAGCACCATCCCCGCCCCGAACAGCAAAGTGAACAGCCCGCGCATCTTGCCATCGACAGCCACGAACTGCGCAATCCACATCCAGCCGCCCGGATCGCCCGGATCGGTGAGGAAGGCTGCGGGATACATATAGGCTTCAAAGGGCTGGCCGAAGGCGACGATATTCGCCGCCAGGATGCCCATCACCGCGATGCCGCGGATGAAATCGAGCGTGTCGATGCGGTCGCCAGCGGCAACCGGCGCGATTGGCGCTGGCGCATCGCCGAACATGTCCCGTGCAGCGTGCGGCGAAAGCGTCTCGTTCATGGCTGATCCCCCGGCCATTGCAATGACCGGGAGATTAGCAATTGTTATGGCTTTGGGAAGTGCTGCCGGTCGCGCCGCGTGGCGCGCCCGTCAGGCCGCCTCAGCCCTGCCCGGCGACGACGCAGGCCTTGCCCTCACGCTTGAGAGTCGCGCAGGCCCGGGCCGCTTCGGCCTCGGACGCGAAACCGGTGGCGAGAAGCCGGGTGAGGTTGCCGCTGGGCACCAGCGTCTTCTTCGTGCCGGCAAGCGCGGCGTGGCTGCCGATCTGGCCCCACAGCCTGTCGGCATTGCCCGCCACCCCGAAAGCGCCAAGCTGCACGCGCCACCGGCCCTGCTTGCGCGGGGCCAGAGCGGCGGGAACGGGGGTGACGGTCGCAGGCCTGGGCGCGGCGGCAACAGTCACGGGAGCGGCAACCGGGGCGGGCGTGACCGGCTTGGGTGCAGGCGGCAGCCCCATCGGCTTGGGCGCGGCAGTGACCACCGGCGCCTTGCCCGCAGGCGCTGCAACGGCGGGCACCGGCGCAGGCGGGCGCGCACCCAGTTCAGCGGCGGCAAGATCGGTGGAACGCTGGGCCTTGGCCCCCGCCTCGATCTCGCGCGCCAGCGATTGCGCGGCAGCGCGCTGGGCTTGCGGAATATACTTGTCCATCTGCGTCAGCGCATCGCGTGCCTGCGGCAGGCCGGACCCATTCGCCAGCGTCATCAGCGCATAGGCGCGGGTCCAGTCCTTGGGGGCGTAATCAGCGTTGAAGTGCGACAGGCCCAGCACATACTGCGCCCGCGGATCGCCGCGTTCCGCCGCCGCCTTGATCAGCGGCATGGCCTTGTCCTGTTCGCCTTCCTGAAACAGCATCAGCCCGTAATTGTCGGCCGCCTTCACATGGCCGAGCTTGGCGGCCTGTTCGTAAAGCTGGCGCGCGCGGGCATTATCGACCTCGACCCCGCGCCCGAGGCGATAGGCCTGCGCAAGGTTGAACAGCGCATCGGGATCGCCCGCCGCCGCCGGGCCCTGCCATTCCACGACAGCGCGGGTGAAATCGCCCGCGCTCCAAGCATCGACCCCGGCCTTGACGTCGGCCATGGCCGGCCCTGCCGCCGCCAGCAGCGCCAGCGCCGCACCGGTGCCTGCCATCATCCTTGTCATGATCCGTGTCATCGCCGAAGCCCCGAGAATGTCCGTGGTGGTTGGAACGGCCTGCCTAACCCAAGATGGTTAGCAAATGGTTGTCTTACGCCTCCGCGCCCTCGGCGCAGGCCCGGTTGCCGGCCGGATCGCCTGCGCCTGCACCAGATCGCAGCCCCTTAACCCAAAATTAGGGGTATCCTGCGATCCCGTATCCATCCAGCCGTTGTCAGGCGTTGCAATAGGGCAACCCGCAGCGGTTCAATCCATGGGGGACCCAGGCGTTGCGTGTACTCGCTTTGGCATCGCAGAAAGGTGGATCGGGCAAGACCACCCTGTCCGGACATCTCGCCGTTCAGGCCCAGCGCGCTGGCGCCGGGCCGGTCGTGCTGATCGACATCGACCCGCAAGGCAGCCTTGCCGACTGGTGGAACGAACGTGAGGCGGAATATCCCGCCTTCGCCCAGACCACCGTCGCGCGCCTCGCCAACGACCTTGCCGTCCTGCGCCAGCAGGGCTTCAAGCTCGCCGTGATCGATACGCCGCCGGCCATCACGATGGCGATCCAGTCAGTGATTTCGGTCGCCGAGCTGATCGTCGTGCCGACTCGGCCATCCCCGCACGATCTGCGCGCCGTGGGCGCCACGGTTGACCTGTGCGAGCGCGCGGGCAAGCCGCTGGTGTTCGTTGTCAACGCGGCCACCCCCAAGGCCAAGATCACCTCTGAAGCCGCTGTCGCGCTGTCGCAGCACGGCACGGTCGCCCCGATCACGTTGCACCACCGCACCGATTTCGCCGCCTCGATGATCGATGGCCGGACCGTGATGGAAGTCGATCCCGAAAGCCGTTCCGCTGCCGAGATCGCCGCGCTGTGGCGCTACATCGCTGACCGGCTCGAAAAGAACTTCCGCCGCACCGTTTTTGCGCCCGCCCCCAACGGCATGGGTCAGCAGCTTGGCGGCGTGCCGCGCCCCGCGGGCGGTTTCGGCCGCCGAGTCGCGCAGTAAGGCGTCAAGGGAAAGGCCAGGGCCATGTCGTCGGATTCCGGTTTCGCCTCGCTCGGTCCCTCGCTGCTTGCCCGCAAGGGCGGCGCGAAGCCCGCGATGCGTCCGCAGGTCGCGCCGCTGGTGGCCCCGCTGGTGTCCGGCGACACGGCGATCAGCGAGGAACACCTCGAAGACCTCGGCTGGAACGACATGGGCGATTCGGACCTGCCGGGCGGCGCGGCCGAGATCGTGCCGATCAGCGCCGATGTGGCCGCTGATGGCTTTGCCGCCGATGAAAGCCCGATCGTGCGCCGTCAGCAGCGCCGCCTTGAAGAACGCGTGCTGGCCGATGCGGCGATGACCGGCCCCGAAGACCACCAGCCCGAAGACGAGGACGACACCGATTACGCCGCCTCGCTCTATGGTGAGGAAGACGATTACGAAGGCGAGGACGACGACGCTGATGGCGCGATCTATTCGCCGCTCGATCCGCTGATGCCGGTCGCCCCCGTTGAGGCGCCCGCCCCGGTTCAGACCCCGGTTCTGGCCGCGCCCCGCGCCCCGCGCAAGCAATCCAAGCCGCGGGTGCCCGCCGTGCCACCGGGCCGCCGCGCCGCCTTCACCCTGCGGCTCGATGCCGACCGCCATCTCAAGCTGCGCCTTGCCGCGACTGTGCAGGGCGTCAGCGCCCAGGCGCTCGTGACCGAGGCACTCGACCGCCTGCTCGCTGAATATGACGAGCTTGATGTCATCGCCAACCACCTCAAGCGCCACTGAGCGCCCATCACCACCACACGTGAACCAACAGGATCTACGGGGGACATCGACAATGGACCGCAGCACCAAGACCAACGGGCGTATCGCGCTTGCTGTCACCACCGCCATCGCAGGCCTCGCGCTGGGCGGCTGCATGACGGCAGCCGCGCCGCGGGCGGAAAGCTCGTTCGGCAGCGCGCAGACGGCGCTTGCCAAGGGGCAGGTCGAAAAGGCTATCCAGCACGCCGAAGCCGCCGTGCTGGCCGAACCGCGCAACCCCGGCTTCCGTGCGCTGCTGGGCGCTGCCTATATGGAAGCGGGGCGGTTCCAGTCGGCAGCCACCAGCTTTGGCGATGCGCTGGATCTGGGCGATACCAATCCCCGCACCGTGCTGAGCTTCGCGCTCGCCAAGATCGCCAGCGGCGAACCGCGCGCAGCGGTGGCGGTGCTGGATGAACATGCGGGCAGCATCGATCAGGCCGATCTCGGGCTGGCGCTGGCGCTGGCCGGTCAGCCGGAACGCGGTGTGCACGTGCTGGTCAACGCGGTGCGCAGCGCCGAGGAATCCACCCCCAAGCTGCGCCAGAACCTTGCCTATACCTATGCGCTCGCCGGCAACTGGCGTGCAGCGCGGGTGATGGCCGCCGAAGATGTGCCCGCCGACCAGCTTGACGCGCGCCTTGGCGAATGGGCCGCGATGACCGCGCCGGAAATGGCCGAGGCCCGCATCGCCAGCCTGCTCGATGTGACGCCCCGCGCCGACAGCGGCCAGCCGCAGCGCCTTGCGCTCGCCAATTTCCCGGCGAACGAAGTGATGGTCGCCGAAGCCGCCGCGCAGGGCGATGATGATGTCGCGCTGGCCGCGGCAGAGCCGGTGCGGGTGGCCGATCCGGCACCCTCGGCCACCTTTACCGCCGCCTTCGCCGCGCCTGAACCGGCGGTTGCCACCGTCCAGCCGGGCGCGCAGGGTATCCGCTACGTGTCGAACCCGGTCGTGCAGCAGCTTCCCGCCGGTCGCACCGCCGTCCGCCGCGCCGCTGCCGCTCCGGTGGCCCAACCTGCCCCGCGGGTGGCGCAAGGCCCCTCGCAGCGCCGCATGGCGGCGACCTCGGCCGCTTCTGCCCCCGCGCCGAGCGGCCCTTCGACCCACCTCGTCCAGCTTGGCGCCTATAGCAGCAAGGTCGAAGCGACCCGTGGCTGGACCACGCTTCAGGCCAAGTTCCCGCAATTGAAGGGCCGCCAGCCGGTGATCACCGAAGCGGTGGTGAACGGCCGCACCTTCTGGCGCGTGGCCGCCGATGGCTTCACCTCGCAGAGCGCCAAGTCGATGTGCGGGACGGTCAAGTCCGCCGGGCGCGGCTGCTTCGCCTACGCCGCCACCACGCCGCCCGCGGGCGTCGTGAAGCGCGATGTGCAGGTCGCCGCGCGCAGCCGCTGACAAAACGTTTCCCGTTCCGCCCCGCGGAATGAGCCAACCTCGCTCCCGGACAGCACCCCCCGCTGTCCGGGAGTTTTTATGTGCTGGGTGCGCGGCGGAGCCTTTCCTACAATTGCGGGGCTGCGATAGGCTGTGCGGGCTGGAAAGTTCGCCGGTTTCGGGCGCGGCGCGCGTGAAACATCGCCGATGCGGGCGCAAACGGCGGAAATCCCGGCAAAACAGGGCCGCGTTCCAACAGGCTCAGGCCGGTTTCAGACCGGTTCAGACCCCGGTTAGACCCCCTCCAGACCCCACTTAGACCCCATCCAGAGCGATGTTTCACGGCCCCAGAGCAGGGTTCGCCAAAGGCTCGAATGTAGGACGTGCCTCAAGGCGCGATCGCCACGCCGCCCTTCCACAGGCCCAGCACCCGGCCTTGCGTGCCCTGCCGGTCGAAGGGGGTGTTGTCGGCGGTCGCCTCCATCTTGCGGCGGTCGATGATCCACGGGCGGTCCGGATCGACCAGCGCAAGGTCCGCCTCCAGCCCTGCCGTCAGCGCCCCGGCGGGGACGCCGAGCAGCCGGGCAGGATTGGCGGCGAGGAGTTGGAAAGCGCGGGGGGTATCGATCACGCCGTCGCGCACCAGTCCCAATGTGGCGGCCAACAGCGTCTCGGCCCCGGCCATGCCCGGTGCGGCATCGGCAAAGGGCAGGCGCTTGTCCTCAGGCCCGCGCGGATCGTGGCCGCTGGCGATCACGTCCACCGTGCCATCGGCAATCGCGGCGAGCGCCGCCTGCCTGTCAGCCTCGCAGCGCAGCGGCGGCGAGAGGCGGGCAAAGGTGCGGAAGTCCACGGTCGCAAGGTCGGAAAGAAGGAAATGCGCAGGGGTAATCCCGCAGGTGACCGGCAGCCCCCGCGCCTTGGCGGCGCGCACCAGATCGAACCCGCGCTGGGTCGTGACCTGCCGGATGTGGAGCTTCGCCCCCGCCAGTTCGGCGAGCGCAATGTCGCGGGCGATCGCCAGCGCCTCAGCCTCGGCAGGGGCGGCGGGCAGGCCGAGCCGGGTGGCGATCTCTCCGGCAGTGGCAGAGGCGTCTCCGACGAGGCCGCCATCCTCGGCATGGGTGACAACCACAAGGCCCAGCATCGCGGCATATTGCAGCAGCCGCAGCATCACGCCGCTATCGGCAATCCAGCGCCGCCCGGTGGCGATGCCTCTTGCGCCCGCATCCTGCATCAGCGCCAGTTCGGCAAGTTCCCGCCCCTCAAGCCCCCGTGTCGCGGCGGCGAGCGGGTGAACCCACAGATCGGGCTTGCCGCTTTTGGCGATAAAGCCCACGCGGCTCGGCAGATCGAGCGGGGGCGACTGATCGGGCATCAGCGCGGCGCGGGTGATCCCGCCGAAATGGAACGCGGGCTTGTCGATGGCGAACACCCCGAGGTCGACCAGCCCCGGGGCAAGCAGCTTGCCCTTGGCATCGACCACGGCATCGCCCGCCTCGGGAGCAACCTCTGCGCCAAGGGCAAGGATAACCCCGTCCCCGCAGCGCAGCGCGCCAGCGACGAGCCCCGCAGGCGTGACCAGCTGCGCATTGGTGATGGTGAGCGGTGCCGCCTGCTTCATGCCCAGCCCTCCACCTTGCGCGTCTCGCGGGTCAGCACATCGAGGCAGGCCATGCGGATCGCGACGCCCATTTCGACCTGCCGGGTGATCAGCGACCGGCTGCCCAAGTCGGCAACCTCGCTGTCGATCTCCACGCCCCGGTTCATCGGGCCGGGGTGCATCACCAGCGCATCGGGCGCGGCAATGGCGAGGCGCTTGGCGGTCAGCCCGTAAAGGTGGCGGTATTCGCGGGGGGACGGGATGAACTGCCCGCTCATCCGTTCGGATTGCAGGCGCAGCATCATCACCACCTCCGCGCCGTCCAGCGCATCATCGAAGCGGTGGTGGACCTCGACCCCCATTGCCTCCACGCCCGCAGGCATCAGCGCAGGCGGCGCACAAACGCGCACCTTGGCACCCAGCGCGGTGAGGCACAGGATGTTCGACCGCGCCACCCGGCTGTGCAGGATATCGCCGCAGATCGTGACGTTGAGGCCAGTGAAATCTTCCGCCCCCTCGCCCCGCTCGGCGAGTGCATGGCGCAGAGTAAGCGCATCCAGAAGCGCCTGCGTCGGGTGTTCGTGCTGCCCGTCGCCAGCGTTGAGGACGGGGCAATCGACCTTGTCCGCGATCAGCCCCGTTGCGCCGGACGATCCGTGCCGGATCACGATCGCATCGGCGCGCATCGCGTTCAGCGTGATCGCGGTGTCGATCAGCGTCTCGCCCTTCTTCACGCTGCTGGTGGCGGCGTGCATGTTGACCACATCGGCCCCCAGCCGCTTGCCCGCGATCTCGAAGCTGAGCAGCGTGCGGGTGGAATTTTCGAAGAAGGCGTTGATGATCGTCAGGCCCGCCAGCAGATCGCTGTGCTTGGCGCTTTGCCGGTTCAGCGCCACCCACTGTTCGGCCTGATCGAGCAGATAGAGGATTTCGTGGCGGGCAAGCTTGCCGATGCCGGTGAGATCGCGGTGCGGAAAGGCGAGCCGTCCGGGCGGAAAGCGGCCCGCTGGGGCGGAAAGATCGGTGATGGCCATTAAAGCGATGCCCTTAGTCGAGGCAGGTCTGCGGCTCAACCCGCGCGTCAAGCTTTCCGATAGAAGTCTGCTGGCAAAGACCCTACATCAAGGCTGGGGCAAAACATAAGGGACACGTGAATGAGCTTCGTCGGCAAGGTGTGGAAGATCCTCGTGGGGATCAAGGACGGGCTTGTCCTTTTGTTCATGCTGCTGTTTTTCGTCGCGATGTTCGGCGTGCTGTCCGCCCGCCCCAATCCCGGACAGGTGCGTGACGGGGCGCTGCTGATCGATCTCGAAGGGGTGATCGTCGAAGAGAAGACCGTGCTCGATCCGATCGAGACGCTGCTCTCGCGCGAGGCGCCGATGGGCGAAACCCGCGCCCGCGATCTGGTGCGTGCGCTGGATGCTGCCGTGACCGATGACCGCATCAAGGCCGTGGTGATCGACATGTCGCGCTTCATGGGCGGCGGGCAGGTCCACATAAAGGACATCGGCGCGGCGATGGACCGCGTGCGCAAGGCCAAGAAGCCGGTCCTGACCTTCGCGATGGGCTATGCCGATGATCACATGGCGCTGGCTGCCCATGCCAGCGAAGTGTGGCTCGACCCGCAGGGCGTGGCGGTGATCGCCGGGCCGGGAGGCAGCAATCTCTATTTCGCGGGCCTGCTGGAAAAGCTCAGCGTCAATGCGCGGGTGTACCGGGTGGGCGAATTCAAGGCGGGCGTGGAACCGTGGTCGCGCAGCTCGATGTCGGAAGAGGCGCGGGCGAATATCGGCGGGCTCTACGGCGCGCTGTGGGAGGAATACAAGGCGGGCATCACCCGCGCGCGGCCCAAGCTGGCGCTGGCGCGGGTGACCGGCGATCCGGTCGCGTGGATCGAAAGCTCGGGCGGGGACATGGCCAAGGCGGCGATGGACGCAGGGCTGGTCGACAAGCTGGGCGACCGCGCGCAGTTCGGCGCACGGGTCGCGGAAGTAGCCGGCAAGGACCCGTGGAGCGATCTGCCCGGCACCTTCGCCGCGAGCGAGCTTTCCGCCTATCTCGCCGATATCGGCAAGCCGAAGAACGGCAAGGCGATCGGCGTCATCACGATCGCGGGCGAAATCGTCGATGGCGAAGCGGGGCCGGGCGTTGCCGGATCGACCCGCATTGCCGACCTGCTCGACGAGGCGCTCGACGATGATCTGGCCGCGCTGGTGGTGCGCGTGGATTCGCCGGGCGGATCGGTGACCGGATCGGAGGAAATCCGCCGCGCCATCCAGCGTCACCGCGACCGCGGCATCCCTGTTGCGGTGTCTTTCGCCAATGTCGCCGCCAGCGGGGGTTACTGGGTGTCGATGGCTGGTGAACGCATCTTCGCTGAGCCTGAAACGATCACCGGATCGATTGGCGTCTATGCCGTGGTCCCGACGTTCGAGAACACCGCAGCCAGGCTCGGCGTGAATGCCGACGGGTTCCGCACCACCGAACTTTCGGGCCAGCCCGATCTGGTCGGCGGCTTTTCGCCCGCGATGGACACACTGCTCCAGACCTCGATCGGAGGGACCTATCAGGACTTCCTCAAGCTGGTGTCGGCCGCGCGCAAGATGCCGGTGGATCGGGTCGATGCGATCGCGCAAGGGCAGGTGTGGGACGGCGGCACGGCGCGGCAGAACGGGCTGGTCGACCAGTTCGGCGGCCTTGCCGATGCGCTCGCATGGGCGGCCGGTAAGGCGGGCGCGCAGAAGGATGAATGGCACCCGGTGTTCCTTGGCGAGAAGGACGCGAATTACGATTCGCTGATCCGTCAGATGCTGGTCGGCGAAGCGGCCCGCAGCCCGGCGGCGCACGGCGGCGGCGATATCTTCGCGATGACCGCGCTGCGTTCGGAGGATCTGGGCGCCCGCATCGCGCATGATGCGCAGCGGCTGCTCGGCACGCGCGGGGTGCAGGCCTTCTGCCTCGCCTGCCCGGCCAGCGAAGCCCCCACCCCGCCCCCGGCGGCCGCCCGGCCCGAAGGGATGCTGGCGGTGCTTACCTGGCTGGCCGGCAGCTAAATCGATCTTCCGCGTTCACAGGCGCTTGCCAAGCGCGAAAGGCCTTAGTAAAGGCGCGCCCCTGTCCCGGCCCCACGGCCACCGGACGGGCGCGTAGCTCAGCGGTAGAGCACACCCTTCACACGGGTGGGGTCGCAGGTTCAATCCCTGCCGCGCCCACCATAAATCCCTTTGAAATATAGGGAATTTATGGATGGCCATTTTTCTCACTTGCAGGTTTTGACCCCGTTTCACCCCCGAAATGGGCCGGAATCGACCTCCGCTCGTACAAAACCCGTACAGCATCAGAGCTCCTTTCTCAGCTTGAGCCGCGTCTTACGCTCGGCCTTCATCAGTCCCCGTCGCAGGGCCTGATTGATCTTGATCTCCGCATCCTCGGCATGCGTGTAGGTGTTGCGCATCAGATTGAGGTCTGACCATCCGCCGAACGCGCCGGCGGCCTTCTCGTCGACCCTTTCGCGGACATTCATTTCCTGACCAAAGCCATGGCGGCCCGCAGGATGGAACGGGATTTGCTCGATACCGGCATCTTCGCATGCCTTGTTCCAGAGCTTTCGCGGTCCGCCACGATCTGCATAACCGAAGAGCCGCAGGTTCTCCGGTTTGCGCGGCCAGTCGCGTGGATAGACCTCGGGCAAGGCCGCCAGCTCGGCTAGGATTTCGTCGGGCACCCGCAGCCATCGATCCCCATGGCCTTTGGCGCCGGGTATGCAGATCATGCCCTTCGCCTTGTTGATGTGCTTGTGGGGATGCATCGAGACTGCCTGACTGATCCGGGCACCAGTGACGAACATGAGCAGCGCCAGCGCACCCAAGCGAGGAGGCGCATGTTCCCGGAACTTGAGCAGCCATTCCCAGCTGCCCGGCGGATACTTCTTCCGCCCGGTGCTCTTGCGCTTGTTGTCCTGCGCGACCTTCTCTTTCTGGGTATAGCCCCTGACCCGAAAGGCGATTCCGCTTTCGCTGTCATTGATGTTGTTGAGTACCGCCCTGACCGGCGTCACCACCTGACGGGTCCAGGTGTCTGTGGAGCAATTCGGATAGAGCTTCGGGCCTAGCTCACGGACCAGTTTGGGGCTGATTTCCTGGATGGGGATCGCGCCGATCTCCAAGGTTATCGGGACGAGGTAAGCGGCTTCCTTCGGCTTGGCATCATACTTCAGAACAGCATCGGCGAACGTGATGGTCTTTTCTTCCGGATCCTCACCTAGAAGGTGGATGCGGATGGCGCTTTGCTCTTCCTTCCGACACCAGTCCCAAGCGCCTTGTTCCTCAGATGCGCCAGTGCTGCATCGGTAGTATTCGGTGATCGGCGCGCCGTTGTACTCGACCCGACCGCGCGCCCACCAGACCGCGCCGCGGGGATAAGGTTCGAGGGGCATTTCTTCTGGCTTTCGATAATAAGGTCGAGCTGCTCAGGGGTAATGAGCATGACCCGGCCCACTTTGTGGCAAGCACCCCACCGGTGCGCTAACTCCCGCAAGGTTCGTGGCGAGAGCATGATGCCATTCTCCGCAAGCAATTTGGACCAAGCCTCTGGCGTCTTTGCTCGATCGAGAATGGGTGTCAGGCTGGTCACAGCAAAAGTCCCCTTGGTTTGGCCGCAGGCTGCGGACCAAGTTCAAGATCTGGCTCAACCATGTTGGCCTGAACGAACTCATCCACCGCATTGGCTGGAAGAAGGAGCAACCCATCAAGTTTCACATGGCGAAGTCGACGTGCTGCCACGAGACGGCGGATCCGGCCCTCCGGCCAGCCAGAATGCCGCGCGATTTCTCGGACGGTCATCATTTGCATATCAGCAAATCCTCCGTATTCTGCGTGCTCATCCGCCAATGGCGAGTCATTATGCAGATGCGACAATAATATGCATTTCGTGATAATCCGCAAGCCTGTTCGTGTATGACAACGATCGGACAACGATTCTTCGATGTGCGCCGCGCAAAAAAGGCGACGCAAATCGAGTTCGCCAGCAAGCTAGGGCTCTCACAGTCGGCTCTCGTCGCTTACGAACGAGGTGACCGGGACCCGCCCGCTGCTGCCATTGCAAAAATCTGCCAAGAGTACCGCGTTGACCCTACTTGGCTACTGTCCGGCACAGGCATCATGTTCCGCGACAACCTGCTGCAGATGTTCGAGCAGGCGATCCGCCTCGCGAAGGATTTCAACCTCAGGTATGAGGTAAACCCGACCAACGAAAACGAGATCAACCTCGCGAAATTGTTCTTTCAATATTTGATCGAGAACGGCACAATTTCGGACGATATGGCAGACGTGCTGACCAGAAGGATGGCAGCCAATGAATGACAATGATGTGTTTGGCGCTGCAGAACGAAACCTGCATTTCTTCTTCGCCGATCGATACCCTGATCGCGCCGCCGCCCAACGGACCATAGTTCGCCAATCGATCTTGCAAAGAGCGCGACGCGAACATTTGAGACTTGTTTTGCAAAGCTATATGTCTTTGATGAAATGGCTAAAGCCCATCACACTGACTCTGGTTTTTTTCGCATCGGCATCATTTTTCTTGCGGGTGTCATCGCTAGGCTTATCAGCGGCCCTGCCAGAGCCGCACGAAGCCATGATTTTGTTCCTGTTCTGCGTCCTTCTCACTCTTGAGAAAATGATCGGGCGGCCAGTCTTGCGTGGAAATGCATGGAACTGGAGGGAAGGCTGGCGACTGGAGCTCAGTCCAGCGTTTAAGCGGATGTACCGCGCGAGTCATTCCGCAATACAACATCGTCGCCGAGAAGATTCGCACTGAGCGTTCACGGCGAAGCGGCTTGTGACGGAGCCAGGCTATCGGCGCGAAGTTTAACCAAGGTCTCCCGGGCGAAATAAGCGGCCAAATACGGCCCATAATTTGACATTTCGATTCTAGAGGGCCATATTTGGCCTATGTTCTTCACCCTCCAAGATCAGCTGACGGCCCTCGGCAAGCGGATCAAGGCCCGCCGTCTGGCCCTCGACCTTACTCAGCAAGCAGCAGCCGCCAAAGCAGGCGTGGCCCACAGAACGTGGCGGCGGATGGAGGCCGAAGGCAGAGCTTCGATCGAAGACCTGGTGCGCGCCGCCATCGCACTGCGCTGCGATGAAGGCATTGTCGCGCTGTTTCCGGAGATCTCGGCAACCAGTATGGATGAACTGCTTGCGCAGCAGCGCCAGGCAGCCAAGCCGCAGCGCAAGCGTGCCAGCGGGGCAAGGCTATGAAGCTGGCGCCGGGAACGCCATTGGCGGTTGGACTGCTGACCGATGAGACTGCAGCGCCGCGTTCGGTCGGCAGACTGGCGATGGCCAGCGGATTGGCTCAGCTCGAATGGTCGGCAGAGATCATCGCTGCGGGTCTTCCGATCTCTCCGCTGCACTATCCGGCTGAGCCGGGCCTGCACCCTGCCCGCAGCCGAATATTCGAAGGCCTTCACGGTTTCCTGGCAGACTGCCTGCCCGACGCCTGGGGCATGCTGCTTTTGAAGCGGCGGCTTCAAAGGATGGGTCACCGGTTCGAAGACCTTAATGCGGTCGACCGGCTCGCCCTTGTGGGCACGAATGGTCGGGGCGCCCTCGTCTTCCAGCCCGAAACGCTTGGGTTCGAGGCTTCAGGTACAATCGACCTGGATGCTCTGGCCGATGAATCGCGCCAGGTTCTGCTCGGCGAGGAGACAGAGCTCGAAGCGCTGCTAGCACGCCTCGGCGGCGGTTCTGGAGGCGCGCGGCCGAAAGTTCACGTGGCGATCGACGCGGACGGCAAGCTGTCCGCCGGAGACGAGCTCGCTGCCGCGGGAACTAAGAGCGCGGGTGCGGAATGGATCGTCAAGTTTGCAGCGACCAATGACCCTGCCGATATCGGGCCGTTGGAAGAGGCCTACGCCCGGATGGCCCGCGCCGCAGGCATCGATATGGCGGAGACGCGATTGATCCCGGCGGCGAGCGGTCCAGGTCATTTCGCGACAAGGCGCTTTGATCGACCGGCGCCGGGTGAAAGGCTTCATATGGTCAGTCTTGGTGGGGTTCTTGAGGCCTCGCCGCATATGCCGAGTGTCGACTACGACGGCTTTCTGAAGGCGACCTTGGCGATCACCCATAGCATGGCGGACGTCGAACAGGCTTTCCGCCGAATGGTCTTCAACGTGCTCGCGCGAAATCGCGACGATCATGTCCGCCAACACGCCTACCTGATGATTGATCAGGGAGATTGGCGGCTCGCGCCTGCCTTCGACCTCACGTTCTCGAGTGGCCCCGGCGGCGAGCATTACATGGCTGTTCTGGGCGAAGGCCGCATTATCACGCGCGAGCATGTCGAGAAGCTTGGGAAGAACCACGGCATAGCGCAAAAACGTGTCGCAGCCACCATTAACGATGTCCGCGCGGCCCTCGCTGAATGGCCGTCTCATGCGCGACACGCCGGAGTTGGGGTGTCCGTGGCGACGGTGTCGGAAGGCTTGGTTTCCGTGGCGCAACAGTTTGGCTAGCCGACCATATTTCGACTACGCATATCCCATGCCGTCTTGCAGATCCAAGTTAGGTGGCGTGAGACTATGTATTTTCTGCCTTATGGCTCCACACCGGAAACTCAATTTCACTGCTCACAGACGTCCGGCTTGGACAACTTTAGGCCTCGAACGGGTGCAGGCCTGTCGGCGACACAGCTTGGTTCATCCAGACCTCACCAACTGGCCGACGGATGGCAAATAGCTGTAGGCGGTGATTGACTTATCGCGGATCCGCTCGACAGCTTCGTTGATCACCGGGAGCGGAACCACGAACCATTCCCGCGGCTTGACCATGTGGCCGAATCGGTCCGGGATCGACAGGTCCAGCTGCGCGGCTGCGAACACCTTGTGCAGGAGGCTTTCCAGCTTCTGGCAATTGACGCCGTAGACCTTGTAGGTCGCCACGACGTCAACGCCCGCGAGAAGATAGGTGGAGCTTTTCTCGGCACCGGAAATCCGGGTCTCGACCGAACCACTGGTGACGCCGATTTTGTGCACCACCTCGCGGTGCTCGGCCACGAAGGGGTGATCAGACTTGCTGCGCAGCACGTAGATGGTGCCCGTCTCAGCTTCGCCATCTTCAGGTCGATCGGCGAACAAGGGGCCTGGTGCCGGGTCTGTGATCCGGCGCCCGGCATCGTCCTCATGCAGCTGACGCTGGAGCGATCGCATCAGCATCCCGCTTTCGGTGCCGTTGTCGAAGATCACCCGCAGCCGGGCGTCGGTCCGCCCCTGCGCATTGGTGAAGATGTCGTCCATCTCGGCGACGTAGCTGATAAGCCCGCCAACGATGAAGAATGCCCCGGGGCGGATTTCTGCCTTCAGCTCAAATGGACGGGTCACACGTGTTCCCGAGGCGAGATCTTGCTTCACCTGCTCGAACAGTGGCTTGAACTTCTCGAAGTCATGGCACTTGTCGCGCCGGGCAATTTCTTCAGCCGCCCGCTTTTCCTCGGCAGAGCGCACATGCCGGAGCTGGGTGATGTCCGCGCCGCCAGCTAGATCCGCCAGCTCTGAGACCAGATCGTCCACGCCGAGGTCCACTTCGTCGGTGTCACTCGCGGCCGCCCCATCCAGCAGGCCATGCTGATCGAAAGTCGCCAACAGGTCCCGGCAGTCCTGCTGTGCGCGCAGGCGATCGAGGCGGACGGCGTAAAGGCGCTCGAAGATGTCGCGCCCCTCACCATGCTGCGGCACGCGGCCGTGCTCCTCATAGAAGCGCACGATATCCTCGAAGCCCGCGATGATCCGTTCTTGCTGGGGCGTGTAGGTTGCCTGCTTCTTCGCTGCCGGAGCGAAATCGGCAAGTTCGCCTGCCAGTTCGTCGAGATCATATTCACTCATAGCGGCCTTCCTCGCGGAAGCGCATAAAGGCAGCCGCACCTTCTGCAAGGCGCTGTTCCCAGGCATCGCTCGAAGTGATCGACGGAACGCGGCCACGCTCCTTCTTGAACTTGACGGCGGCGACGGCGAGCTCCTTGGCCTCGTCTGGCAGGATTTTTGTGCGCTTGGCCGAAATCGCAGCTTGGACCTGCTTGAGGGTGCTTTCGGTCATGGCCTTGGCCAGAACGGCGTAGGCGGCATGCCACGGATTGATGCTGTCGATGAGGTCGATGTCGAGCTCGCGGACGTCCATCGCATATCGGCGGACACCTTCCAGCAACGCGGTGTTGGCGCGCTGCTCGCCTTCGGTCACGTCGGCCGTTCCCATCGCCAGTGACTTTGCCTTCTGGGTCAGGTTCAGCGCCGCAATCGCATGCTGGCGAACCGCCTCCTGATCCTCGGCGCTGAGGTCGGGATAGCGATCGCGAACGATCTTGCCCATGGCGACCTGGGTCATTTCCTGCGGCGCCGTGTTTTCGTCGAACAATCCGCGCTCGGCCACGCTCTTCTTCTGGACGAAGGCGGCGATTACTTCGTTGAGGTCCTGTTCGCAGATGCGGGCAGCTTCGGGGCTCTTGGGCGTGACGAGACCCGCGATCTCGAAGTGATACTGCCCGCGCTGCTCGTTGACGCCAACGTTCGCCTTGCCTTCCTGATAGCCTTCCGGCCCGTAGTCGAAATCGGGCAGCGGGCCTGCGCTTTTGGGGCTGAAGGTGAAGCGCGGAGCCAGCACCTGTTCCATGAGCAGGCTGGCGGCGATAGCTTTGAGGGTGTCGTTGATCGCATCAGCAACGGCGGCTTCCGAGGCATCAGGCTCGGCGATCAGGTTGGTGAAGGTCGCGACTGACTTGCCGGGCGCATCGCGGGTGGCGCGGCCGATGATCTGGATGATTTCGGTCAGGCTGGAGCGGTAGCCGACTGTCAGCGCGTGCTCGCACCAGATCCAGTCGAAGCCTTCCTTCGCCATACCCAGCGCGATGATGATGTCGACGTGGTCGCGATCGTTCTTGTGTGCCGGGTCCTTCAGCGCCGCCAGCACTTTCGTCCTGCGTGCCGGATCGCTGTCGTCGACCAGATCGGCGATCTTGAGCACCCGGCCATCGGGCATCGCGACCAGCTCGAACCCCGTGACCGGATCGGCGCCTTGCCATTTGCCGAGGTAGTGGAGAATCTCGTTGACCTCGGCGACCTTGTCCTTGGTGCTTTCCCGGGCGTTGACTGACGGGATGTGCACGATCGTCTTGCGCGACGGATCGAGGCAGTGCTCGATCGCCTCCAGGTAGCGCCCGGTGTAGAAGAAATAGCCGATGTCGAGCTGCTTCAGGTGCTCATACCCGTTGAGCTGCTCATAATAGGTGTAAGTGACGGTCTCGAACTTCGCCTCGTCCTCGGGGGTCAAAACCGGCACCGCATCGCCGCGGAAATAGCTTCCGGTCATCGCCACGATATGCACCTTGTCGCGGGCAATGAACTCCGTGAGCTGGTTGCCGAGGCGGTTGTCCTCGCCGGCCGAGACGTGGTGGAACTCGTCCACGGCAATCAGGCGATCGTCGAACGCCTCGACGCCGAACCGCTCCACGGCAAAGCGGAAGGTGGCGTGGGTGCAGACCAGCACCTGATCATCGCTCTCGATGAACTGGCCGACCGCCTTGATCTTCGACGGATCGGCCTTCTCGTCATCCGCGCCGGGCGTGTTGCACAGGTTCCATTTAGGCTTCACCGTCCAGTCCGCCCAGAAGCCATATTGCGACAGCGGCTCATCGCCGAAGCTGCCGCCGATCGACTTCTCCGGCACGACAATGATCGCCTGACGCAGCCCTTGATTGTGCAGCTTGTCGAGCGCGATGAACATCAGCGCACGGCTCTTGCCCGAGGCCGGCGGCGATTTGATCAGCAGGTATTGCTCGCCGCGCTTGTTGTAGGCGCGTTCCTGCATGGGACGCATGCCGAGTTCGTTGGCATTGGTCGAGGCGCCGCTGCGGGCGGTCTGGAACGATACGGCGGGGACGGGGCGAGGGGTTATCATCAATCAGACCTTGTATGGGGCAAGGAGGGTTTGCGCCCACCGGGGGGGCTTCTTCCAATGGCGTATCCCCTTGTCTCGCCACAGCGCCGCTTCAGCGTTCATTACACCAAGAGCCAGAATGGCCTCCACAATTTCGTCATGTGGATACAGGTAACAGGCATCGTCCGCGAGAAAAGCGATGTGGATGCCGCGCCCGAGATACTTTTTGTCGATCGTGAACCGCGCCTTCAGCTGGACCTTGAGGAACGTATCACCGTCGATATGTCCAGCGATGAAATCCGCGCCCTGCCAGTCGTCGGAAAGCCGGATGCTGTTGAAGCCGTAGTCGGCGAGGCGCGCCGCCACCTTGTGGAAGTTGTAATTCTCTTTCTGACGGGAGTTCAGATCGCGGTAGTCGATCCTCTTCAACACAGCCACGTCCTGCACCCGCTCTACACGATAGCCCTTGGGTGAGGGCGTGGGGTGCCGTCGAAGCAGTCCCCTCGTGAGCATCCCGGGTTACGCTCCAGATGCTCCATATGCGCCTTCATTCCGTTCCTCCCGGCGGCGTGCGCACGGACGCGGCCGTGGCATTCCGGGCAACGCATTCGCCGGGTCTTCGGCATTTTCAGCGCGAGTTCCAGCTTGATTGGCTGCCATGCGCCATTGGCGTGCAACTCTGCGGCGATGTCGTCCATTGCATTCCCCCTTTCAGCGGCATGAGCAGCTAGGCCGTTTTCCCCTTGCCGGTCATCTTGGTGTAGAGTTCGAACAGCTTTTCCAACCGTTCGGTGTCGTTCTTGAAGCGGCGGCCGATGTAGATGCGTTCGAGGGTTTCGTCGTTCTCCTCGTGGGCGCGGCGGAGGTTTTCGGGCATGGCTTCGGGATCGTAGAGATCGGCGATGGTGGCGGGGAAGTGCGCCTCGCGCGCGAGCAGGATGTTCTCGGCGCAAGCCGTGAGGTCGGCCTTGTTCTGCTCGGTCAGCTTGGGGAGCGGGAAGGTGTTCCAGCCGAGGGTGTTGGAATACGAGAAATCCGTCCGCATCCGCACACACACTGTGCCGATCCATACCCAGTGCAAGCGCGACACAACCACGGCGAGGTTCCAAGTCGGCCCATCGTAGATCGCAAAATTGCGGTCACCCAAGATCGTTCGCTGATCAACGAGATCGGCCGGCAGGTAGTCCCGGTTTTCAGACGAAACCCTAGGTATGGCGATGGAATGCCGCTGAGCCTTGCCTGCAATCTGCACAAATCGGTGTGGCTTGTTCGCGAAATCGCGGGTTGAGTCTGCTGGCGACTTAGACCGGTTCTCCGACACGGCAGAGAGGCGACGCGATACAAATGGTGAGAGCTTTGCATGCTCAACCTGATCGTCTTCTATCCAAAGGCAGTATCGTGACTGGCCCTTGATCAATTCCTCAGAACCGAGAAATCGACGCACATATCGTGCGGTTGCCTCATCTCCCATGAGCCTATGCGCTTCCTCACGGCCAAGAAACAGGTTCCCACCATCGCGCGGCATGTTTCCGAACAGCATCTTCGTCAGCCCCGAGATCGGCTTCGAAGATTTCTCAATCGCCGTGTTGTGGTCTGGGACAAGGTAAGGGCCGATTACGCTGCATTCCCTTTCGGTATCTCCATCAAAGAGACGCTTGGCACCGGATGATCGCGAGGCAAGGCCCACAATGATTACGGTCACCCCCGCATTATGACTAGCTAGATTACTCCATTGAAATGGAAGATGTGCAAACGAGATTTCAATGCCGCCCTTGAAGACGGCGGGCCAAATCTCAATGGCCTGCTGACCTTGACAAATACTATTTGTTGTCACGAATGCAGCTCGTGCGTCTCGGACTTCCATCGAGTAGTCAAGAAATTTGGCGATCCAACCCGTTACAAAATCGGTCGTCTTTGCCAGTTTCGGATGACTCGACCAAGCGGTCGATAGGTCTTGCTTCTGCTCTGCGGATTGCCACTTGCTGCCCTTGTATGGCGGGTTCCCGCAGATATAAGTCTCCCCCCCGGCGTTCTCGAAGTCGATCTCCGACTGATCCAGCGGCGTCTGGAACAGGTCATCCCCGCGCACCTTCACGCCCGTCCCGGTCGGCGGGCAGATGCTCAGCCAGTCGAGCCGAAGGGCGTTGCCGCAGGTGATCCAGTTCTGGCTGTCGAGCGGCAGGAACTCGGCCAGCGCCTCCTTCTGGCCGCGATAGAGCACGTCGCACTGGTATTCGGCGATGATCAGCGCGAGCCGGGCGATCTCAGCCGGGAAGTCGCGCAGCTCGATGCCGCGGAAGTTGGTGAGCGGGATCTCGCTGCGACGATCGGGCTCGCCGCGACGCTTGTTGATCTCGGCCTCGATCGCCCGCATCTGCTTGTAGGCGATCACGAGGAAGTTGCCGCTGCCGCAGGCCGGATCGAACACGCGGATCTTGGCCATGCGATTGCGCAGGTTGAGCAGCTTGCGCGCGTTGTCGCCCGCCTCCTCCAGCTTGGTGCGCAGATCGTCAAGGAACAGCGGGTTCAGCACCTTCAGGATGTTCGGCACGCTGGTGTAATGCATGCCGAGCGCGCCGCGCTCCTCGTCATCGGCGACGGCCTGGATCATCGAGCCGAAGATGTCGGGGTTGATCTTGGTCCAGTCGAGATTGCCGATGTGGATGAGGTATCCGCGCGCGGTGCGGCTGAAGCGGGGGACGTCGATATTGCCGCTGAAGAGCTGGCCGTTGACATAGGGAAAGCCGTTCGCCCAGGTTTTGATGCCCGCCGCCGTGCGATCGGCCAGCGGGGTGTTCATGGCGCGGAACAGTTCCTGGATCACCTCATGGGTGTTGTCTGCCCCGCCGCTGGTCATCCGGGTCACCGTCTCGGTGAACTTGTAGCCGGAGTGGAAGATGTCGGTATCCTCGGCGAAGAAGCAGAAGATCAGCCGGGCCATGAAGTGGTTCATGTCGGAGCGGCGATCGGCTGCGGCCCACTCGGGGTTGTCCTGCAAGAGAGTGACGTAGAGCTTGTTGAGGCGCCCGGTGGCGCGAATGTCGAAGCTGCTTTCGCGGATCTGCGCTACGGTGGTGATGCCGGCGAGCGGCAGGAAGAAGCCGAAGTGATTGGCGAAATCGGGGTAGTCGCAGACGACGGTTTCACCGGTGGTGACGTCCTCAGCCTCGAACCGGTCGCCATCGGTGGCAAGGATGAAGCGGGCTTTCTGGCTGGTGGTCTTGGGGCTGCCGCGCAGGGCCGTCAGGGTGTCGCCAACGGTGCCAGTCGGGCAGGTGGCGATATGGATGTGGCTGCGCTGGAGGACGGCGCCGGGGATGTCGGACTGGTTGGTATTGCCCTTCCGGAGCCGGTCGATCGCGGTCTTCTTGTTGCCGAAGGCTTCGAGGAACTGGAACGGGAACTCGGCAGCGTCAAACGGCTGCTGCGCGAGGTCGGTTATGGCGTCGCCGATTTCTACGGGGTTCATGGGAGAAGCATAGGGCAGGAAGGCGTGGATCGCCAAGGTTTTGCAGACGTCTACCGGATCTGGCGGTACAGCGTCGCATGGTGGCAATTGAGGACTTTCGCCACTTCACGCACCGATCGCCCCTCTTCGATAAGCCGGCGGCCGAGCGCGATCTGATCGGGGCTGAGTTTGGCCGGGCGCCCGAACCGGACGCCGCGCTGCTTCGCCGCGGCTCTGCCCGATGATGTCCGCTCGCGGATAAGATCGCGCTCGAACTCGGCGATGCCCGCAAACACTGTCAGCACCATGCGACCCGCCGGTGACGTCGTGTCCGCCCAAGGCTCGGCCAGGGAACGCAGACCGGCGCCGATCGTGTTGAGCCGCTCGGCAATGTCGAGAAGGTCGCGGGTGGATCGGGCAAGGCGGTCGAGCCGGGTGATGACTACCACGTCGTCGACGCGAAGGTGGTCGAGCATCCGCTGGAGCTCAGGCCGATCACGCCTGGCGCCAGACAGCTTTTCTTCGAACAAGCGTTCGCAGCCAGCCCGCTGCAATTCGCCGCGCTGGAGCCGGAGGTCTTGATCGTCGGTCGACACGCGGGCGTAGCCAATGAGCATGTCGCAGATATGGGGCGAAACTTTCCAGTTCTGCAACCAACTTTTGCGACATCGATCCAAGGGCAGGATCAGGCGGCTCCGACATTGTCGCAAAAGTTAGGATATTCGCGACGGCCCCCGTCAGAGGGTCGCGCTCCGAAAGCCTTCAAGAGGTTCCAATCGTCGAGCCGCCATTCACAGTCGTTCCCACAGCCGGGACATTTCCGGGTTTCGGCGGCAATGCGGGTGAGGCGCAGTCGCTGCGTTCGGAATAGAGCATGTTCGGCGGGGTCGATCCACCTGTCCGCATGTCCACATGTGCACGTGTGAACAATTGCGACACCCTCCCGTATCGCGTCGCTCGCCAGCATTTGGGCCCGGCTGTGATCGAGCCAGAATTCAATTTCGGGAACGCTCATCAGCTTTGCGAAATCAGGACTGTTGTTCGCCAGCTCGAACCCTGCGCGCAGCATGTGCTGCCCCCAGCGCAGTTCTGCCATCAGGCTCTGGCTGCGGGTTTGCGCTGTATCGAGAATGGCGACCCGCGGCAGCCGGCCGACCGCGAACAGCCAGGCAATATGGCGCTGCACCAGCCGTGAATCTGCTGTGAGGTGCTGAGACGATCGAAGGTGGGTGGCAATCCGGTCTTCGATCTTGCAGCTCTGCCCGACATAAAAAGGCGTCCCGTCGAACGGGCCGGGCTCACTGAATTGATTGGGATCGCCGGGATCGAGCAGCGCATATATGGCGTATGGCGCGCCCCGCACCTCCTGCCGTGCGTGACTGCGCAGGGCCTTGATGCGTCTTTCGATATCCAAAGGGCTTACGGGCATGTCGATCTCCTCTGCTGGATCGACACCCCCATCCCCCTTTCCTTTAATTGCTGCTTTGGGGCGATTCGAGGGAAGTCCGCTGGGTATTGAATGTGAACGGCTGCGAAACGTTATGCTCCTGCATCAAGATCCGCGCACTAGCCGACCTCTTGGCACCTCCGCTTGGGAGTCGAGGGAGCAAAAGATAACCTCGCCCGGACTCTGTCGACGCACCACGATGATCCGACACGCCACCGTTACTTCGTGATCGCGTTCAACCTTACGGTTGTGAGGACTAGGTTTGGGACAGACCATTCATCCGTCGTCATCGACTTCGGCTGTCACCGGGCAAGCCTCACCAGATCCTGCTGCAGAAACGCGGCCCCCTTCACGCCCAATTCGATGAGTGTGTCGGAGACCTCGACCACGATCTCGCGGTGGTGTTGCTCTAGCGTTCGCTCAGCAATCACTTCCCGAAGAAGAAGGACCAGCTTTTCTCCATTTGATGCATATTCCCAGAAATCGAGGCTCGACTTCCGAGTACGCACAACCTGGCCGATCCAGCCGAGTCCTGGATGGGGGAGCAGGCGGTCAGGCCTCGCGCGCATCAGTGCGAGCATCGCGTTAAAGGCCGTTTTCTCCGTGCCGAAGGCTGCTGCGGCGCGGTCGAGCATCGGCATCACCGCGTCGAGATTCGGCCACGCAGAATCGACGCCGCAGATCATCCCGCCAGACATCGCGCAGAAGAAGGACGACACAGCCAAGCCCCGCTCGTGCTGACCGACATCGACCGGTTTGCCTTCCCACACGGACCGACTGACAATCCAACCGGTAAGGAGGTCCCAGCTCTCCAGCGTTCCGGCATCCAGCGGCTCGGTTCGCAGCATGCGGTCGATCATGAAGCTGCGCACGACCATATCCATGACCTCTTCGCCTGCGCGACCAGGCGCAACATCGACGCGCGCGATGACGAGCGTCAGGATCTCCGACGCAGGCAGCAGCGCGCACAGGCGCCCCAGCCACCTGCCGAACTCGAACAGCCATTCGAAAGGCGTGTCCCCACGTCCATCTCTCTCGCCGAGCGACGCGAGCGCCCAGTCGAGGGCGGACGCCGCGTGGGCAATCAGGGCGTCGCGCGTGCCCGGCGCGAGCATCGGGGGGATCGGGAGCCGGAACGCATTGGAATGGAGGTCGGAGCGGTAGTAGTAGCCATTCGCTCGCGAGCCCGCGGAGGCCGGGGCCGGATCGGGGCTGGGGATCTCACCCTCCACCAGTGCGCGTTCAATCTCGTCGGCCATCTCCAACTGCTGATGGGCTTCCGCCTGCGACCAGTGGAGGCCGTGGCCGCTGTCGTGCGAGCGGGCGGCACGGTGAGTTGCGAGGCAGAACAACGCCCATACCATCTCAGGCACTGCCTCCGCGAAGATCGGCGCGGCGTCATACACCGCCTCGACTACCTTTTCGATAGGGTCTACCGCGAGCTGGAGCAGCCCCTCTTGCCATTCGGGATTGAGGGGCTGGCGGCGCATGAGCGAGGCATAGGCGTGCGCCGCCATCGCCGGCGGGTGGGCCGTCACGTGAGCGCTGCGGATGGACAGCTCGTCCTTCACCTCGACTATTGTCGCAGAGCGCCGGGTTATCCCGACGACGGCCTCCTCCGACCTAGCCCAGAGCTCATCTTCGGCGTGGCGCGCGATCACGGCCGCAGTAGCCGACACCGCCGACTGCGCATTATGGCGGGTCATGTCGGCGATGGGGGCAATCTCGTCGAAGAGATTCTCCTCGTCCAGCGCCACCATCTCGTCGAACACGTCGTCCAACGTGAACCCAACACCCGGCACGCCGCTCTCGACCGCAGCGTTCGCCCAAAGGTAGAGCCGCAGGACCCGATTGAGCGCCGCGTGGCCGGCCAGCATCTCCTTGTGCTTCTCGTCCTCCACGTAGGGCGGCCTGATCACGATGTATTCCCGGCCATCGACCACCTCGCGGACAAGATTGGCCGGATCGGCCTGCTGACGCAGCGCCTCGAACGAGGAACGGCGCAGTTCGGCACGTTCCGGATCGTCCCGTTCCTCGGCGGTCGAATACGGAACACGGTCGAGGAAGGTGGCGATCGCGGACGCGTAGGCTGCCTTCACCTCTTCTGACGCTACGCCCGCCAGCAGCGGCGCGAGGTCGCGCACGGTGCGTTGGCGGTGGGGGAGCCGGTTGAGCGTCCTGAGTGCTCCGGCAAAAAAGGCCGATCCGCCCCAGTAGCCAATCTCATTGGAGTGCGAACCCATGTCGAGGACCTGCCGACCGATGTCCCATGTCCACAGCGCTGGATGCGTGCCGAGCGCGAGCGAGGCCGTGCTCGTAGCGGCGCTGCCAAAGTCAGCGAACACCAGACCGGCGCAGATACCGAGAATCGCGTTGCACTCGTTGCCCCGCGCGATGCGCCGGCAGAGTTCGTCGAGCGGGTCGCCGGCCTCGAGGCGCTCGTGGACCCAAGCGTCAAGCGCCAGAAACGCCGTGTCGAGGATGTGGACGTGCGATCCGCCGCGGAACCAGCGATACGTGCCGTCATCGCCCCAGAACTCGGCCCCGCCGTCACCGAGGTCGATGGTGATCGGGATTGGGGTCTCGCCCCGCTGGCGCCAAGACCGTCGCCAGCCTTCCATCGCGTGGTTGCAGAGGTCGCCTATCAGCGCCAGGCCCACATCGGCATTCGCCCGCAGGAGTTGTAGGAACGGCGGACGCAACGGCGACGCCGGATAGAAGTCGCGGTCGTCGCCGATGCCGAGCACGTCCGAACGGTCGCGGACCGAAGAGTACCGGTCGCGGCGCGGACGGTCATGGTCGAGCAGGTAGGCCCGGCGGATAAAGTCCGCCGTCTCGACAGGCAGCGATGCGGCGAGACCGGCGCTCCCGTCGACGATCTGCTTCCTCACGCGACCCATAGTGTATTCAGAGATCGAGGCGAGGTAGCTCCGAACGGTGTCCGGATCGCCCGCCGCAGACTTCAGGAGAAGCGCCCGAACGGGCGCGCGATCGCCGTGTCGTTCCGCCCAGGATCCGCGCTCAGGCTTGCCAGCGGCATCGCCGTCCCCGAGGCGTTCCATAGCCCAGGCCGCGATGTCCGGGACGAGCGCGTGTCGCGCGATTTGCTCGGGCAACGCCATCAACCATGAATCAAACAGCGGTACCAGCTCCGCGTCGACGGCCCGCGGAAGCGTGCCCAGTCGCGGGACGAGCCAAGCGATTAGGCGTATCCAGCTCACAACCTGCGGTCCGGCCGCCTCGGAGGCGAATTGCTCGCGCTGATCGCCCGTCAGGTCTGGGAACTGCGTCTCGTCGAGGAAGCGCAGGTCGCGCACGGTCTCGGTCGTGCGGACCGACAGGATCAGGCGCTTGAGCAACCGCCCGTCGTCGCGCAGAAGCGCGTCTTCGATGCGGTCGAGCATCTCGGCGCTACGGACTGATCGGACGGGGGCCGAAAGGACGACGCGGCTCCACGTGGCGCGCAGGCCGTCAGCCCCAAGCGCGTTCAGCAGCCTAGCCCACGAGTCACCATCCTCCGACCGCTCGAGCAAATGGGCCGCAAGCATCTGGAGGGGCCGCGCGAGCTGCAGGTCCTGGTGCCCGTCGCGAACCGCGGTTGCAATGTCCCCGCGCCGGTCAAACAAGACACGTTCTAGCACCCACTCCTCGTAGATGTCGTGGCTGAACGCCACGGTGCTGCCTTCGTCGACGTTCCGAAGCACTCCTGACCGGAGCAATTCATCCAGCCCGAAGGGATCGATGTCGCGTATGGCCAAGGGAACTTCCGGCCTCACGAGAAGCTGCTCGCCCAACTTCAGCAACACATTCCGGCGGCTCTGCGCCGGCGCAAAGTCGGCGACATCCGCGCCGCCGTGGGCCCACCACAGTTCGACGAGGTCGACCTCGGAGCGGACCTCGGCGCCGCCGGCGACCGGCAGGCGGGAGAGCGCGTCGAGGAAGAACGGCCGCCGAAGGACGGTGTCGTAGTTGCGCGTATCGGCCAGCAGCGGCCGCAGCAGCGGTATCGCCTCGGCCGCCTCAATGGCTTCCTCGTCGTCGAAGCCTTCGACGCGGATGGTCCGAGAGCTGAGCTTCGCGTTCGCCTCGGGATCCAGCCAGCCGTCCACACGCTGCGCGTTCTCCTCGCGCATCGTCATGATCACCCGCCAGTCGTCCAGGTCGGGGATGTCGGCGATCGTCCGCAGGAGGTCGTTGACCGTGACTTGGGCCGCAGCACCCATCTTGTCAACGCCGTCGATGAAGAGCGTGCGCGAACCGACACGCCCAAGTTCACGCAGCGTCGTCGCCAAGGGAACGACGGTGCCGAACTTCGCCGCGTGGGCCGGCCAGCCGCCTCCGGTCACCCGCAGATCGCGGAGCACGAGCATCGGCGCGCCCGCGGGCTGGTCGAGTGCAATCCGCTTCAGGACCGCCGACTTGCCTGCGCCGTGCTGGCCCACGACGCGCACTAGCCTGACCTCGCTCAGTGCGTCGAGGACTTGCCCGTTTACCAAGTCGCGGTTGATCCGCCGTCCGCCAATGGTGTCCCTGATGCTCCTCAGGGCGTGATGGGATTCCTCGGTCAGCGCGTCGATCAGCCGCGCGTGCGCCCTGTCCGAACCAACCGTGACGCCCTCGACCTGCAGTTCGCGCGCAACGGTCGCACGGTCCACGCCGCCACCACTCGGGATGACGCTGCTGGCCAACGCCGTGAGACTGCTCCAGGTGCGCCGCGCCTCGTCGGCCCCGCCGACGACGGGAGCCAGCTGGTCGATGGAGGCGAGCCGGTCGCGGGACGTATCCTCCTGGTCGAGGTCGAAGGCGATGATCGTCAGCGACTTCATGAACACAAGGATGTCCGCGTCGGTAGCGGTCGCCTCCTTCGTCCGGATGAGTTTGTCGAGGATGCACTGGAAATTGCGCTGCTCCTTGTTCGACCCGTTGGTGGCGGCGAGCCGCTTCCGGTACTGCGCGGCATCGGCCGCGTGCCGGGCGCGCGCGAGGAGCGGCTGCACGCTGCGTTCCAGCTTCGTCGTGGTCTGGCTGACGGCGATGCCGATGCGGTCGGTGTCTGGACTAAACCCGGTCCGCCTGAAGGTGGCCCAGGCGCGGGAGACGATGTCAGTCCACTTGTCGTCGCTCTCAGTGAATGACAGCGTGGTGGTGATCTGCAGGTCGAGCCGCGTCGGGGTGCCGTCGGGCAGGCGGCCGTCTATCACCAGGTCGTCCAGCGGCGCGTCAATCTCCGACTGCTGGGTCTTCACCGCCGTGACCGTCCCAAGCACGCCGCGCGCGCCGCCCTCCGCAATCAGCGCGGCGAGGTAGTGGCTGGTGACACGTGGTTCGAGGTGGGTTCCGCCCCCTCCGGCGACATAGACGGGCAAGCTGGTGACCTGACGGCAAGATGTTGTTGGTCCGCAAAGACATGGCGATCTTAATGCGCACTTTCAACTTGGTGCTGGGCTCCGATGTAGCACTCCGAACGCACAGTTGGGACAGCCTGATGACAAAAAACCGCGACTATACAGCAGTCCCGCGTACTCAATCGCGCCGTGGCACTCCGCGGGTCGGGGACGATGGCGCGGCGCTCGCCGAACACTGACCTACGACTATTGTCGCCGACCATGGCAACGCTTGTATTTTTTCCCGCTCCCGCAAGGACATTGCTCGTTGACGCCGACTTTTCCGCGTGCCCTGGCAAGCTTCACCCGATGCAGGGCAAGCCTTCGGCCCGCCTCCAGATGCCATGCCGCTGCCTCACTTGTCAGACCAACGAGACTTACCCAAGCCCAATGTAAATCAGAAATTGAGCCGTCGGAATCACACTCGATTTCAACGAGTAAACGACCGCCCTCCCCGGCCTGACCAACGACGTTGCGTGTAAATGTCAGGGCATCGCCAGCATTTCGCGGCACTTGAGGCGACCAGACGAACATTGTGAATGCGTGTTCGCCATAGCTAGAAAAGGGTCGCACGCGCCCAAGCTTCCGATGATCATCCAGCGCTCCATCAATGGCCTTGGCGATGTTCTCTCGAACGTCTCCAGCAGCGTCGAGGACGAAGCTTGCGAGCATAGAGCGGCCGGGTTTTCCGCTTTGACTCAGTCGGCGAACGATTTCGTTGATCCTCTCGGGCATCTTCTGCCGAGGGGGCTGGACGGCTTCGCCGCAGATTAGCGCACTGAAATAGCTATCAATGTCGGTGCGATAGCCGTGAAAATCGAGCCTTGCCTTATCCTTACCCTGCAATTCCGCTGCATAGCGAACATATTGATTTTCAACGAGGTACATGCCGAGGTGATCGAGCTCGTCGTCTAGCTCGACGAGTTCAGAACCCGCAGCTTCCATTCGCTGCTCGGCATAATGTAAGAACGTCAAAGGGTCATCGAACAAGTCGACATAGGCACGCAGATCATCAATCGAAAGCGCCCAAATCGGACGATGGCCAAGATCCAGTCCAACATTTCGTAGATGCTGCGCACGTGCTGCTAACTCCGTGAACGGATCAAGTGTTACGGTGCAGATTGAGACCTGGCGGAACTTTCCGCGCCTTAACCGCCCGATTTCGCGGTGTTGCTCATCATGGATTGTCACCTCTTCAGCGCTCTCGAGGTAATCAACAAAGCGACTGCCTTGTCGCGCAGGACTAAGTATCAGATTACGGAGTGAATCTATGTGGGCCTTTAGATCGGTGGATGGCGAAGTATAGGTGAACGCACCAGCCTTCACTTCAATCACAAAAAGATGATCGTCATAAACAAGGATTCCATCCGCTTCATGCCACTGGGCTGGCGCTCCGCCAGCTTTCCATCGGTAATATACAGGTCGATAGATTGCTGAGCCCGGCAATAGGCGTTCAAGGTATTGAAACGGCAGTTTCTCCGATACTAATTTTTGGTGATCATTCCATTTCGATTTATAGTCAGGTGCTAGCCTGAATATTACTCTCTGAAGGACACGATAAAAATTATCGAAGAGTGAGAACATGTCGAAGCAGTAAATGTGCTCATCATGGCGGATGAAGGGGCGCTTCATCACGGGCCATTGCCGCAAAGGCCAGCCTGAAAATTCCCCAGGAGCAAAGAATTCTTCTTCTTCGCCGGGCCCGTAGCTCAGTTCGGCGAGTAGAGATCGAGGCAAGTTGGTGTTCTTTTCGACGTCAAACAGGTCGAACCCAATCAATCCACCGGCCACACGTAGGTTGGCATCCTTCAGTTCCTGATCTTCAAAAACCTTTTCCCGAACAGAAACGAGATCGTCAAAGTCGCCTTCGTTGATCACCTCCTCCATGCGGGCCAGCGTGCGATCCCGCACGTCCTGCAATTCCTGAAACAAGTCTTGGAGGCCGCTAGTAAGCTTCGCGAGAATTTTGTCTAATTCCGCAATCAGCGTGTTGGCGCTGATCCCGAACAGTTGCTCCAAGATCCCCGTGTGGGGCATGATCACATCAATCAGGGCCTGCCGCTCGTGCAACTGGTAGCGACGTCCGCGAACATGCACCCACATAAGTTCCGCGCGAACTCGAAATTCTTCGAGTGACATGTCGAGGTCCGGCGTCTCGGCGCGGCGGTGGGCGGTCGATGCCATTTGATAAGGCAATGCCAGTGTTTCGAAGAGAGCAACCACATCGCTTCGCAACGCCTGCCATTCCTCCTCACTTACATCATCGATTTCGTTGGCGACGGGAGGAGTGGAGACGATCACGCTCTGAACGTAATCGATCATCCGCAAAGCTTCGGTTTGTGCGGACGCGTCGGCATCTGTCATTATAACAGCGGCGCTATGCTCCCACCAAGCCCGATGGAGCAGCCGAAGAGGTGGAAGTCGCGAAACCCGGCTCGCTATTCCGGCCACCAGAGCGTCGACTTTTTCGACTATTTCCGGATGGGCCGCTGCGACCTTAGCCTGAATCTCGCGATGCTCGCTTTCCGTGGCATTGTTTCTTGCAACCATGACGCGGCCAAACCGGGCGAATTCGAGTGGACCGTGAGAAAAGTAGTCGTCTGGCGGACGCCCATGCTTCTTGCCACTCTTTCGCTGACGGCCCAATTTCGGCGACCTTCCTAATACATTGATAATGCCATAGCATGTTGGTCGACCGAGCGCACCCCGATGTAGGCCTAGACCTTTGCCGTCGAATATGACTGAATTCTCCGCCAGAGCGGCGAACACTGCAAAAGGCGTGATATCACGGTCACGCCCGACCAAGGGACGGCCACGCGTGCTGATCGCCGGGCTTTGTCAGTCGATTGGCCTCTGAGTTGGCGCCTACTGACGCCCTTCGTCAGCACTTACATGTTAGCATTCCGAAGTTTTCATCTGAGGCAAGTATCGCAGAAGGCGACCCATTTAATTCGTAGCGCCAAATTTGCGCTGATGGCTGACCCCGCCTACCGCCCGAAATCACTGCCTCATCGACAACTGCGCGAGCGACTTCTCCTGATCCGCACGCGCCGCCTGCTGCCGGAGCTGCTTACGATGGGCGCGCTCGCCATGTGCTGCCCGCGCCTCGTCGAACATGATGACCACCTGCATCACGGTGATGGGGTCGCGGCAGTAAGTGTTGTTGAGCCGCGCTTCGATCGCTGTCAGGAGATGTGGCCTTTCCCGCTCGGTTGCCGCCATGATCGCCGCAGCGATGTCGTTGGTGCTGGCCGGGCGGTGCATCCGCGCGATCGCTGTGAACATCACGGCACCGATAGCCGTCAGGCTGATGGAGGTGAGGTACAGGGCCGAGACCCAACGCTTTTCTGGTGAAAGGTCCAACGCAAATACGACGGCGGTCGCTGCCGCAAAGGCTACGAGGAGGGACAAGGGAATTGCGATGGCCACCGGATAACGGCTTGCGAAGAACCGGGCACGGCTGATGGGACCGGGATGAGGTAAAGCCGCGCTAGGGCGGGCGTCTGCGGACAGGTTGTCGGTCATAGTGATTTCCTTGTTTGAAGCATCCGGAAGACAGTGCTGATCATGCGCCTGTCGTTGAGCAGCGGGCATCAATCGCTGCGCGTGTGATCGAACCCGCCCGCCCCGGTGCCCGACCAGTGATCGAAGCTGCTGCCGGTCGACCCGAAATCATGGTGGTGATGGTCATGACGGTGATGATGGTCGTGGTGGCTGTGGTGGTTGTGGTGGCTGTGGTGTTCGTCCCGGCGGTCCAGATTCACACCAAAGGGGTTGCCGCCCACATCGACACCGCCGATGCCGGGAGTGATCATGGGAAGGCCGGTGGCCGGATTTATCCTTGGCCCCTCCTCGGTGGGGGTGCCTGGCGGGGTGCTCGAGCTGGTGAACAGGCCGGTCAGCCATTGGAAAAGTCGCATGGATATCTCCTGTCGTTGTAGGGCTGATGCACCACGAGCCCTTGGGGTGGCGCCCACATGTTCACACGTTCACATGGGCATATTCTCACATTCTCACTTCATCTCATACCCCTCAAAACCCTGCCTTTTCTCTTGTTCCCTGGGATCGACTAGCGGCCGATCGGGCTCTCGCCATACTTGCGCAGAACGTCGTCGAAGGCTTCGGCCATCAGGTCCTGAAGGCTGAGACCATGCCGCCGGGCGCAGGTGTGGAGGGCGAGCGACAGCTCGGGCGCAAAGTAGCCCGAGATCGCCTTGCGGCCGACGCGGCTCGGCGGGGTCGGGACCTGAGCGACCACAGATGCGGGAGCGGTTGACGTGGGTGCCGCACCGTCATCCTTGGGCGTGCGGTCGGCAAGGTTCGCGAAGCGGTTCATGCGGATTTCCTCTCGTGGGCCTGAGACTGTGAGCGTGTGGACATGTGGAGCTGTTCACATGCCCACATGTGCAGCTGTTCGATCTCGCTCGCTGCCTTGCCGCCAGGATCGAGCTCAAACACGGTCTGCCCGCCGGCAACTGCGTGACGGTAGGCCGCACGGTCCGGCAGGATGATGGGGCAGGTCTGGCCGCCGAAACCTGCCACCAGCTCGCGGGCATCGGCATAGATGTGCGGAGCATTCGGAGGGCCGGCGGTGAACACCACGAAGGCGGGACGTGCCAGCAGCTCGACCAGACGGATGGTCGTGCGCATGGCGGCGAGGTCGAACGCGCTGGGTCGGCACGGGATCAGCACTAAATCGGCGCACTCTGCAGCCTTGCTGGCGGCAAGATCGGCATGCGGCGGGGTATCGATCACGATCAGCTCGGCACCCTGTGCCGCCGCCGCAGCGATCTTGGGTGGGAGGCGCGGCGGGGCGCTGTCGATCACCTCGGGCGGCGCGCCTTGCCGCCACTCGGCCCATTGCGAGGCGCTGGCCTGCGGGTCGGTGTCGATCAGCAGGCTGACCCGTCCCGCCCGGGCGGCCGCGGCAGCAAGATGGATCGCCAGCGTGGTCTTCCCGGCTCTGTGTTGCACCGGTAGAAGGCGCCGATCTCGACCATCTCGGGCGGCAAGGGAAAACCGGTCACGCCGACCCCCGCCGCTGTCAGCCAGGCATGCGTTTCCGCACGCCCCTGCTGACCGCGCTCGGCCCCCATGTGCAGGACCGGCGTGAGACCATGCGCGCGGGCGATGGCATGGGCGGCCAGTGCCCGCGCGAGGCAGGCACATTGGAACGGCAGCCGCCGCGCCGCCGCATCGATGGCCCAGCGGATGTGCCGCGCGCGCAACTGATCGGCAGGATCGCCCATGGCTTCGGGCCGCGGCATCCGCATCGTGCCCAGCCCCGCAGCGATCCGCGCAAAGGGCACAAGCCGGACCTTCAGCGAGGCAATGCACAGCGCCGCGACAGCACGCAGCAACAGCCTGCGCCGCACCGGACCAAGTGCGTTCCAGCGGGCAAGGATCGTCATGGCAAGCCTTCGGGCACATAGCCGAACTGGCGCATCACCGCCCCGTGATCGCGCTCGATGATGGCGCGCAGATCCTCGCTCAACTCCTCGCGCCAGCCGCCGCTGCGACCGCTGCGGAAGAACCGTCCGGTTGCGGTCCGGACCGGGCCTTCGCGAAAGCCGCCCTCGGCCTCCTGCGCCTGAAGGCGTTCGAAAGCGGAAAGCTCCACCGCACGGGCCAGCCGCGCCGGATCGACCGCGATGCCGAGCGCGGCCAGCAGCGCGCCGAGTGTGCCCGGCGTATCGGCATGCAGATCCTCGTAACGCACCACATGAACCGGCACGTCGCGCTGTTCGAGCCAGCTGCGGTGAAAACCGCTCCACCCCAGCAGCTTTTGCCGCATTTGCAGCGGCTGGCGATCATTCTTCATCGCCAGCGCGCTGTCCGGATTGCCCATCAGCGCCGCCGCTGCTTCGAGCGTGCTGTTGTTGTGATTGGCAAAGGAGGCGACCACATCGCGCGGATCGCGCACGATCAGCACCGCCGCATGGGCTGCATCGCCGCCGCCAAGCAGCGCCTCGCCGCGGGTGGTGTAGGTCCAGGCGTCATGCGTCTTCATGAACATCCATGGCCGCAGCGGATCATCGCTGCTGCCGCGCGCGCTCTCATCCTGCTCGTCGCGGGCCCGCGCCCAGCGCTCGGCAAGGTCGCGGTAGTGCGCGGGGCGCATCGCGTCGCATTCGTCGGCGGTCAGCAGGCCCGACGCGATCAGGCACGCCTCGTCAAAGCCCTGTCGGCTGCCGGCCAGCCCCCGGGCAATGCCGATGGCATTGATCCCGCAATCATCCCCGGCGGAAACATGGGTCAGCAACAGGCGCAGCCAGGTGTTCCCGCTTTTGGGGAAGGACGCCAGCCAGATGATCGGTTTCAAGCCACGCGCTCCAGCAGGCCAGTGTCCTGCCAATGGGCGCGCAAGGCGTCCAGCACCTCGTCCATGGCATCGAAGGCCATGGGGCGGGTCAGCTGGAACACCCCGCCCGTCCGCATCGCCCCGGCTGCGGCCTGAAGGTAGAGCCCGTTCTGGCCGAGCCGTTCGACCATCGCCGGACGATAGGCGTTCTTGCGGACAGCGATCGCGGCATCAGCGAGATTGAGCCGGTCGATGCTGACGCGCTGGCCCTTGACCAGTTCGGGCGTGCGCGCCTCGCCGAGGATGTAGATCGCGGCCAGTGGCACGGCTGCGCTGCTGGCCGCAGGGGGCTGGACAAAGAACTTGCGCAACGCCCGGCGCACCGGGGGGCCGCTGCGGTCGGCCAGATCGAGCTTCGTGATCGCCTGTTCCCACAAGCGGTGCGCTCGCCCGTCCGGGTGGACCAGCACCGCGCCCGCATCGAGACCCGACAGGACGCACTGATCATCGGCGACATGGCCGAACCCGCGCGCCGAAAGCGCGGCAGCCAGCGTCGATTTGCCAGCGCCGGAAGGCCCGCAGAACAGCACCGCCTTGCCGCCGACCGCGATGGCGCTGCCATGCATGATGCAATGGCCGCGCTGATGCATCAGCAGGCCAAAACCACTGCCGATGATGAAGATCACCGCATCTTCGGGCGAGGTCGCGTCCTCACACTGCCAGGTCAGCGCGCTCCCGCCATCCAGCACCATCCGCACCACGCCGGGGATGCGCAGCAGGATGCGATCGCCGGCCATCTGCCAGTTGGGTCCGGTCAGCGTGGGGTCAGCCAGTTCCTGTGGAACCTCACCCCGGACCAGCCGCACATCGGGGGCCGCAGCGTGAGGCGCAGATTCGATCAGCCCGGCCATCGCCAGGTCGCTTTCGATCCGTAGCCCCGACAAGATGTAATGGAACATCGGCTCTCCACTGACCGCCTGTGCGAAACCGTCGCTACTCCGGGCGATGGGCCGCGTCCAGCGCGTGTCGCTGAAAAGTCCCGCCTTTTACGTAGTATCCACGGTCAGGCGCGGGTCCGGCGGGCGGCCCGGCCTGCGCCTTGGCACAGGCCTGCCTTCGTCATTCACCCCTCCCCGCTTGACCGCGCCGGGTGTGGCACGGCAAGGCCGTGCACCAGCGATGCGAGCTGCCGAACGGGGACAGATGATGCGTGACATGATGCGAGCTTTGGGCCGGTGCTGGTCCCTCATGCTGCTTGCCCTGACGGGCCTCGCCGCGCCCGCCGGGGCGCAGTCCTTTGCGCAAGGGTCCTTCGATCCGGCCATCCCGACACTCACCGCGACGGTCGGCCATGCGCCGGGCGCGCGCATCACCTCACCCGATCAGGCCTCTGCCTATCTCAAGGCGCTCGCCGCGGCCGCGCCGGACCGCGCACGGCTGGTGCAATATGCAGTGAGCTGGGAGGGGCGGCCGCTGTATTACCTCGTGCTTTCGGCACCGGAAAACATCGCCCGGCTTGAAGCGATCAAGGCCGATATGGCAAACATCGCGGCTGGCCGCCCCGGCAATGGCAGCGCGCTGCCGGTCACGTGGCTGGCCTATGGTGTGCACGGCAACGAGATTTCCTCGACCGATGCCGCGCTGATGACCGCCTATCACCTGCTCGCCGCACAGGGCGATGCACGCACGGCAAAGATCATGGGCAACACCATCGTCGTCATCGACCCGATGCAGAACCCAGACGGGCGGGCGCGTTTCGTGAACAATTTCCTCGCCGCCACAGGCATAGCCCCCGATGCCGACCGGCAGGCGGCCGAGCATGACGAGCCGTGGCCGTCGGGCCGTGTGAACCACTACTTGTTCGACCTGAACCGCGACTGGTTCACCCTTTCCCAGCCGGAAACCCGCGGCAAGGTCGCCGCGATCCGGCAGTGGAACCCGGTGGTGGTGGTGGACCTGCACGAAATGGGCGGAGACGAGAGCTATTTCTTCTCCCCCGCGGCCCAGCCGTTCAGCCCCAACCTGACGCCCGCCCAGATCCGCGCCTATGAACTGATCGGCCGCTATAATGCCGCCGCCTTCGACGCGCGCGGGGAGCCCTATTTCACGCGCGAGGTCTTTGACCTGTTCTATCCCGGCTATGGCGACACCTGGAATGCGCATCAGGGGGCGATCGGGAGCACCTACGAACAGGGTTCGGCCCGCGGGCTGGTGTGGGACCGGAAAGACGGGACCCAGCTGACCTATGCCGACGGAGTGGGAAACCACTTCACGGCCAGCCTTGCGACAGCTGCGGCGGTGGCCGACAATCCGCAGAAGTTCCTGAGCGACTTCGCCGCCTATCGCGCCGGAAATGCCAGCGGCGCAGCGGGCAAAGGCACTTACGTGATCGACCTTGGCAAGCGGCGCTGGAATGCCGAACGTCTGGGTCGCCGCCTTGCTTCACAGGGCATCACCGTGCTGCGCCGCGAGGGGAGCGCCACTGTCTGCGGCAAGCCCTATCCGGCGGGCTATCTCGCTGTGCCGCAGGCCCAGCCCGCCGCGCGGCTGATCCGCAGCCTGCTCGACCGCGACACACCCTTGCCCGCCGATTTCCTCGCCGAACAGGAACGCCGCCGCTCGGTCGATCTGCCGCATGAGCTTTACGATGTCACCGCATGGGCCGTGGGGCCGATGGCGGGCGTCGATGTGGCGCTGTGCAACGGCATGGCGGGCGGCGATCCCTTGGCCGACGACGCGCCGATTGCGGCCAGGGCGGAAGGCAGCGGCGCCTTCGCCATCGCCGTGCCGTGGACCGACAGCGGGCAGGCGCGGCTTGTCACGCTGGCCCTGCGCGAAGGGATCGACGGGCGCGTGACCGACAAGGCCTTTACCACCGGCGGCCGCAGCTTCCCGCGTGGCACCGTGGTGTTCCCCGCGGGATCGAACACCCCTGAAAAGATGGCGCGGCTCACCGAACTTTCGCGCGAGATCGGCGCGAGCACTGTCGCGCTCGACAGCGGCTGGGTGGACAGCGGCCCGAACCTCGGCAGCGAGCATTTCGTGCGGCTTACCCTGCCCCGCGTGGCGGTGGCGTGGGACGACGGGGTGTCACCGCTTTCCGCAGGGGCGCTGCGCTATGTTCTCGAACAGCGCATAGGCCTGCCGGTGACCCCGATCCGCACCGCTCGCCTCGCCCGCGCCGACCTGTCGGATTACGATGTCGTGCTGGTGCCCGAAGGCGATCCGTCCACGCAGCTTGGCGAAGGCGGCCAGCGGGCACTGCGCAGCTTCGTGCAACGCGGCGGGGTGCTGGTGGCGATCGGCGACAGCCTCGAAACCTTCAGCGGCGGGGACAATCCGCTGCTCGCCGTCAAGCGCGAAGCGGCACTGGGCCGCGAACCGGGTGAAAGCAAGGACGACAAGGGCAGCCTTGCCGAAGCCATCGCCATTGCCAGCGATGCCGAATATCGCGAGGCGATCAAGGATCAGGCCGCTCTGCCCGATACGCTGCCCGGCGCGCTTTTGAATGTGGTGGGCGAGCCCGACCATTTCCTGTCCGCAGGCTATGATGACGGCGCAGTGGTGCTGGCGACGGGAACGCAGATCTTCACGCCCCTCGGGCGCGACAAGGGCGTGAACGTGATGCGCTTTGCCGCGCCCGGCAATCTGATCGCCAGCGGCTATGTGTGGGACGAAAATCGCCGGCAGATGGCCTACAAGCCCTACCTCATGGCGCAGCCACAGGGCCGCGGGCTGGTGATCGGCTTCGCGCATGATCCCTCGACCCGCGCTTTCCTCGAAGGGCTTGATCTGCTGATCGCCAACGCGGTGCTGGTCGCCCCGTCGCGGGTGCGGTAAAAGCCGCAGGGGCGCGCACGGAGTGATCTAGGAACTTGACACTTAATGTGTCATGCTCGCTGGCATGGCGCTGTTCGAAGCCCTTGTTGTCGCCCATGTCGTCACCGGCGCGGTGGGGCTGACGGCGTTCTGGGGGCCGATCGTCACCCGCAAGGGCGCACGCAATCACCGCAAGTGGGGCAAGGCCGCATGCTACGGCTTTCTGGGCGCGGGCGCGCTGGCGATCGCGATGGCGCTCCTGTCGCTCTACGGGCCGGAAGCCCGTCACCCCGAAATCACCGACCGCGTGCTGTTTGACGGGCTGTTCGGGTGGATGATGCTGTATCTCGGCACGCTCACGATCGGCTTTATCGATTATGGCCTTGCCGTGGTGAAGCACAGCCGCAACCGCCGCGCCTTGCGAGCGGTGCGCTATCAGGCGGTGATCGCAGCGGTGGTGCTGACCGGCGCGTGGTGTGGCATCTTTGGCTGGCAGGTCGGCCACCCGCTGATGGTGCTGGTGGCCTTCATCGGCATTGTTTCGATGCTGATCCAGCAGCTCTACATCTGGCGCCCGCACGACCCGCCGAAAGGCACTCACATCGGCGAACATTTCCGTGCGCTGATCGGGATGGGGATTTCGGCCTACACCGCGTTCCTTTCGGTCGGGCTGATCCGGCTGGTGCCCGAACATGTCTTCAACCCGGCGATCTGGGCCGGGCCGAGCGTGATCGGGGTGAGCCTGATCCTCTACTTCACCCTCAAGGGTAAGAAGACCGCCGCTTCGGCACCATCAGGGGCGCGCCCACATCCGCAATAGGTTGGCGATGCTCTTGTCGAGCGTGAGCAATTCCGCCGACTGCCCGGGCAGCTGAGCCCTGAGGCTCGTGCGCAGGTTTTCCAGATCGAACAGCATTTCGCGCTGCGTTGCATCGGCGATCACACTCTCGATCCACCCGACGCACACGATCCGCGTGCCCCGCGTCACGGGCCGGACCTCGTGGATCGAGCCGGAGGGATAGAGCACCAGATGCCCCGCCTCGCCCTTCACCGTCTGGGTTGTCCCGGCAGCGTGGATCACCAGTTCTCCGCCCTCGTATTCTTCGGGCGGCGTCAGGAACAGCGTGAAGGACAAGTCGGTGCGCAGCCGCTTCTCGCCCCGCCCCATAAGGGCATTGTCGACATGCGCGCCGTAGCCCCCGCCGGCCACCGTGCGGCTGATCAGCAGCGGCGAAAAGCGGCGCGGCTGCGCGGCCGCGCGGATGACGGGGTGATCCCACAGGATGTGCGAGATCTCGTCCGCCAGCGATCGGCCCGCGGTCGATCCCATCACCGCCTGTTCGTTGCGCTTGACCTCGCGCGCGACCGATCCCGCCGTCTCGCGCCCGTCGCGCCATTCGAGCAGGGCGATGCGATCGTGGAGAGCAGCAAGGCGATCGGCCTCGGGGATGGCGTGAACGGCAAGGATCATGCCGCTGTCTCTAGCGGCGCAATACGCCTTGTGCCAGCAAGCGGTTGACCCCGGCAGCGACATCATCCGGGCTGAGCGGCACGCCCCCGCCTTCCTTATCGTCCCAAACCACATAGCGCAGGCCGACGAACACATTCATGCCCATCAGCGCCCAGGCCTCCAGCTCGCCCAGCCCTTCGCGGAACTCGCCCTGCTGCGCGCCTGCCCGCAAGCGGTCGGCAATGCGCAGGGCGATGGTTTCGTAGTGGTCGCGGTAGCTTGCCGGATCGACGAATTCCGCCTCGTCGATGATGCGGTAGATTTCCTTGTGTTCGGCGGCAAAGCGCAGGAACGCCGCCAACGCTGCACGCTCGATCTCAAGTGGGCCCATGCCATCGACAAGCGCCGAGCGGGCGCTGGTGCGCACCTTCTCGCTCATGTCGGCAACCAGCGCGCGAAACAGCGCGTCCTTGCTGTCGAAATAGGTGTAGAAGCTGCCCAGCGCCATGCCCGCCCGGCGCGTGATCGAACTGACCGAAGCTTCGTGAAAGCCCTTTTCGCCGAATTCCTCGGCCGCTGCATCCAGCAGCTTGCGCAAGGTCCGCCGCCCGCGCTCGGTGCGCGGGGTCTTTGCGTCTTCGACGATTGTCGCGGTGCCCGGACTGTTGCCCATCAGCTACTCCCTCCACGCTTTCGGTAGGCCGCACAAGGGGCCGCGACAAGTCTAAACTTGAAAGGTGGTTCAACTTTCAATAGTGATTCACTCAGAAGAGGGCCAGGAGAGGAAACATCCCGATGAAGACCATGCTTTGCACCCGTGCGCTGCTGCTTGCCGGTGCCACCGGACTTGCCGCCTATGCCGCGCCCGCGATGGCGCAGGACAGCGCAGACGCAGTCGTGGCTGCGGCAGAGGAAGCCGCCGCCGAAGAAGGCGTCATCTATGTCACCGCCCGCCGCCGCGAAGAACGCCTGATCGATGTGCCGCTGTCGGTCACCGCGCTGTCGGGCGATGATCTGGTCAAGCAGGGCGTGCAGGATATCGTCGCGGTCGCTCAGCAGGTGCCCAACATCACGCTTGAGGTCAGCCGCGGCACCAACACCACGCTCACAGCCTTCATCCGCGGCGTCGGCCAGCAGGACCCGGTCGCCGGTTTCGAAGCAGGCGTCGGCCTCTATGTCGATGACGTCTACCTCAACCGCCCGCAGGCCGCGGTGCTCGATGTCTATGATGTCGAGCGCATCGAAGTGCTGCGCGGGCCGCAGGGCACGCTTTATGGGCGCAACACCATCGGCGGCGCGATCAAGTATGTCACCGCCGATCTGCCGGATGAGACCAGCGTCAAGATCCGGGGCACTTATGGTTCCTACGATCAGGCCGATCTGATCGTCACCGCCTCCACCCCGATCTCCGACAGCCTCAAGATCGGCGCGAGCGGCGCGCGGCTTTCGCGCGGGGGCTTCGGCGAAAACCTGACGCTCGGGACCGAAAACTACAACAAGGACGTGTGGGCCGCGCGCGGCACCATCGAGTTCGAAAGCGGCATCGTGAAGGCGCGGCTTTCGGGCGATTACGTCAAGGATGAAAGCGAAGCGCGTCAGGGCCACCGCTTTATCCGCAGCCTGCTGACCGGCGCACCGGTTCTGGACGATGTGTTCGATACCCGCGCCGGGCTCAATATCGTCGATCAGGAAGTCGAAGCCTATGGCGGCGCGCTCAACATTGCGATCGAACTGTCCGACACGCTGACCTTCAAGTCGATCACCGGCTACCGCGAGGACAAGTCAACCACCCCGATCGATTTCGACAGCCTGCCCGCTGCCGATCTCGATGTGCCGGCGATCTACGAGAACGATCAGCTCAGCCAGGAACTCCAGCTGCTTTATGAAGGTGATAGCCTGTCGGGCGTGCTGGGCTTCTACTATCTCGACGCCAACGCCTTCACCGCTTTCGATGTGGCACTGTTCACCACAGTGAACGGGCTGGCGGCGCAGACGCTGGGCGACGTCAACACCAAAACGTGGTCGGTGTTCGGTGACTTCACCTATGACCTGTCGGACACCATCAGCGTGTCGGTCGGCGGGCGCTACACCAACGACAAGCGCACCAGCCTGGTGCTGCGGCGCACGTTCCTCGGTGGGTTTTCGGACCTGTTCGGCGGCACCGGGGTTGCTGCTGCGACCACCAGCAACTTCAACGGCAGCGCGACCTTCAAGGACTTCAACCCGCGCGCGTCGATCAGCTGGCAGCCGAACGCCGATCACAACCTCTATTTCACCTATTCGCAGGGCTTCAAGGGCGGCGGCTTCGACCCGCGCGGCCAGACCTCCGCGTGCCGCAACGCGCGCGGCGGGGCCTGCACCGCGGACGAAGTGTTCGACTTCATGGCCTTCGACCCGGAAACGGTCGACAGCTTCGAACTCGGCTGGAAGGCCTCGCTGCTCGACAACCGCCTGAACATCAGCCTCGCGGGCTTCGTTGCGCAGTACAAGGATGTGCAGATCCCCGGATCGGTCGGCTTTGACGCGAACGGCGACGGGGTGAACGAAAGCTTCATCGGCATCACCTCCAACGCCGCCGATGCCGACGTCAACGGGATCGAATTCGAAGGCAATGCGCTGGTCGGCAAGGACTTTGCCGGTGACGGCAGCCGCTTCAGCGTCAACTGGTCGCTGGGCGTGCTGGATGCCAAGTTCAACACCTTCATCGACGCCTTCGGCCGGGATGTGGCGGACCAGCGCGTGTTCCAGAACACCCCGGATGTTACCGCGCACATGGGCTTCAACATGGGCCTGCCGGTTGGCGGCGGCATGATGGACTTCATCGGCCTTGCCTCGCTCAGGTCTGATGCGAGCCAGTTCGAAGTGCCCAACCCGTTCCTCGATCAGGATGGCTTCGTGCTGGTCGATGCGAGCATCGTCTACACCACCGATGATGGCCGCTATTCGATCGGCCTCCACGGCAAGAACCTGTTCGACAAGGAATATATCGTTGCCGGCTACAACTTCGTGGCAGGCGGCGTGAATGGGGCGCCCTTCGTCTCGACGCTTGGGCGCGAAGGCACGCTGACCGGCTTCTACGGCGATCCGCGCCGCGTGTTCGTGACCGGCCAGATCAACTTCTGATCGCTCTCCCCGGGGGCGGTGGCCTCTCGAAGTTCAACGCCGCCCCCATTCTCCCCTCCCCGCCGGGGAGGGGCCGGGGTTGGGGCCGCGAAGGCGAAGCCGAGCGCTCTGCTTCCCTTGGCCCTTCCCCCTTCCCTTGCAATGTCAGAGCGGGCATAGGCCCGTGCCATGCACGACATTCGCTTTATCCGAGAAAACGACGAGGCTTTTGACGCCGGGCTAGCCCGCAGAGGCCTGCCGCCGATGGCCAAGGCGCTGATTGCGCTGGACGAGGAACGCCGCGCCGCCACGACGGCGGTGCAGGTGGCGCAATCGCGCCGCAACGAGGCGTCCAAGCTGATCGGCGCGGCGATGGCCAAGGGCGACCGTGAGGGGGCCGAGGCGATCAAGGCCGAAGTCGCCGCCCTGAAAGACCAGATGCCCGCGCTCGAAGCCCGCGCCGAAGAGCTGGCAGCGAAGCTTAAAGCGGCGCTGGAGATCATCCCCAACCTGCCCGGCGCCGATGTGCCCGATGGCGCGGGTGAGGAAGACAATGCCGAAGTCAGCCGCTGGGGCACCCCGCGCGCCTTCGACTTCACGCCCCGCGAACACGCCGACATCGCCCCGGCGCTGGGCATGGATTTCGAGACCGGCGCAAGGCTCTCGGGCGCGCGGTTCACTTTCCTGCGGGGCGGGATGGCAAGGCTCCACCGCGCGCTCGGCCAGTTCATGCTCGACGTGCAGACCGCCGAGCACGGCTATGCGGAGTGCAATCCGCCGGTGCTGGTTGGCGACGATGCCATGTATGGCACCGACAAGCTGCCGAAGTTTGCCGAGGACAGCTTCAAGACCGCCTTGACCATGAGCCGCGAATGGCTTGATGGACAAGTAAAGGCCGCGATGAACGATATCGGCGGGTTCGATGATCCCTCATGGGAGGCTCTCGAAAAGGTAACGCAAGAGGCCATCGAAAGAATATTAAAGGCAAATGCCGAGGGCACACCTTTTTCGCGCCGCTGGCTAATCCCCACCAGCGAAGTCTCCCTCACCGCGAGCGTCATGGGCGAGCTGCTCGACGAGAGCGCGCTGCCGATGCGCCTCACCGCGCTCACCCTGTGCTTCCGCTCCGAGGCGGGCGCGGCGGGGCGCGATACGCGGGGGTTCATCCGCCAGCACCAGTTCGAAAAGTGCGAACTCGTCAGCATCGTGCGGCCCGAAGACAGCGAAGCCGAACACCAGCGCATGGTCCGCGCCGCCGAGACGATCCTCGAACGCCTGAACCTGCCTTATCGCAAGCTGCTGCTGTGCACCGGCGACATGGGTTTTGGCGCACGGAAGACCTATGATCTTGAGGTGTGGCTCCCCGGCCAGGGCGCGTTCCGCGAGATCAGTTCGTGTTCGAACACCGGCGACTTTCAGGCCCGCCGCATGAACACCCGTTACCGCGTGACGGGCGAGAAGCGCACCGAGTTCGTCCACACCTTGAACGGCTCCGGCCTCGCGGTGGGGCGCACGCTGGTGGCGGTGATCGAGAATTACCAGAACGCCGATGGCTCGGTGACGGTGCCTGACGCATTGCTGCCCTACATGGGCGGCGTCACCCGATTGGAACCCGCCCAGTAATGCGCATCCTCCTCACCAATGACGACGGCATCAACGCCCCCGGCCTCAAGGTGCTGGAGGAAATCGCGCGCCAGTTTTCCGACGATATCTGGATCTGCGCGCCTTCCGAAGAACAATCGGGTGCGGGCCACTCGCTCACCCTGACCCGCCCGGTGCGCCTGCACAAGCACGGCGAGCGGCGTTTCGCGGTCAGCGGCACGCCGACCGACAGTGTGATGATGGCTCTGCGCGAGGTGATGCCCGAAGCGCCCGATATCATCCTGTCCGGCGTCAACCGCGGCGCGAACCTTGCCGACGATATCACCTATTCCGGCACTGTCTCGGCCGCGATAGAAGGGGCGCTGGCCGGCATCCGCGCCATCGCCTTCAGTCAGGTCTATGCCCGTGAGGGGATGGGAGACGAAGTGCCCTTCGGCGCAGCGCTCGAATGGGGGCCGAAGGTTCTGGCGAAGCTGATCGACGCGCCGATGGCCGATCGCACGCTGATCAACGTCAACTTCCCGGCGATCCCCGCCGACGAGGTCAAGGGCATCCGCGTCGTGCGGCAGGGGTTCCACGATTATTCGCGCGGCACCATCGTCGAAGGACGCGATCCGCGCGGCTACCGCTATTTCTGGTTCGGGCTCGACCAGATCGAACACACATTGGACCACGGCACCGATCTGGAAGCGATCGAGGAAGGCTTTGTCGCCGTGACCCCGCTCCAGCTCGATCTCACTCACTATTCGACCATCGGCATCCTTGCCGACCGGTTCGCCGACTGATCGGGCACGGCGGGTGGCGCGGGAACCCGGCACCAACCCGTTCCGCCGCCGACCGCGCGGCGCGGACAAGTGGCAGCCGCTGCGGCGGCAAGTCAAAATCCCCGTTTGGGGCGATGTCGGCCTGCGCAGCAGCCTTGTGCTGCTGCTGATCGCCTTCGTCATTCTCATCCACTGGTGGGACCGCGAAGGGCTGAAGGACAATCACGACAATGTCGTGAGCTTCCTCGATGTCGTCTACTTCACGATGATCAGCATCACCACCACCGGCTTTGGCGACATCGCCCCGATTTCGGACCGTGCGCGGCTGATCGAGGCGGTGATCGTTACCCCGGTGCGTATCGCGGTGCTATTCATCTTCGTGGGCGCGGCCTACGATTTCGTCATCAAGCGCAGCTGGGAGAAATGGCGCATGGCCCGCATTCAGGAACAGCTGACCGATCATGTCGTGGTCCTGGGCTACGGCGTGTCCGGCTCGCAGAGCGTGGGCGAGTTGATCGAACGCGGCATCGATCCGCGCAGCATTGTGGTGATCGACCCGTCCGAGGATCGCCTTGCCGAGGCCGAAAAGCTCGGCGTCAACGTGATGGCCGCCGATGCCACGCGGGACGAGGCCCTGAAATCGGTCCGCATCGACCGGGCGCAAAGCGTGCTGGTGTCGGCAGGGCGGGACGATACCTCGATCCTCATCGTGCTCACCGTGCGCCATCTGGCCCCCAAGGTGCCGATCAGCGTAGTGGTGCGCGCCGACGACAATGAATTGCTGGCGCGGCAGGCGGGGGCGAACAATGTCATCAACCCGGTGCGCTTCACCGGCCTGCTGCTGGCCGGCAGCGTCAAGGGCGCGCACATCGCCGATTACCTCGCCGACCTCGCCAGCGTGGGCGGCCGGGTGCAACTGGTGGAACGCGTGGTGAGCGAGGCCGAATGCGGCAAGCCCATCTCCGACCTTGCCAGCGGCGGACAGGGCCTGCGCATCTACCGCAATGGCCGCGCGATCGGCTTTTGGGAAGACGAATGCCAGCAGCTTCAAGCGGGCGATGTGGTGGTGGAGATCGTGCCGACGGCGGGAAGCGAAAGCGGCTAGTCGCCCCACGGCAACTTTGGCCGCAGCGGCGACGAAAGCTGCCATGCGGCTATCGACCCCATTGCAGTCGCGTCTTATTTCCCGATACAGGTACCGTTGCGGAGCGGAAACATGTTTGCAATCGTTGAGCGGCTGCTCGAGGAATGGCCCGACTTATCAGAGGTCGGATCCGGACAAACCTTCGGCGTGATCGCTGCCGCAGAACGGGAGTTAGCCGCCCACTTTCCGGCTAGTTTCAAGCAATACCTCCTGCGCTGGGGGCACCTGTCGTTTGGACCCACTGAATATTTTGGCCTTGGTTCAAAAGTTAATGACGTTGTCTCAAGAACCAAACGAATTAGGGATGTCCACAGGCTTCCATCGCAGTTTGTTGTTCTGAGTGATCACGACGGTGATGAATACGTGTGCCTCGACACAAGCACCACGGTCGGTGAGGAGTGCGCAGTTGTAATCTGGGAGCCATCAAGTCGGTCGATCAGCAGGCCACGGGCCACGAATTTCGAGGAGTTCCTGAGCACCGATATGGAAGCCTTTGTCGATTAGAACCGAGCGGCAGTTCCCCACCCACTTGCTGTCATTCGGCGCAATGCCGGCGGTCGCCAGAACCTGTCATCAATCCGGCACAATATCGTCCGCAGCCGCCGTGCGTCCGCCTTACCCCCGAAACCACACGAACACGCCGCCCATCGCCGCCATGCCGACAAGGAAATGCCCGGCATCGATCAGGAACAGCGCGAGCGGCTTTCTGAGGTAGAGATAGTTGATCCCGATCGCGGGGATCATCACCCCGCCCGCAAAGCCCACCGCCATCATCATCACCACGAAGGACGGCGGATCGGTGCGCGCCAGCAGGTGCCACAGCACCATCGCAATCAGCATTTCGAAGAGGAATGTCAGCGCGAAGATCACGGCCATGTTGCCGGCCTGAAGCTGGCTGTTCGTCAACCCCGCCGCACGTTGCCACGCCTTGGCGAAGATCACGCCGTACCACAGCACCCCGACGATGAAGAAGGCGACGGTGCCAGCCAGCACCGGCCACAGGGCGAAATCATCCATGCGGTCGCTCTCCTTGTGCGTGCCACCCTAGCGTAAAGCGCCGGACCCGGATAGCGCGGCCCGCCTCAGATGACGTAGGCGAATTCTTCTTCGGCAGGCGTCGGCACGCGGCCGCGCATTTCGGCATCCAGTTGCACCACGGTGCGGCTGGCGGTCTTGACGAAGATGCCGGGCACGATGGCGTGGACCATGCAGGCAAGCCCGCCCACCGTCATCCGCCAACCAAAGCTGAAGGCGGTGCGGGCGTGCTGGGTGTAAGTCTCGCCGATGGCGCGGGGATGGTCGATGAAGAGCTTGGCGATCATGGGTTTGGTCATGCCCGCGCAGACGCCTTGCGGTCAAGCCTAGCGCGAAAGGCGCACACAGTGTAGGGGGCGCGCCGCGATGAACACCCCCACCATCACCCCCACCGTTCTGGCCGACCAGAAGAAGATCGGCATGGTCAGCCTCGGCTGCCCCAAGGCGCTGGTCGATTCCGAACGCATTCTCACCCGTCTGCGCGCCGATGGCTATGCCTTTGCCGAGGACTATGCGGGGGCGGACGTGGTGCTGGTCAACACCTGCGGCTTCCTCGATTCCGCCAAGGAAGAAAGCCTCGCCGCGATCGGCGAGGCGATTGCCGAAAATGGCCGCGTGATCGTGACCGGCTGCATGGGCGAAGAGGCTGACGCGATCCGCGCTGTCCACCCGCAGGTGCTGGCGGTGACGGGGGCGCATCAATACGAACAGGTTGTCGAGGCGGTGCACACCCACGCACCGCCCTCACAGGGGCCGTTCGTGGACCTCATCCCTCAGCCCGATATCAAGCTGACCCCGCGCCATTACAGCTATCTGAAGATTTCCGAGGGCTGCAACCACTCCTGCGCCTTCTGCATCATCCCGGACCTGCGCGGCAAACTCGCCAGCCGGCGGGTCGATGCCGTGCTGCGCGAGGCGGAAAAGCTGGTCGCGGCCGGGACGAAGGAACTGCTGATCATCAGTCAGGACACCAGCGCCTACGGGGTCGATATCCGCCACGAGCCGCGCCAGTGGAAGGGCCATGATGTGCGCGCCCACATGACCGACATGGCGCGCGAATTGGGCCAGTTGCGCACGCCCGAAGGCCACGCGCCGTGGGTGCGTCTGCACTATGTCTACCCCTATCCCCATGTCGATCAGGTCATCCCGCTGATGGCCGAAGGGCTGCTGACGCCCTATCTCGACATCCCCTTTCAGCACGCCTCTCCGAAGGTGCTGAAGCTGATGCGCCGCCCTGCCAACGAGGCCAAGGTGCTCGAACGGCTGAAGTCGTGGCGCGAAGTCTGCCCCGATATCGCGATCCGTTCCTCCTTCGTGGTCGGCTTCCCCGGCGAGACGGAAGAGGACTTCCAGTATCTTCTCGATTGGCTGGAGGAAGCGCAGCTGGACCGGGTCGGCGCGTTCCGGTTCGAACCGGTCGAAGGCGCGGCGGCCAACGCCCTGCCCGATCATGTGCCGGAAAGCGTGAAGGAAGAACGCTACGCCCGGATCATGGAGGTGACCGAGCGGATCAGCGCCGCCAAACTCGCCGCCAAGGTCGGGCGCACGCTGCCGGTGATCATCGACGAAGTGGGCGAGCCGGACGAGGACGGCGATATCGGCGCAACCGGCCGCAGTCAGGCCGACGCGCCCGAGATCGACGGCGCGGTCTACCTGCGCAATGTCCCCGGAACGCTCAGCCCCGGCGATATCGTCAACGTCACGATCGAGGATGCCGACGCCCATGACCTGTTCGGGGTGGTGCAGCGTTAACCCCTGCCCCCTGCCCGTCCCCCCAAGGGACGCGATTTGGTTAATCGCTGGCAACCTTGCGACTAACGCGGCATATTTGCCGACATGATCCGCATCATCGCCTTTCTCGCCGCTGTCGCCCTGCTGCAATTCGCAGCCTTTGCCGAGGTCGCTGCGGCCCAATCCGCCGGCGCTTCCGGCACCGACCGCGCTGCCGACGCCGCAGCAGCGGCTGCCGCGCGCGCCACGGGGACCTTCGAGGAGATCGACCCCGATAGCGAGATGCCGTCTGCCGATGATGCCGCCGCCGTCTACGCCGGCCTGCCGCCGCTGACCGGCACTGCCAGCCAAAGCCCTGCGCCTGTCATCGCGCCCGTGATCGCGCCGGATCTTGAAACAGCCGCCGATGCCGAAGCACCGCGCGGCCCGGCGGTGCGGATGATTTCGCAGCCGCAGGTGCAGGCGCTACCCGCACCGGCGCCCGCCCCTCAACCCGCAGCCTCGGCCCCCGCGGCGGCGGCGGTTGCCAGCACCAGCCCGTTCGTCATCAAGTCGATCCTGCCGATCGAAGGCACGATCCGCTATGGCGACTGGTTCTGGGACGAAAGCGCCGCCCCGCGCAGCGGCGCGCTGGTCATCACGGTCGACCTTCAGGCCCGCGTCATCAGCGCCTTCCGCGACGGGCACGAAATCGGCACCGCCGTGGTGCTGCTTGGCACGCAGGAACACCCCACCCCGCTCGGCACCTTCCCGATCCTCACCAAGGAACGCGACAATGTGTCCGAGAAATACAACAATGCTCCCATGCCCTGGACGCTGCGCCTGACCTGGGATGGGATCGCAATCCACGGCTCGCCGGTGATGAACGGCTATGCAAGCCACGGCTGCATCGGCGTGCCTGACGAGTTCGCCGCCAAGCTGTTCGCTGCCGCCAAGCGCGGGGACAAGGTGATCGTCACCCGCGGCAAGATGGTCGGCGTGGGCGACAAGATTTTGTGATTGCGTGCTACCTTTGGTAACGCAGACCGCAAACAGGCGCTAATTCACGCTCCCCCGCGCCGGTTCAGGCCGGAACCGCCAGACGCGCATCGGCACGCCAACCTTTTCGACCTTCTCCACCCCCGGCACGGCCAGCACGCCCCCCAGCGAGGCGTTCTCTCCCGCCCATAGCCGGTCCCATGCCCGTGCCGCCTCGCTGCGGGTGGCATGGCCGCCGAGCTCGCCGATGATCCTGAGGATCGTCTCGATAGCGATCACGCGGGGCACGTTGGCGCAATAGGAAAAGCCGGGCGCGCCGCTGTCACCTTCCTCGCGCATTACCATTTCGTGCCAGTCGAGTTCGGCATACCATTCCAGCGCCTGCCAGCCTTCGGCCAGATGGGCGGCGCTGGCAGCGATCTGCACCGGGTCGAGCCAGTCTGCGTCAGCCAAAGCTGCGCGCAGCCGGGCGCGGTCGAAGGCGGGGTTGGTGTTGGACGGGTCTTCGGCAGGCGTGATGCCCGCCGCCGCGACCACCGCCGCCAGTTCCGCCTTGCGCCAGCCGAGCAGCGGGCGCAGCAGGACGGTCTCGCTTCCGGCGATCTGCCCGCGCCCCCGCACCCCGGCAAGGCCCGCCAGACCGCTGCCCCGGTTAAGGCGCATCAGCAGGGTTTCGGCCTGATCGTCGGCATGATGCGCGGTGGCGATGGCGCCCAGCCCGGCCGCATCCGCCCAGCGCGCCAGCGCCGCATAGCGGGCCGTGCGCGCCTGCGCCTGCACATTGCCCGCAGCCAACGCCACCTTGAGCGCGGTGAAGGGAATGCCCCGCTCCCCCGCGATCCGTTCGACCAGCGCGACTTCATCCGCCGCTTCGGCACGCAAGCCATGATCGATACTGGCCACCGCAATGCGGCCGGGCAGAGCCTCGGCGGCGAGCAGCAGCAGCGCCAGCGAATCCGGCCCGCCCGAAACGGCAAGGCCCAGCACAAGCCCTTCGTGTTCGTCCTCGGGCCACAGCGCCGCCAGATCGGCGGCAAAGCGCGCCGCCGCAGGGCTTAGCTGCACTTCACCTTCGCACGGGTGGTCTGGTAATCGCTGGCCAGCCGCCCGGCGGCGATCAGCGGATAGGTCTCGGCAAATTCGGCCAGCGCGATGCAGGCGCGCTTGGTATCGTTCATCGCGATCATCGACGCACCGAGATACAGCAGGCTGTCAGGCGCGCGGTCACCGGCCTTGTTGGACTGATAGTTCTTGAGGAACCACTGCGCGGCCTCCTTGGGCATCTTGTCGTCAAGGAAGGAGCGGCCCAGCAGATTGCGCCCGAAGCTGATGCGCGGATGATTGGGATACTGCTCGACGAACTTGGTGAGCTGCTGGCGCGCTTCGGGGAAGAACCCGGCGTTCCAGAGGCGGAAGCCATAGGAATATTCGTCATCCCCCGCATCAGCGGTCTGCGGCTTGGCGATCGCCTGCACTGCGGCCAGACGCGCGGCGCTGGGCGCGCTGACGGTGGCGGCGGGGGACGTGGCGGCCGGGCGCGGCTGCGGGGCCGCCGGGGTGGCGGCTGCGGGCTTGGCCGCCGCAAGGCTGGGCGCCGGTGTGGGTGTGACGGCCGACGGCTCGCTCGCAGCCGATGCCGGGGCGGTGGCTGCCGTTTCGAGCGCGGCAAGGCGCAGTTCGAGCTGGGCCATGGCGTTGGCCTGCTCCTCCGACCGGGCGGTCAGCGCCTGCAACTGCTGTTCAAGCGCATCGAGCCGCACCAGCACATCGGTCACCGCGCTCGCGGCGGGGGCGGTCACTGTTCCGGTTGCGGGTGCATTCGGCGTGCCTTGTGCACCGGGGGCGATCTGCGGTTCGAAGAACTTGCCGTCCCCGCCGGGGAAGACCTTGCGCTGCAATGCGCGCACCTCGGCCTCGATCTTGCGCAGGCGGGCCTCGTCAGCGGCGGTTTGCGCGGCAGCGGGCACAGCAAAGGTGACCGCGCCCGCCAGGCTTGCGCCCATCAGCGCGGCTCCGGCAAGGCGCAGGGTGAGGGCCTTCAGGGGGGTGGTCATGGCGCGTCGGGCTCCTTCGCAAATTCCGGCGCATCATTCTCGCGCCGCACATGAACGTGGCCCGAATCCCTGCCCCGATGCCGCGCGCCTGTCGAGAGCGGCAGGCCCCCTAATCAACGGGAAAAGGGTTAAAGTCCGGGCGCAGAGGCCGCTTCGGGCGCGGGGGCGGGTTGGCTGGCGGGAACGGGCGCCGGGGCTGCGGCCTCGGGCGCGGGGCGGGCCGCTGCCGGAGCGGTTACGCGCCGCGGTGCCGGGGGCCGCGAACCGGCCGCCGCGGCCGGCGTGGGGGCGGCGGCTGCGGGCGGCGTGGCCCCGCGCGCAGCGAGCGCCGCGGCAGAGACCGGGACGCCCGAAATCGTCGCAGGCTTGTCGGACAGCTTGGCAGCCGGCTGGCCGCCGATCGTGACCGAAAGCGCATCGGGACGCCCGGTGTTGATCCGCGGATCACGCGCCGTCACCGGCACTTCCAGCGTCTCGCCCAGCTTCAGCGTGCGTTCGGTCAGCCGCTCGCCGCCCTCTTCATAAAGGCGCACCCAGATGCCATCTTCGAGCGCGGTCAGCACCACCGGACCGCTGGCCGCCGGGGCGACGGCAGTGGCGGGTGCAGGCGCGGCCGCCGTCGCGGTTGGCGAAGGTTCGGGCGCAAGCAGCGATCCGGGCACATCGCCCGCACCAAAATAGCTGTTATAGAACGCAAAGATGCCGACCGCGAGGATCAGCACTGCTCCCGCCGCAGCCCATGCCAGCCCCGCAGAGGGCAGGCGCGCCGGATCGCCCGGTTCCATCCCGGGCGAGGGCACGGTGCGCCGCATTGCCCCATCGGCCAGTTCGGCGCGGACCGCATCGACCATCGCCACATCATCCAACCCCAGCGCCTTGGCATAGGTGCGGGTGAAGCCGATCGCATAAGCGCGGCTGGGCAGGCTTTCGAAATTGTTCGCCTCAATCGCTTCGAGATGGCGCAGCGGGATACGGGTTTCGGCCGCGATATGCGCCAGGTCCAGCCGCTGCGCCTCGCGCGCGGCGCGCAGGGTCTCGCCCGGCCCGGCCATGCCCTGCGCCGGCGCAGTCTCTGCGCTGTTGTGATTTTCGCTGTCCATGACCCGGTCCCGCGCCTTCTTGTTCGAGGCTTAGAGTGAATGTGTTGTGGTGAATTTCGTTTGAACGGGACTCACCCGGCGGAACGCTTCCTGTCAAGCGTCGGCATCGCATGCTGCCGCGTGCGCGCCACGTTTCTCCGCAATGCGCGGATCAATCGTGCTCGATATCGCGGGCGGTGGCCCAGGCCGAAAGCTCCTCGCGCAGGGACCGCTGCGGGCTGAGCAGCCAGCCGTTCATCGCCGCGGTCAGCTCTGCCAGATCGACCTTGCGCACCAGTTCCTTGATCGGACCGACAGCGGCCGGCGTGATCGACAGGCGGCGATAGCCGATGCCGAGCAAGGCCAGCGCCTCCAGCCGGCGCCCGCCCATTTCCCCGCACACACCAATATCCACGCCGCTGCCGATGCTCGATTGCATCACCCGCCTCAGGAACCGCAGGATCGACGGGGAAAGCCAGTCATACCGCTCCGCCAGCTTGGGGTTCGCCCGGTCGGCCGCGAACAGGAATTGCGTCAGATCATTCGTCCCGATCGACAGGAAGCTGAGGCGCGGCAGCAGCAGGTCGAGCACTTCGGCCAGCGCGGGCACTTCCAGCATCGCGCCGAAATTGATGCGTTCGGGCAGCAGCTTCTTCTGAGCGCGCAGGAAGGCGAGCTGTTCATCGAACACCGCCTTGGCGGCATCGAATTCCCACGGCTCGGAAACCATCGGGAACATGACATAAAGCGAACGTCCCGCCGCCGCTTCCAGCAGCGCACGGGCCTGAATCTTCATCAACCCCTCGCGCTCCAGCGCCAGCCGCAGCGCGCGCCAGCCCATCGCCGGGTTTTCATCCTGCGCCGCAATCTCGCTGGCGAGATAGGGCACGGATTTATCGCCGCCGATATCGACCGTGCGGAAGATCACCGGCTTGTCGCCCGCGGCATCCAGCACATCGCGATAAAGCCGCGTCTGGCGTTCGCGCTGCGGCAGGGTGGCCGAAACAAGGAACTGGAATTCCGTGCGGAACAGCCCCACCCCGTCCGCCCCGGTCAGGCCCAGCGCGCTCATATCATCCCGCAGGCCGGCATTCATCATCACCTGAATGCGCGTGCCGCAGCGGGTGAAGGGCTCCACATCCCTGAGCGACGCATAGGCTGCCTGCTTTTCGCGGCTCTTGGCAAAGCGCGCATGGAAGGCATCGGCGACCTGCGGCAGCGGCCGCACGATGGCATTGCCAGCGCCCGCATCGAGCAGGATTTCATCGCCTTCGCGGATCGTGGTGCGAACGCCCTTGGTGCGCCCGATCACAGGGACATTCATGGCCCGCGCCACGATCACGACGTGCGCGGTCAGGGACCCTTCCTCAAGAATCACGCCCTTCAACCGGCGCTTGTCATATTCGAGCAGTTCGGCAGGGCCGAGGTTGCGGGCGATCAGGATCGTGTCCTTTCGCAGGCCCTGCGAGGCGGCGGTGCCGACTTGCCCGGCAACGATCCGCAGCAGGCGGTTGGCCAGATCCTCCAGATCGTGCATCCGGTCCGCCAGCAGCGGATCGTCAATCTCGCGCATCCGCATCCGGGTGTGCTGCTGGACGCGTTCGATCGCGGCTTCCGCTGTCAGGCCGCTGTCGATGGCCTCGTTGATGCGCCGCGACCAGCCTTCGTCGTAAGCGAACATCTTGTAGGTTTCGAGCACCTCCTCGTGCTCTCCGCCCACGCCGAATTCGGCCTGGCTGGCAAGCGTGTCGATCTGCTCGCGCATCCGGTCGAAGGCGCGGTAGACGCGCTGGCGCTCGGCCTCGGTATCCTCGGCCATGACCTGCGTGATTTCGACCCGCGGCTGGTGATAGACCGCAACCCCCGCGCCCAGCCCCTTGACCAGCGTGAGGCCGGTCAGGGTCTGCGGCCCGGTCATTTCGGCGGTCAGCCCGCGGGCCTGCTCCTCGTCGATCAGTTCGGCATTGGCGATCAGTTCAGACAGCACCATCGCGGTGGTCTGGAGCGCCTCGATCTCGACCTCTTCATAGCGGCGCGGCTCGACGTGCTGGACGCACAAGACACCCACCGCACGTTCGCGGTAGACAATCGGGACACCCGCGAAGGAATGGAATTTTTCCTCGCCCGTTTCGGGGCGATACTGGAAATCGGGGTGAGCCTTGGCCTCGGCCAGATTGAGCGTTTCGACCTTCTGGGCGATTGCCCCGGTCAGGCCCTCGCCGATTGCCATGCGGGTGACGTGCACCGCGCTCTGATTGAGGCCCCGGGTGGCGAAGAGTTCGAGCATCCCTTCGCGCAGCAGGTAGATCGAGCAAACCTCGCTCGACAGGCATTCCCCGATGATTTCGACGACCTGATCAAGCTTGGCCTGCGCGTGCAGGCGCGAGGCCATCACCTCAGTGAGGCGGGTCAGGATCTGGCGGGCGGCGGCAGCGGCGGTCATACTTTCAGGGATGTATGCCGACCGCGCGGCAAATGCAAAAGGGGCATTTGCCCAATCCCGCCGCCCCCATGGTCAGGGGATCTGGCGCCGGGTATCAGAACCCGGCGATTTCCTCCTTCAGTCGCAGCTTCTGCTTCTTCAGGGACTGGATGGTCGCGGTGTCAGGCACGGGCCGGGCCATTTCCTCGCGGAGACGGGCTTCGAGCCCGGCGTGCTTGGTGTGGAGGGCGGTAAGGTGGGAAGACACTGCGGTCGATGCCATAAGGCGTTCTCCTGTCTAAGCGGGGGGATGCCCCCGGGCAGGCGACTCGGCATAGGGTGCGGCCGAGCCGCAGGTTCGAAAGAACCACAGCAAGGCTAGGTTGCAAAGCCCTGATCATTCCTTAATCGGCGTATCCGTAGCGGCGTGCGACGGACCGTTGCCGGGTGCCCATTGCAGGGCGGCGGGGATTTGTGCGCGCGGCATCTACCAAAACGCGCCGGGAACGCGTAGCTGGGCCACGCATTGGGGCGGCATCAGCGCGTCGGCAGGAAAGGGATCAGGGACAGCAGATGACCGAGCAGGAGCTCAGGAAAAAGCTCGAATTGCTCAAGACCGAGCATCGCGACCTTGACGCCGCGATCGCCGCCCTGACGGAAGCGGCGCGCGGCAGCATGACCGCCGACATGCTCCAGATCGCCCGATTGAAGAAGCGCAAGCTGCGCCTGAAAGACCAGATCGCGATCATCGAAGACACGCTGCTGCCCGATATCATCGCCTGACTTGCCCCGGGTTGCCGGCGGCTTGCCCCCCTCCAGACCCCCCTTAGCCCCCTGCCAGCCCCCCGCCAGCCCCCGGCTTTCGCAAGGTTTCACGTGAAACATCGCGCCCGCATGGTTAGCAAGCCGTGAATTCTGTTCCCGGAAGGGACGGATGCGAAAATTACTTGGAAAGTAACCATGGCAATATGGCGGACGGCGCGCTGCGGGCGTAGTCTCGCGCGCCATGGCTCGCACCACCAATCTTTCCCGCCCGATCATCGAGGCGCTCTACACTGAAGCGCTGCTGCTTGCCGATGAAGTGCGCGCCGTGTTCGCGGCCGGGACCCGTGAGCCGCTGGCCGGGGAGGACGCCTTCGTGCGCCTCGCGCTCTCGACCGAGGGGCTCAAGACGACCACCCGGATGATGCATGTTCTGGCGTGGCTGCTGAACCAGAGAGCGCTGTTTTCTGGCGAACTTTCGGAAAATCAGGTGCGTCTGCACGGGGCCCTGCCGCCCGATCGCGGATCGGATGCGGGCCAGCTTGCGCTGCTCGAACCGGAAACCCGCGAACTGATCGCCGAAACCGAAAAGCTCCACCAGCGCATCGCCCGTCTCGACGAGGCATGGCGCCAGCACTTCGTGGCCCCTTCCCCCGTCCGCGCCTTTCAGGACCGGATCGGACGGGAGCTGGGAAGGCTGGGTTAAGCCGCGCTGAGCGCTTTCTTCCACGCAGCCAGCCGCGCCTCGCGCACAGTGCTGTCCATCGCCGGTTCAAAGGTCGCCAGCCGGCCCCGCATCGTCTGGCACGCGCTCGCCAGATCGGAGTATAGCCCCGCTCCGGCAGCCGCCAGCATGGCGGCACCGAGCGCGGTGGTCTCGACAAAGCCGGGGCGCTCCACCGGGATCCCCAGAACATCGGCAAGGTCCTGCGCCATCCAGTCGTTGGCCGCCATGCCGCCATCAATCCTCAGCGTCTGCCACGGCGCGCCATCAGCGGTGTAGGCGGCGGCAAGATCGTGGGTCTGATGCGCCATCGCCTCCAGCGCGGCGCGGGCAAGCTGGGCCTTCCCGCTGGCGAAGCTGAGCCCCGCGATCACGCCGCGTGCCTCGGCCTGCCAGTGCGGCGCGCCAAGACCCGACAGCGCGGGCACGATCACCACGCCGCCGCTGTCCGGGATCGAACGCGCCAGCGCCTCGGTCTCGGAGGCCACCTCGACGATCCCGAGCGAATCCCGCAGCCACTGCACAAGGCTCCCGGCGACGAAGACCGAGCCTTCGATGGCATAGGTGCGCTGCCCGTCGAGCTGGGTCAGCACCGTGCCGAGCAGGCGGTTGTTCGAGCGCGGGATGCGCGCCCCCTGACAGGTCAGCACGAAGGCCCCGGTGCCATAGGTCGCCTTGGTCTGGCCAGGCGCGAGGCATCCCTGCCCAACGGTCGCGGCCTGCTGATCGCCCGCCAGCCCCGTGATCGGGATGCTGCGTCCGAACAGATCAGGCGCGGTCATGGCGAGCGGGCCGGAGGTATCGACCACCCCCGGCAAGGCCGCGCGCGGCACGCCCAGCAGGTCGCACAGGCCTTCATCGAACTGCGCATCCTCCAGCCCCATCAGCAGCGTGCGGCTGGCGTTCGAAGCATCGGTAACATGCGCCGCCCCGCCGGTCAGCTTGAACACCAGCCAGCTTTCGATCGTCCCGAAAGCAAGCGTGCCCTTCTGAGCCGCCGCACGCACTTGCGCCACGTTGTCGAGCATCCAGCGCATCTTGGTGCCGGAGAAATAGGGGTCGAGCAGCAGCCCGGTGCGCTCCTGCACCCCGGCCTCGTGGCCCGCCGCCCGCAATTCGGCGCAGAAAGGTTCGGTGCGGCGGTCCTGCCAGACGATCGCGTTGGTAAGCGGCTCGCCCGTTTGCCGGTCCCACGCCACCACGGTCTCGCGCTGGTTGGTGATGCCGATGCAGGCAATCATCGCCGCCCCGCCCGCCTTGGGGACGATATTCTGCGCGCAGGCGAGCGTCTTGGCCCAGATCTCGCGCGGATCATGCTCCACCCAGCCGGACTGCGGATAATGCTGCGTCAGCGGCTCCTGCGCACTGGCGACCAGCACACCATCGCTGGCGAACAACATCGCGCGGGTGGAGGTCGTGCCTTCGTCGAGCACGAGGATGTAATCGGACATCTTTGTTGCGCTACCGCTTCGCTACTTGAGCGCGGGGTGGGTTTACCCCGGCTTCCTCTCTCAACGCTTCCTAGCCGCGCGCGGGGCGCAAAGTCGAGATGTCGCGCAGGCCCACCCCCAGCCCCTCCCGCAGGCGGGAGGGGAGTATCAGCGCCAACCAATCCCTCTCCCGCTTGCCCCCGGTTCAGGCCCGGGGCAGGTATCGGGGTCAGGGGTGGGCAAGTCCCTTGCTGTCTGCCCGCGACAGGCCCAAATGGGCCTCATGGTCACCATCCCCGAAAAGCCCTGGCCCACCGGCCTTGCCGAGGACGTCGAGCCGCTGGTCCGCCGCGTGCTCGCCCCCAACCCCTCGCCCTATACCTTCACCGGCACCCAGACCTATGTGGTGGGCATAGCGGACGGGCCGGACTGCGCGGTCATCGATCCGGGACCGGACGAGCCCGATCACATCGCCGCGATCCTTGCGGCGGTGGGCGGGCGAAAGATCCTTGCAATCATGTGCACCCATACCCACCGCGACCACTCGCCCGCCGCTGCGCCACTCGCCGCGCAGACCGGGGCCCCCATCGTCGGCTGCGCGCCGTTGATGCTGCAAGTCGCCGGTCCCCGTTCGGACGAGGCATTCGATTCCACCTACGCCCCCGACCGCGTGCTGGCGGACGGCGAGGGAATGCGCGGCACCGGCTGGACGCTCACCGCTGTCGCCACGCCCGGCCACACCTCGAACCACCTGTGCTTCGCGCTGGAGGAGAGCGGTGCGCTGTTCACCGGCGATCACGTGATGGGCTGGTCGACCAGCGTCGTCGTCCCGCCCGATGGCGACATGGGCGATTACATGGCGAGCCTTGAAAAGCTGATGGCGCGCGATGACCGGGTCTACCACTCCGCCCATGGCGCCGCGATCGACAAGCCGAAACAATTGGTGCGCGGCATGATCGGGCACCGCCGCCAGCGCGAAAATCAGATCCTGCGCCTGCTGGGAGAGGCCGCGCGCCCGGCGAGCGAATTCATCCCCGCAATGTACAAGGGCCTCGATGCGCGGCTTGTGGGGGCTGCCGAGATGAGCGTGACGGCGCACCTGCTCGATCTTGAAAAGCGCGGCGCTGCCCGCCGGGAGGGTGAGGTCTGGCACCGCGCCTGACCCGGCCGCTGCTTGCACTGGCAGGCGATCCGTGATCCACTCTCCCGCAGGGACGCGCATGGGATGGGGGGATCATTCCGATGGCAACACTGGCATCACCCGGACGCACTACGGACAGCACGCGCTTTTTCGTCGTCATGACACTGGCGATGGCCGGGGCAATCATCGCAGGGTTCAGCTTTCATCTGTTGATGGGCCGGTCGAGCTTTGCCGAACCGGCAACGGTGCACATTCATGGCATCTTGTTCATGAGCTGGGTCGGGTTGACCATGGCGCAGGCCTTGAGCATCGCTGGCGGCCAGATCGCGCTGCACCGCCAGCTTGGCCGGGCGGCCTATGCGGCGATTCCGGCCATGATGATCGCGGGCACGGCGGTCATGGTCCATTCGGCCCAGACCCGCGGTGGGCCGTTCTTCTTTGCCATGAACGAATTCGTGATCAGCAACGCGATGGGGCTCTATTGCTTCGGCGGCCTTGCCTTGTGGGCGCTGCGGGTGCGGCGGCATCAGGGCTGGCACCGGCGGCTGATGCTGGTGGCCATGAGCATCCTCACCGGCCCCGGCCTCGGGCGGATCATCCCCGCGCCGCTGCTGATCCCCTATGCCTGGCCGATCTCGATTGCGCTCACATGGATCTTCCCGCTGATCGGCATGTGGGTCGATTGGCGCCGCGAGGGCCGGGTGCATCCGGCCTATTGGTGGGGCATGGGGATCAACCTTGGGGTCTTCGCGCTGTCGATGCTGATCGCCTACTCATCATGGGGCTATGCCTTCACCCAATGGGTCGTGGCAGGCACGCCCGGGGCCGCCCGGCCGATGGCTCCGTTCCTGCCGCCCGGCTTCGCGATGTAGGTTTTTGCTCGATAATCGCGGGTCAGCGCCTATATCGGCGGCTCCTGAAGCTTTGGGGACAAGACCGATGAGCCTGCTGACCCGCAACCCCACCGGCGCCGACCTGCTGGCCGAGATCGACCGTTTGCGCCAGACACGCAACGCCGTGATCCTCGCGCATTACTACCAGACGCCGGACATTCAGGACATTGCCGATTTCGTGGGTGACAGCCTCGAACTGTCGCGCAAGGCGGCGGCGACCGATGCGGATGTCATCGCCTTTTGCGGGGTCAAGTTCATGGCCGACACCGCCAAGATCCTCTCGCCCCAGAAGACCGTGATCCTGCCCGACATGGACGCCGGGTGCAGCCTTGAAGACAGCTGCCCCCCCGAGAAGTTCCGCGCCTTCCGCGAGGCGCACCCCGATCACATCGCGCTGACCTACATCAACTGCTCGACCGAGGTGAAGGCGCTCTCCGACGTGATCGTGACCTCGTCTTCGGCCGAGACGATCCTCGCCCAGATCCCGCCCGAGCAGAAGATCATCTTCGGCCCCGACCGCCACCTCGGCGGCTATCTCGCGCGCAAGTTCAACCGCGAAATGCTGCTGTGGCCGGGCGTCTGCATCGTGCACGAGGCCTTCTCGGAGACCGAGCTTCTGAAGCTCAAGGAGCAATACCCCGGCGCGCCCATCGCCGCGCACCCGGAATGCCCGCCGACGATCATCGACCACGCGGATTATGTGGGCTCGACCAGCGGCATCCTCTCCTTCGCCAAGACCTTCCCCGGCGACACCCTGATCGTCGCGACCGAGCCGCACATCATCCACCAGATGCAGAAGGCCCTGCCCGAGAAGACCTTCATCGGCGCGCCGGGTGCGGACGGGAACTGCTCGTGCAACATCTGCCCCTACATGGCGCTGAACACGATGGAGAAGCTCTACGTGGCCCTGCGCGACCTCAGCCCCCAAGTGGAGATCGAGGAAGGCATCCGCGTGAAGGCCAAGCGCAGCCTCGACCGCATGCTCGAGATGGCGAGCGGGACTGTCGGGATGGGGGATTTGGGGAAGGTGCGGTTTAGCGGGGACTAAGTCGCCCTCGCCCGGCTCACCGCCAAAGCCGCGCCCACCAGCATCATCCCCGCAATATCCACCCCTGACAGCACCTCGCCAAACGCCAGCCAGCCGTAGATCGAGGCGACGGCAGGCTGGGTGAGCAACGCCAGCCCCACCACCAGCGGCGGAAAATAGCGCAGGGCGAAGACCATCAGCCCTTGCCCCACCAACTGGCTGACCACGAACAGCCCGATCACCGGCCCCCACGCCTGCGGCCACACCGGCTCGCCCAGCAGCAGCGCGATCCCCAGCAGCACCGGCGCGCCGAAAATGCTCACCCAGACGAGCAGGCTCCACGACCCGAAGGCCCCGCGCGCGTTCTGGAGCGTCAGCAGGTACACCGCATAGAGCAGCCCCGCCGCGACCGAGAACAGGTCGCCCACCAGCGTTTCGTGGCTGATCTCCAATGAGCGCCCCATCAGGATCGCTGCACCTGTCAGCGCGAAAATGATCGCCAGCCATTCGAGCCGTCCGGGCAAGGTGCGCGCTACCAGAAAGCCCCAGAACAAGAGCACGATCGACCCCGCATTGCCGAACAGCGTCGCATTACCGATGCGGGTCATTTCGATCCCGATGTGCCAGCTGGCGAGATCGAGCGCAAAGGTCACCGCTCCCAGCGCCACCAGCGCAAGGGTCTTGGCCGGCATGCCTGTCAGCCGCTGGCCATTGGCGCGGGCGAGCAGCACCATGAAGGGCAGCGCCAGAAACAGCCGCCAGAACCCCGCCGCCACCGGCCCGGTATCGGCCACCCGCACGAACCACGGCCCGATGGCCAGCGCCACGTTCCCGCCGAGCAGCGCCACCAGCAGCAGCCAGCGGGCGGGATGCGCGCCGGCACCGGGGCGAGTGCCAGCAACTTCTTCTTGGGCAGCATCCTCATTTTCCATGCTTGCGCCCTAGCCTCGCGGGCCCCAAGTGCCTAACCCAAAGACCAACCAACAGGAGGTTTCCCACATATGCATGATGCCCTGTTCCAGCCGCTCCAGATGGGCGCGCTCCACGCCAAGAACCGCATCCACATGGCCCCGCTCACCCGTGGCCGCGCGGCCGAGCCGATGTTCGTCCCCAACGAGCTGATGGCGCTCTATTACCGCCAGCGTGCGGGCGCGGGGATGATCCTGACCGAGGCTACGGGCATCAGCACCGAAGGCCTCGGCTGGCCGTCGGCTCCGGGCATCTGGAGCGATGAACAGACCGAAGCATGGAAGGCCACCACCAAGGCCGTGCACGAAGAAGGCGGCATGATCGTCATGCAGCTGTGGCACATGGGCCGCATCGTCCACCCCTATTTCCTTGGGGGCGAACCGCCCTTCTCCGCCAGCGCCACCACCGCGCCGGGCGAAGCGCACACGCCGACCGGCAAGCAGCCCTATGCGCAGGCCCGCGAAATGACGCTGGAGGACATCAAGCGCACCATCGGCGATTACCGCCGCGCGGCCGAAAACGCGAAGAAGGCGGGCTTTGATGGGGTCCAGCTCCACGGCGCCAATGGCTACCTGGTCGACCAGTTTCTGCGCGACAAGACCAACCTTCGCACCGACGCATACGGCGGCTCGCCGGAGAACCGCACCCGCTTCATGCGCGAGGTTCTGGAAGCCCTGATCGACGTGTGGGGCGCGGACCGCGTCGGCATCCGCCTGTCGCCCAATGGCGATTCGCAAGGCACCGATGACAGCAATCCTCCCGCCACCTTCGGTGCGGCGGCCAAGGTTTGCGAGGAACTGGGGCTCGCCTTCGTCGAACTGCGCGAGCCCGGCCCGGACGGCACCTTCGGCCAGACCGATGTGCCCAAGCAAAGCCCGCTGATCCGTCAGATCTACACCGGCAAGCTGATCCTCAACTCGGATTACACCGCAGAAGCAGCCGAAGCCGATGTGGTGAGCGGCAAGTGCGACGCGGTGAGCTTTGGCCGCCCCTATATCTCGAACCCCGATCTCGAAAAGCGGATCGCGGCGGGCGCCCGCTGGAACCCGAACAAGGATGTGCCCAAGAGCTGGTACTTCCCGATTCCCGAAGGCTATGTCGATTACCCGACCCTCGCAGAGGAACAGGCGCAGGCGGCGGAGTAAGCCGCCTTACTGGACGGGCGCGGGGGCCGGAGCAGCAGGGGCTGTTCCGGCCCCTTCGCTTTCCGGCGCAGCGTCAATCCCAGGCACCGGTTCGACATCGGGTTGCTCGGCATCGACATCGCCAACCGGCGCTGCCGCGCGCGGCGCGAGCGGGGCCTGCGAATCGAGCTGTTCAAGCGGGATCATCGCATCGCTGACCGAACCGGGCAGCACCTCGCCCGAGGCCTTCGCCCCTTCCTCGGCAGGCGCGGCGGCCTGATCGCCGCAGGCGGCAAGTCCAAGGCACAGGGCGAGAATGGCGGCGCGGTTCATCGGCACGCTCTTTTCGCTGCCGCATCCAGCGCGTCAAGGAAATCGTCGCCGCAAGCGATCAGGGCGTCGTCCCATTCCTGCGCCGAAACCTGCAATCCCAGCCGCGCGAGGCTGGTAACGCCATATTCGGCGATGCCGCAGGGCACGATCCCGCCGAAATGCGCAAGATCGGGAGCAAGGTTCACCGAAAAGCCATGCATCGTCACCCAGCGCCGCACCCGCACGCCGATCGCGCCGATCTTGGCCTCGCTGCCGTCGATGTCGCGGGTCCAGATGCCGACGCGGCCCTCGGCCCGCCAGCTCTCCACCCCGAAGGTTGCAAGCGTGGCGATCACCCAGCCCTCGATCGCGTGGACGAAGCAGCGCACGTCCTTGCCGCGTTTGGCCAGATCGAGCACCAGATAGCCGATCCGCTGGCCGGGGCCGTGATAGGTATAGCGCCCGCCGCGCCCGGCCTCGACCACTTCGAAGCGCGGATCGACCAGTTCAGTGGGGTCCGCGCTGGTGCCGGCGGTATAGACTGGCGGGTGTTCGAGCAGCCAGACGAGCTCTGCCGCCTCGCCTGCGAACACGGCGGCGTTGCGCGCCTCCATATCGGCCAGAGCCTGCGCATAGGGGACCTGTGCGACTTCGCGCCGCCATTCGATCGGGAATGCGCCCTCGCGGGCCGGAGCAGTGCTTGCCATGGCGCAGCGGTGGGGGCATTGAGCGGCGAGATCAAGAGGCTATTACGCCTTCACCAAGGCTACGCGACGAAAGGGATATCGCGATGCAACTCCGCAAGCTCGACATGGGCAAGGCCTGGACACAGGCGACCGGCCTGATCGGCACCAACAAGGATACGATCAGCGCCATCGCCGGGCTGTTCTTCTTCCTGCCGTCACTTGCCAGCGCGCTGCTGGTGCCGGAGCTGGCGAACCCGCCCCAGCCTTCGCCCGATGCTGATCCGCAGCTGGCGATGCGGGCGATGATGGACCAGATGAGCGCCATCTATGCCGCCAACTGGCCACTGCTGCTGGGTCTGGTCATCGCGCAGTTCGCAGGCTCCATGAGCCTGTTCGCGCTGCTGACGGACCGCGGCAATCCGACTGTGGGCGAGGCGCTGCGAACCGGGCTGGCGAGCTTGCCAAGCTACCTTGCCGCGCAAGCCGTCACCGTGCTCGGCGCGTCGCTGGCCATCGGCATTCCGCTCGGCGTCATCTCGGCGTTCGGAGGCCCGGCGGTCGCGGTACTCGCTGTGCTGGCAGCGCTGATCCTGATCGTCTACGTGATGGTCAAGCTGTCGCTGGTGGCCCCCGTCATCGCTATCGAAGGCGATCGCAACCCCTTCACCGCCCTTGCCCGTTCGTGGCAGCTGACCAAGGGCAATTCGCTGCGGATCGTGCTGTTCGTCGGCCTGCTGATCATTGTAATCGGGATCATTTCGGCGCTGGTCACCGGGATTGTCTCACTGATCTTCGCGGCGCTTGGGGACACGGTGGCGACCATCGGCAATGCGGTGATGAATGCGCTGGTCAATGCGCTGCTGGCGGTGATCTTTCTGGTGGTGACCGTGGCGATCCATCGCCAGCTTTCCGGCGCTACCGACGAGGGGATCACGGAGACCTTCGCATAGGCAATCCCGACGCATGGCCGAAACCGATCCCCGCATGACGCACACGGCCGCGCCTGCCCCCAGCGGCGCGATCCCGCGCTCGCGCATGGCGCTGCTGTTCATGGTCATGCTCGTCACCGCGGCGGGCAACACCGCGATGCAATCGGTGATGCCCTCGATCGGGACGGCATTGCAGGTCGAGGATGTGTGGATCAGCCTCGCCTATTCGTGGTCAGCCCTGCTGTGGGTGGTGTGCGCGCCATTCTGGGCGCGGCGATCGGACAAGCGCGGGCGCAAGGCGATGATGGCGCTGGGGCTGGCGGGGTTCATCACCTCGTTCGTGCTGTGCGGCGTGGCCTTGTGGGCGGGCCTTTCGGGGCTGATGGGCGCCTTCTGGACCCTGATCGCCTTCGCACTGGCGCGCAGCCTCTATGGCGGCTTCGGCAGCGCCGCACCGCCGGCGGTGCAGGCCTATGTCGCCTCACGCACCCCGCGCGCCGAACGCACGCAGGCGCTGTCGCTGATCGCGTCGAGCTTTGGTCTGGGCACCGTGATCGGCCCGGCGCTGGCGCCGCTGATGGTGGTGCCATTTCTCGGCCTGGGTCTGACAGGGCCGTTTCTGTGCTTTGCCGCGATCGGCGCCGTCGCATTGGTGCTGCTGCGACTGCGCCTGCCCGATGACGAGCCGCAATACGCCGCCCGCGGGCAGGCCGCGCCCTATGCCAGCGCCTCGGGCGCCCCGGCCGATCCGGGCGAGGCTGACGAGAGCACAGCCGAGCCGCCGCGCCTTACCTGGCGGGACGAGCGGCTGCGGCCGTGGGTCTTTGCCGGGCTGGTCGGTGGGCACGCGCAGGCGATGGTGCAGGGGATTGCGGGCTTCCTCGTGCTTGACCGGCTGGGCCTGCGCGAAACCCCCGATGCCGGCGCCGGTCCTATCGGCCTCGTGCTGATGAGCGGGGCGATTGCGACCTTGCTGGCGCAATGGGGACTGATCCCGCGCTTCGACCTTGGCCCGCGTGCGGCGACCTTGTGGGGGATTACCGCTGCGGCGCTGGGCACGATGCTGCTGGCGGTTGCAGGGGACCTCCACCTGATCGCGCTGGGCTATGCGATCGCATCACTGGGCTTCGGCCTGTTCCGCCCCGGCACCACGGCGGGCACCTCGCTTGCCGTTACGCGGGCTGAGCAAGGTCAGGCGAGCGGCATTGTCGCGTCGCTGGCGGGGGCTAGCTACATCTATGCCCCGGCGCTTGGCGTGTGGCTCTATGGCCATTCGGACTGGCTGGGCTTCGGGCTGATCGTGGCGCTGTGCGCGATCGTGCTGGTGCACGGTTGGGTCAAGCTTCAGGCCGACCGGGAGCTGACGCGTTCCTGATTGCGTGCCCGCCTCCGCGGGCACCCAAACCTAGAGAATCTCCAGGACCACATCCTGCGGGCGGCACAGCCTCACGCCCTTGTCGGTTTCCACCAGAGGACGCTCGATCAGGATCGGGTCGGCTGCCATCGCCGCCAGCACAGTCGCATCATCAGCCGCCGGCAAGCCGCGCTCCGCCGCATCTGTGCCGCGCAGGCGCAGGCCTTGCTGCGGCGTTATCCCGGCATCGCGGTAGAGCTGGGCGAGCTTTTCCGCAGTGGGCGGGTTCTTGAGATATTCGACCACCGTCACCTCGACCTTGCTGAGGTTCTCAAGGATCGCCAGCGTCTTGCGCGAGGTGCCGCAAGCCGGATTATGCCAGATCGTCGCTTTCATCTTTGCCATCATCATTCGCTCTTGGGCACCCGCAAGGCGGGCACCGCCCTTGCCGCGTCCTCGGGGCTGATCCCGGGTGCAGGCGCGGCGCTGACCCGCTCCTGCCGCTGGGCCACACGAGCGGCCTGTTCAACCACCTTCACCAGCCGCGGATAGACCCCGCAGCGGCAGACATTGGGGATCGCGGCAACAATATCCTGCGATGCCGGCGCGCTGTTGCGCATCAGCAGCGCCGCGGCGGAGATGACGATGCCCGGTGTGCAATAGCCGCACTGGATCGCGCCCTGTGCCACCATCGCCTGCTGCACCGGATGCGACCGGTCACGGCTGAGCCCTTCGATAGTCGTGATCAGCCGCCCCTCCGCCTCGGCCAGCGTGATCGCACAGGACCTGAGCGCCACGCCGTCCACCAGCACCATGCACGCGCCCGAACAGTCCGTGCCGCCGCCGCATGCCTTGGTGCCGGTAAGGTTCATCGCCTCGCGCAGCGCATAGAGCAGCGGCATGCGCGGATCGAGATCGAACTCGACCGGCCGCTCGTTGACAGTCATGCGCGACATTGCGGTGCCCTATTAACGGCTTACTGGCGCCAGCTATCGTCGATCCGGTCGATCTTGCGCTTCCACGCCTCGAAATCGAAAAGCCCCGCGCCGCCCTGCCCGCTCATCACGGAAAGATCGCGCTGGTGGACATCGATCACCGACTGCGGAACCAGTACCGGCTCGCCCATGCTGAGCGTCGCCACCTGAATCTCGCAGGCGCGCTGAAGCGCCCACATCTTCACGAACATCCCCTGAATGGTGCGGTCCATCACCACCGGACCGTGGTTGCGCAGCATCAGGATGGTGTGGTTGCCAAGGTTCTGCACCAGCCGCTCACCTTCTTCGGGACGCACGGTCACGCCCTCGAAATCGTGATAGCCGATCTGGCCCTGAAAGTTGCAGGCGTAGAAGTTGGTCGGCAGCAGCCCGTCCTTGTGGCTCGCCACGGCCATGGTCGCAGTGGTGTGGACATGGCAGATCGCATCCGCCCGGCCGCCCAGATGCTTGTGGAAATAGGCGTGCTGGGTGAAGCCCGCCTTGTTCACCATGTAGGGCGAGCCGCCGACATTGTTGCCCTCGACATCGATCTTGACGAGGTTGCTGGCGGTCACTTCGGAATAGAGCAGACCGAAGGGATTGATGAGGAACGTATTTTCCTCCCCCGGCACCTTCAGCGAAATGTGGTTGTAGATCGATTCCGACCAGCCGAGGTGATCGAAAATGCGGTAGCAGGCCGCCAGATCGAGCCGCGCCTGCCACTCTTCCTTGCTGCATTCGATGGTGGGTTTGAGCTGGGTCGCCATGGGCCGTTCCTCTCCGTCAGTCGTTGGGGCCGCTATCGCACGGGCAGGGAATGCTTTGCAAGGCGCGAGCCACGCGGCTAGGCCACTTCGGGCATGTCCGCACCCAGCCCCACCTCCACCGCCCGCCTGGTGACCGGCAGCATCCCCGGGCACCTCGTCAGCCAGACCTTGCCGGCGGTGATCGGGGTGGCGGCGATCATGTCGGTGGGGATCATCGATGCTTTTTTCATCGGCCAACTGGGCAGCGCGCCGCTGGCGGCGATCAGCTTTATCTTCCCCGTGACCGTGGCGAGCACATCGCTCGGGGTGGGAGTTATGGTCGGCATCAATTCAGTGGTCGCCCGCGCGCTGGGCGAAGGCGATTTCGCCCGGGCTGCAAGGCGCGCCAATTTCGGGATCGTGTTCGCCTGCGCCTGCGGCATTGTGATGGGCGCTCTGCTGTGGGCGCTGATCGATCCGATCTTCGCGCTGATGAACGCGCCTGCGCACCTCATGCCGCTGATCCGCGCCTATATGATGCCCTATGCGATGAGCTTTCCGCTCAGCCTTGCGATCATGGGTTTCAACGGTGTGCTGCGCGGTCAGGGCGAAGCGAAGCGGACCAGCACGGTCAGCATCACCTATGCCGCGGCCAACTGGGTGCTGAACCCGGTTTTGATTACCGGGGCGTTCGGGATCGACGGCTTCGGGATCGCGGGCTCTGCCTACGCAACGGGGATCGGCTGGGGGATCGGCGTGCTGACCGCGCTGTGGCTGCTGCGCGGCACGTCGCTGCCGCTCGACCTTGGTGCGCTGCGCGATTGCAACCTGCTGGATTCCGCAAGGGCGATCATCAAGGTCGGCCTGCCTGCGGCGTTCTCGAACGCGATCAATCCCTTCGGACTGGCCATTCTGACCGCGCTGATCGCCCGCGAGGGCGAGGCGGCGGTGGCTGGGTTTGGCGCGGCGGGGCGTTTGCAGAGCTTCGTGATCGTCCCGCTGCTGGGCCTGTCGGGCGCGATCGGGGCGATTGTCGGGCAGAACTGGGGCGCGGGCCAACATGCCCGTGCGCGCGAGGCAGTGCGCTATGCCTTCGGGTTCTGCATCATCTGGGGCTTTGCCGTCGCCATCGCCATGATGGCCGCGGGCGAGACCTTCGCGCGCATCTTCACCGATGACCGCGCCGTGATTGCCGAATTCGACCTGTATCTGAAAATCGCCGCATGGGGCTATGCAGGCTTCGGGCTGCTGATTGTCGGCAACGGGATCATGAACGCGGTCGACCGGGCGGGCTATGCGCTGGGGCAATCGGTGGTGCGCGTGTTCATGGTGATGCTGCCGGCCGCGCTGCTGCTGCGCCCCTCGCTGGGTTCGGCGGCGATCTTCAGTGCGGAGCTGGCCGCCAACCTGTTCGGCGCCCTGTCCGCGCTGCTGCTGGTCCGCCATGTGCTTGCGGGCCGCGCTGCTTCAGGTGCAGCCCCGCGCTAGGCGCTTGTTAACCAACCCTGCCGCATAGCCCGTTCTCGCACACGCGACACGAGGGCCCATGGACGACCTGCTGGCGGACTTCATCGCCGAAACCCGCGAGATGCTGGAGGCTTCCGGCGGCGAACTCGTCGCCTGGGAGGCCGATCCGGCTGACCGTGCGCGGCTCGATGCGATCTTCCGCTTCGTCCACACCGTGAAGGGCAATTGCGGCTTCTTCGATTTCCCCCGCCTTGCCGGTCTGTCCCATGCCGCCGAAGATGCGCTGGCCGATTGCCGCGCCGGACGCCGCGATCCCGATCGCCAGCTGGTCAACGCGGTGCTCGCCATCATCGATCGCATCGCCCAGATGATCGACGCGATCGAGGCCGGTGAACCCTTTCCCGAAGGCGACGACGACCGCCTTATTGCCGCTCTCGATGTTTCACATGAAACATCGCTGCAAGCCGGGTCTGGAGGGGGTCTGGAAGGGGGCGAAGGGGGGCCTGACCCCGCTTTGCACCAGCCTGCCGCCACTCTGGCCTTCAGCGGCGAGGAGCCCGGCGCACCCGCCCGCCGCACCGACCAGGCAACCGCCCAGCGCACCATCCGCTTGCCCGTGGAACTGCTCGACCGGGTGATGAGCGGCGTTTCGGACATGGTGCTCGCTCGCAACGATCTGGCCCACCGGTTGCGGCAGGCCGGCACCCAGCCGACCATCGACGGGCCGTTTGAACGCCTCACCACCATCCTGTCCGACGTGCGCGATGCGATCACCCGGATGCGGATGCAGCGCATCGAAACCCTGTTCGGCGCCCTGCCCCGGCTGGTGCGCGATGTGTCGGCCGAATGCGGCAAGCAGGTGATGATCGATCTCGACGGCGGCGATGTGGAATTCGACCGCGAAATGATCGAGACGATCCGCGATCCGCTCACCCACATCATCCGCAACGCCATCGACCACGGGATCGAGGCGCCCTCGGCCCGCCTCGCCATCGGCAAGCGCGAGATCGGCCTCATCGCCATCGCCGCGCGGCAATCGGGCAACACCATCAGCATCGTGATTTCCGATGACGGGCGCGGGCTGGACGAGGACCGCATCATTGCCAAGGCGATCGCCACCGGTCTCGTCGCCGCACCCGAGCGCGCCGGCATGTCACGGGACAAGATCCTCAACCTCATCTTCGAACCCGGCTTCTCCACCGCCGAAACCGTCAGCAACGTCTCGGGCCGCGGCGTGGGCCTTGATGTGGTGCGCCAGAACCTCGAAAAGGTCGGCGGGTCGATCAAGGTTGCCAGCGTGCCGGGACAGGGCACCACCTTCACGCTCCAGATTCCGCTGACGCTCAGCATCATAGCCGGGCTGACCGTGGAGGTCGCAGGCCACCGCTTTGCGATCCCGCAATCCTATGTCGAGGAGATCGTGCAGGCATCCCGCCACGCGCTCGAATTCACGCGGCTGGGCGAGGCCGCGCTGGTCACCTTCCGGGGCAGGCGTGTGCCGTGCCTGATGCTGGACGAAGTGCTGGGCCTTGCCGAAACCGGCGCGCCAACCACCGAGAATACCCCCACCGAGCCGACCCTCGTGATGCTGCGCCTTGCCAGCGGCGATCTGTTCGCGCTGGCGGTTGAAGGCATCCACAATCACGGCGATCTGGTGGTCAAGCCGCTGGCGCCTGCGGTAATGAAATCCGGGCTTTATGCAGGATCGACCCTGCTGGACGACGGAACGCCCGTGCTGCTGCTCGATATCGCCAATATCGCCGCCCAGCATGCGCTGGTGTCCGACACCCGCGCCCGCGTGATCGGAGCGGATGATCTGGCGGCCGGGGCGGCGGGCGAGACTGGCCCGCGCGCCATGCTGTTCACCGATTTTGCCGGACGGCGTTCGGCGGTGCGGCTGGAACTGGTGCAACGCATCGAAACCGCGCCGGTCAGCGCGATCGATCGTTCCGCCGCCCGCCCGCGTGTCGTGATTGACGGGCTGATCCTGCCGCTGCTCGGCCTGCCGGATGCCCCACTGAAGCAGAACCGCGTGCGCCTGCTGCGATTGTCGGATGGGGCGTGCGAGCTGCTTTATGCCGTGCGCGAGGTTGAGGATGCGGTCGAACTGACCGAGGCGTTCAGCCCCGTTCCCGAAGACCCGCTGGCCGAGGCGATGACTCTGATCGGCGGCAGCCCGGCCACGCTGATCAATGCCCACGAACTCTTCGCCCGCTATGGCGAGCCGCCGCAGGCTGCCCAGCGCCCCCGCTGCACCCTGCCCGATGGCGATTGGGCGCGCGCGATCCTTGCCCCGCTGGTCACTGCCGCGGGCTACGATATCGCCGCCCCTGACGACGCGGGTTCCACCGCCGTCGCGATCCTGTTCGAGGATGTCTATGAAGTCGCCGAGGCGCTGGGCCGCCCCCTGCCGTCCCGCGTGATCCGCCTGCGCGATCAGCCCGAGGCCCCGGCGGGCAGCGCGACGATCTACCGCTATGACCGTGAGGCGCTGCTGGCCGCGCTTGCCGAGGCCGCTGCGGTCCGCATCGGAGAGGCGGCATGACCGGGGACCTGCTTGTCATCCTCCAGATTGCCGGACGCCGCTGCGCGCTCTCCGCGCTGGAGGTGAAATCGGTGATCGAAATCGGCGTGGTCACCCCGATCCCGCGGGCGCCATCATGGATTGCCGGCATCACCGCGCTGCGCAGTCAGGCGCTGACCGTGATCGATTGCCGCCGCGCAATCGGATTGCACGCCGATGGCGCTGGCACGATCTGGCCGACCGACCATCGCGCCGCCGTGGTGTCGGAAGGCGGCCATGCCTATGCCCTGCTGGTCGACGGGATCGAGGATATCACCACCGCCGCAGGCGAGATCGGGCAGGTTCCGGGCGGCTTCGGGGCAGAATGGACCAAGGTTGCGCGCGGCATGATCGAAACCATGGCCGGGCCTGCGCTGCTGATCGATCTTGGCGCCCTGCTGGCCGGGCCTGATCTGCAACGCGGCGAAATCGAGGCCGCGATTTAATCCTATCCTTACCAAATCGCCCCTAGTCTGCGCTTTGCAATCGCAGGACAGCCCCATGAAAACGTGCCTCATCGTCGATGATTCCCGCGTCATCCGGAAGGTTTCGAGACATATTCTCGAAACGCTCGGGTTCGCCGTGGAAGAGGCCGAGAACGGCAAGCTGGCGCTGGACGCCTGCGATGCGGCGATGCCCGATGTGGTGTTGCTCGACTGGAACATGCCGGTGATGACCGGGATCGAATTCCTCGTCCACCTGCGTGCCCGCCCCGGAGGCGACAAGCCCAAGGTGGTGTTCTGCACCACCGAAAACGATGTCGCTCACATCCGTCAGGCGATTTCCGCCGGGGCGGACGAATATGTGATGAAGCCCTTCGATCACGAGACGCTGCAAATCAAGTTGCAGCTTGTCGGGTTTGCGTGAACCGTTCCGCCTCCTTGCCCCGCAGCGCCCGCGCCGATAGCGCGAACCGCCCCTTTGCCCACCCCGGAGCCGCCGCCGCGATCCGGGTGATGATTGTCGATGATTCGCTGACGGTGCGCACCATCTTCAAGCGGATGGTGGACAGCGATCCGGCGCTGGTGATCGTCGGCACAGCCTCCAGCGCGGAAGGGGCGATTGCCCAATTGGCCGATGCGCCCGCCGATGTGGTGCTGCTCGATCTGGAAATGCCGGGGATCGGCGGGCTGGAAGCCCTGCCTGCGATCCTCGCCACGCCCGGCAGGCCGCAGGTGCTGGTGGTGTCCTCGTTGACGATGGACGGGGCCGAACACACCCTGTCGGCGCTCCAGATGGGCGCGGCCGATACGCTGCTGAAGCCGCGTCCGGGCGGGTTTACCGAAGATTACCGGGCCCAGCTGCTCGGCAAGATCCGCGCGCTCGGATCGCGTCCGGTGGAAACCCCGGTGGACGGCGCGGCGCTGGCGCGGCGGCCGGTCCCTCCGGCCGAACCGACCTTCGCACAGCCCCGGCTGGCACGGCGCATACGGCGGCCTGACGTAGTGGCGATCGGCGCTTCGACCGGCGGGATTCACGCGCTCGGCCTGATGCTGCGACAGCTTGCGCCCGATTGCGATGTGCCGCTGCTGATCACCCAGCACCTGCCCGCCAGCTTCATGCCGGTGTTCGCCCGCCAGATCGAGGCAGCCTGCGGGCGGCCTGCGGACATCGGCGAGGATGGCATGATGCTTACCCCCGGACGCATCGTGATCGCGCCGGGGCACGGCCATATCGTGGTGCGGCGCAGCGCGGCAGGCCTTGCCATCCGCATCAGCACCGAACCGGCTCCCAGCGGCTGCATGCCCTCGGTCGATCCGATGCTGACGAGCCTTGCCGAGGCCTGCGAAGGCCGCGTGATCAGCGTGATCCTGTCGGGCATGGGCCGTGACGGCGTGATCGGCGCCAAGGCGCTCGTGGAAGCGGGCGGCGCGATCTATGCGCAGGATGCCGATACCAGCGCGGTGTGGGGGATGCCCGGCGCTGTGGCGCGTGCGGGCCTCGCCAGCCTCATCGCCCCGCCCGACAGGCTGGGGGATGCGGTGATGAATCAGATCGGCGCACCTGCCGCCCCGGCGCTGCGCCAGGCCCCCTGATCCGATGGAAGCCAGCGAAGCCTCCCACCAGATCATCGCCGATCTGCTTGAAGCGCGCACCGGTCAGCACCTGACCGAAAGCCGCCGCTGGCGCGTCAATTCGGCGCTGGCGGGGATTTTCCGCACGCATGGCATTTCGAATGTCGATCAGCTGGTGTGCCTGCTCGCAGCCTCGGACGCGGGCGAGCTGGCGCAGGAGGTGGTCGAGGCGCTGCTCAACAACGAAACCTATTTCTTCCGCGACAAGCCGACTTTCGATCAGCTTCCCGGCGAAATCCTCCCCGAACTGGCCCTCCGCCGCCGCGATGTGCGCCGGCTGTCGATCTGGTCGGCGGGATGTTCGACAGGGCAGGAGGTCTATTCGCTGGCGATGCTGTTCGCCGAACAGGCCGAACGCTGGCAGGGGTGGACGATCGACATCATCGGCACCGACGTCTCGCACCGCGCCATCGCTGCGGCACGTTCGGGCACCTACAGTCAGTTCGAGGTGCAGCGCGGGCTGGGCGTCACGCAGATGCTGCGCCATTTCGATGAAACCCCGCGCGGCTGGCAGGTGCATGACAACCTGCGCCGCATGGTCCGCTTTGCACAGGGCAACCTGCTGACCGGCCCGCACCCGGGGCGCATCCCTTTCGATCTGGTGCTGTGCCGCAATGTCCTGCTCTATTTCGACCGCCAGGTGCGCGAGGCCGCCTTTGCCCGTCTGGCAGGCGCGGTCATGCCCGATGGCTTTCTGATGCTGGGCGCGGGCGAAACCGTGGTCGGCCACACCGACCGCTTCGTGCCAACCTCGCGCCGTGCGAGCTTTTTCGAGCCGGTAACCACGATTGCGCCTGCTTCCTTGCAGAAAATCGCCTGAGCGCCGCGCCCCTGCCGAAGGCTGCGGGGTGGCGGCTTTACCCTTCCTTAGCCGCTCCTCTTTAGAACGATTCCCGGACAGCGCGGCTTTCGGGCGCTCCAACGGGAAACCTGATTGTGGCCACGGCGAAGCAACCCCTGCACCTGACTTCGGTGGGCCTGGTGGTCATCCCGATCGCAGTGGCGAGCGTGATGACCGGGGTCCTCGGCTTCTTTGTCGGCCTGTCGGGCAGCGCCGGGCTTGCCTCGCACGGGGCGCTGCTGATCATTGGCGTGCTGATTTACGCGGCCACGCTGTTCTTCCTCGGCCGCAGCGGGATCGCCACGATCCGCGGGCTTGAACAGCTCGCCCATATCGATCCGCTCACGCGCCTGGCCAACCGCCACGCCCTGCACGATGACATCCAGTTCCATTCGCGCGGCGATGAAGAGGTGGCGATCGCGATCATCGATCTCGACAGCTTCAAACAGGTCAACGACCACTATGGCCACGCCGTCGGCGATCAGCTGATCGAGCTGTGCGCGCAGCAAATCCGCGCCGTCTGCGGCACCGAGGCGCGCTGCTACCGCCTCGGCGGTGATGAATTCGCGGCGGTCATGGCAGGCAAGGTCGCCGGCACCATCCTCGAAGGCATCTGCCGCACGCTGATCGAACGGCTCGGCACGCCCCTGACACTGGGCGAGCGCCAGATCGCCGTCGGCGCCAGCATCGGCCTTGCCCGTTCAACCGCCGATCTGCGCATCCCTTCATCGGAAATGCTGCGCCGCGCCGATGTGGCGATGGACATGTCCAAGCGCGGCGGCAAGATGCGCTGCACCTGGTTCAACGAAAGCTTCGACCGGCGCCGCGAACGCAAGCGCGAGATCGAGGACGAAATCCGCACCGGGATTGCCGCGGGCGAATTCAATCTCGCCTATCAGCCGCTGGTCAGCGCCGAAGACAAGCGCATCGTCGCTGTGGAGGCGTTGCTGCGCTGGGACCGGGGGGCACGCGATCCGCTGGGCCCCAATATCTTCGTGCCGGTGGCCGAGGATTCGGGGCTGATCAACCCGCTCGGCCTGTGGGTGCTGCGTCAGGCCGTGTGCGACGCGGGCCGCTGGGGCGACATCACCCTGTCAGTGAACATCTCGGCGGCGCAGCTGCGCAACGCCGAATTCCCGATCAAGCTGGGCGAGGTGCTGGAGGAAACCGGCTTCCCGCCGCACCGGCTGGAACTGGAAGTCACGGAAACCTGCCTCGTGCTCGATCCGGTGGTGGCCGAACGCGTGCTCGATGTGATCCGCAGCTTTGGCGTGCGCATCGTGCTCGACGATTTCGGCACGGGCTATGCCTCGATCGGGTTCCTGCGCCGCTTCCGCTTCGAAAAGCTGAAGCTGGACCGCAGCCTTGTGGAACTGGCCGGCGTCGATGATGGCAGCCGGGCGATGATGCTGTCCTCGATCGCGCTGGCCCGTGCGCTCAACATGGGCGTGACGGCAGAGGGCGTGGAAACCGAGGATCAGGCCGAACTCGTCCGCCTTGCCGGATGCGACCAGATTCAGGGCTGGCTCTATCACCGCGCGGTCCCCGCTGCCGAGATCGACCGGCTGATCGCAGCGCAGGCCGCCGCTTCGCACCCCGCCCAGAACGGAGAAGCGGCATGAGCGCGCTTCAGGACATTGCTCTCGATCTTGAGGCGGAAGCTGCACGCCCAGTTCCGCCTGCGCCCACCGGCACGCTGGCACGGTGGCGCCAGTGGTTTGCGCAGCTTTCGGTCGGCGGCAAGATCACGCTGTTCTTCAGCGGCAACCTCGCCTTTGCCCTGCTGGCGGGGTTGTTCGTGGTGATCGGCTATGTCGAACTGGGGGAACGCGCCGGACTCATCCGCACCACCCACGAAGCCGCGCTGAAGGCCGAACGCCTGCTGGTGCAGTTGAGCGAAGGCCAGCGCCACGCCGAAATGCTGGTTGCCGATGGGGATGCGGCCCGCGGCCGCGCCGCGCGCGAGGCGCTCGACCGTGCTGCTGCCAGCGCCGCCGCCCTGTCCGAAAGCGCAGGCGAGGATGATCGCATCATCCAGCTTCGCGCGGGGATCGCCGATCTTGCCCGGCAGGTCACGGCCTATGATACGGTCAGCGCCGATCCGGGCGACCGCCGCCGTCAGGCTGCCGAACTCAAGGCTGCCGGAACCGCCGTGCTGGAAGCGGCACGGCGCCTGACCGAGACGCTGGGGCAGAACGCCGATACCATGGCGGATGACGGCGCGGCGCTGATCACGCGGCTTTTGGTGATGTGGATTGCCCTTGCCACGGTGCTGACCTTCATCACGCTGTTCGCTCAGCGTTATTTCAACCGCACGGTCGGCGCGACGCTGTCCGCGATGGCGCACCAGATGACCGCGATTGCCGCGGGCGAGCGCAATGTGGCGGTCAGCGGCAAGGACCGTCTCGACGAAATCGGCGAGATGGCGCGCGCCACCGAAGTGTTCCACCGCGCCGGCCTGCGCCTCGAAAAGCTCAGCCGCGAACGCGCCGAACGCGCCCGTGCCGAACTCGACGAACAGGCCCGTCAGCAGGTGCTGCGCGAGGAAGCCCGGCTTGAGCGCGACCGGGCGATCCATGCGATTGCCGAACAGTTCGAACACACCGTCGGCGAAGTTGTCACCGGGGTCGTTGCCGCCTCCAGCCAGCTGCAATCGACCGCATCGCTGATGGCGAACACCGCCGAACATGCCAGTGCGCGCACCAATGATGCGGTCGCTGCGATGCAGGAAGCCAATCTCGGCGCCAGCGCGGCGGCAGCGGCAAGCGATGAATTCGCCATGTCGATCGGCGAAATCAGCCGGCAGGCGGCATCCTCGGCGCAACTGGCCCGCGAGGCGAGCCTCTCCGCGCGCAAGGCCGACAGCACGATCGGCGCGCTGGCCGCGTCTGCACAGGAAGTCGGCCAGATCGTCGAACTGATCCAGACCATCGCCAAGCGCACCAATCTGCTCGCTCTCAACGCCTCGATCGAAGCGGCGCGTGGGGGCGAGGCCGGGCGCGGCTTTGCGGTGGTGGCCAGCGAGGTCAAGGAACTCGCCAATCAGACCGCCCGCGCCACCGAACAGGTCGCCGAACAGATCCGTGCCATGCAATCGACCACGGGCGCCAGCGTCACTGCGCTGCGCAGCATCGCCGCGCAGATCGAAAGCCTCGAAACCACAGCGGTCTCGATCGCCACCGCGGTCGATCAGCAATCCGTGGCCGGCCACGATCTGGCGCGCAGCATCGATCTTGCCGCACGCGGCACCGAAAAGGTTGCAGGGCACATCGATACCGTGCGCGACCTGTCGCTTTCGACCGGAGCGGCAGCAGCGCAGGTATTGTCGAGCGCCACCAGCCTCGAAGCCCAGGCCGCCACCCTGCGCACACAGGTGCAAGGCTTCCTGTCACGGGTGCGCGCCGGCTGAGGCCCCAAATCCCTAGGTAAATCCCCAGGGTCAAGGATTTGGAAAGTATTTTCCTTCAGCAATGCTTGAAACTCGTTCCGGGGGACAAGCGGCATGAACATGATGAGCCTGCAAGAGCGTCGGGAAGAAGAGGCCGTCCCCGATTTCGTGCGCGATCTTCGCAGCGAATTCGCGATGGACGATGCCGAATTCGCCGCTGCACCGCCGGCACAGGCGCAGCAAGGCTCGCTGCTCGAACGCATGGCATGGTTCCGTAACCTCAGCCTTGCGCGCAAGATCAACACGGTGTTCGGCACTTTCTTTGCCGTGGGCGTGCTGATGGTGCTGGTGCTCGGGCTGGGCCTTGGCGAATTGTGGCACCGCTACAATGCCTCGGCCCGGGTGCAGGAAACGCTGGTGGCCGCAGGGCAACTGCAATCGACGGCAGGCGAAGTGCGCTACCATTCGGTGCGGGCGATCTATGATCGCGGCAGCACAGTGCGTGACGCGCAGCGTCGGTCGGAAAGCGCCATGCTGGCGCAGCTTACCGCAATCGAAGCGGCCATCGACAAGGAAGCCCCGGACCTTGCCCCGCGCGTCGATGCGGTTCGCAGCGAACTGACCCGCTTCGAAGCGGCCTTCGACAAGGCCGGTGACCGTATGCGCAGCGGCGGCGAGGTCAATGCGCTGGCCGGTGACGTCGCCCAGCAAGGCGATGCGGTAATGGCCGCCAGCGACGCGCTCGCCGCTGATATCGCGGCATTCGGGGCTGACCGTGAAGCCAGCGGGATCAGCTATTTCTTCAACATGATCGCGATCCTCGGCATTCTGGCTGCAGTCGGAGCGGTGACGCTGATGCTTGGCCTGGGCTATCTGTCGCGCGATTTCTCGGGCAAGCTGATCGAAATCACCCGTGCCATGACGCGGCTGGCCAATGGGGACCGCAGTTTCGACATAGCCGGGGCTGACCGTCAGGACGAAATCGGCGCAATGGTCCGCGCGCTCGACCTGTTCAAGCGTGCCAGCAAGCGGCTCGAAATGTGGGCCCGCGAACGCTCGGAAAAGGCTGAGCAGGAACTGCAATTGCAGCAGGAGCGCGAGCGTGAACGGATCGAGGCCGAGGCCAGGCGCGCCGCGCTGCTCGATGATGTCGCCCGCCAATTCGAACGCACTGTCGGCGATGTGGTGAGCGGCGTTGCGGCGGCCTCCAGCCAGCTCCACACCACCGCCACCCGCATGGCCCAGAGCGCCGAGGAAGCAAGCCGTCGCACCGGCGAAGTCGCCGCCTCGATGGAAGAAGCCAACGCCGGCGCCACTGCTGCCGCCGCCGCGAGCGATGAATTCGCTCTGTCGATCAGCGAAATCAGCCGGCAGGCAGCGTCATCCAGCGAATTGGCACGTCTGGCAACAGTCGCCACCGGAGAGGCGGACGAGACAATCTCGGCCCTCGCCGCTTCTGCCGATGAAGTCGGTCAGATCGTCGAGTTGATCCAGACCATCGCTCAGCGCACCAATCTGCTCGCCCTCAATGCCAGCATCGAGGCCGCCCGCGGCGGTGAGGCAGGCCGCGGCTTTGCGGTCGTCGCCAGCGAGGTCAAGGAACTCGCGATGCAAACGAGCCGCGCCACCGAAAAGGTCGCCGAACAGATCCGTGCAATGCAGACCACCACCGGCGCCAGCGTCAAGGCGTTGCGGGCGATTGCCGGGCAAGTGCGCGATCTCGAATCCACCGCCGTCTCGATCGCCACAGCGGTCGACCAGCAATCGGTGGCGGGCCGCGATCTGGCGCAGAGCATCGATCTGGCCGCACGCGGCACCGAGAAGGTCAGCGCGCATATCGAGGATGTGCGCCAGCTGTCGCTCTCCACGGGCGCGGCGGCGTCGCAGGTGTTGCTGAGCGCCAACGAGCTGGAAGCACAGGCCGCTCATCTGGGCGATCAGGTGCGCGGGTTCCTGCGCACGGTGCGGGCGGGGTGACGTCGGCGCACGTCGCGCCCGGAACCCGCTAACGCGCCAAAAGGGCGAGGCAATTACACTGTCCGTGTGCGATAGATCGAACTATGACGCTCTCGATCCAGTTTCATGCGATGCCCGAAGAGCACGCGGGCCTGATGGCTGCAGCACTGGCTGATCGCGACCTGTGGGTTAGTATCTTTGCGGGTGATCCGCGGAGCTTCGGATTGCTGGATCGCGTCGGCACGCCATCCATACCGGCGGGCTGCAAGGCGGTCGTCTTCACAGCTTCGGAGCCGGACCTCGACGTTCCGTCCATGTACCAATTCGCAGTCCGCAATCCCGAGGCGCTGATTCTAGAAATCGGAGACCTGACAGCGTCCGGACTTGGCGAATCCCACCTCTCGACCATGAGTAAGCGCTGTTTGGACCCCACCTTGCGCTGACGGCTGATTGGTTCAGACGCTTGTGGTTATGGAACATGGCATCC